>Ga0207422_1001090_pt1 | contig 62796 bp, 42 predicted proteins | sample MarCyaLeptolynsp_FD_187757 | JGI IMG/M metagenome (GOLD analysis project Ga0207422, IMG submission 187757) | Marine cyanobacterial communities from Panama - species 1 Leptolyngbya sp. (SPAdes) | ecosystem: Environmental > Aquatic > Marine > Unclassified | place: Panama: Panama City | collected...
GCTCGTACTTTGTTGCTAGTTGTGGGGGCGTAACAGTCGAGCAACTTAAAAAGTATGTCGAGCAACAAGCAACCCCGAAATGATGATTCGCTCCGCTCAATTTCTTTGTCCGTCAGCATTCCCCGCCTGTTAAGCCTATGCGGCTATAACGGGTGACCCCTGCCGACATTAAGTTGGATGGTTAAATCGGTATCGTCGTCTGAGCAAAGATTACGAGATGCATGTTGAGAATAGTGAGGCGATGATTTACGGTTCTCTCATTCGCTTGATGATTCGTCGATTAGCCTCTTAATCTTTACTTTAGGAATCAGCTCTGAGTGTGTTATTTATTTTAGCTCGTTAATTGCACATCAATCTAAAGTTGTCCTTTGGCTTTAACTTGCTCGTAAAGAGTTTCCATTGCTGCAATAAAAGAGTTGTCCCGCTCCCAGAAGGAGGGAAAGTCTCCTTGCTTCTTCACCGGAATGCCGGATACCGGAATTTGGGGTAAGGCTTCCATCGTTTGGGGTAAGCGTTTGGAGCCATGCCAGAAATTTCGCAGATCCTTGCAGGTATCAGTTGCCACTGTTTCGAGGGGAGCGTAGTAAGATTTGACAGGTAATGGTGGTTGTTTTTCCAGCTGGAGTTCTGCAGAGAGCGCTTGACCTAAAGGAGATTTTGCCAGTTCTGTTAACAGATCTTCCCGTGATAACCCCCGCAGTTCAAACAGCAGAAAGGGATCCCTGTCCAGTTCAGCAGCGACTAGATAATAGACTCCCGCAATGTGCTTGCAGGGGTTGCTCCAGTCTGGACAGGAACAGTTAGAATCAAAGTCTTTCCTACTTCCAGGCAGCAAGTTAAGATTGAGTTGCTTGAAGGTGTCTTCTATATTGTCAGGAATTTCGTTAAGCAGCAGGCGGGAAATAAGACTGGCTTTCGAGGCAATCAAAGCGATCGCAGCTGACCATTTCGCGGTACTGATGGGTTGAAACTCAATGATAGTGGTATATAGGGGTTCTTTATATACCCCAAAATAGGGATTGACAGAGCCTCGCACTTTAGCAGTTACAATACCATCCTTGATGCCAAAGCTCTTAACCTTATTGCCTCTAGCATAGGAGCGTCCCCGACTAAGACGACCTGAATCCGTCAGCTTTTCCATCGCTTCAATAAATTTTTGTCCCCACCAGGTTCGGCTAAATTGGCTCATGGGTGCTACTCCTTTCAGGTTTGCAATGCTAGGATTTCGGAAAAATCAGGATTTTCAGTTAGCTTCCGTCCATTTTTGAAAAAAGTCAACAATAAGGAGAGTGGAGTGTGGGGAGACGCGGAGAAATTCCCGATTCCCAATTCCCAATTCCCAATTCCCAAATAACAAAATGAACAAACGCTTCTTTACCAAAATTATTCTCACTAGCTATCTTTTAGCAATAGGTAGTATCTCCTCCTTACTACTACCGAAAACTACCATCGCTCAAACTCAACCAAGCTCTGAACTTTACTACACCTTCTTTGATCAAAAAATTCCCTTAACTCAACGTACAGATGCGATCGCAGTTGCTTTTAAACAAGCTCCTAGAGGCAGTGTAAGAAGCATTTCATCCCCTCAACCCCTCTATTTACAACTACAGCAAGACTTACAACAGCGTGGTGGTAGTGCTCGCAGTCTTAATTCAACTTCAGCTCTTAAAGTGGAAGTTTCTCCCCTAGGAGAAAACTATGCTTTAGTGAACCTTCTTTCTGCAACTCCTAGTGCTTCCTTAAATGTTGAACGGCAAATCAAACAAAAAAATTATGTAGAAACAACTCTACCTGTACTATCTCGTTCTCGTACATCTTTATCATTCCCTCAAGAGGAAGTAATTGTACTGCCTAACGAGATTATTATCAGCTTTGAGCCAGAGATATCAGATAGCCAGAAGCAAGCTATTCTTGCTGAGCATAACTTAGAGGTGATTCGACCAGTACGCTTTACCAAAAATCGCTACTTGGTACGCTCCCAAACTGCTTCTGGTACTGCGGTGCTTACTGTTGCTAATCAACTCAATAATGTAGCTCAAGTCAAATCGGCTACCCCTAACTTTATTCAATCTCTCTCTCAGCAAAATTCCTTAGTAGATGCTGGCACAGCAGCTATTTTCACTCCTCCTCAAACTACCAAAACCTTAAAAAATCCCCTAACCAGCCTACTAAAAACTCAAATAAAGAATCTGCCCAATAACTTCTTCCCCTTACAATGGCATATTAATAGCGCTCCTTTAACTACTTGTCTCAATCAACGCCCAGAGGATGCTCCCCCTTTGCTGGATTACTTGCAGCAATGTTTGGCAGATGATTCTTTACAAACCCAGAAAATAGCCAAACCTCGAACAGATATTCAGGTTACAGAAGCCTGGAATCATAGTAACCAAGGTCGCGGTGTGGTTGTAGCCGTAATCGACAGTTTTATTGAGACAACGCACCCGGATTTAGCCGCCAATATTTATAAAGTAGGTAACGTTCCTGACAAATTACCTGGTGAAATTAGTGGCTGGGACTTTGTTGAAGAAGATGGAAATACTGGTATTTCTCAGCAAGAATTACAAATCCTCGGTGTCAAATTCCGAGATACCTTTCTCCTCTCAGATCAAGAGTTACGCCAGAAGTATCCAGAAACTTTTGGGAGAGTAAGCCGCACTTATCCTAGTTCCCCACCGACAAAGGTTGCCAAAGAAGTTCGCTACATCCTGAGAAATAAACAGGTAACCAGTGAGTTTCACGGTACTCAGGTGGCAGGAGTAATAGCTGCACGTCCTCAAGGAGAGTTAGGAGTAGTTGGGGTAGCACCATCTGCCCAAATTTTACCTATCCGGGTCTCAACTATTGGCGTTGGCGTTAAACCAATTCATATCATTGAGGCGATTGGCTATGCAGCCAGTCGGAAAGCCGATGTAGTCAATATTAGCATCGGTTGGAATTTACCAGTTGAGGACATCGCCCGCAAAATTGATACGGTATTGACAGCTGACCCCAAATTAGTAATAGTTGTCTCCGCTGGCAACAGCGATCTTGATCTCGTAAAATTTCCCGCATCTGTCCCTGGTGTAGTTGCAGTTGGTGCAACTAACCTTGCAGGTAACCGTGCTCCCTACAGTAACTATGGTCTAGATCATCCCTTGGGACAAGGACTGACAGTAGTAGCTCCAGGAGGAGACATTTCTTCTCCTGGATTAGTTGGGGGAGTTCTTACCACAAACGGTACTTGGTTACCTGAGTTCTGGCTAGGCATTAAGCAACCACAAAGTTGGGGACCCAACCTAGACATTCAAGGCAAATATCGCTGGGTTCAAGGAACATCCTTCGCCTCTCCTGCAGTAGCTGGAACAATTGCCTTGATGAAAGGAGAGGATGCGGAGAACCGCCTCAACCGAGAGCAACTAATTGCCATTTTGCAAAAAACTGCCAGCTATGAAGAACTAACTATCGATGAGGAAGAGATTAAACTCTACAAGTCCCTAAAGGAAGAACTACCCAATTCCGTTTCAGCTCAAAAATATTTCTTTGGTAGTGGATTGGTTAATGCTAATGCAGCGGTTCAAGAAGTGAAGAAATGGCAATAATTTGTTGTTTGTCATTAGTCATTTGTTATTAGTCATTTGTTGTTTGTCAACAATTTCTGAAATGCTGAAATCCACGACTGAGGGTCAGCTCTTCATCTGCATAAGTACCAGTGCTATCTTTTAACCAAACTTGATTGCCAGTCATAATCTTGCCGATAACTGCTGCTCCTTCCCCCAACTTTTCCACTAATACTTCAGCTAACTTAGTTGGTAGACACAACACCAATTCAAAATCTTCACCACCATACAATACCCAATCCCAAACTTGCTGTGGAGACACCAATTGACTCAATATGGGTGGTAAGGGAATCGTGCTTCTTTCAACTACAGCACCAACCCCACTAGCACGACACAGTTGTACAACCGCATCTGCCAAGCCATCACTACTATCCATCCCTGCTAGAGAGATGGGCGATCGCGAATCTAAGCTATTCCATAGTATTGGCAAAACATCTAGCCTCGGTTGGGGACGCTGGTGAGCGCGAATCAAAGATATACACTCAGCTTGACTGAGGTGTAAGCCGCATTCTGGGTTGAGTAGTAATTCTAAACCTCCTCGTGAGGCACCATGTACGCCAGTAACCACAATCGCATCCCCTACTTGGGCAACCGAGCGACGAAGGGTACGATAAGGACAAACTTGACCAAAGGCGGTGATGGAGACACTAATTACAGGAGAACGACAGATATCGCCCCCTACTATGGGTGTATCGTACTGTTGCAAGCAGTGGGTCATACCCTGATAAAGTTGCTCAACCCAGCTAACTGCTACCTCACCGTTGACACTTAAGCCGACAGTAATTCCCAACGGAGATGCTCCCATTGCAGCTAAATCCGACAAATTAGCAGCCGCAGCTCGCCAACCAACATCTTCAGGACTAGTGGTGCGATCGCTAAAATGTACCCCATCCACCAAAACATCTGTCGTCACTGCCAACGATTGACCCTGTTCTGGAGCAGGAAGCACTGCTGCATCATCCCCGACAATATCCCGTGGAAAAAAGCGTTGCAACCTTTCTAAAAGTCCCTGCTCTCCAATCTCTCGCACTAGCAAGGAACAATTTCCACTGCTCATATAGATTGATCTATGGAGGGACGCCTACGCAGCTTGGGGAAACGATAAAACGTATCCCCATCAACATCTACTTCAGGAACAGCTCCCAACTGTTCCGCTTGCTGCTCCAAATACTGCTTCGCCTGTTGCACATCCACCCTTGATGCTGCCGTTAATTGAATCAAAGAAATACAACTGCCTTGTTCCTCCAGTAGTCGGTAGAAGGCATCCTCCAACTGTTGACGATTAAAGGCATCTTCCAACCGCTGTTGAGGACTCCGGGTATTCCGCCACAGTAGTACCCCCACCAAGGCTCCCAGGGTAATTAACAGTAGTACGTCGATGATAATCGGCATATAGGTGTTAGGTCAAAAGAAAACAAAGTTAAATTCTTTCTTAACAATAGACGAAAAAGTAGATAACATAAACCTTACAACCGTTTGCCTTCTGCCTTCTTGTGCTAGTAGCTAGAATGTGGCTGAAACTAATAGTCGCGGCTATACTGGCAAAGTCTAGATATTCTTGTAAATAGCAAGTCTTGAGAGAAATATGAGTGCTGTTGTTAAAGTTGTTCGACCCTCTGGTATCTTAGATGGCACCAAAGCTGGTCAATTTCGCCAAGAGATTACTAAATTGGTGGAATCTAATGTAGATATCGTTTTGATTGATTTTGCAGATGTTACCTTTATGGATAGTTCCGGCTTAGGGGCACTTGTCCTAGCGCTGAAAACCGTTCGTGCAGCTGGTGGCAAACTGTTTATTTGTTCTGTCAATGACCAAATCAGAATGTTATTTGAACTAACGAGCATGGATCGGGTTTTTGAAATCTATGAAACCCGAGAAGCATTTGAAACTGCTGTTGCTTCCGCTCACTAGGCAAGTATTGCTCTTGCTCAGGGAAAATATTAACCGAAGTTGATTTCCAACAGAGATAAATCATCATCAAAATCATCTTGCGGATTGATAGAAGCAATAGAATTCAAAACCTGATCTAGGTTATGGGCACTATGGTTTCTACAGTCGGCGAGTAATTTCACGAAGGGATCCAATCCCCAAATGTTACCATCACTTTGGTTAATTTCGTAAATCCCATCGCTAAAGAGGTAAAGTGTGCTGGACTTGACAACCTTGCAGCTTTGCTCAATATAAGCAGCCTCAGGAAACATACCAATCGGCAAACCTTGAGTTTTCAAGCGTTCCACCTGAATGGATGAATTGGGGTTCTCACAGAGCAAGATGGCTGGTGGATGTCCTGCACTAGAGTAAGTTAGTTGGCGATTCAATCGGTTATATACCCCGTACCAAATGGTGAAGTACTTATCATTGCGCTGAGTCATCTGGAAAGTGTCATTTAACCCTCGCAGGACATCACTAGGTTTGTAGTAATTGATGTGGGGAAGCGCTCGTGACTTCAATAGGTTTAACACTGAAATAGTCGGCAAGGCAGCTTTTAAGCCATGTCCAGCAGCATCTAGTAAATAAATTGCTAAATGCTCTGAATCTAACCAGTAATAATCAAAGCCGTCGCCCCCCAACTGAAAGGAAGGAATAAATCGGGAGTCGATAGTCACTGGTGGTTCTGTTATCCGATCAGGAAGAATAGAACTGACATAATCAGCAGCTTCTGCTAATTCTGCCTCGAGCAGCTGCTTTTGATTCTGTAAATCGCGACTGAGTTGATGTAACCTCAAACCAGCCCTCACCCGCGCCTGTAATTCGGGCATTTCAATGGGCTTGGACAAAAAGTCATCAGCACCAGCATCTAAACCTTGGACACGATCCTCAACTGAGGTGCGAGCAGTCAGCAAAACAAATATGGTAGTTGATAGCTCTGGTGTTGCCTTCACTCGGCAACATACTTCTAGTCCGTTCATGCGTGGCATATTCCAATCGCAAAGAATTAGCCCTGGACGTAACTCTTGTGCCATTGCTAGACCATCTTCACCGTTACTGGCAACTGAAATATCGTAACCTCGTTTAGCAAGTGTCCGTTTCAGTAACATCTGAATAGTTGGGTCGTCATCAATAATCAGAATTTGGCTCATGGTATTGAAGTACTACAATTCACTATTAGATTTGCAGATGCACATACTAACAAAGAGGTTAACAACTAGATTCAGTTACCGTGTAGTTGCCTCAGGAAATAGTTCAGTTCCCAAGTAAGTTAATCAATGCTCAAGCAAGGTTTCAGATCCAGGGTAAACTGAATTGTTTCATAAGGAACAGAGGTGCATTTATGACCAGGCTTTAGTGTTGTTGATTTAAAAGGCTTTGAGCAATTGAAAGACTCTCACAAATATATCAAGCAATTTCCCTCCGACCTTCAGGCATTAGACCAGATTTTGTTATGGTTCGACCAGCTTAACCAACCGTCTATTCCTAGAAAAGTTTGGTTGCAGTGCCAATTAGCTCTGGCGGAAGGATTCACCAATGCCGTTCGTCATGCCCACAAAAACCTCTCCGGTGATCTTTCGGTTGACATTGAAGTCACGATCGCTCCCCAATGTTTAGAACTACGAATCTGGGACTGCGGACCACCCTTTGATTTAGAAGGACGGCTTCAGAATCTGCAGCATCAGGTAGACACTAGGGCGACGGGAGGGCGTGGCCTTGCCATCTTACAAAAAATTTCCGACCACCTTAGTTATACACGCACAGATGATAATCGTAATTGTCTTTTAGTTGCGAAATCTTATTAGTTTATAGAGGCACAAGGCAGTCCCGATGAAAAAATTTTTTCACCGAAGGCGGCTGTCCCTCCCATTCCTTGTAGGGATCGAGGGACAGCCGCCCGCCCTTGAAAGTCATTAGTCATTGGTCAAAGCGTACAAAGGACAAATGACCAATGACTAATGACGCGAGTAAGACCCTAGCAAACTGTAGGATTTATTTAAGGCTTGCAGTTATTTGAAGAGGTATCGAAAATTATGACCATTGCTAGCGCAATTCCTGCTTTTTGTCAAGGAATTCAGTATTTTGGTAAAGCGCTGCCTGGGTTTGAGAAATATGGGCAACAACCAGCGATCGCACCATCTCAATCAGCGCTCGCCTCTCCCTCGGACCCGGCTGCGGTATTCCAAACTGTACTTGCGGCTGATGCTCTGCGCTACTTAACTCTGCAAGTGACTGCTAGTAAAGCTTCTGGACATCCAGGGGGGTTTGCCAGCATTGCTGACGCGATCGCTTCTTTAGTGATGCTTGGTCACAAAAACATTATTACAGAAGTGGGTCACCACGCTCCTGGTTTCTACAGCAACATGTTCCTCGACCGTTCCCTAGAAGACATGGATATTGCTACCGTGGAACAAATGGGGGAGCGCTTCCGGGAAATGCACGGACTGTTAGGGCACCTTTCCGGTCAAATCCCAGGACTGCTCAATCCTGCTGGACCCCTAGGACAAGGGCAACATTTTGCGATGGCGGGAGCCCTGCTCCACCGAGATGTACTATTTCCTGTCACAATTGGCGATGGTGGTATTGGTGAACCCTATGTGATGAGTAGCATTGGTCACTTCCACACCGCTTATCCAGAAGTAACTAACTTCCTGCCCATCCTGGTTTGGAACGGCTACAGTCAGGAACACCACAGCATGGTTTCCACTAAGTCGAATGAAGAGATGATTGCCTACTGGGAAGGTAATGGCTTTCAAGAAATTATCCTAGTTAATGCTAAGGACTATGATGACGCCAACCAACCAGGGGATTATGTCGATAGCACCCAATTTTCTTGGGAGAAACGCTTGGAGTTTACCCAAGCTGTCTTAGAGGCGACAGATAAGGCTGCTAAGTCAGCAATGAGCGGCAAGTTAACCGTGCTAATCATCAAACAGCTTAAAGGTGCAGGAGTCCACAAACGGGGAGCACAATCCCATAACCTTTACCCTGGTGATACTCTGGAAAAAGACTACATTGTTAGTGCCTTGAAAACTCGTGCCTTGTCTCCCGAAGCTTGGCAATTAGTCAGAACCAACTTCGAGCGCTCAGCAGGTGGTCCTGCTTCCCATCAGGTGGTGACAGAAAAAGAATTACCTCTGCCTGATTTAGGAGAATTGCCCTTAGAAGAATTTCCCGTTAAAGGGGAGAAGAAAGTAGCAACAACAGCAATGGGGGCATTAGTTGCCCATGTGGGACAACAAGACCCCAACTTTATCGTTTCCAACGCTGATGGTAATGCGGCTTCTGGCATTAATAACATTAACATTGCCCTCAAAATCATTCACCCTACTCCTGATGAAATTTACTTCCAACAACCAAAGGGTCAGGTTTACGAGCCATTGAGTGAAGATGCCTGTGCTGGTTTAGCTGCTAGTTTAGCCCTCTTTGGTGCTCGTACCCTTTGGTGTTCCTACGAATCTTTTGCTATTAACGGCTTACCGATTTGGCAGACGGTAACTCAAGCGATGGCAGAATTACGCCGCCCTACCCCTGCTACGATTACTCTCTTTACTGCTGGAGCCTTGGAGCAAGGGCGTAATGGCTGGACTCACCAGCGTCCTGAAATAGAAAATTACTTTGCTGCCATGATACGCAATGGCAATATTTTCCCCCTGTTCCCTGCTGATGCTAATAGTATCCAAGTCTGCTACGATTGGGCGCTGACGACTAAGAATAAGGGCATTACGATTACTGCTAGTAAGTCGCCTTTACCTGTGCGCACTACCTTTGAGCAAACTCGTCAAGCTCTCCAGGATGGTGGAGTCGTGCTCCATGAAAGTGAAGGTAGTAAAAAAGTGGTGTTTGCTGTTATTGGGGATATGACGCTGATTCCGGTGTTTGATGCTGCAGCTCACCTAGAAGACGAAGGTATGGGGGTGCGGATTGTCTCAGTCATCAGTCCCCGCCGTTTGTATCGTCCTGATGATACGGCTTGGCAAACCTGCACTGCTGCTGATAGTTACTTCCTGGATAATGAGGGGTTTGAAAAACTCTTTGGTGGTGATGCCTTAATCGGCGTGACTGGTGGTTCCAGTGCCATGCTAGAGCCAATTATGCTGCGCAGTAATTGCCGACGAGATACTTTTGCCTGGAAACGGGGTGAAACTGCCGCTAGTGCTGGTCACATTATGGCATTCAATGGTTTAACCGCTGAAGCTTTGGCAAAGCGTGCTGTTGAATTAGTTGGTTAAGATAAGGACTGTAGGGGCGCACTGACGTGCGTCCTCAGGGTAAGCTCATCTAATTTGGTAGCAAATGTACTTGACAAAAAAGAGAAAAAGAATTTTCAAGGTTCAGTGAAAAACAGCCTAGAAGAATGGATCTATTTTCTCAAAAACAGCGAGATCAAAGAGGAATTTGCAGCCAAAGGCAGGGTAAACGCATCTTATGTTTTGACCAAAATATGGTAGAATAAAACGATATCGAGCGGCAACGGATAATAGTTAGTTGAGCTTAATTGGAGCTATTGTAAAGAAGTTTGTCTTTTATAAGAAAAATAACGATTTAAATCTCCGTTAGTCGCTATGTAGATCGGAATAATAGCGCTGAGAACAGCCATGATTAAACTTCCAACGATAAGGACTGTGGAAAGTTTTGAACTCAGTGTAAGAACCAGTGTTATTAGAATAATAGTCAGAAAACTACAAATAACCATTAAGAGCCACTTTGCCCATCTTCGCCCCTGCATAACAAAGTACATCACTACAATTGTTAGTAGGATTCGACCAATAGCCCACTTATCCTTCGCAAGGATTACTAATGTAATGTCTAGGATGCAAAGCAGGAGAAACATCACAAGTAAGTTATTGCGAGCTTTTAGAGCAGATTGATCGAGCTGAACCATATTCTTTTATAAATGTGTGATATTGAAACAGCTTGGGGCTGATAATGATAATCAGTGGTCGTTAGCGACTCCTTAGTGCTCACTTCCTTGCCTTAGAAACAGCGTGGCAGCGCTACGCTCAACTCAAGACGAAAGCTTCAGAGATTTTCAGACTATACCAGAATCTGCGGTTACAAGCGATCACCTTTTCTCTACTTGCCATCTTAGTATCTGTATCGTGCTAGCTAACGCACCATATCAGGTTAATAACCAATAATCAATTACAAAACTGACATATTTTAAGCTGCAATACATTAGATGGTGCATTACACTTCGTTAATGCACCCTACGAAATTGATGAGCACTGCCAGTAATCAATTTGGAAATTGGTAGGGTGGGTATACCCTTCGGGATGCTCTGCTTAGAGTGCTAGCGTAACGCACCACATTGGGAGCATCCCATTTTTGCTTGTTCAAGTCTTTTACTACTCTTATCTAACACCACCTGATCTAGAATCCCAGCTTTTTCAGCTTTTAATAAAGCATCCATTGCTGGATAATACAAATCTTGATTAAAAGCAATAAGAACTAAATCTACGCCAGCATTAATTGCTTCAATGGTAGCAGCTTCTAAACCAGTTTTACTGCCATAAACTGCTTGCATACAAAAATCATCAGTAATTAAAACACCATCATGTTGCCAGTTTTTCCGAATCATTTCGCCAATCACTGGTTGGGAAAAAGAAGCTGGATGTTGGTCATCTACTGCCATTAATTTGGCATGCCCCAGCATAGTAAAAGCCTGGGAATTGTTCATCACTTGACGAAAGGGAACCCAATCATCCGCAACTAGCTCAGATAGGGGAGTATCTAACTCAGCATGGTCAATATGGGTATCGGTGTCTACTCTTCCCAACCCAGGAAAATGTTTAATCGTACACCTAACTCCATACTCTTCCAGGGTTTGACAATACCACAATGCGACCTTGGCAACTACTTCTTTATCTGCAGAAATAGCTCTTCGGTAGATTAGTGATAGTTTATCTTGGGGATTGATTACTCCTTTATTCAAATCCACTACTGGAGCAAAGTTAAGATTGACACCAATTTCTGATAATTCTTGACCATGAATCCTGGCATACTTAATTACAGCATCTTTGCTCTGTTCTATTGGTTGCTCTTGTGCAATAATTGTTGATAAGGGAGGTAACTTAGTCAAAGGAGGAGATAAGCGAGAGACTATACCCCCTTCTTGGTCTACAGCAATCCACAAAGGTGATAAACCTTGATGCTGGCGAATGGCTTGTAATTGACTAATTTCTTGTTGGATATCTGCTTTACTTTTATGTTTAATGTTTCTGGCGGTGATAAATACTCCACCTATGGCTCTATGTTCGATTAACTTTTTTAATCTCTGAAAATCTCGATAACCGACAATAAAATGATTGCCTAATCTTTCTAATCTGTTCGCATCCGTGCTGAATAAGTTGTGTTTAAGGAGGTGAAATTGAGCTTCCGAGACAAGGATATTAGAAAAACCGGCAAAGGAAAATATCAAGACAAATAAACTAAGGATTTTGACAATTGATTTGTGTTTATTGATACTGATTAGCTCTGAAATAATCAAGCTCAAGCTAAGTCCAATTAAGAGCCAAAATACCCAAAACCTGAAATTAGTTAAAAAAGGCGATCGCAAATAATTAGCTATAACCAAAATTGTTACAGCTACAAACAATTGAACTATTTTGAGTAATATCATTGCTACAAAGGACAGCGATCGCCTTTTTAAAATCTCACTGTGCAACCAAACAAGAGGTTTATGGTTTTGGCTCATGCGCTTATATCATAATCTGATATATTGATGTTTGTTAGAATATAGCTACAAAGCTAAATGCTCAAGGATATGGCTTGATGGGAATTGTTGTAACTCTTAGCCCGAAATTAGAAGCGCTACTGCGTGACAAAGCAACTCGGCAAGGTCAAGATATTGGTCTTGTCGCATCTGAATTGCTAGCTCGTATACTAGAGTGGGAAGAGCGAGAGGAACAAGAGACTATTAGAGGTATTCAGCAAGGGTTAGACGATTTCGAGGCAGGTCGATTTCGCTCTTTCCAAGAGTTTGCCGAGGAACAATGCCGTAAGTATAACTTACCAGCAGATTTGTGAAGTATTGTATCGAAATTTCAAGTGTGGCAGAAGCCGAAGCAGATAGAGCATTTTGGCGGCTATCTCAAGTTATATGAAATAGACAAAAGAATGCTACAAATAGAGCAGAAGGATTTGTCTATTTAATAAAATTAATTGAAAGCCACTCGGCAAGGCTAAGATAAATAAGCTTTATCGTAAATGCAATGGTAGTCAACTCCCTCCGTTGGACAATCCGAGATCTCAATGCCATTCCGGATGATGGTGGTTGGAAACGCCATGAAATTATTGATGGAGAACTGTTCGTGACTCGCGCTCCCCACATTCGTCATCAAAGTGCAGGTGGTAACATTCATGTTGAACTAGAACTTTGGTCTAGACAAACCCAACTCGGCAAACCCTTCCAAACACCGGGTGTCATTTTCACCCCAACCGATGCTGTTATTCCTGATGTTGTTTGGATTAGCAACGAGCGCCTTACCAATGGGACTGATGAAGCAGGACATCTAACCGTCGCTCCTGAACTTATAGTTGAGGTTCTCTCCCCTGGTGAACTTAACGAACAGCGAGATAAAGAAGTTAAATTGAAACTCTACTCTCTGCATGGGGTTCAGGAGTATTGGATCGTGAGTTGGCAACTGAAAACTCTGGAAATCTATCGCAGGATAAATGCTCAGCTACAGCTCGTCAGAACTCTCCTTATTGGCGACACGCTTACCTCACCATTGCTGCCAGGATTCAGTACCTCCATCGCTCAGATTTTTCTTTAACAAAGCCATTTTTTTCTAAATTCTACATTCTAAATTCTACATTCTAATTACTTTGAGCCTCTGATTGTAGTGGTTGTCCAATCTTAGGTTCAGTGCCAGCAAGTATACGCTGAATATTACTACTATGGCGTAGGAAAACGTATAAGCCAGCAACAACGGCAAATATTTGGTAAGGTAATGGTTGCTTGAAAAGAATCATCAATACAGAAACAGCGATCGCACCAAACAGGGAACTAAGAGAAACAATACGTGAGATTGCCAGCATTACAGCAAAGATACCGAAAGTTCCTAAAGCGACTTGCCAAGACATAGCAAGTAAGACACCCAAACTCGTGGCTACTGATTTGCCACCAGTGAAGTTCAACCAGATTGATTTGCTGTGTCCTAGTATTGCTGCAAATGCCGCTAAAGCTACTAACCAAGGTTGCCAATTACTGGGAACGGGTGATGTTTCTGTTAGAGTATAGAAGCCATAAATAAGAGCGATCGCTGCACACCCTTTAAGAACATCAATGAGGAAAACTGCTAAAGCTGGTGCTTTACCTAAAGTTCTCAAAACATTAGTCGCACCTGTAGAGCCAGAGCCATACTCACGAATATCAATTCCCTTGAGCCAGCGCCCTGTTAGATAACCAGTCGGGAGCGAGCCTAACAAATAAGCTACAAGTAGCAATAATCCACTTAAAGTCAACTCAAGTAACATAGAGTAAATCTCACATCTCAAATCTCAATACTGATAGCTAGACAACTGCTCAGGATCAGGGGCAAAAGCTAACCACAGAGGAAATTGCAGCATTGACAGACTAATCTGGTCTTCCGTTTCATCAATAATAATCAGTGGTAGCTGTTTTTGATTAATCAAGCGGTCAGCTTTTTGAACGAGAGCTGGTGCTTCCTCAAACAAGACTATACCTCTTTCTGGACCAAAGTCACTGCGGGAGACACCTAAACAATCCTGCAATCCTCGACGCCATTCTCCCAGTCGTTCCGGTGTGTTGGCAAGGATAAGAGTGCGGGAGCGATCGCCGTAAATACTCCGCAATACTGAAATAATCGCTGAGCCGATTAAAATATTTTGTAGGCGGCTACCTATAGTTTTTAGGGCACCACGACCCCCCTGAGAGAAAAACCAATTGGAAACTCTCTCCGCATGAATCGGCTCAAAAGTGCGACGCAATTGCCAAGGTGGTCCGTAGTAATCTGGTCGTGTTCGGTATTGGTCAAGAATATTACGAATTTGCCTTGCTTGGTCTTGGAATGCTTGTTCGGCAAATTTGTTTTTGGGAGTATTGTCTGTAGGTTGAGAATCAAAGCCACCGTCTGTTAGTTCTTCTGCTGGGTATGAGGTAGGTGATAGTTCCAGTTGCTCTGCGGCAAGAGCTAAATCTTCTAGACTACCTACTAAATAATCTTTAAAACCCTGCACTCGGATTGCTAGTTCTTGGGAAACTCCGGCAAAGGTTGTTCGCATTTCTGCCTGGATACGTTCTCGGCGACGTTCCAGTTGCTCAACGGAAATTTGCAGGGCTTGCTTACGTTGCTCCAGCTCATTTAAACCCTCTTGCACCAGCCTTCCTACAGCAGCTTGAGCTTGCGAGAGCTGTTCAGAGAGAAGTTTATCGTGGGTTTCTTGCAAAGCCGCAATTTTCTTTCTCAAATCCTGTTCTTTACGCTCAAGCTCAGCGACTGTTTGAACTAAATCAGTAACTTGCTTGTGTTGATCTGAAGATTGGTTCAAATTTAAAGGCTCTCCCAATTCCAAAGGCTGCCCTAATTCAACTTTTTCCCTTGGGGGCTCTGAATCCAATTCTTGCTTATCTGTTAACTCAACAGCATCAGAGGCTTGTTGCTCTTGTTCGTCTTTTTGTTGTTCGTCTGAATTCATTTAAAAATCGGCGTGGAGAATCCTGTATACAGTAGCAACCAACTTAGTTTCTAGGACAGCGTTCTTCTAGGCAAGCTTCCAACATCTTAGGATCAAACAGCACTGGCAAGAAGTGAATGCTTTTGATTTCTTTGAAATAAAACAAAATTGGCACTGGTGTCCAAAAAATTCGCCAGTTTTGCCAGTCTTGATAAGGAAAACGCCGGATCATTGTCTCGGAGCGATAGATATCCAAAGCTGTTGCCGTAAATTGTAGACGGATGGTTAACGCCTGGAAAAAAAGAAATAAACCAAAAAGCGCGATTACTAAGCTTACCGTCAGACTGAGCGCTAAACCAACCAACTGCTGTAGGAGCAGCACCAACGGAGCTGCAAAAATCAACACCAACGGCAGGGTGTAGCTGGGAGATAGTTCAACGGTTTGCGTTGATGTCGAAGAAGATGCAGCAGAAGTCACTTTTTGTATATCCTATGGTAATAAACGCATATCCATTTGATTCTATTTTAACCAAGTAGGTGGGCATAAATAAACGCCCAAGTGCAGGGCGGGTTTTGAAGACAAGAAGCGATCGCACTTGATATAACAGTTAAAATGAAATTTATTATCAAAAATATATGAGTTGCATACCCATACCGTATTATCTGAATTAGTTTACGAAGATCTCAGTGTTGAGGAAGAAACTGCTTAACTTTAACTAGCAGTTCTTGAGGCTGGAAAGGTTTGACAATGTAGGCATCAGCACCTTGCTTCATCCCCCAGTAGCGGTCAAACTCTTCTTTCTTAGCTGAACACATTACTACTGCTAGGTTCTGGGTTTTTAAGTCGGACTTGATCCGGCGACAGACTTCGTAGCCGTTCATTTTGGGCAAGACAATATCAAGAACCACAAGGTCAAGATTTTGCTCTTTGACTTGCTCGAGTGCTTCGATTCCATTATCAGCAACAATTACACTTATCCCATTCCTTCTGAGGAGCTCCGCAATCATCCTCTGCTGTGTCGGACTATCTTCTACGACTAAAACTGTAGACATAACTAAACTACCCGGCTTTGTGCAAATATTGCTCAGAAATCTTAATGTACATTAATTGCCATAGCTATTCGCTTACCGCAACATACTTAAGTATGCTCTTACTCTGAGCATGTTGCTCATAATTATTTTTTTTATCTGACCAGAGATAGATAGAAAATGGTGATATCAAATCCTCTAGCCTAACAAAGCGGGGGGAGGGGAGTGTGGGAGGTGTAGGGAGATGGAGATACAAGAGAGAACTTATGATTTAAGGTTTTCTAGGACGTCCCAGAGTGGTGATGTAGAGAACAGCTTCATCAGAGGGGATGCCCAAAACTTCATTCACTTGGTCATCAAAAAAGCCAGCAATACCACTTACACCTAGATTGAGGTAGATTGCCGCTAAATTAATCCTTTGTCCCAAGTGTCCAGCATCCATGTGGAGGTAACGGTAAGCACGATCGCCTTCTTGAGCAATTGCCTTGCCTAAATCAGCAGTATGAAATACCACTGCTGCCGCATCTCTACCCAATTCTTGACCTAAACACAAGTAGTGTAATTCCTGCCGGAAGTTTTTAAAGCGAATCTGCCGCAATTCTTGTTCTTTGGGTGCATAATAGTAGCAACCTTCCTCTAGGTCGTCTACCCCAGATACGGCAATAAAGGTTTCTATTAAACTCAAATCAAAGTAATCTGGTGAACTATCTAAGCCTTGGTCAAGGTAATGTTGAGGTTGGTAAGAGAAGTCTAATACAGCTTTTAATTCTTCCAAGGTTAGATTAGCTCCGTTATAACCACGGGTAGAGCGTCGTTGGAGAATGGTGTTTTTCAGTCCTACCAGTGGCACCCTTTCTGGGGAGCTTCCTCTCCAATCAACAGGATTACTCGCAGTTGAGACTTTATCGCAGAAGGGAAAATTATATTTATCTTCTAGCTGTTCTTCCCTCAACTCACTATTTGAGTTATCCTGCTCAACTTGCCAATCCCTACTTTCTTGTATTTGGCTGGCGCGATGCAAGTAACCCAGTAATTCCCCATCAGCAACTTTGGGATAGTCTGTTTGAGTAGCAGAGGGTAAGGCAGTAGGATAAAGGGATAAATTCTGTGCTTCATCAAGTTGATCTGCCAGAGGAATCACCGCGATCGCACCTTCGAGTTCTGAGTCAAGAAAGAGTAGATCATTGACCTTGAGATCAGCAAAGCCGCCGATTAAGTGAGGGCGGTAATTAGTTAGGGCACCAGCCAGCTCAATATTACCCAACAAATGACCAGTATCCAGAAAAATCCGTCGATACGCTCGGTCTTCATAACGCCATGCTGAGCGCCAAAAAACTGCTGTGGTGATCATCGCTAATTGGGTCTTTTCTAAGACTTGATGCCAGAAACAGGCTTCTTGTAATGCTGACCAAACTTCATTCTCCCAAAAATGTATCAAAGAATGGGTACGGCATTGATAGTTATAGAGTCCTGTTGGTAATAGAGGAGTACCACGGGAAATTAAATAAACTTCAGCCGGATATAGCCCACCAGCAGAGGGAGCCGTTCTTAAATACAATGGTGGCCCCATCATCGTAGGCAACATCGCTGTTACGCCATAGCTTAAAAATAGCAGCTCGGATAGCCGTTTCCAGGTTTTACCCGTTTCATCTAAAACCTGGAAGTCCTTCTGCAAGTAGGGCTTGAGATCAAAGTTGGCTCCAACTTTATATTCTTTAAAAGGTACAGGTTGATTCGCCCAGTCGAGTCTCTTACCTTTGCTGGCAATCGTTTCTGGGGCGTATTTGGTGCGTTCGTGGTAGTGCTGAGCAATGGACAATTGCGCTTCTGGCATAGTAGTTGCAAAATTTGTGGAGCTTCGCTTTTCATCTTGACATGTGGAAAACCCCTGATTCAAACCAAGCTTAATCTCTTAAGAAACAAGGCAGAAGGCAGAGGGCAGAGGGCAGAAGGGAAAAAGATTTGGCTTGTTTTTTCCATAAGATTATGGCTGGCAATGTAGTAACCGACAGCTCCTCATCGGTGTTCGCTAATCCCTCACAACACTTTACAAAAATGCCTTGACACGACATGTTTCACTCAGCTAACTTTACTTTACAATTGGGAGCAAAGGAGCTTCGTAAAAATAAATTATCCAATTTTTCACTTTATCTGCTTGTTTTACTCCCCTGCTGAGTGTGAAATGAGATATTTTTTTATTTGGAAGTCCCGAAAGCGATCGCTCCTCTGTCGCCAACTTTCTCTTGCAGGCGACAAAGTAGTGTGATCCCCTTACTTTAACCTCATTATTGAAGATGTCTGTTGCCAAAAAAACGGGATGCCACAATGTCAGTCTATCGTCCGTCAATTTCTCGTAATTGCTTTAGTGGCTGAAGTCACAAAATAACCCGTAATGTATTTTTTTAGTTTGGGATGACCATATCTGTATAGCAACAGCTTAGGGTAACCTCATTGGGTATATTCCTGACTAAAATTGTCCCTTAAATTGATAGAAATTTAGCTTATGACTGCTCCCGATTTTCTCCAAAAATCAATGACTTTTGATGGTCAAGATGATTGTGTACAATTACCCGAAATGGAGTTCGATTTCTCCAGAGGATTTACTGTAGAAGCTTGGGTGTACTTTTCCAGCCATCCACATATGGCGACAGTTATCAATTTGAGCAATCCTAATGGTCATAACGATATCGTTCTAAAAAATTCTAACGATTCTGACCAAATTAGCTTCTCTCTTGATGGAGGAGGGTATGCTATCTACGAAGCAATGGAGAATGAAAAGTGGCTCCATCTAGCGGTTACGATGGAGACCTCTCGCCAAACAAAAGTTTACAAGAATGGTAGCGAGATTGCTAGCAATTACTACAACATTTTTCCCATCAATATCAAACGCACTATCAATCATATTGGCAAGCAGAATTCTCGTGACGAGGGATTTTTTCATGGTCGTTTAGGTGAAATTAGACTCTGGAATCTGACTCGTTCCCCAGCTGAAATTACTGAGAATATGGGTCGTCAGTTAACTGGTAACGAGCAAGGGTTAGTCGGTTATTGGCCCTTAAATGAAGAGGATGGGACGATCGCCTACGATAAAAGCTCAAATGCGAATCATGGCATAATTAAAGGGGCGACTGCGCAACAACAAAAGCTAGAACCTTCTCTCACTTCTGAAACGAAAAACGACCAGTCAAATGCAGGGACTAAGTCGAAAAATGACGGTGAGTCGTCTCGACAGTCAGTACTTACATTTAATGGAACCAGCGATTACATTTCTGTTCCTGATAGTAAAAGTCTACAAATTTCAGCTTACACGGTAGAAGTCTGGATCAAGCCCAATGGTAAACCCAATGAAGCTTGGAAAGGCATTGTCGGCAAACCAGGTCGTAATTATAATATCTGGATAAACAATACTGGATATGTGCACCACCGTTTCCATACAAAAGGAAGCACTAATGCTGGAGCGCCCAACACAGCTAAGAGCTCCATAAAATGGAATCAATGGAGTCATGTGGCGATTACCAATGATGGCAAGACGGCTAAGACTTACATCAATGGACAACTGAAAAAACAAGGACCGACAGGAGGAGCATTAATTGTTGATCAAACCCCCCTGTACATAGCTCGCCAATTAGATGGAAATGATGGCCGTTATTTTAAAGGTCAAATTGCCGATATTCGCATTTGGAATCAAGTTCACTCCCAAGAAGAAATTAAAAACTTGATGAACCAACGACTCAAGGGAGATGAATCTGGACTGGTTGCTTATTGGCCCTTAAATGAAGGAAACGGTACGACAGCAACTGATCAGACTAGTAATGGCAATCAAGGAACTATTCACGGAGGGACTTGGACACAGGAGGAACTCGACTTTATCACACCAATTTCTTCTACTGTATCTACAACAATGGCAGAAACTCCTTCACAATCAACACAGTCAGTACCTACATTTGACGGTCAAAATGATTATATTGAGGTTGCTTACCAGCCTGAGCTTAATCCAGCCCAGTTTACTCTATCCTGTTGGGTGAAAGTAGATGGAGGACAGGGAAAATGGCGATCGCCAGTGACATCCAGAACAGCCAAAGGAAGCACCGCTCTCGGAGGATATTTTCTATATGCTGCACAAAACAATAAATGGCAGTTTTCGATAGGAGATGGCAAGAGTTGGGTTAGTATAAACGACTCAGATGTAGTGCTCAATACCTGGACTCATGTTGCAGCTAACCATGATGGCAGCACAATGAAACTCTACATCAATGGAGAACTAGTAGGTGCCCCAGTCCAATCAAAGATTAATCTCAATACAAGTCATCCTTTACGCATTGGAGCAGGAGTAACCGAAGGAAATCCAGGCTATTTCTTTAATGGTGAAATCACCGAAGTACGTCTGTGGAATCGAGCTCGTTCCCAAGACGAAATCAAACAATTAATGAACCAGCGGCTCAAGGGAGATGAAGCTGGATTAGTCGGTTACTGGCCCCTGAATGAAGGTAGTGGCACGACAGTTGCTGACAAGACTAATCATAAGAACTCAGGAACCATTCATGGTGCAAATTGGAAACAGGAAGAACTTGACTTAAGCATACCCGATTCCTCCAAAGAAGAGACACAGACAAAAGAGCTTGATCCTGCTCTTACCTTTGACGGCAAAGACGACTATATCTCCATTGCTCTAAACGAACCAGAAACGGAAGTCACTCACGAATTTTGGTTTAAAACAGATTCTCCCAATTGCGGTTTCTTTTCCGTCGTCATCGGTAACCAATGGGGATACAATGACCGCCATCTTTATCTGAGCGGTGGTAACATCAAAACTCGCATTTGGAGCAACGAAGTCATCTCGAGCTCCAATCTGAAGCTAGCTGATAATAAGTGGCATCACCTAGCGCACGTTTTTGGCTCCTCTGTTGGTGGTCAAAAAATATATATTGATGGTGAATTAGTTGCTAGTGGCTCCAAACACACCTCTGACGCTAACAAGCAAGATACAATCTGGATTGGCTACTCCGGGGATGCTAAGAAAAAGTATTGTCAAGGTCAAATTACCGATGTCCGCATTTGGAAGATTGCTCGTTCTCCAGAGGAAATCAAGCAATTGATGAACCAGCGACTCAGGGGAGATGAAGAAGGATTACTGGGTTATTGGCCTCTTAATGAGGGAAGCGGTGCGATAGCGACGGATAAGACAAGCAATGGCAACCAAGGCACTATTTATGGAGCCGGTACATGGAGGAAAAAGGGAGGAGGTACATGGAAGCAGGAGGAAATTGATTTTCTCCAACCAGCTCCCCCCAAAGAGCCATCTCCAGAAACCAGTTCCGAAGGTGAGAGCGAACAATCTCAGAAACCCGAAGAAGCAGGAGAACTGCTCAAACAGGGACCAAAAGGTAGCTCGATTAAGGGAACACCTTTTGATATTTACCCCAAAGAAGAGGTATCCCAATCGAGGATTACTAGTATTAGTGCTTGGCACGCTTGGGCGATCGACAATCTTCAAGTCAAATATAAATCACCTAATTTTGATTCAGTTGTGCGGTGTAAACAGTCTCCTAACCAATCTGGGGAGCAATTTAGCCTGGAAGCAGGAGATTATCTGACAAAAATTTCAGGAACTTGGGGAAGGCAAGCTCCTAATTATCCCAAAGAAGAAATTATTACGGTTCAGTTTCATACTCACAAAGGAGTTAGCTCTAAGGTTTTTGGCGGCGGGAGTGGCAAACAGCAAGTAGAACCTTTCACCTTGGAAGCGCCTGAGGGTCAGGAAATTATTGGCTTCTTCGGTAATCATGGGGGTCGTCAGGATATCTTAACTTCCTTAGGAATTTATCTTAAACCTGTTGAGGAACCTGCACCAGCTCCAGAGGAACAACCAGACCCCTCCTCAAACTTGTCCACAGCAATTACCTTTGATGGTAAGAAAGATTATATAGACATTCCACCGGATTCAACCCTAGATCTGATCAACGACTTTACGATCGAAGCTTGGATTAAACCAGAAATCTTAGGCAAGCGAGTGGTGGATAAAAATATAGGGGGTCAAAGTGAAGGCTTTACCTTCGATACTCACCCGAAAAATCTGCGTTTCATCAACAAAGGGGTATACTTAACCAGTCGCAATGAGTTGAAAACAGGGACTTGGCAACATGTGGCTGTAACTTTCAAAAATGAAGCTAACGGAGCCAAACTCTATATCAATGGGGAAGAAGAAAATACAGCTACTCCAAATAAAGTAGGCACAGTTACCAAATTACCTGTGCGTATTGCTTCACAGGCAGATAAGCTTGGGAACTTATTTAAAGGTGACATGGCAGAAGTACGGATGTGGAACCGAGTCCGTTCCCAAGATGAAATCAAGCAATCCATGAATCACCGACTCAGGGGAGATGAAGCAGGATTAGTCGGTTATTGGCCCCTCAATGAAGGTAGTGGCACGACAATCGCTGACAAAACTAGCAACGATAACCCAGGAACTCTTCATGGAGGTACATGGAAACAGGATGCATTGGATTTCATTCAACCAGCTCCCCCCAAACAAGAAACTACTCCTTCCCCGTCAGCACTCACATTCAACGGAACCAGCGATTTTATCTCCGTTCCTGATAGTAAGAGTCTACAAATTTCAGCTTACACAGTAGAAGTCTGGATCAAACCCAGTGGTCAACCTGATGAAGAGTGGAAAGGCATTGTCGGTAAACCACATCGCAATTACCATATCTGGATAAACAACGATGGGTATGTACACCACTGTTTTCAGACCGACGAAGACGATTATGTTAAAGCTCCTAACACACGCAATGGCTCGGTAAAATGGGACGAATGGAATCATGTGGCGATTACCAACGATGGCAAGATTGCTAGGACTTACATCAATGGCGAGCTCCAAACAGAAGGACTTACGGGAGGAACTTTAGTTGTTGAGCAAAATCCCCTATACATAGCTCGCAGCTTAAATGCAAAAAGCAGCCGTTATTTTAAGGGTCAACTGGTAGATATTCGGATTTGGGCTCAAGTTCGCACTCCCCAAGAAATTCAAGCTTGTATGAACTGTCGCCTGACGGGGAAAGAGTCGGGATTGGTGGCATATTGGCCTTTAGATGAAGGGGGAGGCACTATTGCTAAAGACAAGACAAGTAACGGCAATGATGGTGCGATCGCTGGAGCAGTTTGGCAAGAGGAAGAATTGGACTTTATTACACCTGTTTCTCCTCAACCAGTTCTGACTTGCGATGGAAAAGACGATTATGTAGCCACAACTCTAGATGCTCAACCGAGTGCTTTAGCTGCCACAACTTGGGAAGCCTGGGTCAAGCCTACTCGCAATATCAATAACTGGGATATGATTCTGTGTACTGATGATGGTGGTTGGGATCGATTTGTTGCCCAAAATAGTGGTCAATTCCGCATCTCTCACGGTAGTGGAGCTTGGAGTGCTGTGGATGCGGATATCAATCAATGGCAACATATTGCTGTGGTGTATACCGCAGACAACCAAATTAAGTTCTACAAAAATGGCACTGAATATGTCTATGAGAGTAAATCAACCATTGGTGCCACCAAACACCCTCTTTATATCGGCCGTAGTCCAGGTAACGCTACTCAATGCTTCCAAGGTTCCATCAGTGAAGTTCGCGTTTGGAATTATGTGCGAGAACAGGCAGAAATTCAACGGGATATGCACCATCGTTTAAAGGGTGACGAGCGTGGATTAGTGGGATACTGGCCTCTTAATGAAGGTAGTGGCAATACAGCGACGGATAAAACAGGGAATGAAAACCCAGGAACCATTCAAGGAGGGACTTGGGAACAAGAAGAACTGGACTTGATCACACCAGCTTACCCCAAAGAAGAAACGACTCCTTCCCCATCGGCACTAACATTCAATGGAACCAGCGATTTCATCTCCGTTCCTGATAGTAAAAGTCTACAAATTTCAGCTTACACCGTCGAAGTTTGGATGAAACCCAGTGGTCAACCTGATGAACAGTGGAAAGGCATTGTCGGCAAATCATATCGCAATTATCATATCTGGATACATAAAGATGGATATGTACGCCACCGTTTCCAGACCGAAAAAGGTACCAATGCTGGACCACCCAACACTCCAAATGGCTCACTAACATGGGACGAATGGACTCATGTGGCGATTACCTACGATGGCAAGGTTGCTCAGACTTACATCAATGGCGAACTCAAAGAAGAAGGACTTACCGAAGGAACTTTAGTTGTTGCTCAAAATCCCCTATACATAGCTCGCAACTTATATGGAAAAAGCAACAGTTATTTTAAGGGTCAACTGGCAGATATTCGGATTTGGGCTCAAGTTCGCACTCCCCAAGAAATTCAAGCTTGCATGAACTGCCGCCTGACAGGGAAAGAGTCGGGATTGGTGGCATACTGGCCTTTAGATGAAGGGGGAGGCATCATCGCTAAAGATAAGACAAGTAACGGTAACAATGGTGCGATCGCTGGAGCAGTTTGGCAAGAGGAAGAACTCGACTTTATTACACCTGCTTCCCCTGAAGAAAAAGCTACTACTGACAAAGAACAAGCAGCTACTGATTCAGAACAAGAAACTACTGATTCAGAGAAAACTACCACTGATTCAGAACAAGAAACTACTGATTCAGAGAAAACTACCACTGATTCAGAACAAGCTACCACTGATTCAGAGAAAACTACTACTGATTCAGGACAAGCTACCACTGATTCAGAACAACCAGCTACCGACAAAGAAAAACTTCCTTCCGTCCTTACGTTTGACGGCAAAGATGATTTTATCGACTGTGGAAGTGGCATAAATCTAACAAATACTAGCTTTACGATCGAGTTTTGGGCAAAACGCAAGATAACTGGTAAATTCGATCTAATCGTCTCTCAAGGTGAGCAGAAAAAGAATCACTGCTTACACATTGGATTTCGCGACAGCGATTTATTTACCTTAGCCTTCTGGGGTGACGATCTCAATACAGGTAAGTTTACGGATACCGATTGGCATCACTGGAGCTGTGTTTACGATCAACAGCGCCAACAACAAATCATTTACCGTGATGGACAATTAGAAGCCTGCCGCCAGCCAGCAAATTATCAAGGAACGGGAAATTTTTACATCGGTGCTCTCAAAGGAACCAGTGCTTTTTTTGAGGGACAATTAGCTGATTTGCGAATTTGGCAAGAGGTTCGCACTCCCCAAGAAATTCAAGATGCCATGAACTCCCGCCTCACTGGGAATGAGTCAGGATTGATGGCATACTGGCCATTAGATGAAGGCGAAGGTACCACCATTAAAGACAAGACAGGCAATGGCAACGACGGTACCATTACTGGAGCAGTTTGGGAACAGATGGAGATTCCCTTTGAGGATGCAGAGTCTTCCTCAAATCTGTCCATAGTGATTACCTATGATGGTCATACAGAATCAGTAGAAATTCCATCTGATTCAACTCTAAATGTGATTAATGACTTTTTTGTTGTCTTTAAATGGGGGGTAGCTCATATAGAAGAGGAAAGGATAAAGGTTAAAATGAAAATCCCTAAGCCTGATAAAAAATCCTCCCGGTAGGTTCGTATAGGGTGAGCTTTCAAAAAGTGTGGGGAGAGGGGAGTATGGGGAGAGAAGAGATGGGTGTGGAGAGAGTTACACACACAAGAGTGTGTCTCAAGTATCGTTTGATTCTTTCCCCCCACACCCCACACCCTACACCCCACACCCTGCTTACTTTACAGAGTCCACCCAGCATCACAGACAACTCGACAACTGAAGTGGCAGTACCTACAGTCTGGTGCGCGGTAGTAGCGATAGGCAGCACGACAATACTTAGCATAGGTATACCAGGAACCTCCGCGTAGTACCCGACAATCATAATTATTATCACTTAACCAAACACTGTCATCTGTGGGCGCACCTTGATAGTTTTTGTGCCAGTAGTCAGCACACCATTCCAGCACATTACCATGCATATCGTACAAACCAAAGGCATTAACAATCTGAAAACTACCTACAGGAGTTGTTTGTGTACTATCATAGTTCGCTAACTTATGAGTAATGGCCTTCCCAAAGTGAAATGGGGTAGTTGTACCAGCACGACAGGCATATTCCCATTCTGCTTCGCTGGGTAGTCGGTATTGTCGTCCTGTTTTCTTGGATAGTCTGGCACAAAACTCTACTGCATCATACCAGGATACCTGCTCCACTGGTAGGTCTGCTCCTTTGAATTGGGATGGATTAGGGTTAAGTTCACAATTAACTGGGGGAAGAGCAGCTACAGCTTGCCATTGAGCTTGGGTGACTGGATATTTACCCATGCAGAATGAGGCTAGAGTTACCCTGTGCAAGGGACTTTCAGACTCATATCGCTCCTCTTCAGTATCTGGGGAACCCATCCGGAAACTGCCCGCTGGGATAACCACCATCTCCAACTTTGCTCCTTTACCCAAATCTTCAGTAAAATACTGGGCTTGACCCCGACTGCACTCTATTTCTTGACCTTTAGTATCCACCGTTACCACATCAAATGCAAACATTGGTAAGGCTGGTGAGGGAGGAAGTACTGCTGACTTCTGAAAAATCCTTCGGAATGCTCTAATCGCCTCTATATCTGAACCAGCAGCCGCCACATTTACCCGAATCCACAACTGAGTTGCCAGTTGCCGATTCCCCTCAGCTTCCGCTCTATAGGCATCCATTTTCAGGGTTTCGATATCTCTGAGGCTGGCGTACTTAGTAAAAAGAATCAGGTGATGTTTACCCAATGGTTCTGCAATCGCATAAGGTGTTTGTTGAGGCTGCTGATATTGGTGATTAATCTGGGGTACTTGATGGTGCAAATATTGCACTAACCGCTCTACTGTGGCACAGTTATCCTCTCCCTGAATCCGCAATGCCTCTAACAAGCAATAAGTGAAGGAGCCTTGCTGAAGAGAGGCAATTTCGTAGGCTCTTTCGTTGGGAGTACAGGAGTAAATAGTAACTACCCTTTGCTGTCGCTCCTTGCCAATACCCTCTGCCGTTGTATCCTCCTGATGGTGGCAAGCATCTAAGAGTAGTACTACATTATCAGCTCCGGAGCGCCGCAGTCGTTGGGTGACATAGCTAATGGTTAATGCTGTCTTTTCTACATCACCAGGATCAGTATCCGACACTAACAAATAATCGTGCTCATCATAACGCAGGCCACGACCACTAAAAAAGAACCAGAGATTGTCCCCTGGTTCTAGAAAAGGTTTCTCAAACTGCTTGCGCAAAAAATGCCGCAGATTACCAAAAGTAGGCTGGGTGGGAATCGGTGTAGTATCAGTGGGAATTGGTGGGGAATCTTCGGTAAACAGAAAAACTTGCTCGAAGTCTGCCTCTTGCTCCAAAAAATCGCGCATACTCTCCGCATCCCTCTTGGCATAATCTGCGGAGTGAAGATGAATGTAATGATTAATACCGATTAATATCGCCCAGTTTTTATTCATTGCTCACCCTTCTCAAAAAAAAACTCCATTAACTTGTAGCAATCTTCCAGTTCTATACCAAAACTTCGCGTTGTTTTTTTGATTAAATGCTTCATGTTACTTTAATTAGCTAAATTGCCAAATTAATCATTTTTCATTAATCAGGAAACCAATGCTTATCCAATAATTGCTCAAGAGAATAAAGTTTTTTTAAATCAAGAGTTTGAGCTTTCATAGCAGTATTGGAATAATGCGATCGCACTATGCTAAGCTGTTGCGCATTTAGCTTGCAATATGCAGACGGGCGAGACGCCCATTTCACAAGAAACTGATGATTACAAGTTGATGCAAATTAGATGCATTTTAGCTTACTGGCACAAATGAATGACAGACATTTACAAAAAGCGATGAAGAAGCCAACTGGGTGCAGGTCGAATCAAAAGAACAAATGAACTAATGACAAATAAATCCATTTATGTTAATAAGTTGAGCTGCCTGACAAAAATTTAACCATTAATCCAAAATCTAGCAGGAATAGAGGAAACAATCAGAGCCAAAACATTGGAGTACATTACACCACAACTAGGATTTTTTTTATCAAAAAAACAACAGGGACTAGCACTGGAAGGCGTAGAAAAATTAAAAGTATAATTGGTCAATTACCAATTACAGAAAAACAAGCAATCAGGTTAAATCTCAAAAAGAATCAAAGAGTTAGTCCTTATTTAGAACAATGTTGTGTCCGAGCTAGTGCAACTATACCTGGGAAGGTTTTAAGGGAGGGATTTGGGTTGTGAGGGCTTGGCTAGTTTTGAGGAATGGGGATTTTTTAGTACTTTTGTTCTTATAAAACTGACCTGCTCCCCTCAACTCTTCCCTGCTAGATAGCTGGCACAATTTTTCTCTGAGAGAGTCATATTGCTTGAGATATTGGTAGAAGGAAATTTGAGGAAGTCTATGTTTTCGCAGGGTTGGTTGTGGCAGTTGGGGATAGGGTTAGGATTAAGTAGTACATTTATTCTATTCAATAACCCTGCTCTAGCTCAGAGCAACATCGTACCTGATAGTACCCTCGGAGCGGGTGAGAATTCTCTTGTTACACCAAACTTTAATGGTTTGCCTGTTGAGGTAATTAGTGGTGGAGCACAACGGGAGCAAAACCTATTCCATAGCTTTAGCGAATTCAATGTTGCTGCCAATAGAGGTGCTTATTTTTTCAGTGGAGATGCAGCTATCGAGAATATTCTGGCACGGGTGACAGGTGGTAATCCTTCGGAGATTTTAGGTACTCTGGGAACTTTTGGTGATTCTCAGCCTAACTTGTTTCTGATTAATCCCAACGGCATTATTTTTGGGGAAGATGTCAAGCTGGATGTAGGTGGTTCGTTTGTGGCAACTACAGCTAATGCAGTGGGATTGGGTAATAGGGGAAGATTCAGTGCCTCAGAGCCTGATACAAGTAACTTACTTAACATCAATCCCGATGTTTTCTTTTTTAACCGTCTTTCTCATCGAGCCGAAATTGTTAATCGCTCTACCGGTACAACTCCCGTACTGGGGGATTTTGTTAATCAATTGCCAATAATAAATAATAGTGGACTTCAGGTGCTAGAAGGCAAGAGTTTGTTGCTCTTAGGTGGAGATGTGAGGTTAGAGGGGGGAGTATTGCGAGCTCCAGGGGGTAGGGTTGAGTTAGGAGGCTTATCAGAATCGGGGATAGTGGAGCTGAATGGGAATGGTAACAATCTCAGCTTGAGTTTTCCCGATGAGCTAGCCAGAGCTGATGTTTCACTTACCAATGGAGGGCAGATTCTGACTGCTGCTGGGGGTGGCGGTAGTATTGTCATTAATGCCCAAACAGTAGATATTTTGGACAACAGCTTTCTGTTTACGGGGATATTATCAGGTAATGGTTCAGTTGACAGTAAAGCTGGGGATATTGAAATTAATGCTAGGGAGCAAGTTACTGTTTCCGAGTTGAGCTTCATTGCTAATGCCATCTTTGGCATTGGCGATGGTGGAGATATTAAGATTACTACTGGTTCGGTGGAAGTAACTAATGGTGCTCAACTGATTGCCAGTACTGTTGGAGAGGGGAATGCTGGGAGTGTGAAAATTACTGCTACCGATACAGTGCGCTTTGATGGTGTCGGAAGTGATGGCACCTCTAGTGCTGCCATCAGCTCAGTAGAGGCAGGAGCTGTGGGGAATGGTGGTGAGATTGAGATTACTACTGGCTCTTTGGAAGTGACTAATGGTGCTACTTTATCTGCTAGTACCTTCGGAGAGGGAAATGCTGGGGGAGTCAAGATTACTGCTAACGATACAGTGCGCTTTGATGGTGTCGGAAGTGATGGCACCTCTAGTGTTGCCATCAGTCGAGTAGAAATAGGAGCAGTAGGGGATGGTGGAGATATTGAGATTACTACTGGCTCTTTGGAAGTGACTAATGGTGCTACTTTATCTGCTAGTACCTTCGGAGAGGGAAATGCTGGGGGAGTCAAGATTACTGCTAACGATACAGTGAACTTTGATGGGAGTTTTGTCTTGAGCCAAGTGGGAACTGGAGCCGTGGGTAATGGCAGTGACATTGAGATTACCACTGGCTTCCTGGAGGTGACTAATGGTGCTCAACTGTCTGCTAGTACCTTTGGAAAGGGAAGTGCTGGAAGTATGAGGATTATTGCTAGGGATACTGTGCTATTTGATGGTGTTGGTAGTAATGGATTGCCCAGTAGAGCCCTCAGTGAAGTGGAAGCTGGAGCCGTGGGGGATGGCAGTGACATTGAGATTACCACTGGTTCCCTGGAAGTCAGGAATGGTGCTTTTCTGTCTACCAGCATCAGGGGAGAGGGGAATGCTGGGGATGTGAAGATTACTGCCACTGATACAGTACTATTTGATGGCGTCGGCAGTAATAGATTCCCCAGTGGAGCCTTCAGTCAAGTGGAAACTGGAGCCGTGGGGGATGGCAGTGACATTGAAATTACTACTGGTTTCCTGGAGTTGACTAATGGTGCTGTTTTGTCTGCTAGCACCGGGGGAGAAGGGAATGCTGGGAGTATAGACATTATTACTGACTCGGTGGAAGTGACCAATGGTGCTTTTCTCCTTACCAGTAACTTCAGCCGAGAGGGGAATGCTGGAGGTGTCAAGATTCGTGCTACTGATAAAGTGCGCTTTGATAATGGTAATGTCTTCAGTGCAGTGGGGAGAGGAGCAGTAGGCAATGGTGGTGATATTGAGATAACGACTGATTCGGTGGAAGTGACGAATGGCGCTATTCTGAGTGCCAACACTTTGGGAAAGGGGAATGCAGGAAATGTGAGGATTCATGCTACCGATACGGTGCGGTTTGATGGTGGCAGCGATGGAATCCCCACTGGAGTTACTAACGGAGTGGAAGCTGGAGCAGTAGGGAATAGTGGTAACATTGAGATTAATGCTAGTTCGGTGGAACTGACTAACGGTGCTGCACTAAACACCACCACTTTGGGAAAGGGGAATGCTGGGGGTGTGAAGATTAATGCTAGCGATACTATCAGCCTTGATGGGAGTGTTGTCTCGAGCAGCGTAGAAGTTGGAGCAGTGGGTAATGGTAATAACATTGAGATTACCACTGGCTCGGTGGAAGTGACCAATGGTGCTCAAGTAATTACCAGCACTTTCGGAGAGGGGAATGCTGGGGATGTGAAGATTAGAACTACTGATAGGGTGCGCTTTGATGGTATTGGTGATAATGGCTTCTCTAGTGCTGCCATCAGCCAAGTAGAAGTAGGAGCAATCGGGGATGGCGGTGATATTGAAATTACCACTGGCTCTCTGGAAATTACAAATAGCGCTGGAGTATCTGCCAGTACTTTGGGAAAGGGAAATGCAGGAAATATTAGAATTCATGCTACTGATACAGTGCGCTTTGATGGCAGTAATGCTTTTAGCTCAGTAGCATCAGGAGCAATAGGCAAAGGCGGTGATATTGAGATTACCGCTGGCTCTGTTTCCTTAACTGACGCCTCCATAACCTCAGAAAGTGAAGGATCTGGCAGTGCTGGTGATATTATTATCACCACTCAGCAAAATTTAGAAACTAATCACAGTAACATCAGTGCCACTACCCTATCTGGTGACGGTGGCGATATTACCCTGCAAGTGGGGGATTTATTACTCATTGGCGACAACAACAAGATTTCTACCACCGCAGGAGTTGCAGGTGCTGGTGGAGATGGAGGTGATATCACTATTGATGCTGATTTCGTTATTGGTGTCCCCAGAGAAGATAGCGACATTACCGCTAACGCCTTCAACGGTAAGGGAGGCAATATTATCATCACTACTCAGGGTATCTTTGGTTTACAATTTCGCGATCGCCTTACTCCCTTAAGTGACATCACTGCTAGTTCTGAGTTTGGCTTAGATGGTGAATTTCAACTCAATTTGCTTTCCCCTATTGATGTCGCTCAAAGCATAGTAGACTTACCTTCCAACTTAGTTGATGCTACCAAACTAATCGACCGTCGTTGTACTCCTGGCAACCCTTTCCAACAGAGTAGCTTTTACATTACAGGACGGGGTGGTATTCCCCAAAATCCCACACAGATGCTGGATGCTGATGCGATAGTGAGTAATTGGGTTACTCTTGATGCTGAAGCTCAAAGTGGTAATAAGGTTGATACTAATCCTATCAGTACCACTCCCGATCGGATTATTGAAGCTCAAGGAATAGTCAGAACTCCCGATGGGCAATTATACCTCGCTGCCAAAGTACCAACGGTGACACTTCACGGGGAATGGATTCCAGGTATCGATTGTTACAATTTCCACAATTAATATCAAAAAGTTGCCAATCTGTGCCTCATTAGGGATTTAATTATGCCGATAATTTCTGGAAAAAAATTGACAACTTTTTGTATTCCCAAGGTAACCTGAAGGTGATAAGTAAATAAGCATCATGAGCTGTTGTTGACAACGAGGGAGAAAAATCTTTCTTCCCCTGTTAACCATTTTCAAATTAAGTCAAATCAAGTATGAAACTAAGATGGATTGACTGTTTGGAGATGAGTGTCACAATTGCTCTCGGCTCAGGTAATCTTTCTCAGGCATTGATGGATGGAAATTTGAGGAAGCTTATGTTTTCACAGGGTTGGTTTTGGCAGTTGGGGATAGCATTAGGCGTAACTAGTGCAGTTGCATTGTCTGGGAATCAAGCTTTAGCTCAGAGCAATATCGTACCTGATAACACCCTTGGAGTTGGTGAAAATTCTGTTGTTGGAGATGACCAAAATTTGCCTAATGTTGAAGTAATTAGGGGTGGAGCACAGCGGGGTCAAAACCTGTTCCACAGTTTCCTGGAGTTTAATGTTGCTTTAGGTAGAGGAGCTTATTTTGAGAGTCCTGATGCCGCTATCCAGAATATTCTGGCACGGGTGACGGGTAGTAATCCTTCACAAATTCTGGGTACTCTTGGCACTTTTGAAACTGTGGGTGGCGCTCCTGCTCCATCCAACGCCAATTTATTTCTGATTAATCCCAATGGCATTATCTTTGGGGAAGACTCGAAGCTAGATGTGGGTGGTTCGTTTGTGGCAACCACAGCTAATGCAGTGGGTTTGGGTGATACAGGAAGATTCAGTGCTTCGGAACCTGACACCAGTAACTTACTCAACATCAACCCCGATGTTTTCTTTTTTAACCGCCTCTCGAATCAAGCTGAAATTGTCAACCGCTCCATTGCTACAACTCCGGTGTTGGGGGGTTTTATTAATGACGAATTGCCATTATTAAGTGGACTTCAGGTTATAGAAGGTAAGAGTTTGTTGCTCTTAGGTGGAGATGTGAGCTTAGATGGCGGAGCATTATTGGCTCCGGGGGGTAGAGTTGAGTTAGGAGGATTATCAGAACCAGGAACAGTTGAGCTGAATACAGATGGCAATAATCTCAGCTTGAGTTTTCCTGATGATTTAGCCAGAGCTGATGTCTTACTTAATGGAGCATTTATTGGAACCCAGGCTGGAGGTGGCGGTAATATTGTTATCAATGCCCAAACGGTAGATATTCTGGGAGGAAGCTTTCTTTTTACAGGAATAGCACCAGGTAATGGATCAGTTGATAGCAGAGCTGGGGATATTAAAATTAATGCTACAGGGACAATAACTGTGTCTGAGTCGAGCTTTATTTTCAATATTGTATCGGGCATAGGCACAGCTGGAGATATTGAAATTAATACTGCGGATACAGTTACCGTTTCTGAGTCAAGCTTCATTACCAATGCCGTCCTAGGCACTGGCACAGCTGGAGATATTGAGATTAATGCTAGGGATACAGTTAATGTTTCTGAGTCAAGCTTCATTGCCAATACCGTCCTAGCCAATGGCACAGGTACAGCTGGGGATATTAAGATTTCTACTAACTTCCTAGAGGTCACTAATGGTGCTACTATGTTTGCTACCCTCATTGGAGAGGGGAATGCTGGGGATGTAATAATTCGTGCTAGCGATACGGTGCGTTTTGATAGCGTCAGTAGTAATGGACTCCCCAGTGCTATCTTGAGTGGAGTGAATTCAGGAGCAATAGGTAATGGCGGAGAGATTAAGATTATTACTGGCTCCCTGGAAGTTACTAATGGTGCTGCACTAAATACCGTCACTGGTGGAGAGGGCAATGCTGGGGATGTAAGGATTAGAGCTAGTGATACGGTGCGCTTTGATGGCGTCGGCAATAATAGAGTCAGTGGTGTTTTCAGTGCTGTGTTTTCAGGAGCTATAGGGAATGCTGGTGAGATTGAAATTTCCACTAATTCTCTGGAAGTCACTAATGGCGCTTCACTAAATACCAGCACCTTGGGGGTGGGAAATGCTGGAAGAGTGAAGATTAGAGCTACCGATACAGTGCGCTTTGATGGTGTCAGTAGTAATGGAGTTTCTAGTGGTATTTTCAGTTTTGTTTTTCGGAGAGCTGTAGGGAATGCTGGTGAGATTGAAATTTCCACTAACTCTCTGGAAGTCACTAATGGCGCTCAACTGTTGGCCAGTACCTTGGGGGAGGGAAATGGCGGTGTGATTCAGATTAGTACTGGCTCGCTCTCCTTAAATGATGCCTTGATCTCCTCCGAAAGTCTAGGAACTGGTGGAGCTGGTGATATCACCATTGATACTCGCCAAAACCTGGAAACTAATCGCAGTAGCATCACAACTTCTACCCTATCCGGTGATGGTGGCGATATCACCCTGCAAGTGGGGGATTTATTACTGGTGCGCGACAATACTAAGATTTCTACTAGCGCAGGAGTTGCAGGTGCTGGTGGAAATGGCGGTGATATCACTATTGATGCTGATTTCGTTATTGGTGTCCCCAGAGAAGATAGCGACATTACCGCCAACGCCTTCAACGGTAAGGGAGGCAATATTATCATTACTACTCAGGGTATCTTTGGTTTGCAATTTCGCGATCGCCTTACTCCCTTAAGTGACATCACTGCTAGTTCTGAGTTTGGCTTAGATGGTGAATTTCAACTCAATTTGCTTTCCCCTATTGATGTCGCTCAAAGCATAGTAGATTTACCTTCCAACTTAGTCGATGCTACCAAACTAATCGACCGTCGTTGTACTCCTGGTGATCCTTTCCGACAGAGTAGTTTCCATATTACAGGAAGGGGTGGTATTCCCCAAAATCCCACACAGATGCTGGATGCTGATGCGACAGTGAGTAATTGGGTTACTCTTGATTCTGAAGTAGAAAGTGGTAATAAGGTTGATACTAATCCTATCAGTACCACTCCCCAGCGGATTATTGAAGCTCAAGGAATAGTCAGAACTCCCGATGGGCAATTATATCTTGCCGCCGAAGTACCAACAGTGACACCTCATGGGGAATGGATTCCAGCTGTTGATTGCCTGAGTAATGAGTATTAAATTAGGTAAAAGGAGAGTGAATCATGACTCAAGAAATTGGAGTACAAGCAAGTAACGGCAATGTGTTTGCAGATTTGGGTTTAGACAACTCTGACGAATTACTTGTCAAAGCAGAACTTGCTCGTAAGATTAGCAACATTATCACTCAGCAGCAAATGACACAGGCTGAGGCAGCAAAGCTGTTAGGAATTGATCAGCAAAAAGTATCTGCTTTGATCAATGGAAAGTTAGCAGGCTTTTCGATATCTCAATCTACCAAATTACATCTGAATAAAAATTTCTAATTTCTCGATCTGCTGTAATGATTGAAGCTTGATTACTTCTTGCTAATGCTACAACTACTCGATCTACGGGATCTCGATGAACCCATTCTAGTTTAACACTTTCTAACCACAGCTCTTCATCAATAGGTACAAGACGGACAACACTAGACTGTTTCAGGGAGGCGACATATTGGTTAATATCTACTCCTAAATCTAGCTTGTTATTTTTGATTTTAATGGCTATTTCCCAGATAGCGATCGCGGGAACAAGACCATTTTTTTCTCTTTCCATCTGGTTACAAGCATCTGTCGCAGAGGGAGAAAAATTACCTGGATCTAGGCTCCACCAAACCAAAGTGCAAGTATCGAGGACAATCTTCATCATTCTCCCCATTCCTCAGTTGTGGGAGTGACTAAATCCTCGAAATACTTGACTTTGCCACGCATTTGTCCAAATAGTTCTTCCGTTGATGGTGAGTTGCTAGAGGATTCATCTTTATAGTACTGTGCGGCTTTATCCTCAGGATTAATTTGTAATATTTTCTCAAAAATTCGTTGTGCTTCAGGAAATTCTCTCCTTCGATAAGATGCAATACCTAAGGCAAAATCCTGCTTAGTTAGATTTTTCTTTTCCACTACATTTGGTTTATCTGCTAGATAAATCTCAAAGACGGAGACTGGCTTATCTCTACCTTTGACTTTGACTTCACCCAATTCCCTTAAGCCGTCCTTAAAAATATTGCGATCGCTAACAATATCAAGTGTTTTTTTGCTAATTATAATACCAGCTCCATATCGCTTATTTAAACCTTCCACCCGTGATGCTACATTAACTGCATCAGAAATTACTGTGACTTCCAGGCGTTCTGGTTCACCAATGATGCCCAACATCAGTTTACCAGTATGGAGACCAATGCCAATTCTAATATCTTTCTTGTAGTCTTGATTAAACTCCCCAACTGCTTGTTGCATTTCCACAGCAGCTTGTATAGCGTTGTCAGCAGACTTAGGTTCAGGAAAGAGGGCCATAATACCATCACCAATATATTTGTCAACGATACCTTTATGCTTTCTAATTGCAGGACTAACCTTGCTTAAGTAGTTATTAATCAGATTAAATATCTCTTCAGGTTCCATCTTTTCTGACATGCTGGTAAAAGAGCGAATGTCAGCAAACATGATTGTCATGTTATCTTTCGTGACTTGTGTGCCTAATTCGGCACCGAAAAAATCAGTATTTAGAGACGCTTGATTTTCTAAAAAATCCCAAGGAACAAAACGATTAGCTGCCTTGATCAATTTCTCCTTGTAATTACTATAAATAACAAAAATCACTGGCAGCGCTGCCATCATCGCTATTAGTAAGAAAGCTAGTAATAAAGCATCTTGAACAAACTTAGAATTATTTTCCTCTTTGATTTCATTTTCCGGAATAATCACCGCAACCAACCAATCTAAATCAATCATTCCTTTTGTACAAAAGAATTGAATAAATTGCTTTTCTCCCTTATCATCTATTTGGGATAATTCTTGGACACCTTGGCATTCCGGATCAACTTCTTCTATTACCTTTTCAGCTACTTTTCTGATTAAAGGATTTTCACTTTTAGTTGCCGTAATTTGTTCTCGTTCCCCTTCATTTGTTGTTGTAAAAATTTCAGCATTTCTAGAAGTAGCTACTAATTTTTCAGTTTCTCTCTCTATAATCAGCGTTTCTACAAAAATTGAAGTTTTCGTCAAGTTCTTGACGAAATTATTGATTTGAGAAAACAAAAAATCACTGGCTAAGACAGCAATAACTTCGCCAGATTCATTGCAAATAGCAGATACGGCGCTAATAACAGGCTGTCCACTAGTCCTATCTGAATAAACTTCAGTCCAAGCTGGTTGTTCACAGCCTTCGTCCTTACCAGTCTTGTACCAAGGTCTCTCTAACGGATTAAGCTTAACAGTTCGTTGCTTGGCTTCTTGAGGAAATTGGGTTTGAGTGCTTCGAGGAAACTCTTTCTTCGTAAATTCATTGACAACAAGTCCATATTGACCCTTTTGCTTTTGAGACCATTCCATTGATACAAAATAGTCTTTTACTGTGCCAAGATAATTATTATCAACTCTCTGCTTAAATTCTTGTTCTTGAAGTCGCTGAGAAAAAAGTTCTCTTAGTTTATCAAAATCGCTATCACTAAACTCACCTGACTCTTTAAAGTCAAACTCGTTATTTTCAATATACTGAGCATTTGCCTGGTTGACTTTGTAAGGAATTTTTAGATACTCTTGCAATTCCTGACGGATTGGATCAGTAATATCAGTACGCAGCTGATTAGCCCTATCGTCAATATCTGTCTGTCCGTTTAGCTGAACAACACGAATAGTTATGAACCCTAGAAGGATAAATGGTAAAGAAAAAATTATTGGCAGGAAAAATTTTCTATCTACAAGCTGACGAAACATAGTGACTGTGGCTCGAATATAAGCCTAGTGCTGGCAAGTGATCAACCAATTATGTCCAACTTTTCCAATGGTACACAATAGGTTATATAGAAATAACAAGTGTCATAAATTATATCTCTAGCAATAGCTTTTTGTAATATAATTGAAATTTTATGTAATAAAAAGTAATGAAATTATCATTAGTCAAGTGTCATTGGTGAAAGGACTTTCTAATACAAATCCGTAGGTTGCTTGTGTTTGCCATTATTTTTTGCTATTATTTTTTTATAATGGGAAAAGTGTGCGCCCATATATAAATATAAAGTATCATTCCTAATATAAAGTCTGCCTAGTGCAGCGCGGCGAAAATAACCCGCCAGTTTAAGCTAGGGATAGCTTAATGCTTAGCTTCCACACCCACCCAGAGTTTAAACTTTGGGCTAATAGCTAAAATCCACTCAAGTGGACTAAAGATTGAGTCATCTAAAGATGACTTGAGCTATTAGCAAGGAACTTAAGGATACTGTGGGGCATGAATTTTACGTTAAGTTGACACCAATGGTTCTGCCTTCTGCCTTCTTTCACTAATAATCGAATGGCAACTATTACAGCTCTGACACGCAAAGACCTAGAGAAACTCCAAGCAGAGTATCCTGACTATCGCATGGAGTTAGTTGACGGAAATATTACTATTATGAGTCCATCAGGGTATGAATCAGATGAGGTAGCTGCTGCAGTAACTGCCCAACTATGGAGCTGGGTTAGACCTAGAAAGTTAGGACGGATAACGGGTTCAAGTGCCGGTTTTGAGCTGCCCAACTCTGATGTGAGAGCGCCTGATGTTTCCTTTGTGCTAGCAGAACGAATGCGACGCACCACTCGTTCCTTTGCAGAACTAGCTCCCGATTTGATGGTTGAGGTTAAATCTCCCACGGATTCCCTCTCAGCTCTCAGAAACAAGATTCAGGACTTCCTCTCTCAGGGAACAAAAGTCGGTATTCTAATTAATCCCGAAAAGCACAAGGTTGAGATTTATCGTCCTGGAGAGGAAGCAGTGGTTTTGGGTGATGGTGATATTCTGAGTATTCCCGATTTGCTTCCAGGTTTTGAGGTAGCAGTTTCCGATTTATGGTCACCAGAGTTTTAAAGCTAATGAGGGCAGATAACTGATAGGATGGGCTGTTGTTGTTGAACTGCCAAGGCTGTGCAAGATTTACCATCATCTGATTCATCCAGAGTAGCTAAGCAATTACCTAATCAGCGGTGGCAGATAGCACCCGCACAAGCAGAACTAGCACACCAACTCTCACAAGTAACAGGACTTTCCCCTCTACTGGCTCAGGTACTGATTAACCGAGGTATTGAGACACCAGAGCAGGCACAAGTTTATTTGCATCCAGAATCCCAGGTAATACCTGCACCGATGGATGAATTTCCTGACTTGGCAATCAGTGTGGAGATGCTCAAAGAAGCGATCGCACATCAAACTAAAATTGCTATCTGTGGGGACTATGATGCTGATGGTATGACTAGCACAGCTTTGTTATTGAGGGCATTGCGTTGGTTTGATGCGGATGTAGACTATGCCATTCCTAGCCGTATGAAAGATGGTTACGGTATCAATCGACGCATCGTTGAAGAGTTTGCAGATGAAGATGTTGGGTTAATTCTCACAGTAGACAATGGTATTTCTGCCCACGAAGCGATCGCTACAGCAGTGGAATTGGGTATTACTGTTATTATTACTGATCACCATGACTTGCCACCAGAACTACCAGAAGCTGATGCTATTCTTAACCCAAAACTGCTCCCAGAATCTTCTCCTTACTACGGTGTTGCTGGTGTAGGAGTAGCCTATATTTTAGCCATTTCCTTAGCTCAAGACCTAGGTAAACTTCAAGGCTTAACTACCCAGTTATTAGAGCTATTTACATTAGGAACCATTGCTGATTTAGCTTCCTTAACCGGTATTAATCGGCGCTGGTTAAAGCGAGGCTTACGGCAGTTACCTCAATCTCAACTAGCAGGAGTTCAAGCCTTAATCCAGATGGCTGGAGTTAAAGAGGATAAAAAATCTTTAAAACCAGAGGACATTGGTTTTAAATTAGGACCAAGAATTAATGCCGTTGGTAGAATTTCCGATCCCCAAATTGTCATTGAGCTGCTAACCACCACGGATCAGGGCATAGCCTTGGAACGGGCAATGCAATGTGAGCAAATCAATCAAGAACGTCAGCAACTATGTGCCAACATTGAACAAGAAGCGATCGCTTTTATTGAACAGAGTCAGCTAGCTTGGCAACAAGAGCGGGTATTAGTAGTGGTGCAACCGGATTGGCATCACGGTGTCATTGGTATAGTTGCCTCCCGACTAGTGGAACGTTACGGCACTCCCGTATTTATCGGTACTTATGAAGGAGATGAAGAGGAAGATATCCGGGGTTCAGCGCGAGGTATACCGGAATTTCATGTCTTTGAGGCTCTACTCTCGTGCAAGGATTTACTAGGAAAATTTGGTGGACACAAAGCCGCTGGAGGGTTTTCTTTACCTACTGAGAATTTAGCCGCTTTTCAACAAGCCCTCAGCAATTTTGCTCATCAATGTCTGCAACCAGAACACCTCAAACCACTGGTTGTCATCGATAATCAGATTGACTTAGAGCAAATTAACTTCAAATTTTACCAACAAATTGACTTACTCCACCCCTGTGGTATCGGTAACCCAGATCCTATCTTCTGGACACCCAATGTGCGGGTGCTTGAGCAAAGAATAGTAGGCAAGGGACACCTTAAGTTGACTGTTGGTCAAAACAACCAGGAAGTTAGAATCGATGGTATTGCTTGGCGCTGGGGTGAATATTTTCCTCTACCGACACCAGTGGATATTGCTTACAAACTGCGAGAAAATACATTTAATGGCAGCACTAATATTGAGTTGGAAATAGTTGGTATTCGTTTACCTAAGTCCCCACAGCCTGCCCAAGTTTCCCAGAAGACAGCCGAGTTTTATTACAATCAACGCCGCTACACTTGTAGCTTAGTAGATTCTCTAAATGAATTAAGAATTAGGAATCCTCAAGGCAAGGTGCTAGCTATTCAGAAAGGACAACGAACTGGTCTTTTGGGAGTTAAACGGGAAGATGCCAGGAAAGTGGATGTAACGAAACCACCTTATTACCAATTAATTAAAGCAGCAACTCAAGCCTTACAGCTCAAGTAGAGATTTGATCACCAGAGCTGGGGTGAGCTTTCAAAAAGTGTGGGGAGTGTGGGGAGTGTGGGGAGTGTGGGAGGTGTGGGGAGATAGAGATACAAATCTGGCAGAATTATGCTGGCAAAATAATCGGACGTGGCGACGGTGAATGTCTTGTGTGAAGAGGCAGGATCAAAGGTTTGCAAGTCAGCTAACGTCGTTCGGATCATGTCTAGAGCAGACATCACTTGTGGGGCGATCGCCATTGCTCTTGCTGTCGGCTTCATTTCTCGCCCAACCCGCACAAACAATTCATCATCAAAGAGCGATCGCAATCGCCCCAGTGCCGCGCTCATCGCTGGCTGCCCAATGTGGATATGCTGAGCAGCAAGGGTAACACTTTGACTAGCATAAAGTGCCTCAAATGCAACGAGGAGATTGAGATCAACTGCACCAAGGTCAATCGATTTCATTGATAGTCATAATCTATATAATCAATTTGATTCATCTTTATCCTGCCATTATCCTAGATTTCTAGACAAGCTTTTCTATATTCAGAAGCAAAAGTGCCGCATCACTAACTGTGAAAATCAAGCCTTATCGATCGCCCATCAATCACTCTTGAGGTAAAAAATGACATTACCTGCTATCTATGCCGACGCACCTGTTGCCTTACTTCCCGCCCAGTCTGTTGCTACGTTCCCTGTAAATACATTTCTGGAAAACTTAGCAATTCTCCCATCTGGTGATATTTACCTCACCAGTCACGAAACCGGAGAAGTCATTCAAATTGATCCGGAGGGCAATCTTACGGTGTTCACCCAACTCAGTGGTAAAGTCAGCGGCATTGCCTGGGCTCAGCCAAATCAGTTTCTTGTCAATGGCTGGAATACAGAAGGCATCCCCTTTGTTGCAGTACTAGCCGATGGTGCAGTGCAGTTTCTCCAAACTTTGCCAGAAGCACAGTTCCTCAATGGCATCACACCATTGTCTTCCCGCTATTACCTGATGGCTGATTCCTATCGGGGTGCAATCTGGTCATTTGATATAGTCAACAAAACTACAGAGCTTTGGTTGGAACATCCCCTCCTTGCTCGTAGTGATCAAGCCAGTACCTTTCCAGCCGTCAACGGCTTAAAGCGATTCGGCGATATTCTCTATGCTTCCAACACGCAACAGATGTTGCTATTGCAGATTCCGTTGGATGAGAACCTCAAACCACAAGAGCCGGAGATTTTTATCGAAGGGACGAACATTGATGACTTTGCTTTTGATATTCACGGCAATCTCTATGGAGCCACCCATGTTTATAACAGTGTGATTCTAATTGACACAGATCGCCGCACAACTATCATTGCCCAAGCTGAACAAGGTGTCACTGGTTGTACCGCTGTCGCCTTTTACGGCACTGATTTGTATGTGATCAACAACGGCGGGATGTTTTTGCCACCTGCAACTGGCGTAGAACCAGCTCAAATCGTTCGTCTCGCCGTTGGTGTGAGTGGCGCCCCCTTATTGAGCGAGGGCTAAGTCATGGGCAGCGATCCTCCTGTAACAGTGGATGTGGTACAGCGAGTTAGAAGAGGTAAGGAGCAAGAATTTGAAGCACTACTAGAGCAAATCATCAGCACAGCCAGCACATTTGAAGGCTACTTAGGCTCCTCTGTGTTTCGCCCTGGCGCTCAAGATGCTCAGGAGTACCGTATTGTGTTCAAATTTGACCGTTTAGAAAATTTGAAGCGATGGGAACATTCATCAGTTCGCCAGCAGTTCCTGACTCAAGCTCGCAAACTCACAATAGATGCTGGCACATTCTCAATTATTACTGGTTTGGAAACCTGGTTCACTCTGCCTGCAAAACCAGGAATGCCGCCCCCTCCCCGTTACAAAATGGTACTAGTCTCTGGCATTGCTATTTTTGGCATTAATCAGGTTTTGAACCTTTTACCTCTGACTTGGCTAGCACAGTTACCGTCCGTACTACGCCTACTGATTTTGGTTTTTCTAACGACCACAATAATGACCTATGTGGTGATGCCAAGGTTGACAAAGCTATTGGCCTGGTGGTTGTATCCCAAACGTTGAGCATTAAAATTACATCAAGGAGAGGGTTAGCACTGATTATTGCTGACGCTGTTGGTGTGCGATCGCTAGATATGAAAAAATTACTGAAGATTGCCCTGTTGAGCTCCCCGACTCTCAAAGAGGTGGGCTTCTCGCCAATTTTTGTTAAAAGTGAGCTACCCTTCTCCCTTGCCCAATTTCAGTAAAAATATAAGATAAGGTTGTGGTTGGGTCAAACGAGGATTAATGCAAAAGGTACGGAAAAACCAAATTACTTGGGTATTGGGGATCGGGATGCTACTGTGCGTGCTAATGGGTTCATCTTTGTTCGCACTGAGAAAGACTGGTGTACTAGAAAGATGGATTCAAGCCGCCACTACAACTAATCTGCTTGATCCAACCAAGGAAGACGACAAATCAGCCGTTCTTCCCTTAGTACCCCTGTCCTCTGAGGAAAGAGCTGCACAGCTAGAAGAAATCGCCTCTGGAGGTAAATCTTTCGATCAGTATCGTGCTCGCTATTTGCTAGCGTCAGATTCGATTCTCAAACAGCAGGGAGAGACTGCCCTCAAATGGTTAGAAGGATTGGAGTATGATTATCCGGTATTAGCTGCTCACATTCTCTTCAAACGTTCCCAGGCTTACGAATTAAATGGGGAGCGAACCGAAGCGATCAAAGTCTGGGAAGAGATGTTAGAAAACTATTCTGATCAGCCAACAGCAGCAGAGGCGTTGTATGGTTTAGGTAAAACTAATCCTGAATATTGGGAGCAAGCGATCGCCAATTATCCCCATCACCCCCGTACTCAACAAATGGTGCGCTCTCGGCTGGATGAAAATCCCAACCAGCTAGATTTACTTCTATTTATGGTCAAAAATGCACCAGAAGCCAATGGAATAGGTGCTATGCGCGATCGCTTGGTTGACAAGTACTCCTCTGAGCTTACCCCAGAAGATTGGGAAGCGATCGCTTTTGGCTACTGGGAAACTGGGGAGTACCGCAAAGCTGGTGAAGCTTATGCCGAAGCTCCCCGCACGCCCAAAAATGCTTATCGTGAGGCACGAGGATTACAACTGGGGAAACAAAAGCTTAAAACGATTAGTGCTTATCAACAACTCATCAAGGAATTTCCGGATGCGGAGGAAACAGGGCTAGGTTTGAGGCGTCTAGCCAGTCTCTCTGAATCCAAAGATGCTTTAGAATACCTCGATCAGGTAATCAAAAAATTTCCCCAGGAAGCCCCAGAAGCCTTGCTTGCCAAAGCGGAAATACTGGATGGTTTAGGGAGCACAACCTCTGCTGCTCAAAATCGTCAGTTTGTCTTCAAAGAATATGGAAGCTCTGATGCGGCTGCTGAGTATCGGTGGGAAGTAGCCCAGAAAAACGCAGCACAGGGCAAGATAGAAGAAGCATGGCAATGGGCACAACCAATTACCACCAACAATCCTGACAGTAGTCTCGCTCCCGAAGCGGCATTTTGGGTTGGTAAATGGGCAACTCAGCTAAAACGCCCCGAAGATGCCAAAGCTGCTTATGAACATGTGTTGGCTCGTTATCCAGAGTCTTACTATGCGTGGCGCTCTGCCGCAATGTTAGGCTGGAATGTAGGTAATTTTACTACTGTTCGGGACTTGCAACCGGAGGTGGTAGTTCCCCCAATCCGACCATTACTACCAGGTGGTTCTGATACCTTAAAAGAACTCTATCGACTCGGGCAAGATACCTCTGCTTGGACTCTCTGGCAGGCGGAATTAGAACCCTTCAAGGAGCTAACGGTTGCCGAGCAATTTACCGATGGCCTACTCCGACTGGAAATGGGGGATAATCTCAGAGGCATCAATCAAGTCTGGTTTTTGAGTCAGCGAGAAAAACCCGAAGAGATAGCTGAATGGAAAGCATTGCGAGAATCACCAGCTTACTGGAATGCCCTGTTTCCTATACCCTATAGGGAAGAGATTCTGCGATGGTCAGCCCAACGTCAACTCAATCCCTTCCTTGTCGCTGCTCTCATTCGACAGGAATCAAGGTTTGAAAAGCAAATTCGCTCTTCTGCTGGTGCTGTAGGTTTGATGCAGGTAATGCCAGACACAGGCAAGTGGGTGGCACAGAAAATTGATTTGCAGGAATACGACGTAGAAAAGCCTAGTGATAATATCCGACTGGGCACTTGGTTTTTGGATTTTACCCACCAAGAATATGACAACAACTCTTTGTTGGCTCTTGCTAGTTACAATGCTGGTCCTGGTAATGTGAGCAAATGGGTTAAAAAATATGGCTTCAGCGATCCAGATGCCTTTATTGAAAAGATTCCCTTTCCAGAAACTAAGGGTTATGTAGAGAATGTGTTTGCTAACTATTGGAACTATCTGCGGTTATATAATCCAGAAGTTTCTCAGATGTTAAGTAAGTAGGGTTTGCTGTGTAAGTATTTGAGTAGGGAGTTCTACATTGACCAAGATTTATGGAACACTTATATGCTGTTGTGATTTGAAACAAATCTGATGATTTCTCTAGAGCAGCTACAAACCAATTTTGAGCAGGATCAAGCAACAGGATGTGAGTACTGCTGCCAAGTTAATCTGAATATCTATGATTCTTCTAGTCACAAAAATTTAGGGACTCAAGCGGCAGTAGGACGTCATTTACAGTTTCTCTTAAAAACACCAGTAATGGATTTTTTAGAGGTGCGATTATGTGAAGATAGCTATTGTGGTTGGTTGTCCGTGGAGGATTTGAAAGAACTAGAATATGCAGCAACTAAGTATGAGCCAGTTACCCTCTCAACTACCCAAATTCAAGAACGGCTCCCAACAGTGATTGCCTTTACCAAAGCCGCAATGCAACAGCCGAATCACTACGTTTGGGGAGGTACTGTTGCTCCTAACTACGATTGTTCAGGACTGATGCAAGCAGCTTTTAGAGCCTCAGGAATTTGGTTACCTAGGAATTCCTATATGCAAAAAGATTTTACTAAAACGATTGAGATGGAGTCAGCTCTACCGGGTGATTTGATTTTCTTTGCTACTAACCAAAGAGTACATCATGTGGGTTTATATCTGGGAGACGGATATTATATCCATAGTTCTGGTAAAGACACTGGTCGTAATGGTATTGCCATAGACCGACTTTCAGATGAGGGGGATAAGGTAGAACAGTCTTATTATCAACTTTTCAAGGGAGTAGGAAGAGTAGAGAAAAGTTATCGACCGTAAGGTAGGGTGTAGGATGGAAAAAAATCTTGGTCTTCCGTAGTTATGTCCTACACTGTAGATCAGTGCTATTCGTATATGGGATGATTTATTTCTTGGAGTTCCCTAAGCGTGAGTCAGAACTTCTACCGTAGCCTGTCCGGTTTTTACCCAGCTCAATTGACTAGCTCTAGTCAAACCAAGAGTAATAAGGTGCGATCGCAATTGAGAATCTGTAGCTACTGCTTGCATAGCTTCGGTAATTTCACCAGTTTTGTAGGGGTTAATCAAGATAGCTGCATTATCAGCAACTTCCGGTAAAGAGGAGAGGTTGGAGGTAATGACTGGAGTGCCACAAGCCATTGCTTCTAGCACAGGAAGACCAAATCCTTCCCAGAGACTGGGGAAAACTAAAGCGATCGCTTGATTGATAATTATTGGTAGTTGCTCATAGGGAACATAGTTGAGAAATTTTACCTGAGTAGTTATACCCAATTGGTCTACTTGTGATGCCAATAGGGGGGTGTAACGCTCGTCAGTTGGTCCGGTAATCCACAGTTCGTAGTCCCGGTAGTTAGGGAGAGCAGCAAAAGCTTCAATTAGTCGGTGTAGGTTTTTATAGGGGTCATGACGACCAATATAAAGGAAGTAGGGGGGATTGTTTACTTTCTCCCTATCGGGTAAATCAAGGACACGAAAATGTTCGGCATTATAGGCAAGAAGTACCGGGGTAATTTTGCTTGCAGGGATGTCATAAAACTGGGTAATGTCTTGGGCAGTGGCAGTAGAGTCGCAGATGATATGTTGGGCTTGGGCGAGAACCTGGGGAATATAATAGCGGAAGTAGGTAGTCAGGGGTGAGCGAGATTTGGGAAAGCGTAAGGGGATCAAGTCGTGGACAGTGACTACATAGCGACAGTTAGTAAATAGAGGTGCTTCAGGGATAGGAGAAAACAACAGAGGGGAATGCAGTTTATGATAAATTCGCGGTACTTGTAGCTGAGTCCACAGAAGGCGTCGGAAATGTCCTTTGCTTCCTTGGGCAGGGGTTAAGTTAGCAGGTACTGGATAACAGTTAAAGGAAGAAGCAACAGGGGAAAGTTGAGCAGCTTCAGGTGCAATCAGGAGAGTGGGGTTAAGAGACTGTAAGTGAGGGAAGAGATTAAAAGCATAGGTAGTTATGCCAGTAGGTTGGGCAAAGAGAAAGGATAGATTTACCAGTACCGAATTTAACAATTGGGGATAGCTCGCTGGAGATATTGGGATATGCCAGTTAGTTTACCAAGAGCTGTTTGGGGTTTGGCTAGCAGTAGGATAAGAGTGTGGAGAAGCAATCGGAAAAATCGGAGCAGGAAACTGGCTTTGTTAGTATATTTTTCTAGGGTTAGTAAGTAACTATAGGTGCTGTGTTGGAATTTGCTAGCAAGATTGCGGTTGGTGATACTAGAAGGTTGGTGAATTACACTTATTTGACTAGTAATAGCAATCTGATGACCTGCAATAGCATAGCGCCGACAAAAATCGAAGTCTTCGTAGTAAAGAAAGTAAGCTGGATCAAATTGGGGACAATAAGCAAAGTTGTGTAGATTGAGCAGTAGACTACAAGCGCTTACCCAGTCACAAGGAACATATGCTTTTTCTGGATGGGATGAGAGTAAATCAGTGGAGATAATTGCTCCCCGCTGAGGGATAAATTTACCCCCACCAAACCAGATATCACCAGTTTTTGTATAGATGAGGGTGCCAAGCAGGGAAAGCTCTGGATGGGTGGCAAAAAAGCTAGGGACTTTTTCGAGGGTGTTTTCTGGTAGATAAGCATCTGGATTAATAAGCCAGACTAGAGCCTGGGGGTTTTGCTGATAAATCCAGTTCAGTCCTAGATTGCAAGCTCTGCCGAAGCCGAGATTGGTTTTTGCTTCTAGGAGTTGCAGGGAGGAGGCTGATAGCTGTCGCAGCGTTTGGTCCTCAGTAGAGTTATTAACAACGACAATTTGATAAGGAATGTTGGAGTTTGTTGGGATTGAACTGATTAATCTAGCAATTAAGTCGGTTGAATAGTAGTTGACACTCAAAAAATAAATCACGATTTAAGGAACTTCCAATTCGTTGTATATTTTATTTCTTGGAAGCAACTGGCAAGATGCCAGTTCCACAATCGATACCCCACACCCCACACCCTGCTCCCTATTGCCTATTGCCTATTGCCTCTTTAACTACTCAACTCGCTGCAATTTAGCTTGTTTGGGGTCGAGAATTTTTTGACCTAAACCAGGAAACTTGACAGCGATACTAACTTTTTTTCCTGAACCAAAAACATGGGTTACTTCTCCCTCTCCAAAGGTATCGTGAATTAGTAATTCACCCACTTGCCAGTCTTGATCAGGTTGCTGTTGCTGCTGGGCTTTTTTCTCCTTACGTTTTGAGCTAGAAGCAGTTTGCCGTTTAACTTTGACTAAGGTGCTACTAACCAATTCTTTTGGTAATTCCCCGAGAAACTGAGAACCGACGGCAGGTTCACGAGTACCGTAGAGACGGCGTTCACGAGCATGAGAAAGAAACAATTGTTCTTGGGCACGGGTGATGCCGACATAACAAAGGCGACGTTCTTCTTCTAGGGAAATGGGGTCATTGATGGAGCGATAATTAGGGAATAATCCTTGTTCTAACCCGACTAAAAAAACTACTGGAAATTCTAACCCTTTCGCTGAGTGTAGAGTCATCAAGGAAACAGCTTGTTGCCCTTCTTCGAGGTTATCTAAATCAGAAGCAAGAGAAGCATTAGCTAAAAAACCTGCCAGGGTAGTGTCTTCATTTTCTTCCTGAAATTGAAGGACCGCATTATACAGTTCAGAGATGTTTGCTAGTCGATTTTCTGCTTCATCAGTGCCCTGTTTTTGCAAGTCTTCAATATAACCGGATTCTTCCATCATTTCTTGGAGAATCTCCGCTGCATCTACCTGCTCAACTTGTTCTTGCCATTTGCTAATTAACTGAGCAAAACGGTTGACGGCTTTGGCAGAACGTCCTGCCATGGTACTAACTGAGGTTTCATCGCTAAGAATTTCCCACAGGGGAACTCCCAATTGCTGAGCAGCATTGACTAGATTATCAATGGTAGTTTTTCCAATGCCTCGGCGGGGGGTATTGATAACTCGTAGTAGACTGACGGTATCAGCTGGATTAGCGATCGCTCGTAAATAAGCTAAAGCATCTTTGATTTCTTTGCGATCGTAGAACTTGAGTCCACCAACAATAATATAGGGAACTTTACCCCGGAGGACATCTTCAAAGGGACGAGATTGAGCATTGGTGCGGTACAATATGGCAAAACTTCCCCAGTCTAATTCCGGGTTTTGTTGTGAGAGACTACGGATTTGATTGACAACAAACTGGGCTTCTGCTAGCTCTTCATCAGCTTTATGTAAATAAATTTGTTCCCCTAAACCCCTAGTTGGCTTAAGGACTTTATCAATGCGTTGAGTGTTATTTTCAATGAGATGATTAGCCGCTTGCAGAATGTTTTCCCGAGAACGATAATTTTCCTCCAATTTCACCATTGTGCGGGTATCTTCATCCGGTAAGCCATCACCAAAGTCTTCCTGGAAATCCAATAATATGGTATAGTCAGCCATTCTAAAAGAGTAAATTGATTGATCTGCATCACCCACAACAAAAATTGAGCGATCGCGCCAATCCCACTCACTCTTTCTAGTTTCACCATTGGTAGATAACAGCCGAATTAGATCGTACTGAATCCGGTTAGTGTCCTGATATTCATCTACTAAAATGTGACGAAATTGCTGATGCCAGTAACCTAAGACTGATTCATTTTGTTGGAAGAGCTTGACTGGGATTAAAATTAGGTCATCAAAATCGAGAGCATTGTTGGCTGCTAACTGTTGTTGATAATAATTGTAAACTTCAGCAATAATACGTCCCTTGTAATTAGATTGCTCTTTTTCAAATTCCTTGGGAGTTAACCCCAAGTTTTTGGCATTGCTGATGGCGTAGCGGATGTTGCGGGGGTTAAATTTTTTATCGTCTAGGTTTAACTGCTTGGTAACCAGATTTTTTACTAGACTTTGAGCATCGGATTCATCAAAGATGGAAAAGTTCCGGCTCCACTGTCGCCCTTGCTCATCTTGGTACTTATTGACATCAAAGCGGAGAATGCGAGCAAAGAGACTGTGAAACGTGCCAATCCACAGCGGTTTGATATACTTTCTATAGACATGCGATCGCAACTGGGTTTGCTCTTCGGGTGGTAGCAATTCCAATTTTTGCGAGTGTTTTTGTTGTGCTAGTTGCTGAGCGAATAACTTTTCAATCCGCTCCTTCATCTCCCGTGCAGCTTTATTGGTGAAGGTTACCGCTAGGATATTTTCTGGATCAACTTTGTATTGATGAATTAGATTAGCAATCCGATAGGTTAGTGCCCTAGTTTTTCCAGAACCAGCTCCAGCTACTACTAACAAGGGACCACAAAAATGTTCAACGGCGCGATTTTGCGAGGGATTGAGGTGGCTGAGGAAGTCAGGGGTTTGAGTCATGGAGAACCAAGGCAGCAGAGCAAGGTTGGGGGAATAAACTCTATTTTAGTGACAATTAAGGTTATTTTCTGACGATAGGGACGTAAAAACACAGTATTGAGAGCTTAGGTGATTTCCTCCGAAAGAATGTACCTATCGTAGGGTATGTATACCAGGATAAACGCATCTAAATTAAATGGTGTTTGGTGTGTCTGCTTATCGTTCCACCACACCTTTATTCCCAATTCTCCATTCCCAATTCCCCATTCTAAATTCACTCCTCATCCATGAAACGGCACAGTTGCCATCGGGAGCAAAGCTAAAGTTACCCAACTCCAAGTCCAGATATTTGAGGGAGTAACATCATCTACTTCCCCTAAAAGAGCATCAATCCTCTCGTGTAAGCGATTACGATAAACAGCACAGTTAAAAGCCGCACAGAAATTTTCTGATGCCATGACTGAGGCACTTACTACCATCAGTAGGGATTCTGCTAAGAGCAAGGGATCTACCCGTTGTGCTGCCCAGCCATCAGCCCGGATTTCCCGTAAGAGCAATAGTTCTTGCCATAATGCCTCCGTATTCGGCAACCAGGCACTACAGCAGCGTATCCAACCTAGCCAGAAAAACCAGAAAGTATCCCGGTAGTGGTAATGAGCTTGCTCGTGAGCTAAGACTGCTTCTAAATGCTCTGGTTCGAGTTTTTGCAGTAGTCCCTGACTAACCATTAGTTCTGGCTGCCAAAAGCCAATCTGAGCGATAAATAGTGTGGGATTTTCTAGCAGACGAGCTGTTACAGAGGAATCCTCCAACTGGGGGCGTTTGCCACCTGCCACGACAGAAAAAAAGGAGTCAAGTCCTATTGCCTGTTGCCTATTGCCTAACTCAATTCGGGGATAAGTACGAACTTGGTGTAGAGATTGCCAACCTGCAAGAGCTAACTTCAAACACAAACCTAGGGAAATACCCACCCCTGTGAGAACCAAGGAGTAACTCAACCAACTATTGTGCAACCCCATCATGTTTCCTGTAGGACCCATGTATAGTACAGCTACAGCTGTCATCAGTAGCAAAAGAGGTGGTAAGAGAAAGAAAAACAGGGCTCTTTGCCAGCGTTGGCTCCAGTTGCCTGTTGATGGCTGCCAAGCTAATCTCAGTAACCAGGCTAGCCCTAATGCGGCAATAATCATCAGCAAATGCATTACTTTTCCTCCTGTCTTGCTTGACGGACAGCTTGTAACCGTAGTGCGATCGCTTCTATTTGTTCTAAACTGGCAGTGTCTAGGCTATCTGCAAAAGCTGCAACGATATCTGGGTTACCTACTGCTAAGAAGCGGTTGAGCCGCTCATGGGCTTGTAATACTTTGGCTTCCTTGCTAGATACTCGAGGTTTCCAGGAGAAAGCACGCTGTTGTTGATCGCAACTTAACCAACCTTTGTTTGTCAGGCGACGCAGTACTGTGGTAACTGAGGTATAAGCTAATTCTCGGTTTGGATCAGCCAAAATTCTTTCATGTACGTCTTTAACCGTAGCAGAACCTAGTTCCCAGACGATTTGTAAAATTTCTTTCTCCAAGGGACCAAGAGAGAGTTGTTTTGGACGATATTCAGGCAGAGGGCTCATAGGGAATTTAGAATTTAGAATGGGGAATTGGGAATTGATAAAGCAGCAGGGTGTTTTCGGTGAGTTGTTACAGGTATTGGTATAACCAATGACTAATGACTAATGACCAATGACCAATAACAGATATTTAATCAAATTTTAAGTTAACAATCATAGTTTTGTCAGATATCATCTGACTGTAAATTTCGTGCTCTTTGAGTGGTTAGTAGAGTCCACCGAGTAGCGGATATACAGGAAAATAGCTCCTTCTTTGTACACAGGGAAGCGATATCTCGCCTCGCTTTCCTCTCCTGCTGAACCTAGGAAATCTAGGGTTGATAGCGGGAGTCTCCAGCGAGTTTTTTTTTAGATGATTGCAACATCACCATCTACTAACCCATCTGCGTTGAAGGAAATCACGTCAGGATTACCTGATATTTGTGGTCGAGAGGCAGAAATTGCGTTAGTAGTTAATCACAACGAACCGGTATTTTTACCAAAGACAAATCTCCGTGTGGAAAATATGACAGCGGGATTTGCTTGTGCTCTACACATGCACCAACCCACTATCCCCGCTGGGGCTAAGGGGGAACTCATCAGCAATCTTGAGTACATGTTTGAACATGCTGGTGAAGGAGATAACCATAATGCGGGTGTTTTTGCTTGGTGTTACAGCCGCATGGCGGATTTTATTCCCGAACTAGTTAGTAATGGTTGCAATCCTCGAATTATGCTGGATTACTCTGGCAACCTGCTGTGGGGATTGCAGCAAATGGGACGAGAGGATATCATCGAAAAACTTAAGGGCATCACTTGTAATCCTCTGTATCAGCCTTATGTGGAATGGTTGGGAACGATGTGGAGTCATGCAGTTGTTCCTTCTACACCGATTCCTGACATTAAACTCCATATCCAAGCTTGGCAACATTACTTTGCTAGTGTTTTTGGTGAAGATGCTCTCAAGCGCGTCAAGGGCTTTTCTCCTCCAGAAATGCACCTACCTAATCACCCAGACACCTTGTATGAGTACATCAAAGCTCTTAAAGAATGTGGCTACCGCTGGCTGATGGTGCAAGAGCATTCCGTAGAACGTTTGGATGGTTCTGGACTATGGCACGATGATAAATACGTTCCTAACCGCCTAGTTGCTCGTAATTCTAAGGGTGAGACTATTAGCATCACAGCGCTGATCAAAACCCAAGGTTCGGATACAAAGTTAGTGGCTCAGATGCAGCCCTATCATGAAGCCAAAGGCAAGGGTAAACAAACCATTGGCAATGTGAGTGTTCCTAGCTGCGTTACCCAAATTGCTGATGGGGAAAATGGCGGCGTGATGATGAATGAATTCCCTCGCGATTACCCTATAGTTTGGCCGGAAATGAAGGGTAATGGTCAAAGTACAGCTGGTGTTGTGGGCGTCAACGGCACTGAATATTTGGAGCTGATTGAGGCAGCAGGAGCCAATCCAGAAGAGTACCCTGCTTGTCAAGCCATTCATCAGCACAAAATTTGGCAGCGAGTAGATGCCAATAATGCTACTCCAGAAGCAGTGGAGAAAGCGCTCCAAGAGTTAAAGGCAACTGATCATCAATTTCATATGGACGGTGCTTCTTGGACGGATGATTTAAGTTGGGTTAAGGGTTACGAAAATGTTCTAGAGCCCATGAATCAACTGAGCGCTAAGTTCCACGAAAAATATGATTCCTTGGTGCGGCAAGACCCTTCGGTAACGAAGCGCTCTGACTACCAGGAAGCCTTACTATACACCTTGTTGGTGGAAACTAGTTGTTTCCGTTATTGGGGACAAGGGACTTGGACTGATTATGCTCGGGAACTCTACCGTCGTGGTGAAGAGGTATTGAAAGGATAGTGCCCTGGCACAGCTAAAATGGTGTATTATTCGTAGGTTGGGTTGAGGAACGAAACCCAACACCAATAACGCTTTGTTGGGTTTCACTACCGTTCAACCCAACCTACAACCTACATTTTTAGTACAGTCGGGTTGGGTTGAGGGCGCACGTCGGTGCGCCCCTACCTTTGTTGGTTGCATTGGTCGTTATTTTTTGGTATTATTATTTTATAATGGGCAAAGTGTGCGCGTATATATAAAGGTATTACTTTAAATCTCCTGCTCTCTTGGGTTTTTGAAATAGAGGGAGTATCTAACTCGGATTTGATATGACAGGAATAATATAGAAAAGCGATCGCAAATTTTAGTGTCATGCTGAGGTGATAGTGTTTGCGAGACAGGCAAGATGCCTGTTCCACAAGAAGCTGATGATTGAATTTGGTGCAAAGTTTCCGGAAATTAGGCAATTAAAACTGTATCCGCAAGTAGTATCCAGTAGTGATAGTTCACTGATACTAGGTAGTACCTGGAAGCGCAGATATGGCAGCAAATTGGTTGCGGATTAACCATGAGGGGGATAATATTCAACTTTCCTGGCAGCGAGGACAAGAAAGTCCCCGTTTTGCGCCAGCGGTAGCTTTTAGTCATCCTTTTAATCAGCAGGCGTTAGCAGATTTGCGCTGGTATTTGGAGGATTATTTGCGCTTTCCCTATGGGTTGGAGCCGGAGAAAGCAAGCAAGATTGAAGACAAATTCCGGGAGTGGGGAGAGGAGTTATTTGAATTAGTCTTTCGTGGTAGTGAGCAGGCAAGGCAGTTTTTTCAGGAAGCGACTAGGGCAGGGTTAAAGTACTGTGAGGTTGATATTGTTTCCGATAATCCGAGGGTGTTGAATTTACCCTGGGAGTTACTCTATTCACCGGATTATCAGTTTCTCGCACCATTGTTGGCAGGAATGTGTCGTAGTCTCAGCCAGCAAGCAGTAAGAGCACCGCTGAGTTTGCAGCACCAGGAGAAGCTAAATATTTTATTGGTGATTGCTCGTCCCTATGGGGAGCGGGATGTGGGCTTGAAAACGGTTGCTCGTCCCATGTTGCAAGCGCTCAAGCCGATATGGCAGCAGGTGAATCTCAAGGTGTTGCGCCCTCCGAGTTTTCAGGAATTTGAGCGGGAACTGAATAGTCATGAGGAGGGGTACTATCATATTGTCCATTTTGATGGACATGGGGACTTTGACCCCAATAGTCAGGGATTGCAACAGCAATTAAATAGTCATTCTGGACAAGGATTATTGGTATTTGAAGCAATTGATGGTTCTCCCCAAACCATTGAGGCGGCGCAGATTGCCCAGAATTTGGCAGATTGTCGAGTACCCCTATTTGTGCTCAATGCTTGTAAATCGGCTCAGGAGGGAGGTGAAGAGTTTTCTTCCGTGGCTACCCGGTTGGTATCTTTGGGAGCTAAAGGCGTAGTGGCAATGGCTTATTCTGTTTATGCTGAAGCCGCGAAGCATTTTATGGGGCGTTTGTATGGGGAATTGGCGACGGGAGCAACCGTATCTAGGGCAGTAGCAGCAGGGCGTAGGGAGATTTTGAATCAAAAGTTGCGTCCTAGTCCTAAAGGTAAGCTACCTCTGCAAGATTGGCTAGTGCCGGTGCTGTATCAGCAGGAAAGTTATGTGCCTTTTACTAAGGTGAGTAAAGAGCCTAGCAGTTTTGAAGAATTGATGATGGAGGAGGTATGGGAGCAGCCCCAGCAGCCAGCAGATGAGCTACCGGAAGCAGGAACTTATGGTTTTATTGGGCGAGATTACGAGATTTTAAGGTTAGAGCGAGCTTTTCGGCAAAATCAGGTGGTACTGCTCAAGGGGATGGGAGGTGTTGGCAAAACGGAGTTAGCTGGTGGTTTTGCTAGGTGGTTGCAGGAAACTCAAGGTAGGGAAAGGAGCTTTTTCACTTCCTTTGAAACTGGCAATGGCTTGAGTAATGTTATCAATACTATTGGGCGGCGCATGGGAGGGGAACAATATTCCATGTTGCCGTCGGAAAAGCAGTATCGATTGGTGCTGCGATACCTGCAAACTCATCCTTGTCTGCTGATTTGGGATAATTTGGAGCCGGTGGCAGGATTTCCGGAAGGGAATGCGCCGTTGTTATCACAAGAGGAACGAGACAAGCTCAAGCAGTTTCTCAAACAGCTGCGGGGTGGGAAATCTTGGGTATTGATAACTAGTAGGCGGGAGGAGCCTTGGCTCGATTGTGGCTATCAGTTGGAAAGTTTATCGGGACTTTCTCGTAATGATGCGGAGGTGCTGGCGGCAAATATTCTGCAAACCGCAGGGGTAGATAGGGGGAAATTGCCAGCAGAGTATCTGGAGTTACTCAAACTTTTGGGGGGACATCCTCTTTCTCTGCGAGTAGTGTTGCCTCACTTGAAGGTGCAGTCGCCGATTAAGTTGATTGAGGCTTTGCAGCAGGGGTTGGATAGTTTTCAGGGGGTAGAGGAAAAGAGGAATAAGTCGCTGATGGTGTCTCTGGATTATTCCTTTACCAAACTCTCGGAAAGTGCTCGTCGCCATTTGCCCTTTTTAGGTTTATTCTCTCAGCGAGTTGCTGCTGATTGGCTTGGTTATTTTGCACGCAATCCTGAGAATGACCGGAGATTTGCATATCAGGCGGTATTTGGGGAGAATTTGCAGAAAGCGGATTGGTTGAAGTTACTCAATGAAGCGGCAGCCGCAGGTATTGTCGAACATTTGGGTGCAAGCATCTACAAAATCCACCCGGCACTCCCCTGGTATCTGCGTCAACAGTTAACTAAGCAATACCCTACCCAGGAGGTTAGGGAACTGGAAAAAAAGTTGCTGGATTTTTACGCAGGGTTGGCGAATCATTACGATAAAGAACTAGTCGGCAATGCTGAAACTGCAAACTTTATTCTGCGAGTTGAAGAGCCAAACCTGTTGCAACAGTTGCGATTGGCAGAGCAGCAGCAGGATTGGAGTAATGCTCAGTTTATTTTACAAGCCTTAGGAGAGGTGTATCTGCGCCGCAGTCGCCAACCAGAATTTCGGGCACTGCGCCAACGAGCATTAGCTCAAATTGGTAGTCAGTTGGTAGAGGTGAAGGCAAAGGGGCAAGAGGCTTTGAATTTCTGGCTCTATCTGCGGGGAGAGGATGCTAAGGAAATGCTGCAAAGTGCTGACTTGGAAACAGCTGGTGCAGTTTACCGAGAAATTCTGGAGGAATTGATTGCTTTAAATGACCCTTCGATGGAGGAGAAAATTGCTACTATCTATCACCAAATGGGGAGGGTTGCCCAAGAGCAGAGGCAGTTTGAGGAAGCAAAAGCTTTTTACCACAAGGCTCTCGAGATAAGAGAAGATGCCCAGGATTGGTACGATGTGGCTTATGACTATCATAGTCTAGGGGTAGTTGCCCAAAAGCAGAGGCAGTTTGAGGAAGCAAAAGCTTTTTACCGCAAGGCTCTCCAAATATTTGAAGATGCCCAGGATTGGTACAAGGTGGCTTATGACTATCACCAACTGGGGACGGTTGCCCAACAGCAGAGGCAGTTTGAGGAGGCAAAGGCTTTTTACCGTAAGGCTCTCCAAATATTTGAAGATGCCCAGGATTGGCAACGGGTTGCTGGGGTTTATCACAATCTGGGGGTGGTTGCCCAAGAGCAGAGGCAGTATGAGGAGGCAACTGCTTTTTTCCGCAAGGCTCTCCAAATATTTGAAGATGCCCAGGATTGGCACCGGGTAGCTTGGGTTTATCACAATCTGGGGGTAGTTGCCCGAGAGCAGAGGCAGTATGAGGAAGCAACTGCTTTTTACCACAAGGCTCTCCAAATATTTGAAGATGCCCAGGATTGGTACAACGCTGCTGATGTCTATCACCAACTGGGGGTAGTTGCCCGAGAGCAGAGGCAGTATGAGGAAGCAACTGCTTTTTACCACAAGGCTCTCCAGATATACGAAGATGCCCAGGATTGGTACAACGCTGCTAGTGACTATCACCAACTGGGGATAGTTGCCGAAGAGCAGAGGCAGTATGAGGAGGCAACTGCTTTTTTCCGCAAGGCTCTACAGATATTTGAAGATGCCCAGGATTGGTACAACGCTGCTAGTGACTATCACCAACTGGGGATAGTTGCCGAAGAGCAGAGGCACTATGAGCAAGCAACTGCTTTTTACCACAAGGCTCTTCAGATATACGAAGATGCCCAGGATTGGTACAACGCTGCTGGTGGCTATCACCAACTGGGGTTAGTTGCCCAAGAAAAGAGGCAGTATGAAGAAGCAACTGCTTTTTACCGCAAGGCTCTTCAAATATACGAAAATGCCCAGGATTGGTACAAGGCGGCTAATGTCTATCAAAATTTGGGGATAGTTGCCCAAAAAAAGAGGCAGTATGAGCAAGCAAGAGACTACTACCAAAAAGCTTTTGACATTTTCGAGCAGTACCAAGACTGGTACAAAGCTTCTTTCCCTTTGAGCAAGTGGGGCGAAGTGTTAGAAGCTCAAGAGCATTGGGTTGAGGCTTTGCCCATCTACATTCGAGCTTTAGCCATTGATTTGGAGCATAATCAAGATTGGATTGGCTCGGATATCAAGGCTTTAGGGCGAATGTTCAAGGTATTGGGAGCCAGTAAGTTTGATGAGATTTGGCAGAAGGTAACGGGGGAGGAATGTCCAGAGGAGGTGCGTAAGGCTATTGAGAATTTAGAATGTAGAATTTAGAATGTAGAATTTATGTTTGGTGTGAATTAAATTGCACATATTGTAGGGGCAGGTTTAGCGACAATCTGGGACATTTGACCCGAATATTGGGATCAAAACCTGCCCAACACTATCCCCAGATTAATGCAAGCGCTCAACTTCGTTGGTGCTGTAGGCGATCGCTTATTCCCAATTCACCCATTCTGCATTTCCTAGGTTAGCTTTGACTGGCAGGATGCCAGTTCCACAATTGTTTGTTGAAGTCAGACTCCCATGAGCCGAAGCTCACAATAAAAGGATGAAAATCTTTCTCTCCTGACTCCTGACTCCTATTTTCAGATTAAGAATAGAAATTTATACCTTACAGGCGCACACTTATACCATTATTAGATAATAATAGCAAAAAATCACGAAAATCACAACCAACAAAATACAGCTCCATTGTCATTATCCTCAGATGAAGCTGTGGGATTTATAGCGTCAGTGTTCAAAAAATCATAAGTTCCCTTTAATACTCATCCTTTGAAAGAGTCTCACTATCTTCAATTTGAGCATTTTTGCCTTTAACGGGAGGTAGTTGCTCAACTAAACCCATTTCAAAAGCAATATCTGGCAATTCACCAGCTATATACTTCCCTGGCTCAAACACCCGCCCAGGGGTAAAACACATTTGCCTGAGCTCAACTACTTCACCAGGGGTAAACATTCCCCTCCACATTTTTCGCTCTAGTCCCATAATTCACTCTCCTAAGGCAATCTCAGTATTCTCATTTTGACTATTCCAATTAGGGAAAAAGAATTCAAGGCATCCACTCCAAGACAATTCCCACTCTACTATCTTTTTCAGCTCTCGAATTTTGTTTTTGGATATCTGTAGATACCCGCAAATTTTGAGTTACGGCATAGCCAAAAGAGAGTGTTGTAATTCCCACTTCCTCACTACTACCAGGAGAAACAAAAGTCTGGGTTAAAGAAATATCTGCCGCACTAGGACGAGACAAAACCAACAGCAATCGCACACCTATATTAGGGCCATCTGTAGAAAAATCACCAGTAGTCAGATTGCGGTAACCTACTACTGGTGCAACATTGACATAACCTCCCAAAGGCAGTACATAGTAGCGTAATTCTGTACCAAAAGCCTCACGCTCATTGTTAAACGAAGCTTGATAATCCCCACTCACTGTTAAACCAGTACGACCAATAAACAGATCTTCTATACCTAGATTAAACCCTGCCGATTGACCTGTAGAAGGAAACTGGGAGTAACCGAGTCGCAACTTAGTGCGAAAACTGGGGTCATTGCGAATTTCTGCTAAAACATTAGGTACTTCCTCTAGCCATTCCTGTAAAACAGGACTATTTTCAATAATTTCCGGACTGAAATCCAACTCCTGAGCTTCCCTAGTTTCCTCAACTTGACTCAGCTGCCTTTCCTCTAAAAATATGGTATTAGTTTCAGTGGGACTTGACTGACTCCAAGCAGGAGCAGTTACTGCTAAACTCAGGCTAGTGACCAGTATTCCTACTTGTGAGCACCTAAGGAGCGCTTTGCGCCCCCAATTGAATGGGAGAAACAATTCTCTTCCCTGTTGCCTATTGCCTATTGCCTGTTGCCTATTGCCTATTGCCTGTTCCCTTGTTTCTCGAGAGTAATTAATTGCCACGCTTTAGTCTTACAATTTTCTCATTGGGGATTATAACAGTCCTTGAGATTTTACATTTTAGATTTACTTTCTTTGCTAAGAGCTCCCCAGGAGCACTGAGCGCCCCCAATTGAATGGGAGAAACAATATTTTTTCCTCTTCGGAAGCTCCCCTCCTGGGAGGGGTTAGGGGTGGGTTCTAATCCCTAATCCCTACTCCCTATTGACTATTGCCTATTGCCTATTGCCTTCTTTCTCAATAATAATAACCTATGGAATTGTTCTCTATCCTCCTCTCCAGCTTCATCACACTTATCTCCCCAATTAACACAGTTGGCGATATTGTTGTTGAGGATGCCATTCGCTCTCGGCTAGAAAAAGTCGAACAACTGGATGTGCGCATTGATAATGCTCCTAGTCACCAGATTACTCAAGGGAAACTACAGCGGGTAAGGATTGCCAGTCGAGGAGTGCAACTAACCTCCGATTTAAGAGTTAGCACCCTAGAACTAGACATTGACCAAATTGATGTAAACTTACAAGCTCTGTTACAAAAAAAACCAGAAGTTGCTCCGGATTTGTTCCGGAAACCTCTGCAAGCAGGAGTGCGTTTAGTATTGACAGAAGACGATATCAACCAAGCACTCCAGTCACCAAAAGTAACTGCTCGGATATCGGAGTTACTGGAGCGCTTTCTCCAGAGACTTCCAGGTGCTGGAAAGCAGGATTATGAATTGTTAAGTACTCAAGTACAATTCCTAGAAGAAAATCGTTTAGCTATCCAATTGCAATTTCAAGGCACTGATACAGAAGAGGAACAGCTCAATATCAAGCTGGAGACAGGAGTAGAAGTAGAGAATCGCAAAAATCTCAAACTGATTAAACCCTTGGTATCAATTAATGAAACTAAAATTCCTCCTCTCCTTGTCGCTGGGTTAAAAGCAATGGTGAAAGACTTCACAAATTTGGGTAAATTAGATGATTCAGGTATCTTGGTTAGACTTTTAAAATTAGAAATCAATAGCAATGAGCTAGAGCTAGCCAATTTTGTTCGAGTAGATGAGTCAACAGCATCTACTTTAGTTAATAGATATACTAAGTAGGGAGCACTCAACACTCAACAGTCAACTTTCATAACCTTCATCTAGTACCTGTACCATCTGTGTTTGTCTGAGGGGGTTTCTGGTTATCAGGAGGCGTATAACTACTAGACAGGTAGATTGCCTGTTCCTGAGTCAATTTTTGATCTGCTGGTGGCTTATATTCAGCTGGTTGGGTAAGAATTGCTGGACTGACAGCCAGCACTAAGTTGAGAATGGAAATAGTTACTAATTTACTATTAACACATTGCTTGAGAAGCCATAGAATCCGAATAATCATAATACAATTTCTGCACAAGTCAATTGCGGCGAGGTTATCTTTATCAACAGCAAAAACTTGTTTTTGAGCTGTTAAATAGTACTCGGGGAGAATGCTTGCTTATTATGCAAGGTAAATTTTTTTGTAACAATTGTTTACGCGGAATTTGCTCTATTACCGCTACATTCCACAATTAAGGCAAGTATTGAGGTTGGCTATGGTTTCCATCACTGATAAGTTGAAGACCCATGGCATGAGATTTGCTTTGGAGATTTTTCAGGATTGAGGCATGGTAAGCTGTTCCGCATTTAAACTGTGATAACTTTATTACCTTTGTTTTTGAGTTTTCGCCCCCATTTGATAATTAATCCTCCTTCATTTAACAGTTGATGTAACAAATATTCTAATTCTTC
>Ga0207422_1001091_pt1 | contig 62736 bp, 48 predicted proteins | sample MarCyaLeptolynsp_FD_187757 | JGI IMG/M metagenome (GOLD analysis project Ga0207422, IMG submission 187757) | Marine cyanobacterial communities from Panama - species 1 Leptolyngbya sp. (SPAdes) | ecosystem: Environmental > Aquatic > Marine > Unclassified | place: Panama: Panama City | collected...
CCGGCGACAGGGCGATCATGCCGTCATCGGCGACTGCCCCGTAGAATGTGTTGCCGCCGCTTTCATAGGTTGCGAATTTCATCTGGGTCTCGTCTGGTTCAAGGGGCAATGATGGGCGATGCGGTCAGGCCGGACTTTCGCGGTTCAACGCCGTCGAAGTCGGACCCTTCCTCGAACCAGGAGCGCGGCGCCGGCGCGCCCCATAGGGTTTGGCGTTGCGGGTCCGTCAGGTCCCACCGGATTGGCTCGAGATCCGGATCGACGGTCTGGTAGTCGGAGCAATAGATTTCGATACGGTGCCCGTCGGGGTCGCGAATGTAGAGGAAAAACGCGTTGGAAATGCCGTGCCTGCCCGGTCCGCGCTCGATGTTGGCGACATAGCCCGTCGTTGCCATCAGGTCGAGCAGATCGATGATGTTGAGCGGCGTCGGCACCCAGAATGCGACATGGTGCAGTCGCGGTCCCAGCCCGTTGGTGAACGCCATATCGTGCACGCCGCCCTTGCGATGCATCCAGGCGGCCCAGATCCTGCCGGACTCCTCGTCTTCGGTATATTCGGTGACCCGGAATCCGAAGTCGGAATAAAAGGCGACGCTTTCGTCGACGTCGGGCGAGAACACGTTGAAATGATCGATGCGCAGCGGCTTGACGCCGCGATAGAGCGCGTAGTGCTGGTGGATGGTCTCAAGCCGATCCATGCGGTGATAGAATTCGAGCGGGATGCCGTGACAGTCCGAGGTCAGAAGCGTGCGCCCCTGATAGGGCCGTTCGATCCAGGCTACCGGCCGGCCCTTCGCCTTGAAATAGGTCTCGGCCCTGTCGAGATCGGCTTCGTCGAAGGTCTTGAATCCGAGCACGTTTGCGCTCGCAGCGTCCGCCTTTTTCAGGACAATGCAATGGTGGCCGCGTTCCTCCATGGCTCTGAGATAGACATGGGTTGCGGTCTTGTCGGTAAGCTGCAAACCAAGGGTGTCGACGTAGAACTTCTTGCTGGCGGCGAGATCGGTCACCGACAGTTCGACATGGCTGAGCCGGATGACATTGAAGTCGGGATAAAGATTGGGTGCGGGTACGGGCATCGGTCAGCCTCCCAGTTTCGGAATCTTGTGGGCCGAGGTGGCAAAGGCGATGTTCTTTGTCTCCATGTAGAACTCGAAGGACCAGTCGCCGCCGTCGCGTCCGATGCCGGACGCCTTGACGCCGCCGAACGGTGTCGGCAGGTGCCGGACATTTTCCGAGTTCACCCAGATCATGCCGGCTTCGAGCGCGTCGGAAAAGCGCAACGAGCGGGTGAGATCGTTGGTCCAGATATAGCCGGTGAGGCCGTAATCGACATCGTTGGCGAGCGCCAGCGCTTCTTCTTCGGTGTCGAAGGGAATGGCCGTGAGCACCGGACCAAATATCTCCTCTTGGGAGATGCGCATCGTGTTGTCGGCGCCGGTGAACAGGGTCGGCGCGACGTAACAACCGCCGCCGGGCCCCTCGACCTTGCCGCCGCCCGCGGCAATCGTTGCGCCTTCCTCGCGCCCGATTGCCAGATAATCGAGCACCTTTTTTTCGTGCACGGGATGGATCAGGGGGCCGACAACGGTTTCGGGGTCGAGCGGGTGGCCGACCCTGATTGCGCGGGCCTTTTCCGCAACCATAGCCGTGAACCGGTCATGGATGCTGCGTTCGACCAGAAGTCTCGACGAGGACGTGCAGCGTTCGCCGTTGAGGGAATAGATCATGAAGACTACGGCGTCGGCCGCCCGTTCCAGATCGGCGTCGGCGAACACGACGACCGGGTTCTTGCCGCCGAGCTCGAAATGCACCCGTTTCAGCGTATCGGCGCCCTGTTTCATGATCATCGAACCGGTCTTGCTTTCTCCGACGAAGGCGATCGCCTTGATCGCCCGGTGCTCGGTCAAGGCCTTGCCGGCATCCTCGCCAAAACCGTTGACCAGGTTCCAGACACCTTTCGGCAAGCCGGCATCCTCGGCGATTTCGATCAGCAGCCTGGCGGTCAGCGGCGACAGTTCGGCCGGCTTGTGGACCACTGTACAGCCGGCGGCGAGCGCCGGCGCGATTTTCCAGGTCGACAGCATGAACGGCGTGTTCCACGGCGTGATGATTCCGACCGGGCCGATCGGCGCCCGGCTGGTCGTGTTGATCTGGTTTTTCGCCCGGATCGACTGGCCGTCGCGGGCGCCGGGGGCCTGGTCGGCGAAGAAGCGGAAATTCTCCGCGCCGCGCAGCGCGGCCTTGGCCATGAAGCGAATGCTCTGGCCGGTATCCATGGCTTCGACAAAGGCGATTTCCTCGGCGCGGGCGACGATGGCGTCGGCGATCCCGTGCAGCAGCTTGCGCCGATCCTGTCCGTCCATTGCCGCCCATCCGGGGAAGGCGGCCTTTGCGGCCTTGGCGGCGCGGTCAATATCGTCGGCCTTGCCGTGTGCAACGTGCGCCAGCGGCTTCAGGTCGACCGGCGAGATCGATTCGAACGTGGCGCCGTCGGCGGCCGGAACCGCCTCGCCGTTGATATGGTTGAGCACGCCCCGGTCGCGAAAGCGCGCGAGGTATTCCTGTGCTTTTGTCAAATTGTCTTCAAGTGAGGCCATGGGACTTTCCAGTTGAACGGCGACTAAGTTCGGTGATCGTCGGGCTTTTTCAGACGTGGATGGATCGAATTGACCTTCCAGCTCAGGTCGGGATCGATTTCAACGACCTCCAGTGACAGTGCAAAATACGGTTCGTCGAGCTGGGTCTGAAAATGCGCTCTTGCGGCGGCCATGATTGCTTCGCCGGCCCGCTTCCTGTCGGCCTCAGACCGTCCGGCGCCCATGCGCAGGACCATATCGGCAAATCCGTTTTTGCGGTCGAGGTCGGCTATGGCGTGGGCCGTGCACGGGAATGCCCGCACGCGGATCCCGCCCAACGGAAACAAACCGGTGTCGACCATGACTCGGTTCAGAGTGGAGCACAGCGCCTGCATATCGGTGACAGCGTCGAGATTTGCGGAATACTGAACAACAAGATGCGGCATGGCTTTGCTCCTTAATATTTAACATGTTAAGTTTTATCATCAAAGTCAAGCTTGAAACGACTGTGTCAGGACCGGAGTGCAAATGTCTGCCCCGTTGGATTGACTGAAACCCGTCGCGCTACGGTTCCCATGCGCCAGCCAGTTTTTGACGGTTCCCTTGCGTTCACCACCTGTTTGTGATCAGCGGGGTGTCCGGCGGCCGCTTGCGGCAAGGAGCCGGCGCCCGCTGGCGATAAGCTTGAAATCGCAACCTCATCGTGCAGCCGAGTAAACCTGAACTGTCTACAGACCCTAGTCCGCCGTCCAGCCGCCGTCGATCATCATCGCCGTTCCCGTCACCATCGCAGACGCATCGGATGCGAGATAGAGCACGGCGCCCATTATGTCCTCGACCTCGCCGGGCCGGTCGAGCTTGATCTTGTCCATCACCCATTGCATCCGCTCCGGATCCCGGAAGGTCGGTTCGGTCATCGGGGTCCGGATGAAGGTCGGACAGATCGTGTTGACGCGAATGCCGAGCGGCCCCCATTCCATCGCCATGGACTTGGTGAAGCCCTCGACGGCAAATTTCGAGGCGCAATAGACGGCGCGCTCGATGCCGCCGACGTGGCCCATCTGCGAGGACAGGGTGATCAGCGACCCCGGCCTGCCGGCATCGGCGAGGCCTCTCGCCACCGCCTGGGCGAGAAAATAGGCGCCGCGGACGTTGACGGCCATGACCGCGTCGAAATCCGCGGTCGCGGTTTCGAGCGCTCGGGAATGGCGGGTGATGCCGGCACTGTTGACGAGAATGTCGAACGGATCGCGAGCCGCGAGCAAGGCGGCTGTCGCATCGACATCGCCAACATCCATGACCATGGCATCGGCGGATCCTCCGACGGCGCGAATGGCCGCGACGGCCTGGTCTAGAGCATCGCGGCGACGGGCGGCGAGCACCACATGGGCGCCGGCCTCCGCCAGTCCGGCAGCGCAACCGAGGCCGATGCCGGAAGAGGCTCCGGCAACAAGGGCGCGCCGCCCGTCAAGGCGCAGGGACGGCATTCTCGGCAGGGATGTCATGAGTCGGGGCTCCATCGGATCGATTGCGGGTGGCAGCGTGACAGGCTGGAATTGGCGGCGGTCGGTTTCACGAGCCGGCTTGCGACATCCGAGCAAAGTTCGTGCGGGATTGCAAATCCGACCGAAACAGGGAATGTAAGACCGCGCCATTCACATTGAGAAACGCACGAGCGGAGAGGGGGAATGAACGGATCAACGGGGTCGGACGTTCTGCTGTCGCGGGACAGCCTGACGGCGTTTGTCGCAGACACTTTCATCGCCGCCGGTGCCGGGCAGGCGGAAGCCGAGGCGATCGCGGCAAATCTGGTGATGGCCAATCTTTCCGGGCACGACAGCCATGGCGTGGTGCGGGTGCCGCGATACCTGCAGAACCAGCGCAACGGGCAGATGCATTTCGGCAAATCCGTGGAGACAGTCATTGACGGCGGTGCCTTCGTGCTTCTCGACGGCGGCCTGGGGTTCGGTCAGACCGTGGGCGCCGAGGCGACGGATGTGGGGATCGAACGGGCCGGGATCCATGGCGTCGCAATCGTCGCCCTGCGCCGTGCCGGGCATCTTGGGCGGATCGGGGAATGGGCGGAGCGGGCCATGGTGTTCGGCCTTGCCTCGATCCATTTCGTCAATGTCGCCAATTCCATGCTGGTGGCGCCGTTTGGCGGGGCGGAGCGGCGATTTTCCACCGCCCCGGTCTGCGTCGGCGTGCCGACGCCGAACGGCGACGATTTCCTGCTTGATTTCGCGACCTCGCAGGTGGCGGAAGGCAAGATCCTTGTCGCGTTCAAGGGCGGCAAGGCGCCGCCCGCCGGCAGCCTGATCGACGCATCCGGACACATTACCGACGACCCGGAAGCCCTTTACGGCGAAACGCCGGAAGGCGGTGTCCCGAACCCGCGCAAGGGGTCCGGCGCCCTGACGGCGATGGGCGATCACAAGGGATCGGGACTGGCGATGGCCTGCGAATTGCTCGCCGGCGCCCTCACCGGATCCGGTGCGACCGGACCGGGAGACCACATGCACAACGGCATGCTGTCGATCTTCATAGATCCCGCACGGCTTGACGACGGTTTCGGTCCCGGCGCTCAGGCTGCGGCCTATATCGATTTCGTTCGCTCGACCCGGCCCGCTGACCCGGATCAGCCGGTCATGGTCCCCGGCGATCCCGAACGCAGGGCTCGGGCGGACCGCAACGCCAACGGGGTGCCGCTACCTGCCGATATCTGGGCCAGTCTGGTTGCCGCGGCGCGTTCCGCTGGATTGGAGGAAGAAAAAATTCCCAGGGTTTGAACACCGGCCGCATTAGTGCCTGCGATAGGGAGATGCGTCCGGCAGCATTGCCATCGTCGCGTCGACTTCGATTTCGCCAAGAAGCAGGAACGACAGAGTCTTGCCGTGCCGATCCAGCGCCAGAGTGGAATTGACGCCGCCGCCGAGCGTATCTTCGATGACAAAATTCAATGCCATCAGGTTGGGCAGTTCGAAGCGCCTGACGGATGTGGCGCCAAGCGGGGCAAAAACTTCCATCACGCGCGCGTCCGTCACCGTATCGCGCAAAAGCGGCCATGCTTCGCGCCGATAGGCGATGACGGAAATATTGGAGGTATCGCCCTTGTCGCCGGCCCGGCCGTGGGCGATGGCGTGCAGGGGCACGCGGATCGTTTCGCTCATGGTTCCATCACCTCGATCCTGACCTTGCCCTCCATCACCTGTCGCGGCACCAGGACCGAGGCGGTCGCGATCTGGGGCGTGAGGGACGACCTGAATCCGCCGCCGGCGGCGGGACCGGAGCAATAGAGCGTCTGCAATTCCTCGATGACAAGAGCGGCATGCGCCTTGTTTTCGGAGATCAGCGCCAGCCGCAGCCGATAGTCGCCATCCGGCGCAGCCGGCCAGGTGCGCTTGCGGCCACGCCCGAACGTCGCGCCGGCCCCTAACAGGTCAACCCCGAGCGTCTCTTCGACGCCGGCCTCGCGTACGCGCGTCTCGACGATTTCGGCGGCAAGTTCCGCACGGGCCAACGCGTTCGGGCCGGCATAGCTCATCTCCGCTTCCGCCATCCAGCCATTGTCGACCGAGACGGTTGCCTTCAGGGTGTCCGGCGGTGCGCCTCCGCGAATGCCCATGACGCGGATGCGATCCGTTCCGTCCTCGTCAAGTGTCAGGCGGGTCACGTCGCAGGTTACATCCGGCACCAGGTAAGCCGCGGGATCGTGCATCTCGTAGAGCAATTGTTCGGTCACCGTGGCCCGGGTCACGCAACCGCCGGTCGCCTCCGGCTTGGTGACGACAAACGTGCCGTTCCCGGCGACTTCCGCAACGGGAAAACCGACATGGGCGAGGTCCGGAACGTCCTTGAATCCGGGGTCGGCAAAGTAGGCGCCGGTAATCTGGCCGCCGCATTCCAGGAGATGTCCGACGATGGTGCCGGCCGCCAAACGGTCGAGATCGCTCCAGCCGAATTCGTGCATAAGAGGGCCGAGCGCCAGCGCACTGTCGGTGGTGCGGCCGACCAGCACGATGTCCGCACCGGTGGCGACGGCGTCGCGCACGGGTTCGGCGCCGAGATAGACGTTGGCGGCAACGATCGGCCTGTCGATCAGGGCCGCACCGTCGAGACGCGGCAGGGCACGGATGTCGTCATCGGACATCTGGGCACGCAGATCGTCACCGAGCACACTTGCGACCCGGGGAACCGGGACGCCGATTTCCCGGGCAAGGGCCTGGGTCCGGCGGGCGCCGGCCGTTGGGTTGGCGGCGCCGAGATTGCTGACGATACAGGTTCCCGTTGCCATGGCGGGGCCCAGAACCGGTGCGAGGTAACGTTCGAGAAACGGGGAATAGCCAAGCGTCGGATCGCGGCGCAATTCCGCCTGGGCCAGGGCAAGCGTGCGTTCGCCGAGACATTCGAACATCAGGTAGCGCGGACCGGTTTCACCCGCGAACCGATCGAGAATCGGATCGGCGGCATCGAACCGGTCGCCGGCGAAACCGGCTGCGCACCCGATCAGGACCTTTGTTGTCATGGTTTCTCCGCCGCCGTGTAACCGGGGGCGAGCATAGGCCAATCGGATCTTCGGCAAAAGAAACAAGGCGTGCGAATTTGCTTCCTGCATTGATTGGTTCTGGACATCAATCGTTTCGCGCTCCACGATCCGGTCAAGCGGGATGTCCCCGTGAAGTTCATGTATGCACGATTCATCCTCTCATCCTCCGGCGGTGTTTTCCCGAGGTCGCACAGCATCGGTGCTGATGGTGCTTGCCTGCGTCCTGGCCTGGCGCTTCACGGGGCTGGAAATGCTCCGGTTTGCATCCGTGGCCGCCATGGGCGGCGTGATGGTGTTCACCGCGCGGAATTTCGGGATTCGGGAATGGTATCTGGCGGGCCTGTCGGCGCTCTTGACACTGATCCTGATGGCAACGACGGAGACATTCGTTGGTACGATTCTGATAGCGCTGGATCAGGCAGCGTTCCTGATGGCTTTCATCTTCCTGCTGGCGCTCTTGCATCAGGCCGCGGTGACATCGAAGGCCATTGCCGAATTCGGCCTCTATCTCACGCAACAGCGACCTGGCCGGCGTTTCCTGTCCCTGTTCTGGGGAACGAATGTCATGGCGGTCCTGTTCAATCTCGGCGCGGTCAATCTGCTGACGCCGCTTGTGCAGCGCGGCCTTGCGGCCAGGGGATTGAGCGAAGCGCTGCGTGACATCAGCGAACGCCGGCAGATCTCTGCGATCCTGCGCGGGTTCGCATGGAATGCTGTGTGGACGCCAACCGCAATTGCGCCGCTGGCACTTCTCGAACTGATCGATGGAATCGACAGACAGATCTGGACGATGCTCGGGCTCGTAATTGCCGCGGTGATGTTTCTGGCCGGTTGGGTGGAGGACCGCTGGACGGCCCGCCGTCTGTTGGATGGCCGCGCCGCACCCGGACAGTCGCCGGAATTCCCGGTTGCCGCCTTTCTTGGATTCATGGGTGTCGTCGTGTCCTTGTTCGCCATTATCTGGGCGGTCGTGGTGGTCACTGGAGACACGCTGGTGGCGGGCCTGATGCTGGCCTGTCCGGTTATCATGGCCCTGTGGATTCTGGTTCAGGTCAGGGGTGCGCCGGCCGAGGCGTTGCAGCGTTCACGCGCCATCCTGACAGTACGGTTGCCCGACATGGCCCTGGTTGCGGCGACACTTGCCTTTTCCGGATATCTCGGACGTGTTGCCGCGGAACTGACGCCGGCTGCCGCCCTCGTGGAGGCGCTCAATCTTCATAATGTTCCCGACCTTGCCATTCTCGGAGCCTTGCCGGTTCTGATTGCCGCCCTGTCGTTTCTCGGCGTCAGTCCAATCATGCTTGCCGTGTTTTTCGGCTCACTGTTCGGTTCGCTGCCGGTACTGCCGGTCGACGCGACCCTCCTGGCTTTGTCGATCTCGTCGGGCTGGTCGCTCGCCATGCTTTTGTCGCCCTATGCCACGGTGGTGATGATCCTGGCGCAGCAGGTCGGGCGGCGCGGATTGCAGGTCGCAATGGGCTGGAACGGCATGTTCGCGATTGTCTGCGCGGTTCTGCTGGTTTTGTGCTATGCGGCGATGCTCAAGATGTGAACTTGGTCCCGTGCACCAGGTGAGGATCAGGCCGCCGGCACGATGCCGCGTTTGACCCAATCATCAAATACCGAAAGGGCGGCGTCGGCGAATTCCGCGTCGTTGATGTGGGCATCCAGTTCGCGCAAATCGACATTGGGCGGACATTGTTCGCGAAACGCCTCGCAGAATGCCGCCAGCCCCTGCGGATCGTTCAGATCCGCGCCCGGGCGATCCCATTCTCCGCATCCGCCGGTCGGCAGGAGGAAGACGGTTTCACCGGTCGCCTGGGCAAGATTGTCGGCGTGCGCGCTGGCGACGGCCCGACGTTCGTCATCCTGCAGAACGATCGACGTCAAAAGCCGGTTGTGGGCATGGGTGATGTGATCGCTCCATTTTTCCGGAACAGGCTCCCAGCCGACAATGTCGACCAGATCGTAGCAGCCCGGCGCGACGATCTGCGGAATGCCGTTTCTGCCGGCATTGGTCAACCGGTCGGCACCGGCGGAAATGTTGGATCCGTGGATATGGTTGCCGAGTTCCTGGGTGCAGAAGTCGAACACGCAGGCAAAGGCGCCGTTGGCGGCCAGGTTTTCAAAGGCGCGACCGCCCATGCCGGTCGCATGGAAGACCGCCACTTCATAGCCTCTGGCCTCAAGGGCGGGTTTCAATGTCACCATGTAGGTCAATGCGGATTTGCCGAGACTGGTCATGCCGATGAGCGGGCGATCCCCGACCGGCGGTTCGACGGCGCGGGCGGCGCCGAGCACAGCACCGGCAGCCTGCGACAGGGAGGCTTTGCAAATCGAGTTCAGTCCGTAAAGGCCGCCGGCCCAAAGGATCATCTGGATGTCGGCGGCAAGCCGTTCGGACGGGATCAGGGGCGAGAAGGACACCGTCGAGACGACATATTTCGGCACGCCAAGCGGCAGGGCGCGGCAGACGTCGAGCGCGAGATCCGTCCCCATGGATCCGCCGAGTACGATCAGCCCGTCGAAAGCGCCTTCGCCGTAAAGCCTTGCTGCCAGGGCCGCGGCACCGTCGGCCATGATCTGCATGGCCTCGTTTTCGTTACCGCAATCAATGGCGGCTCCGATCGAGCTGCCTCCGGCCCCGGCGACGTCATGTTTGGAATGATCTGTCGGCGTCTTTGGATCGCCGAGCACGCTCACATCCATGGTCAGGACGTTGCCGCCCTGTACCCGGATTCGGTCCGCCAGATAGGACAGTTCATCATCCTTGGTGTCGTATGTGCCAACCACTAAAATCGTCTTGTCAGCCATGCCAGATGCTCCTTGTGGATGCCGGCTCCAATGGAGGTCCGACCGTCAGAGTTGAATCCACGCGGTCTTCAGATCGCAATATTTGTCGAAGGCGTGCAACGACTTGTCGTGTCCATTGCCGGACTGTTTCAGCCCGCCGAGCGGCACGGTGTTGTCGGCGCCGCCATAGGTGTTGACATGGACGACCCCGGCGCGGACTTCGCGCACCATGCGGTGCGCCCGGGACAGATTGTCGGTCCACACGCCCGCCGCCAGCCCGTATTCCGTGTCGTTGGCAAGGCGTACGGCCTCAGCTTCGTCGGAGAACGCGGTGACCGCGAGCACCGGCCCGAAGACTTCCTTTTTCGCCAGGGCATCGTCGGGAGCGACACTCGTGACCACCGTCGGTTCCATGTAAAAGCCGCCGGTTTCGGTCAGGATCCGCTTGCCGCCAAGGGCAATGTCGGAGCCGGCGGCTTCAGCCCCGGCAACAAAGTCCAGATCCTGCTGCAATTGCCGTTCGCTGTTGACCGCTCCGATGGCGGATGTGAGGTCGAGCGGGTTGCCGACCTTCATGGCGGTCGCGCATTTGCAGAGTTCGGCGACGAAGGCGTCGTGAATATCGGCGTGGACCAGCAATCGCGACCCGGCGACGCAGACCTGGCCGGCATTGCGGAAGATGCCCGCGGCCGACACTTTGGCAGCCTTGGCGAGGTCGCCGACATCGGAAAAGACGATGTTGGGCGACTTGCCGCCGAGCTCGAGATAGACCCGTTTCAGGTTGGAGCGGGCGGAATATTCAAGCAGCCGGCGGCCGGTGGCGCCGGATCCGGTAAAGACGAGTGCGTCGACGTCGTTGGAAAGTCCGAGCGCCTCTCCGACAATGGCCCCGTCGCCGGTTACTACGTTCAGAACACCGTCGGGAAGCCCGGCTTCGGCGGCGAGTTCGGCCAGGCGCAACAGGGTGAGGGATGCGGTCTCCGCCGGCTTCAGGACGACGGAATTGCCGGCGGCAAGCGCCGGTCCCAGCTTCCAGGCGCCGATCATCAGGGGAAAGTTCCAGGGCACAATCGCCCCGACAACGCCAACGGGCTGGCGATGTATAAGGCCGAGCACATTTTCCGCCGTTGGAGCGATCTCGCCATAGACCTTGTCGATGGCCTCGGCGTAATACCGGAACGTTCCCGCGGCGGACCCGGCTTCCGCCTTGAAGGCCATGCCGATTTCCGTGCCATTATCACGAACGCCGAGCACCGTCAGATCAAGGGCCTCGCGTTCGATGAGGTCGGCCAGCTTCAAGAGCACTTTCTTGCGGGCAGCCGGGGCCTGGCGCGACCAGCGCCCGTCTTCGAATGCCACCCGGGCGACCTTGACCGCGCGCTCGATGTCACCGGCGGTTCCGCGGGCAATGCCGGTTAGCACCGAGCCGTCGATCGGAGAGATGACATCCAGCGTCTCTCCGGTCTCTCCAGTCACGTCCTGGCCGTCGATGAAATGCCCGCGCGGCGGCACCGGTTCGGCCGACAGCTGGTCGATCTTGGTCTGGTCAAGCACTCTCGTTCTCCTTGCTTCCCGATCCGGTGTCGGACCGGACTGACTTGTTCTTGTGTTCGGCAAACAGGGTTCTCACGTGCAAGGCGATCACCAGGATGATCAGGCCGAACAGGATGGCGGCGATCGGCCGGTCTATGAAATCGAGCGGCGTCTTCACCCGGGCCATGGAACTGCGCAGTTTCACTTCCATGATGCCGCCCAGCACCATGCCGAGGATGATCGGCACGACCGGCAATCCGAGCCGCTTGAGAATAACCCCGAAGACGCCGAAGCCGGCGGCCATTGCGCAATCGGTCGCCGAATTGCGGAGGGAATAGACGCCGACAAAACTGAGCGCCAGAATCACCATGCCGAGGAATCTGGTCGGGATCTGGATGATTTTGGTCAGAAGGTTGGTTGAAAACAGAAGGAACACAAGCACGATCACATTGAGGGCCAGCATGGCGATGTAGAGCGCGGCGACGAAGTCCATCTGGTTCTGGAACAATTGCGGGCCGGGGATCACATTGTGCACGTAAAACACCGAGAGCATCATCGCGGTCAACGCTTCGCCGGGTATGCCCAATGCCAAAAGCGGGATCATCGCCGCACCCGGCACCGCGTTGTTGGCGGCTTCCGATGCAATGAGACCTTCCGGAGACCCCCGGCCGAACGCGTCCGGATCCTTCGAGGTCTTTTGAGCATAGGAATAGGACATGAACTGGGCGGTGAATTCGCCGACCCCGGGGATCATGCCCATCAGTACGCCGAAGCCGGAAGACACCGACGCCACGCGCTTGTGCCCGAACAATTCCTTCATGCCCGAGAACACGCCGCCGGAGACGGTCGCGGCCCTGGGCGAGGAATCTTTCGCGGTCAACAGGATCAGGGCCTGGGAGATTGCAAACAGACCAAGCACGACGACGATCAGGTCGACGCCGGACGCGAGCCAGGTCTGATCGAAAGTGAACCGCCTGGTATATTTGATCGGCTCCAGGCCGACCGTATTGAGGAAGATGCCAAAGCAGGCGAGCATGCCGGCGGCGAAAATCTGGCCGCGATGGGCGAGCGTCACAAGAATGATGCCGAGCAATGCCGCCAGGAAGATCTCCCGGCTGCCGAAATGCGGGGCGATCAGGGCGAGCAGCGGCGACAGGAAGATCAGGCACAGAATTGCCAGAATGCCGCCAAAGAACGACGCGGAATAGGCGAGCGACAGGGCCCGGCGTCCCTCGCCCTTCTTGGTCATCGGATAGCCGTCATAGGTGGTCAGGGCATTGACCGCCGTTCCCGGCGTATTGATCAGGATGGCCGGGATGGCGCCGCCATACATGGACGAACCGTAGATGCCGAGCAGTGTCGTCAGGCCGACAATCGGCTCCAGCGAAAAGGTGGCGGGCAGCAGGATGGCAATGGCGACGGCCGGCCCGACGCCTGGAATCGCGCCGACAATGACGCCGCCGATCGAACCGATGATGAGGGCGACCCCCACATCCCATCGCATCAACAGGTCCAGCGCTGAAAGAATCATGTCCATCGGTCAGTATCTCAGAGATATGTCAGCATGAACGATCGCAGACCGTCGGGCAGCCATTCATAGATCGCGCCCCCCGGGATCTTGACCTGCAGCAGCGCCTTGAACAGAACCACGATGACGATCGCGACGAGGACCGCCGACAGGATGCTTTTCAGGCTCCTGTATCCCGACCGCACCGTCAGGCAGACGGTAAAGAGGATGGTGGCGAGCAGATAGCCGATGAGTGGAACCAGGGCGACATAGACCATGAACCAGAGTGCGTATTCCGCCGAGCGAAGCCAGAACGCGACTTCCTTCAGACGCCCGAAGATGCGTGGCGACGAGATCGACCCGATCCAGTGCAGGATCGCGAACCCGGTCATTCCGATCAGGGATATTGCCGGCCAGAATGCCGGCTGGGCGAAGAGTTTGGTTCTCGGTGTCCATTTGGTCTCGGTTCCGAGATTGGACAGGAGAAAGATCGCCAGGGCGAGAAACCCGATCGCAAAAACCAGGTCGCCCGGCTGGCGGACGCGTTTGAAGAGCTCCTGAAAGGTCTTGAGTCTGGTCATGGCCGGATCCGGATATTGGAGCTTTTCCTGTTCAGGCGGAATCGTCGGAACAGACAAGAAATTCGGATAACAAGGATCTTGAGCTTTTCACTGATCCCATGGAACTGTGAAAAGCTCAGGGGGATGCACCGGTGGCGGTGACAGGCTGCCACCGGTGTCGATCGATCGAATTCGGTGACGTTATTCCCCCAGCACCTTGCCGATCTTTGCAAGGGTTTCGATATCCTTTTCGATCTGGGCCGCCGATGCCGCCGCGTCCTGCCAGTAGAGCAGTGCGCCCGTATCGGCCGCGAGTTTCTTGGCCCGATCCGAGGCGATGGTCTGTTTCGCAACAGCGATGATCTTTTCACGCACGTCGGCCGGAGTGTCCTTGTGTACGAACAGTCCGTTCCAAAGGGCTATGTCCAGGTCCGGCGCCAGTTCGGCGACCGTTGGTGTGTTCGGGGTCAGGGCGATCCGCTCGGATCCGATCGAGGCCAGCACCTTGACCTTGTCGAGGCAGGGCAGGATCAGTTGCAGCGTGGTGTTGATCACATCGACATCACCGGAGGCGAGCGTGTTGCAGTCGAGCGCATCGAACGCCGCGTCGGAGGCAAACGAGAAATCCTTGGCCGCGGCAAGCGCCAGCGTCACCTTCGTGGGCACCAGCGGCGCGCCGAAATGGCCGAGCGCGACGTCGTTCTCGCGGGCATGGGCGGCCAGGCCGTTGATATCATCGTAAGGCGCGTCGCCGCTGGCCGCGATGACAAACGGATAGGTCAGGAAATTGCCGATGGGTTCGAAAGGATTGGGGCTCAGTTCGGGAATGCCGATCTGCGGTCCGACGACAGGTATCGCGATGATGAACGAACCGATCGTGTAGCCGTCGGCCGGCTGACCGGCAACATGCACCGCGCCGGGGAACGGACCGCCGCCGCCACCGGGCTTGTTGACCACGGCAGTTGGGACATTGTGCGCTTTTTGAAAGTCTTCCGCGATCATCCGGGTCAGGACATCTTCCAGGTCGCCCGGAGGCCAGGGCACGACAAAGGAGACCGGTTTTTCCGGATATTCCGCCTGGGCGGCGCCGAAACCCAGAATGGCCGGTCCGAACGACACGATTCCGGCGACTGCTGCCAGCGGCAAAAGTTTCTTGAACATATTTCCCTCCAAAATCGGTTCATTATTTGAACCGTTGTTGCAAATTTATATTGCTCTGATATTCATTTTCTGTCAAGAAATGATTGGACGCGCACAAACGCGTCCGCCGTACACTTGCAAGGTGGTTATGGGAACAATATCGAAAGCCTTGAAATTACTGGATTTTCTGTCTGTCGGCAGGTCGGATCTCGGACTGGCCGAGTTCACACGTCTCGCTGGCCAGGACAAGGCAACGGTGTACCGGCATCTCACAGAGCTGACACGCAACGGTTTCCTGGATCTCGATCCCAGTTCCAAACGCTACCGGATGGGGCCGGCCGTTCTGCGCCTGGCCCATGTTCGCGAAACGACCCTGCCGGCGCGAGACGCGGTCGCGCCGATTGCCAAACGGTTGTCGCGGGAAATCGGCGAACTTGTCCATGTCTCGATTTTGCACGGTGAGGTGCTGTCCTGTCTGGTCCATGCCGACATCAACGCCCATGGCACGCGGGTGCATTTCGAGGAGGCGGCGCCGCTGCCGATGCATGCAACCGCGTCGGGTATCGCCCTGTTCGCCTATTCCGACCCGAAGCTGGTTGAGAATATCCTGACCCGCCCATTGACCCGGTTCACCGACCAGACCCCGACGGAACCCGAGGACATTCGCCGGGCGATCGACGCAACCCGGTCATCCGGTTTCAGTGTCATGGACCGGTCATATGACGAGGAAGTCTCCAGTGTCGCCGTGCCGGTCTTCGACAAAAGCGACCGGTCCATCGGCGCGGTCGCCGTCGCAGTCCCGATCTCGCGGATGAATCCGGTGCTCGAAAGCACGATCAAGCTGCAATTGATGGAGGGCGGGGAACAGATTACGGGCGCGCTGGGTGGCACTGTCCACGAAGAATTGAAAGAAGCGTGGCGCCATGCACTCTGATGGACGCTCTGGCGGATATTCTGGCGGGCAGGCTCTGGTCCTTGATTTCGGCGGCGTCGTGACACGCACCTTGTTTGAAACGCACGACCTGACCGAAGCGGCTCTCGGGCTTGCCGCGGGGTCTCTCACCTGGCGCGGGCCTTTCGACCCGGCGGGCGACGCGCTTTGGCAACGCATGCAGGCTGACGAGATCTCCGAACGCGACTACTGGCGTCAGCGGACGCGGGAAGTGGCAAGGCTTGTCGGCGCAAGCTGGACCGACATGGCGGATTTCGTCATGGCCGCGCGCGGCGCCAGTCCGGCCGAGATCATTCGTCCCGAGGCATTGGATGCAATCGAAGCGGCGCGCGCGGCCGGCGTCCGCCTGGCAATTCTGTCCAATGAACTGGACCTGTTCTATGGCGCCGATTTTCGCCGGAAACTGCCGTTCCTGAACGATTTCGACGTCATTCACGACGCGACCTACACAAAGATCCTGAAGCCGGACCCCCGCGCCTATCTCGACTGTATTGGCGATCTCGGGCTTGCGCCCGGCGGCTGTGTGTTCGTCGACGACCAGGCACGCAACATTGCCGGTGCGAAAGCCGTCGGCATGCGCACCGTCCATTTCGATGTGCGGGCGCCGGCTTCATCTTACCGGCAAGCGCTTGCGCTGCTCGCTCATCCAGACCCGTCGACCCTTGGAAGGAAAACGCCATGAAGGATTCCAACTTCCTGAAGGAGAACAATGCCCGGCACATGTGGCACCCGATGACACATCCGGCCGACAGTCTCGCGAATCCACCCACCATTGTCACGGGTGCCAACGGTGTTCGTATCACCGATGTCGACGGTCATGAGGTCATCGACGCCGTTGGCGGCCTGTGGAATGTCAATCTCGGGTTTTCGTGCCGGCCGGTGAAGGATGCGATCGCCCGGCAATTGGACGTCCTGCCCTACTATTCGACGTTTCGCGGCGCGACCAACGATGCGGTCATTGAACTGTCCTATCAGCTGAAGGACTTTTTTGCCGAGGATGGCCTGACGCGGGCGTTTTTCACCTCCGGCGGTTCGGACAGTATCGAGACGGCCCTGCGCCTGGCGCGCCAGTACCACAAGGTCTGCGGCGAACCGGGGCGGGTCAAATTTCTCAGCCTGAAAAAAGGCTATCACGGCACGCATATTGGCGGCGCCAGCATCAATGGTAACGCCAATTTCCGTACAGCCTACGAGCCGCTGCTGCCGGGATGTTATCACATCCCGGCCCCTTATCCCTATCGCAACCCGTTCAATGAAACCGACCCGGAAAAATTGGCGGAACTCTGCGCCACCGCATTGGAGGATGAGATCGCGTTTCAGGGCGCGGGCACGATTGCCGCGTTCATCATGGAGCCGGTGCTTGGCGCAGGCGGCGTCATCCCGCCACACAAGAGCTTCATGCCGCGAGTTCGGGAGATCTGCGACCGCAACGACATCCTTCTGATCGCTGACGAGGTCATCACGGCGTTTGGCCGGACCGGTTCATGGACCGGATGCCGCCATTGGGGAGTGAAACCGGACATGGCCTGTATCGCCAAGGCAATCACCAACGGTTATTTTCCGTTTGGCGCAACGATGATCAGCGACAGTGTCGCCGAGGCGTTTGAAAACGACACGTCCGGTCTTGCTGCAATCGGCCACGGTTATACCTATTCAGGGCATCCGGTCGGCGCGGCCGCGGCGGTGGCCTGCCTTGCGGAAACCGCACGGTTGCGCGTCAACGAAAACGCGGCGGCCCGCGGAGCCGAACTGTTTGAAGGATTGCAGGGGCTGAAGGCCAGGCATGACCTTGTCGGGGATGTGCGCGGCGGCCATGGTCTGATGTGTGCAGTCGAACTGGTTTCCGATCGGGCTTCGAAAACCCCCATCGACAAGAAAACCATCGCCCGGGTCCACGAAACGACGTACCGTGAAGGCGTCATGATAAGGGTTTCCGGCCCGAACATCATCCTGTCACCGCCGCTTGTCCTGAGCGCTGAAGAGACAGGAAAAATCGTTGACGCGCTTGACGCCGGCCTGAATTCGGTCTGATCGGCTCCGACCCATGCCCGCATGCCGCTCCGATCAAATCGGACATCTTGGTCGCAAGCTTCTGACACTTGCGCAAATGGTCACTGTCGAGATTTACAGTGTGAATGATTGCGTGCCCGTGTAGCGAAATCGAACGAACACGTCCAGGAAAATCGTAATTTTACTAAATCGGGATGTGCGTAAAATTGGGATTAACAGATCATGCACCCTATTTTTTCTTCAAAATATGTAAAAATATGACGAAATAATAATATATAAATCAAATAATACTGAATAATTTTAATGTATACGCGATTATTCTAATATTAATCATAGTTGTTAGGCTATTTATTAAATTCTATCACCTAAATTCCTCGTTGTGTGGGCTTCAATAAAGAACCGATCGTTCAACCGGGCCTGAATTTTCCGGTTGTTTCGATTGGAGTGGACTTGCCGAAGATGCAAGCCACGGATTGACGGGGATAACATGACGGGATCACTTTCTGGCGCCGTTGCCGGCGCAACACTTTCACGTGCGCATTCCAATCCGCAACAGGACAACTGGGCCGTTCCGGTCCCGGCGCCGGTAGCGAAACTGGACAGGACCGGCTTGCCGCGCCGCATGACGCGGGCTGATGAGTTGAGCGAACAGGTCAGCCGGCTCTTGTCGAAACTGCGCATTGCGGTTGTCCATGGCGGCGACAAGTCCGAAGAAGGTTCGGTCCTTTACAGAACGCACAATCCGCGCTCCTGGAAGAGTTATCGGGCGGTTGCCGAAGACATTGCCGGAAGCCTTGGACGTCTCGGCTGCCAGAATGTGACCTTGATGGCTGATGACATGCGGCTGGCGCAGCGCATGCGTGATGAGGGAATCGAATTCGCCTGGTTGAACACCGGCGGCGTTCAGGGATTTTGCGCGGTATCGCATTCGCCCGCGATCATGGAGATGCTGGGCGTTCCTTATATCGGCCATGAACCGCTGACGGCCGGGATTCTCGACAGCAAACATACGTTCAAACGTCAGCTTCAGGGTCTGGGCATCCCAACCGGACGTTTCATGACCTGGCATGCTTCCAAGGGACGCCTCAATCCGCGTGGCAGTTTCGAATTCCTGCATGCTTTCGGCGACCATGACGGTCCGTTCATTATCAAGCCGGTTTCCGGCAGAGCGTCCCTGCATGTCGAATATACGGAAAGTATCGATGAAATCGCCGATATTGCCCAGCATGTTTTCGATGTGACGCAGAGTCATGTGCTGATCGAGGAATATCTGGGTGGGCGCGAATACTGCGTTGCGGCCTGCGGCCCGGTGATTGCCGTGGACGGTGTCCTGGAACGTCTTGACGGGCCGTTTACGTTCGCCGTCGTTGAACGTGTGCTGGATGAAGATGAGCGTATCTTCACCTCCATGGACAAGCGTCCGATCACGGGTACACGCGTGCGTTCCATGAGTTCGGCGTCCGATGGCACGGTTGTCGACGAACTGCATGCCCTGGCGCGCCGGGTTTTCGAAGAACTCAATCTGGAAACGCTGGTTCGGCTTGATGTGCGGGCGGACATCAGTGGCCGGCTGCATGTGCTTGAGGCGAATCCGAAGCCGGATCTGAAAGCGCCGGTTGAAAACGGCGTGACAAGCCTGATTGCGGCAGGATTGAGCCAATATGGAATGTCTTACGACGACCTAATCTTGTCTCTACTTGCGGACCGTCTGGACATCATCTTGCGGCGTGGCCGCGGGGCACCGGATCATCTGCGGACGCTTTTAACGAATTGTGAAGCTTAGGTCGTTAACCTACGGCCTGGGTATTGTGTGTGGGGTTGAATAGTCATGGCTACTGTTAAGTATCCAATCGGAAAACGTGCTGCCGATGCACTGACGATGTTTGTCGTCATGTTTGTTTCGCTGCTGCTGCTTATCTATGTGGCGTATGGCGAGGCGAAGCTCACGTATGAACGGTTCCAGGGCGACAAGTTGTCGGGCCAGGTTCACGTGGTGCAGAATGCCATGCAGACCCCGCTTCGTTCGGGACTGCCATTGCGGCAATTCGTTGGCTTCAACACGCTCACCGACCCGATTTTCACGTCGGATCCAACGGTTGAATCCCTGGTGGTCTACGATCCTGACGGCAATGTCGTCTTCAAAGCGGGCGACCCGACAATTGTCGATCGTTTGCCGCCTCCGATGACGGTCGATGAACATGTTGCGGCTCCCGAAAAGAAAGGCAGCTTCCCATCGGCCGCCAGCATTCGCAAACGGGCGGACCGCAAGGATTATTCGCTGCAGCGTTTGAACGGCCATTATCGAATCACGGTGCCGCTGCGCAACAAATTCGAACAGGTCGGATCGCTTGCGATCACCATGTCGGAAACGGTCGTCACGTCCCGGGTGCAGAAATCCTTTGAGCCGATCGTCTATGCCTCTCCGATTCCCGCGCTGTTCTTTGCCTTTGTCATCGGGCTGTTCGGACCGGCCATGTCGCGCAGTCGCGTTCCCTGGGCCCAGCTCGGGTTCAGTCTGGTCTTTCTGGCGGCCTCGGCCGGTGTCGTCGCCACGCTGATCGCGCTGTATTCGGACGGAGCGCAATCCAAGGCGCGTGCCCTTGCCGGATCACTTGGTCAGCGCTTGAGCGACGTCGTTGCCTTCAACATCAATATCGATGAGATTCAGGGCCTGGACCGCACGTTCGGCGAATATCTGAAACTCAATCCGGACATCAGCGCTGCCACGCTTACTGTTGACGGCGAGATCCGAATTCATACGGACAAGACCCAGGTCGGAAAAGTCTGGACCAAATCCGCCGGACACTACGAATATGTTGTCGACCTGACGCCAAAAGGCAGTGGCCGCAATGTTCAGGTTGTCGTTGAGCTCCCGAACGACGTGGTTCTGCAGCAGATCATGCGCAGTGTGAAAAACTTTGCCGCTCTGTTCATTGCATCCGCGTTCCTCGCGCACCTGTTCTTCCAACTGGGTGGCACAGTTCGACGTCCGATGGCCGACAAGTCGATCTCGCCGGATGACGGAGAGGAGGTCAGCCACGAATGGATGCTGTCCTACGTCAAGCCGGTGTTTTTCCTTGGCGTGCTGCTCGAACACCTGACCTACGCCTTTCTGCCGCAATTCGTGCAGCAGGCAACACAGGATGCCGGTGTCTCGGCAGGCTATGCATCGGTGCCGTTTGTCGGCTTTTATCTGCTGTTTGCACTGACGCTTATTCCCGCCGGTTACATGGCTCAGAAGATAGGCCCCAAGCCGCTGATGTATATCGGTCTTCTGATGGCCGGAGGCGGTCTTGCCGCACTTGCGATCTATCCCGATTTCTGGATGGTTACGGCCGCGCGCAGCCTGTCGGGCATCGGCCAGGGATTGCTGTTCATCGGGATCCAATCCTACCTGCTGGCCGTCGCGCCGGCTGGCAAGAAAACACAGGCCGCGGGCGTCATCGTGTTCGGCTTCCAGGGCGGAATGATCTCGGGCATGGCGGTCGGTTCGCTGCTCGTCGGCTATATGGGCGCCGATGGTGTGTTTATGCTGGCTGCCGGAATCGGTGTGATTGCCGCGCTCTATGCCATGGTTGCCGTGCCGCGGATTTCCGCGGAAGTGATGAGCACGGCGTCTGCTGATTCCAAGGAAGATCTCCTGGCCAGCCTTGGAAAGGCCCTGAAGAATTTCGAGTTCATCAAGACCATGGTCACGATTGGTCTGCCGGCGAAGGCTGTGCTGACCGGCGTGGTGACGTTCGGCCTGCCGCTGTTGCTTGCCAAGGGTGGCTATGCGCAGGAAGATATCGGTCAGATCATCATGATCTACGCGATCAGCGTGGTGTGTGCGAACCGGTTCATCTCGGTATATGTAGACCGGGTCGGTACAGCGCGGGGCGTACTCTTTCAGGGCGCTTTGTTGACGGCTGCCGGCCTGGCCCTGGCCGCCGTCAGCGGCACTCTGGATCCGAGCACTTCGGCTGAGTATCTGCCCACGATCCTCCTGGTTCTCGGTGTGATCATGGTTGGTGTGTCACACGGGTTCATCAATGCCCCGGTGGTCTCCTTTATTGCCGACTCGAAACTGTCCAAGCAAATCGGCACCAGCACCACGACCGCGACCTACCGGTTCCTGGAACGGATCGGGCATGTGGCGGGACCGGTTATCGTAGGCCAGTTGCTGATCTGGACGAATTTCGAATGGAGCGCTGTCGCCATATTGGGCGGGGTGATCGCAGCCTTCGGTGTGATCTTCATCGTCTCGTCGGAAGACAATCATCGGGTAACCTATGAAATCGATCCCGAGCGCCGTGAATTCATCAAAAGCCATCCCACAGCGGATGCGCCTGTCCAGTCCAACTGACCGCATCATGTCAATCAAACAATCCGTTTTCGGACCCTGTAACGAGTAAAGAGTACGATCATGAAACACCAGGCAGACTATTTTGAACACGGTAAGGGCGCACGCCCGGCGAAACGACTTCTTCGCATGATCGCTCCGGTAATCGCCGGCGCCCTGATGGCTGTGCCGATGGCATCCCTGTCCAAGGCGGAATCAAGTCAGGTGGCAAGCGAGAGCAAGCCGGCTTACTCCTCCTGGTTCCGCTATAAGGATGAGGTCGCTGAAAACTGGGATTTCATCGGGTCTGAGGATGACGAGAACAGGGTTGTCATTCGGCCGAAGGGGACATTCGCGCAGGATGGAATCGAAACCGAGCCACGGTATCGGGTCATGGTTTTGTATCCGCGCCCGTCGTCGGCCTACGACGTTGCCATCAGCAAGATTCTCAATGTGTTTGGCGGACGCGACATTCAGGCTGAGTTCACGGTCATCAATTTCAAGCGCAAAGACGAGTTCGGGCAGAACGCGCTTGAGCACGCGGCGCTGGAGAATGTCAATCTGATCTACGCGATGGGCTCTCAGTCGACGGCCTGGTTGTGGAAGAATTATCGCAATGGTGCGATCCCGGTTGTCTCGGTAACATCGAAAGACCCGGTCATGCTCGGCCAGGCCGAAGATTACGACAGCGGCAGCGGCACGAATTTCGCTTTCACGTCGCTCAACATGCCGGTTGAAGCTCAAATGGCCTATCTCACCGAGTTGCGGCCCGAGCTGAAGAACCTTGCTATCCTGGTGGATTCCAACAATGTCAGCGCCATGCAGACGCAGGCGCGTCCAATGGCATCGGAAGCCCGGAAGCGCGGTGTCCGCGTGCTTCGTCTGGAAGTCCAGAAGACCGAGAATGCCGCGGCCGAACTGTCGGAGATGGTCAGCAGTGCGGTGAAATCGATGAAGAAGAACGACGTCAACCTGGAACATAGCCTTTTCTGGGTCACGGGCAGCACGTCGGTGTTCCGCGAGATCGAAGCGATCAATGCGCATGCCGACAGAATTCCGGTCCTCTCTGTTGTTCCCGAAGTCGTCAAGGAAGGCGATGCGAGTGCCACGCTTTCCATCGGTATCAGCTTTCAGAGTAATGCGCATCTCGCGGCGCTGTACGGCATGAAAGTCCTGAAAAGAGAAGCCGCCGTGAGCGAACTGAAGGTAGGGGTCGTGTCGCCTCCGGACATTGCGATCAACTTCCGCAAGGTTCGCGAAATCGGGTTGAAAATGCCGTTCAGCTTCGTCGAAGGCGCCAATTTCATCTACGACTACGACGGCAATACCGTTCGCGAAGACGGCAAAATCAAACTGAACTGATCTTTGGCGTATCCCGGCTTCGGCCTCCAGGGATCGAAACCGGGCGCCTGGAAACTAAACTTTAGAATGAATAGAAAAATAAAATTCTAGCATTAAGTGTGTGGGCATATTTCGGGGCAGATGGTCGATGACTTTACAGACAAACAACGCGGCGAACGCAGTTGAAAATCCGGCCTCCTGTGCGTCAGGTCCTGAGCTGGAAGACGAGAATTTCAAACGGCTGGTGAACCTGCAGTCGGAACTCTTCGACCTGATCGTCAACAAGACCGGGGATGAAAATCCGCTGACGGCCATCATCGACCGCATCAAATCGGCATTTTCGGCAGACGGTGCAATCGTGATTTCGTCGGCCGCCAAGAATGACAGCACGTTCGGAAACTATACGTGTTCAACAGGCGATGTGGAGCAGTCGATCGTCGACTACTTTTCCTCATCCGATGGCTTGCTGCCGCCTGTTGGTGCCTATGCGGTCCCATGCAACGGCAATCCTTCGCCGGAGTTTCTCCTGACGGGGACGTTCTGGTCGGAGGATATGAAAGCGCCGGAAGACGAAAAACTCGATGGCGTTCTGGTTCTTCTGTTCGATGACAACCGTGCACCGTCGGCACGTGATAAGCTGGTTCTCAAGGCGGTTTCGCCCATTGTTCGCCTGGTGTCGGGGACCGCGGGCAAGGAAGCTGCGCTGAAATCCGCCAACGATCGGTTTGCGTCGCTGACAAGTTCGATTCCCGGCGTTGTTTATCAGCGGGTGGTCACGCCTGAGGGCGACATCCGCTACACCTATATCAGTGAAAATGCCGAAGGCCTGTTCGGCGTTTCTGCGGAAGAGATTCTGACAAACCCGCATGCGCTGTTTGGTACCTATGCGCCGGAATATGCAAAGAGTTTCCGCGAAAAGCTGATTGCGGCGTCAAAAACCCTATCGACTTGGGATGTCGAGGCGAGCATCGTCACGAAGAGCGGCGAAGTCAAATATACACACGCCATCGCCAATCCCAAGAAACAGGCGGATGGCTCGGTCCTGTGGACCGGCGTCATTCTGGATGCCACGCGGATCAAGGAAGCGGAAATCGCGGCGGCGGTTGCTGAGGCCCGTACCCGTGAAGCTATTGTCGAATCTCTGTCCCAGGGATTCCTTCTGTTCGACTGCGATGACCGGCTGACGCTGATCAATTCGCATTTTATGCAATTGTTTCCTGAGCTGGCCGGGATTGTGGTGCCCGGCATGCACTATAATGAGATCCTGCGCGCGGAACTGCGCTCCGGACTCGATGCAGCGCTTGGAGACGCGGAACAGAAGAAGGCGTTCGAAGATCGCGTGGCCTTGCGCAAGTCGGAGTCCGGCTATGTCGTCGAACGGCAATTGTGCGAAGATGTCTGGATCATGATCAATGAGCACCGGACGTCCGGCGGCGAGACCGTTTTGCTGTACACCGATGTCAGTGAGATCAAACGCCGTGAAAAACGCATTCAGCACATGGCCCACCATGATGCATTGACTGGTCTGCCGAACCGGGTGCTGTTTCATTCACGGGTCAAGGATGCGATTGAGCGGGCCCAGCGCGACAAAAAGAAGGTCGCGATCGGGTGTCTCGACCTCGATCACTTCAAGAACGTGAACGATACGCTTGGCCACCCGGCCGGGGACGCCCTTTTGTGCGCCGTTGCGTCCCGCATCCAAAAGGAGATCCGGGACGGAGATACGGTCGCCAGACTGGGCGGAGACGAATTCGCCATCGTGCTGGCGGATTTCAAGGATGAGAAATACCTTGAAGGCGTGGCCAAACGCATTCTGAAATCGCTCGGCTTGCCGGTTTCCATCGACGGTCACGAAACGGTAACCGGCGCGAGCATGGGGCTGGCAATTCTATCGCAGGATGCGTCTGATCCGAACAAACTCTTAAAGAATGCGGATCTGGCGCTCTACCGGGCCAAAACCGAGGGCCGCAACACATTCCGCTTTTTCAAGCAGGAGATGGACGAGTCGGCCCTGGCCCGCCGCAAGGTCGAAATCGATCTCCGGCTTGCGCTTGAACGCGAGCAACTGGAGCTGTATTTCCAGCCGCTGGTCAATACCGGCGACGACAAGATTGCCGGATTCGAAGCTCTTGTACGGTGGAACCATCCCGAGCTCGGGTTGGTCTGCCCGGACGACTTCATCAGTATTGCGGAAGAAACCGGTCTGATCGTTCCCATGGGAGAATGGGTTATCAAAACGGCGTGCGAGCAAGCGGTAAAGTGGAGCGCCCCGGTCAAGGTCGCGGTAAATATTTCGCCGGCGCAATTCAAACAGACCAAACTGGTCGAATTCATTTCCAAAACGCTGAAGGAAACCACGCTGGATCCAAACCGGCTGGAGCTTGAGATTACGGAAACCGTGCTCATGCGCAATACGGCGGAAACAATGGAGACGCTCTATCGGTTGAAGGGATTGGGGGTCCGGATTGCGATGGACGATTTCGGCACGGGATATTCGTCGCTCGGCAATCTGCGCAGCTTTCCGTTTGACAAGATCAAGATCGACCGTTCATTCGTGTCGGATCTCGGCACCAACGCCGAAGCCGCGGCTATTGTGCGGGCGGTCGTCGGTCTGGGACGCAGCCTTGGCATCGATACGACCGCGGAAGGCGTGGAAACCCGCGATCAGCTGGTCTATCTCAGGATTGAAGGGTGCTCGGAGATTCAGGGCTTCTATTACAGCAAGCCCCAGCCCGGTGAAGCAATTGCCGAACTCCTCAACAGCGGCTCCGACGGTAACGAGATGATCGCCGACAATTCGGGATCTTGACGTCGATCCTGGAAGTTCTTCTTCCATTCGGCCGGTCCCATCGGGTATGTGTCGCAGGCTCGCACCGCACCAAGTTCGGGGTTGAAACCGGCTTGAAGCAAACGCGCAAGTGTATCGGTGGGATGGATCTGGTCTTGCCTTGTGATGGAGACGGGATTGCGGGACTGGGACTTCCTGAATGCTGGCGACCCCAGCGCGATCGAAGCAGCCTTTTCCAGGTTTGTCGACAAACGAAGTCCGGAATTTTCAGATCTCATCCGGAGGCGGGGATGGTTGTCCGCGCGCCTTGATCCGCTATGCGAAGACGGGCGGACCCCGAATCCGGATCCGGCACTTCCGATCTTCGAGGAACCGGATCTGCAACGTTTGAGCAGGATCTATTGCGGTTCGATCGGCTGGGAGTTCGGCCATCTACAGGATCTTGAAAAATTCGACTGGCTTGCCGCCTGCGCGGAAGCCGAAACACGGCCAGCGGAGGAGGATCGCAGGCGGGCGCTGGACCTGATCGTCAAAGCGGAATTGTTTGAAAATGCGCTCGCAAGGCGATTGCCGACGGTAAAGACGTTCGGCCTTTCCGGGTGCGAGGGGTTTCTTGTCGCCGTCGATCAGGTGATCAGGACATGCGGCGCGGACAATGTCTGCGTTGGCGGCATGCACCGCGGACGTCTGACCCAGATGGCGCTGTTGTTCGGTAAACCGCTTGATCGATTGATTGCCGAATGCCGGGATGTGCCGGATATGCCCGAAATCTGGGGCATGTCCTCCGATGTGCCCTACCATCTGGGGTGGGAGGGGGTTCGCGAAGATGGTGTCGGGATCTGGGTTGCGCCGCATCCGTCGCACCTTTCCCTGTCGGCGTGCGTTGTCGCGGGACTGGTTCGGGGGCGAGGGGATCAAAGCCTGCCGCTGATGCTGCACACCGACGCCGCCTTTGCCGGACAGGGGGCGAATGCGGAACTGCTGCAGCTATCCGGGCTGCCTTCTTATGACGTCGGCGGCTCCGTGCATGTCATTCTCAACAACCGGATCGGGTTCACCACCGACGCTCGCTCGGCGCGGACGGCGCGAACCTGCGCCGACTTCGCCAAGATCATCGAAGCGCCGATCCTGCATGTGAACGGCAACGACGTCGATGCCGTCCAAGTCGCGGCGATGGCCGCTGCACGATACCGAGCCCGGTTCGGCACCGACGTGGTGCTGGATGTCATCGGATTCCGTCGGCCGGGACACAATGAAGTCGAAGATCCGCGGGTTACACTGCCGGAACTCTACCGCGCCATCGACGCGATGCCGCCGCTTTCGCGGTCTTACGCGTCCCGGATCGGCACCGGATTGCCCGACGATGCCGGGTTCCGCGACCGGCTCGATGCCGCATTCCGCGCGGAAACGAACCAGGCGGCGCGTGAACCGGCGACCCGACCGTCCGGCCTCGCCGCCGATATCGAAGAACGCATGTGTCGTGCTGTGGTGACGGGCGTGGACATGGACCGTCTGCGCCGGATTGGAAGACGTCTGGTCGCGATACCGGCCGGTTTGCGGCCGCACAGAAAAATCGAGCAATTTCTTGCCAGACGGCGCGATGCTTTCGTGGCCGGATCGGGCATCGACTGGGCCGGCGCGGAAGCACTGGCGCTCGCCAGTCTGGCCGCTGATGGCCACCGGATCCGGTTCAGCGGGCAGGACTCCGTGCGCGGCGCGTTTTCACAGCGTCATCTGTTCATCCATGATCAGGTGACGGATCGTCAACATTCGATTTTTGCGGATGTGACCGGCGAAAACGACGCGCCGGTCGAGCTGTTCGATACACCGCTGATCGAAAATGCGGTTCTCGGATTCGAATATGGCCATTCCCTTGCAACGCCGAAAGGCCTGACGATCTGGGAGGCGCAATTCGGAGACTTCCTGAATGTCTGCCAGGCCATGTTCGATCAATATGTTGCCGGGGGCGAGCAGCGGTGGCTGTTTTCTTCCGCGCTCGTCATGCTTTTGCCGCATGGCTGGGACGGAGGTGGTCCGGATCATTCGACCGGCCATCTGGAGCGGCTGCTTGGCCGTTGTGCACAAGGCAACCTGCAGGTCGTCAATGCGTCGACGCCGGCTCAATATTTTCATGTGTTGCGTCGGCAATTGCAGCGGGACTTTAGAAAACCTTTGATTGTATTGTCGCCGAAATCCCTGCTGCGATACGCCGATTGCCGATCGACCCTGTCGGACTTCGGGCCGGGCACCGGTTTTCAGTGTGTTCTGGACGATTGTATCGACCGTCCGGAAGAGGTGAAACGGGTCCTGGTCTGCAGCGGGAAAGTCTTTTTTCGACTGGATGCCGAACGCAAGCGACTGGCTATGGAACGCGATGTCGCGCTTGTCAGGCTGGAACAAATCTACCCGTTCCCCGGCATCGATCTACGCGCCGTCCTGTCGCGTTACCCGGCGGCAGAGATCGTCTGGGTGCAGGAGGAACCGGAGAATCTGGGCGCTTTCCTCTGGCTTGACAGAAAGCTTGAAACAGCTGCCGGACGGCGTGTCGAACTGGTTTCCCGTCCGGCATCGGCATCCCCGGCTGTGGGCTGGCATTCCTGGCACGAGCGGGAAGAGTCCGTCGTGTTTGAACGGGCTTTTCAATCCATCGGTCGAGGTCAGTCTTCAGTTTATTGAAGCCCGGGGCCGTTTGCGAAACGGTTTTTTTACCACGCGCACAACAAGACAATTTTTCGCAGCTGTCGGCGCAAATGTTTCTTCTGCCTTAACTTGAATTGCCGATGATCCCTGCCGGGTATGGGGGTATCATGAGAAATCAGCAATTGTCGGAAACGTTGGCCATGGGCCGCGAACCGGAACATGTCAACCACGGGCCACAGCGCCTGATCGCCGTCTCTCTCGTCATTTTCGCTGTGATCGCGGCCGGCTTCATTGCAATTCCGGACTTCATGGCGAAACAGGTTGTCATCGCGGAAACCGAACGGGACGCCGCGATCTGGCAGAATCGGGTGTTGCGCCTGTTGACCAACAGCAACCAGACATTCGCCAACGCCAAGCTCAGCGCCGAGGATGAGCAGGCCCTCACTTATTTCGTCGCATCCTCCGATATCTTTCGTTTGCGGCTGTTCGACGATGACGGGAAAATGTTCTGGTCTTCGGAACCCGGCGGGACGAACGGCACTCGCGACATCGATCAACAAGATATCAGCAGACGGCCGTTTTTCCATTCCAATCTCGTACAAGGATTGATCTTCCATGAAACGGAGATTCGCGAGGCGCGTGCTGTCGACGGGTTTGCAGAGGATCATTTCGGCACGAGCTATGACGAACATGCCGCGCGGACTGTCTCGGAAATTTATGCCCCAGTCGTGATCGACAACAAGCTGATCGGCATCGTCGAACATTACCGCGACATTACCGACCGGTTGGCTGTGAGCCATTTCAGGCTCCAGGTGGCGACCACAATCGTGGCGGCGGCCCTGGCCTTGATGTGGGGCATTGCGGTCCTTTCGGTCGTCCTGTTCAAGCGGCGCAATCAGGACCTGGCCAATCGGCGGCGAAAACAGGAGCAGGCCATTCTTGAATACGAAACCCGCCGGAGCCGCGAAGTCCGCCTGCTTTCGGAGCTCAATGAATGGCTCCAGTCCTGCAAGTCGCTTGACGAATTGTTCGGGATGGTGAGCTCCATTCTCAAGCGCGTTTTTCCGGAAAGTTCGGGAAGCCTCTACGTATATTCCAATTCCCGCGATGTGCTGGAAGGCGCCTGCAACTGGCATGATTGCAAACTGGAAGACGAGATCCGGCCGGACGATTGCTGGGGACTTCGACGCGGACGGGCCTATACACATGGCGCCAACGAACTGGATTTCATCTGCAGCCATGCGGACGAAAAAAATGCCAACAATTACATCTGTATCCCAATCGTCGCGCATGGCGATACGATCGGCCTTCTGCATCTGGTGTCGGATGCGTTTGCGCCGGAGATCGAAACAGATCGGGTCATGGCCGCCGAAGAGCGCAAACTTGCCCTGATGTGCGCGGAGCAGATCAGTCTGGCGATTGCCAATGTCAGATTGCGCGACCAATTGCACAGCCAGTCGATCCGGGACTCCCTGACCGGGCTCTACAACCGGCGGCATTTCAACGATTCCTGTCGCAAGACAATTGCCGCGGCCAACCGCAGAGGCGAGCAATTCGGCCTGATCTCGCTGGATATCGATCATTTCAAGCTGTTCAACGACAACCACGGTCACGATGCCGGCGACATGGTGTTGCGGGCCGTGGGAGAGGCGCTGGAGCGGGAATTCGAGGGCAACGATCTTCCGTTCCGCACGGGCGGCGAGGAATTTACCGTCCTTCTGCCTGGCCTCAATGACCGCAAAACCTACGAACGGGCGGAGAAGCTACGCCAGCTTATCGAGGCGATTGTCGTCAGATATGGTGATCATGCCCTGCCGCGTATTACCATATCGGCGGGCGTCGCGATCTATCCCGATCACGGGGACATGCCGCAGGCGCTGGTGAAATCGGCCGATGAAGCCCTTTACGAGGCCAAGGGGTGCGGACGCAATCAGGTGCGCGTGGCCAGGTCCGGTGACGACGGCGATGACGATGCGATGGATCTGTTCGCAGACGAAAATCCGGATGATCCGTTAATGGCTTACGGCATCGCGGCAGAATAGATCGTCCCGATGCCGAAGTGTCGTTTGCTGCCGGGTGTTGAGCGCTGGCGAATTCCTTGTTTGGACGTTTTCTGTGTGCTCAGACGATAGCGTGTGAACGGCAAACCCTCATCGTTTCATGCGACCTGCCGCTCGGTCATTCCGTCGACGCCGGCATGCAGGTGTTCCACGAGACCTTGTTCAAGGCCGAGACGTGCAGCCAGCATGGCAAGGTATCCGCGTTCCGCTGCTCCGGACGGATCGATCACCAGCAGGGACGCGGCGTAGATTTCCGCGGCCTGTTCCGGACTGCGTGCGCTGTCGGCGACCGCTGAGATGTCGAGCGGTTTCGACAATTCCTCTTCGATGAAAGCACGGTGCTGGCCGTCGAGGCCGAGGGTCGCAAGCTGGGTTGAAATGGCCCGGCGTTCCTGGTCGGTTACATGGCCGTCGGCTTTTGCGGCCGAAATCATGGCGCGGATCAGCACAAGGCTCAGATCCTCCTGCTCGCTTGAGGCCGCCGGAAGGAACGGCGTGCCCGACAACGACGTGTCAGCCGGCGGTTGCGCAGGCGCCGGCTGACCGGCCGCCTTGTTGTTCTGCCAGTCGTTCCAGGCTTTGTAGGCGAGCCCGCCGACCACGGCAATGCCGCCGACCTTCAAGGCGGAGGCCGCGAGCTTGCGCGGTTTCTTGCCGCCGAGCAGCAGACCTGCGAGGCCGCCAGCGAGTGCGCCGGTGGCAAGCCCGCCCTTGCCCGTCAGAACGTCCTGAAGGTTGAAGCCGCCTTGCCCGGCCTGTTGTTGAGGTGCCGGCGTCCCCGAGGCGACGGGCGCTGCACCGGTCTGGACCTGACCGAGGAACTGGTCGAGAAGAGATTTTGCGTGTTGCATGGCGAAACTCCGTATCTGGCACGACAAGGTGTCGAGGCACCGGGCTCGATGGCTCCGGCCGACCGCCCCGTCGCGACGGAAATGGGGAAACGATTCCGTAACTCAATCAATCATTGCTATCAATTTTGATAGGATTTTCCTATGGAAGGGGCTGCTTGCGTCAGGATTCGATGATCAGGGACTTGAAGGTCTTCGCGGCGACCGTGTGCACGACATCGGCGACGGCCTTGTATGCTTCCGCCCGCCCGGCACTGCGCCGCCAGACCAGGCCGATGGTGCGGGTAATGCTTCTGTCCTTCAGAGGCTTTACCACCACTTCGCTGCGAGCTGTGATCTCCGAGCGGATATAGAGTTCCGGCAAAAACGTTGCCCCCATGCCCATGCCGACCATCTGGCGCAGCGCGTCAAGGCTGGTGCCCTCATAATCGCGCAAGACGGTTGCGCCGAATTCCTGGGTCATGGCGTCGATCTGGTCATGCAGATGGTATTGCGGATTGAGGGACAGGACCTTCAGATCCTTGAGGTCGGCGGTGGAAAGCTCCGGTTTGTCGGCAAGCGGATGGTCCGAGGCGAGCGCGAGGTAAAGCGGTTCGCGGAAAAGGCGCTGGGTATGGAACTCAGCGCCGGTTACCGGCAACTGGGCCAGGATGACATCGTGCAGGCCGCGACCGAGGTCATGTTCCAGTTCACGCGGCGATCCTTCGCGCACATAAAGACTGAGGGATGGATATTTGCGGTGCAAACTGGCGACGACATAGGGCAGGAGGTAGGGGCCGAGTGTCGGTTTGGCGCCGAGCCGGATGGTTCCCACGAGACCATTGTGGGCACCGGAGACCAGATCGACAATATCCTGAACTTCACCCAACACTCTTCTGGCTCTTTCGCTGACTTCCCGACCGATCGGGGTCAGGGCAACGCCTGAACGACTGCGTTCCACCAATTGCACGCCGAGGACCGCTTCCATTGTCTGCACCTGTGTGCTCAACGAGGGCTGGCTGATATGGCAGGCCTCGGCGGCACGGCGAAAATGACGTGTGTCGTCAAGCGCAACCAGGTAGCGCAATTGCCGCAAAGTCAATGGATGGGTGGCCATTGCAATGGCTCCTCATTTTGAAAAAACTAAGCGCTAAGTTGATACACCGACCGCATCATCGTTTCGCAATCGAATCCTGTTGATAGGAAAAACCAATCGAAACTCAGACTTTAATTGCCGTTTTCAACTGAATTTTCAACCCCATTTACAGTTTTAACGCATACCTCATCACCCGCTGCACAGGAGTTGACCATGTACAAGGACTACCGGGCGCAATTTGACAGTTTGGATATGTCGTCTCGATCGATGGCGCCGGACCTCGAACGCGTCCGGTCCTCAATGCCCCGGATTGACGCCCGGCCTGCTGGTTCAGGCGATGGTTCCGGGCTCTCCAGGGTCCTGGTGAAGACAGTCCCCAAAAACGGCCGGAAATCGAAGCGACGGCCTGGCGAAGGATTGATGGCGAAGCTGATGGTGCTGAAGCAGCGGCATGGCCAGTTGCAGGAAGAGATCGATACGGAAATGCAGCGCCCATTGCCGGATCCGATGATTGCACAGAGACTGAAACGGCTTCGGTTGCGGATCAAGGACGAAATCGAGTGCATTGCCGGCGTGCTGCGCACCGTCGGCCAACCGCTGCCCGCTAATCTGCCCGCAGTCTGACGCACGCCGCGCGGGCATTCCAATTCCCGTAAGGGAAGTCGGAAGATTGTCAGACACCGATCGGTCGCGAGGCGCCCCAATTGCGACCGGTCCCCGATAAACGCGCACTGTCCCCGCGCGTTTATCGCCGGATCCCGTCAGGCGAAATCGATGTCTCGATTGAACGGCATTTGCCTGATCCGTTTGCCCGTGGCCGCGAAGATCGCATTGGCCAGCGCGGGCGCCGCCGGCGGGGTTCCCGGTTCGCCCGCGCCGCCAAGCCGCGGCGAGTTTTCCAACAGCGCAATCTCGATCTGCGGACATTGGCTCATCCGCATGGCGTCGTAGTCGGTGAAATTACCCTGTTCGACAGCGCCGTCGGCAAACGTGATTTCCTGATTGATCGCCTGGGACAATCCAAAAACGATTCCCGACATAATCTGATCGCGGAAGATACCGGGATCGAGCACCATGCCAGGATCCGCGGCGCACCAGACCTTTTCGATCTTTACGCCATCATCGTCGATGGCAACCTGCACCACCTGGGCGACCCAGGTGCCGAACGACAGGACGTGGGCGATACCGCGGCCTTTGCCCTGTGGCAGCGGCGTATCCCAGCCGGACATCCCGGCGGCTTTCTTCAGAACTTCGCGAGCCGGGCGATGTGCCTGATCGTTCAGCATCGACAGCCGGAACGCCAGCGGATCCTGCCCGGCCTTATGGGCCATTTCATCGACAAATCCCTCGTGGAAATATCCATTGTACGAGTTGCCGACGGCGCGCCAGAAACCGACAGGGATATCGTAGTCGACGACAGCCGCGGAATAGCGCCGGTCGGGGACGGTCGACGGTTGATTGAAGGTGCCGTCGAGGATCGACTTGTCAGGACCCATTGGTGTCAGGCCCGGGAAGGTCCGCTCAAGAACGCTGGCCATGATCGAGGGGCCGGCGACCGTCATGTCGAGCGCCGCCGCCTTGCCGCCGCTTATGCGGGCCCGGAACCGGCCTTTGGCCATCGGCCTGTACGCATCGTGGCGCGTATCTTCTTCGCGGGTCCAGGTTACCTTGACCGGCTTGCCACCGGTTTTTGCGGCGAGCGCGGCGGCATACAGGGAAAAATCGATTTCAGCGCGGCGGCCGAAACCGCCGCCGAGCCGGGTTGTGTTTACGGTGACGGCGTCCTTGTCGATACCGAGAAGGTCCGCGGTTTTCATCTGTACGAGCCCGGGCGCCTGGGTGCCGGTCCAGATCTCCAAAGCGCCATCGGCAAAATGCGCGGTGGCATTCATCGGTTCCATCGTCGCATGGGCGAGAAAGGGGACGAAATATTCGGCTTCCAGAATCTCGCTGTCGGGAGCTGCGGCAAAGGCCGCGTCGACGTCGCCGGCGCCGCCGAGTGTGAACGAGGTTTCACCTTGCAGCGCCTTGTCGTAGAGCGTGACGAGACCGTCCGTATCGGGTGGATAATTGGCTTTGTCCCAGGTGACCTCGAGCGCTTCTGCTCCCCTGAATGCCGCCCAGGTGTGTTCGGCGATAATCCCGAAGCCCTTGCCGGTACTGGTTTCGATCGGCACCACGTCAAGCACGCCGGGGACCTTGAGCGCAGCGGACGTGTCCACGGATTTTGCGCCGGCGCCGAACCGCGGCGACATCTTCACGGTTCCGTAAAGCATGTCGGGCAATTGCACGTCGATCCCGAAAATCGGCCCGCCGGTAACCTTGTCGCGAATTTCGACCCGGCTCTGCGATTTGCCGAGCACGCGCCACTCGGAGCGTGGCCGCAGGGGCATGTCGGCGGGTGGCTCCAGTCTGGCCGCATCGGCGGCGAGCGCACCATATGTCAGGCGCTCTCCGGTTGCCGGATTGGTCACGCCGCCGTCCATGGTCTTCAATCCCGCCGCATCGACGTTCCAGCGCGCGGCTGCCGCCGCAAGGAGGACATGGCGGGCCGCACAGCCGGCCTGGCGCATCTTGTCGTATCCGTCGGCCATAGCCGAGGATCCACCGGTGACCTGCATGGCCAGAAATTTGGCGACCACGCCCATGGCGGAGCGCGCCATTTCGGCGGTGAAACTGTCGTCAAAGAAAGGAAACGGCGACCCTTCTTCGAGCATCGCCGCATTGTAATAAGCCGGGCTTGGAAGCCCGTGTTCCACGCGGACCCTGTCCAGATCGACATCCAGTTCTTCCGCAATCAGCGCGGCGAGGGTCGTTTGCACACCCTGGCCCATTTCCGCGCGCGGTGCGTAAAGCGTAATGGTATTGTCAGCCGCGATCTTGACGAAGGGATTGAATGTGCTTTCGCCTTCGGCGAGCAAAGCCTCAAGCGGGTTTTCATAGGGTTTGCGATAATAATAATAGCCAACCGCCAGGCCGCCGGCGGCGACGATGCCGACGCCGAGAAACGAGCGCCGCGTAATCTTTGCCAGTCTGCCCATGTCTCAGCCCTCCAACCGGGTTGCTGCGTCCTTGATGGCGGCGCGGATTTTCGGATAGGTGCCGCAGCGGCACAGGTTTGACATCGTGTCGTCGATATCGCTGTCGCTCGGTTGTGCGACTTCGCTCAAGAGTGCGACCGCGGCCATAATCTGGCCGGACTGGCAGTAACCGCACTGCGGCACCTGATTGTCGATCCAGGCCTGCTGAACCGGGTGCAGAACATCGTTGTCGGCCAGACCCTCGATGGTCAGAACGTCGCCGTCGACGTCGCCGACCGCATAGGTGCACGACCGCACCGGCTCGCCGTCGATCAGAACGGTGCAGGCGCCGCAAGCCCCGACGCCACATCCGAATTTGGGTCCCTTGATGTCCAGAAGGTCTCGCAAAGCCCACAACAGCGGCATGTCGGGATCGGCCTGGAATTCGATATCCTTGCCGTTGATGTTCAACTTCATCGGGGATCCTCCTGGCAGATGGTCGTCACGCTTGGCTGCGTTAAGAGAACGATGGTCATATAAATGGCATGATCGGAGCACTTGTCAATAAGAGACTGATGGTTTCTTATGAATTTGATCCCGGGGTTTGATGATGCGGTGCGCTGCTGATCCAACCTGTCGGGTTTACGCCGGATTCCGGAGACTGGATTGACGACAGAGCTTTTTCAAAGGGCGAGGAGCCCGGAGCGCAAGCAGCAGCGGCGTGATGAAATCCTGCGCGCGGCATCAGCGGTGTTGGCGCGGGACGGGTTCGATGCGACCAGTCTCAATGCCATCGCCGTCGAAGCCGGAATGGTTAAATCGAACATCTATCGGTATTTCGAAAGCCGGGAGGAGATCCTGCTGCGACTGATGCTGAGAGATCTGGACGATTTGCTCGATTCTCTCGAACAGGCCATCCGGCAGCCGTTTTCCGTGGCCGAGGTGGCCGCGCTGTTCGCAAAGGGATTCGCCCGACGGCCACGCCTTTGCCAATTCATCAGCCAGTTGTCGACGACACTGGAAAGAAACGTAACCGGCGATGTGTTGCGCGACATCAAGATGGCGCTGCTGGCCGCCGGCGGACGGGCGGCGGGATGTCTGCGTACGGCGTTTCCCGACATTCCCGAAGAGCGGGGCCTGCATGCGACGCAATTGGTGTTTTCACTGGTTGCCGGTCAATGGCCCATGTCGAACCCGACCGGAGAATTGCAGACCCTGCTGGCCGAACCGCAATTCGCGGCCTTCAACCATGATTTCGAAACGTTTCTTCGGGATGCGCTGGTGACGGTTTTTGACGGCATCGCCGGGACCAGATGACGAGCTATCGTAAAATTTCACCATCCATCCGGATTTCCGGCTACAGTGTGCTGGAGTTGCCGGGTACGGTCGCGGAATGAGCCGTTGTTTGTACCGATGGTATCGCGGTGGACGAGATAAAACCGGAGGATCCCCTAGATGACAGATTCAAATCAGGACCAACGCCTGAAGCACCTGGCAAGCGACGCGTTGTCCGGCAAAGTGTCGCGGCGGCGCTTCATGGAAGGGTCCATGGCGCTTGGCCTTACAGTGTCCGGCGCATCCATGCTCTGGTCGGAACGGGTCGAAGCGGCAACTCCGAAGAAAGGCGGAACCTATCGGGTTGGCCTGCACGACGGCAATACGACCGACAGTCTGGATCCGGGGACGACGGAAAGCGTCTACATGATTCAGATGAATCATGCTTTTCGCAGTTATCTGACCGAGATCACCAATACCAACGATGTTGGCCCGGACGCTGCCGCAAGCTGGGAGGCGACACCGGATGCGAAAACCTGGACCTTCAATCTGCAAAAGGGAATGGAATTCCATGACGGCAAACCGTTCACGGCCAAGGATGCCGTGGCGTCGCTGAACTTCCACCGGGGCGAGGACAGCAAATCCGCGGCCAAGGCGCTCCTGACGGATGTGGCCGACATCAAGGCGGATGGCGATCAGACCGTTGTCATAGAAATGAAGTCGGGCAATGCGGACCTGCCCTATCTTTTGTCCGACTATCATCTCGTGATGATGTCGGCTGACGCAGAAGGCAAGGTCGATGCCAACAGCCCGAACGGTACCGGGCCCTACAAGATCGAAAAACACGATGCTGGTGTCGGATCCGAACTGGTGAAGCATGCCAACTATCACAAGTCGGACGAAGCCCATTTTGACGGGGTCAAGATGCTGGTTATCAACGACGTCAACGCCCGACAGACGGCGCTTGGCACCGGCGATATCGATGCCATCACCGAACCGGATCTGAAGACGCTGCATCTGCTGGCGCGCAATCCGCAAATTGAAATCGACGAAGTCGCTTCGGGAGCGCATGTCACGATCCCGATGTTTTGCGATACCGCGCCGTTCGACAATGTCGATGTTCGCCTCGCGCTTAAATATGCCATCGACCGGGAAGAAATCGTCAACAAGATCGTGTTCAACCACGGCTCCATCGGCAATGACAATCCGATCGGCCCGTCCCTTCCATACTGGGCCGATCTGCCGCAACGCGCCTTCGACCCGGACAAGGCCAGACACCACCTGAAGAAGGCCGGGGCTGAAGGATTGTCGGTCCAGCTTTCCACATCCGAGGCGGCCTATACGGGCGCGGTCGATGCGGCGCTGCTGTTTCAGGCGAGTGCGGCCAAGGCCGGCATCACAATCGATGTCGTGCGCGAGCCAAGCGATGGATACTGGTCCAATGTCTGGCTCAAGAAACCCTTCGTCATGGTCCAGTGGGGGGCGCGCCCGACACCGGATGTCATGTTCTCGCTCGCTTACAAGGACGACGCGGAGTGGAACGAAAGTCACTGGAAGAATCCGGAATTCAACAAGCTGCTCCTGGAAGCCAAGGCGGAACTGGATCAGGAGAGGCGGACGGAAATGTATCGCCGGATGCAGGAGCTTTGCCACGATGACGGAGGCACGATCGTGCCTTATTTCCGTAACCGGGTCGGTGCGCGGCGCAAGAACCTTCGCCATGGCCCCAACATTGCCGGCAACTGGGAACTGGATGGCGCACGCTCCTACCAGCGCTGGTGGTTCAACGGCTAAAAGCGTCCCGGAACGTGATCGGGAAACCATGCCGATGAAACGCGGCGCTTCTCTGGAAGCGCCGCGGACCGCGGCCGGGGTATGCATCGGTATTTTTGATGATGATCGTGTCGCGGATAAGGCGATTTTTCCCGACTCAGCGTGTAGACAGGTTGTGTTTCGCCAGCTAAAAATACTGACAGATTTGATATTCCTTAAATATTAAATCGAATTCCTGTTTGGTTCTTTAGTATAAAAATCAAAAAATTGGGTTTAAAATTAGTTAATTTCAAAAAGAATCATGATTGATAAATTTATTTATTTGCATATATCTCTGTATATTCGGTCATGTTACCTAGTAAATTTGTGCTTCGAAATATTTTAACACCTGATTTGGCGTGTTCTTGCGGCTGGATCGGGCGGCCAAGACATCGAATTGTGCAGTTTGATAACCTTTTTGTATGACAATCTGTCGATGCATGCGGCTGCGACCAATCCGGAGCGTGTAAGTGGACGTGGAACCGGCCAAACGCACCCTCCGGGGCGCACGATGTGCTGATGGAAAGACACCGCTTTTCGGACTGAAAGGACAGGATGCCGATTATGCTGCGCAAAATCCATTCTTGGCTCGCGTTCGAATTCGTCCAATCTATCTCGAATTTGCTGGGAAAAGACGGGCCTGCGTCCAGGTCGCGGTATTTTCAGACGCTTCCCATGCATCATGAGCAAAATGCGGAGCGGTTTATCGCAATCGCTCAGGCGGTCATGGCATTTCTGATTGTCGCCGTGGAGCTCGCCCCCGGTCTCACATCCGGCTCAGGCGATTTGACTGCAATCATCGCTCTGGCCCTGTTTGTCGTGGTCGCGAGCTCGACGCTTCGATTTATCCTGACTACACGCAATGAACTGCCGGACCTTTGCCTGGACGCGCTGACATTCGTCGATGTCGCGGCGTTTCTGGCGCTTGCGGCGTGTACTCAATATGCCGGTCCGGGTTCCCTGGCAGAATTCCATTTTGACGTGTTCATGATGTGGTCGATCGTTTTGATCGGTTTGCGGACCACAAGAGCGCATCCGCGTCCGGTTCTCGTCGCCGGCCATGCAACGGCAGTCGGTTGGTTGACAATCTTCATTGTCCCGTCACTTCCGCACTGGCCCGATGCGGGGCTGTGGGCACACTTCATTGCGGGGCCGCTTCTCATTCTGACGATATTGGTCGGGTTGCTGACATATTCCATGTCTATGATCCGTCGCAGCCTCAGGAACCTGAATGCTACGCTGGAAACCATGCCGCATGGCGTTGCCATGTTCGATGAGCGGCACCGGCTGATTGTCTCCAATACGCAATACAGCGCGCTCTACGGTCTTACGGATCAACATCGAAAACCGGGCACCAGCATTACCGAACTGATCCGCTACCGGCATGAAAACGGCTGTTTCGGAACGGTCAATTTCGACTCGCATTCGACAGACTGGATGGATGGTTTCGTCAATACAAAATCGGAAACGCAGGAACTCGCAAACGGGCGGTTCTATTATATCAGGCGCCGACGCGAAACCGATGGACGTATTGTCACGACGACCGAAGATGTCACCAAGCAACGGCGCCTGGAAGCCCGCATCGAACATCTGGCCTACCATGACGCCATGACGGGGCTGGCCAACCGGCTCCAGCTCAGCGAACGGCTTGAACAGGTGCTGCAGCAGAACCGCGACGGGGATGGTCTGACCGTGTTCTGCATCGATCTGGATCAGTTCAAGGAAATCAACGATACGCTCGGTCATCACGTTGGAGATGCCCTGCTGGTTGCTGTCGCGGAACGGCTTGTGGATTGTGTGCGCAGCGGAGACGTGGTGGCGCGGACGGGCGGAGACGAATTTGTCGTTCTGCAAATAGGCAAATGCTGTGACAAGCGTGCGGCGTCACTGGCTCAACGCCTGATCGATGAATTGACCAAGCCTTTCGAGTTGAAGGGTCATCAGGTCCTCGCCGGCGTCAGCATCGGAATTGCCTTTCCGGATCGTCGCGACAGCAACAGCGAAGACCTGATGAAAAAAGCCGATATGGCTCTGTATCGCGCCAAGGCTTGCGGGCGCGGCACCTTCCGCTTCTTTGATGAATCCATGCACAAGCGCATGCAGGAGCGCCGGATTCTGGAGCGCGACTTGCGCAAGGCTTTGAACGCGGATGAATTCGAGTTGCACTACCAACCCATTGCCAGTGCGGATTGGCCGGAAATTCAGGGCGTCGAAGCTCTTGTCCGCTGGAACCATCCGGAGAAAGGTCTGATCTCGCCGGCGGAATTTGTGCCGATCGCCGACGAGATCGGCCTGGCAGTGCCGCTTGGCGATTGGGTAATCGCGAGAGCCTGCACGGATGCTGCCCGGTTGCCGGACGACCTCAAAATCTCCGTCAACGTCTCCGCAGCTCAATTCTACAAAACCGGATTGGCGGAAACGGTCGCAAATGCTCTGAACAGCGCGGGCCTGCCTCCTTGTCGGCTGGAACTTGAGATCACCGAATCCGTGCTGCTCGACAACAGCCGGTCGACCATTGCAACGCTCAACAAGCTGCGCGCGCTGGGCGTTCAAATCGCATTGGACGATTTCGGCACGGGATATTCCTCCCTGAGTTACCTGAAGAAGTTTTCCTTTGATCGCATCAAGATCGACAGGACCTTCGTGCGCGATGCCGCGGTGGACGGATCGTCCCGGGAGATTATCAGAACCGTTGTCGATCTCGGGCGTCGACTGGGCATGGAGATCACCGCTGAAGGTGTCGAGACCTTTGACCAGCTGGAACGCGTGACGTCGGATGGCTGCACGGCAATCCAGGGGTTTCTGGTCAGTCGCCCGCTGCCCTTGCCGGAATTGCAGGACTTTCTCGTCTCAAACGCGATCTGGGAGATCTTTCCGCACCAGGAAACGGTCCTGCGCAGCGTTGCCCGGTAGATGCTGCTCTGTGGCTGTTGCGGACCCTTCGGCTGTCCGTGCGACACCGTTCGCGTCTTTTGCCCGTAAACGGAGTTTTGTTTTTCTTTGAACTTTCTTCCCGTGTTACGCGACTGAACAGGGTATGCGGATGATCCCTGTTTGCTCCGCGCAGATGTTTAACAACAACGGTGAAAAATAATGTCCAGACTGCCAGCCGCCATCCTCATTGCCGTTATTTGCTTGATGACCACACGTTCGGTTCACGAAGTCCGTGCGGAACAAGTCAATGCCGTTTCCCTCGAACAGGGCGCTGTCTTACGGAGCTATACGTCTGAATATGGCGGCCGGGGGAGCGACAAGTGGATCGCTCTCGCTCTCATTGACGGCAGTGAAACCGTGGGGTGGTCAAGTGCCAAAGGACAAGCGGCACCGAACACCTTTTTGTTTGAACTGGCGACGGATTATGCGCTTTCGTCGCTTGCCTTCGACAATCGCTATGCCGAGGAGACGAGCTATCCCGGGATTGCCGCGCGGCGGGTTTCGGTCTCTGTCTCGGCTACCGGGGCCGCAAACTCCTTCGTTGAAATCTTCAATGGCCCTATCGGGGCACAAGACGTGACCTCCGCAAAAATCGGCGAGCCAGTGACTGCCCGGTGGATCAGCCTGACAATTTTGGACAATGGCGGCTATGGCCCCTACACGGAACTGATGGAGTTCTCCGCCTTCGGAGCGCCGACGCGACCCCGTTTGCAGGGTCAGTCGTTTCAGGCCGTTTTCAACACGAACTGGGGACCGTTTTTTCTGACCCACGACGAGGGCGAGCTGCGCGGCTGTTACGACCATGACAATGGCCGGTTCGCCGGCGCAGACGTGGACGGTGTGATGAACATCGAATGGCGCGAAAACGGCGATCAGACCGGCAGCGCGGTGCTGGCGATCAGCGAAGATGGATCGGCTTTCAACGGCTTCTGGTATGTGGACGGGGCCCTGCGCGGGACCTGGTCCGGGCAGCGGGCCGCAGACGGTTCGCGACGGCCCGCTTGCGCTCCAGGCCTCATCTCGCCGGCCAAGTCGCATGTCGCCCAATCCCTCGACGACAGTGGCAGCGCGCGCCTTTACGGAATCTATTTCGACTTCGATTCCGATGTCATCAAGCCGGAATCGGCACGCACGCTCGGTGATGTGCTGTCCTGGCTGACCGAGAACCCGTCGAAAACGGTGATTTTCGAAGGGCACACCGACTCCAAAGGTGACGATGCGTATAATCAAACCCTGTCGTCGAAGAGAGCGGTGGCGGTATCAAACTGGCTGGTCTCGCAAGGCATAGCCGACAATCGGCTCGCGTCTGTCGGAATGGGGGAAAGCCGCCCTGTCGCCGACAATGCCACGGCCAATGGCCGGTCGCTGAACCGGCGCGTTGAGATCAGAATCCAATAACACTTCGCCTGATCCGATGCGGCGCGGGAAATCTTCCAAGCCGCATCGCTTCGCGTGAGGATGCTGCCCCTTGCCGTAACCGATAACAGGTCTTGCGAACCGGAAAACGCCGAGTGGATCGTTTCAAACCAGATGCAGTTCCCTTGTCATTGGATCCGCGTTAGGACGGGATGACGTCCCTTGAGGCAATGAAAGTGGAAAACAAGCATGACCGACCGTATGGCCCGTCCCCGCCGCAGTTTCATTTTTACACCGGGTCTGAAGCCCGACATGTTCCCCAAGGCGCTGGCATCGGGCGCCGATATCGTTTGTGTCGAGCTTGAAGACGGGATCGCGCCGAAGGACAAGGCGACGGCGCGGGCAAATACGATGAAGCTGTTCGAGACGCCGCAAGCAGACGACGGCGTGGAACGGATCGTTCGGATCAATTCCATGCGCGAAGGGTTTGGGATCGCCGACGTGGAAGCCGTCTTGTCCTCCGATACGCCGCCTCCGGCCCTGATGATGCCAAAGGTGCGCACACCCGATGAGGTCGTGATGCTGGATCAGCTTCTGTCCGAGCGTGGCCATGCCACCCGGTTGCACGTGATCATCGAGACGAATGCGGGACTGGAGGCAGCCCACGATATTGCCAGTTGCAGCCCTCGCATTGAGGCCCTGTTCTTCGGCGGTGTCGACATGGCGGCGGAACTACGCTGCGAAAATGCCTGGGAACCTCTGCTTTATGCCCGGTCCCGCGTCGTGCATGCGGCAGCTGGAGCCGGTTTGGATGTGATCGACGTGCCTTACCTGGACCTGGACGATCCGGACGGAATGCGTGTCGAGGCAGAGCGCGCGCGCGCTCTGGGATTTGCCGGCAAGGGATCGGTCCACCCCAAACAAATTGCTGCATTGAATGACGTGTTCACGCCGTCGGATGATCAGATCGACCGTGCCCGACGCATCATTGCGGAGTTTGCGGCGGCGGATACCGGACTCGTCGTGATCGACGGCAAACTGATCGAAAAGCCGGTTCTGCGCGAGATGCACCGCATTGTTTCGATTGCGGACCGGATCGGAGGATAGTTTACCCTTTTTCGGTATTGCAGGGACGCCGGGCCGGTCCTTGCGGAATGGCTGCCGAGGCCGCTTGCAAAGATGTTCCAGAATCGCATATGAGCCCGTCACCTGAACCATAGAATCAGGATAGTGGAGAACCGCTGAATTGGGGTTCTTACGGGGATTCGCCGGGGTTATCATAGAATTCGGCAGGAAGAGACCGGACGAAGCGGCTGGCTCGAGCATTTGCGTTTAATTGATGCAGATCAGGGTTGTTGCAAACAGGACACCTACGCTTGGAAACCCTTGATTTCTGCGGTTGGTTTTGACCGTCTCTCGACGTGCTTTCGACATATGGCTTGCATGTACCCGGTGATTTGGAAAAATACCTAGAAATGATTATTCTTCCCAAACAATTTACAGAAGCCAATATCAGAATATTGTTTGTTTGCGGCACGATACAGGACGTCAGAACCCTTGAACTGATGTCCAGGATATCGCTCATTTCCACACTGTATTATGTCGTAAGAGACCCCGAAGAGTTTATCCGGAACGCGAGCAGATTCGACGAAAGCACCATGCCGAATGTCATCGGCATCGATCTCGATGAAAACATGGTGGAAAACCTGGCCTTCGTGAAAAAGCTCAAGCGAAATGAGACGTTCTCGCAATGTCCGGTTCTGGGTTTCACGACGGGGGCCGATGAGAACATCATGAATTCCGCCTCCTACCGGGGCATAGACGACATCCTCATCAAGGACGATTCACGCGAGGCGCTGAAACAAAACTGTGAAATCATATTCGCGCGCTGGTTCGAGACATCCGACGTCTATTTCGTGGAGTAGAATTTTCCTGTTTGGACGGACATGCCGGAACAGGTGGAAACGCGGGAAACCGAAACGCACACGGCGCGCTTGCCGGAGCCGACATGGATCGTCAAACGCAGCCAACTCAGCGTTTCAGTGTCGCCCGCAACTCCCCGCGGCTGCCGCTGACCTGGAGCACGGCGCCGCCGCCCTTCAACACGATTGCGATCTCGCCCCTGTCATCGGCCTTGCGTCCGTTGACAGTGCCGGAATAGCGTTTGGCGGCAACCTTTTTTACCTGGCCCTTGGCGCGTGACGTGCCCTTGACGCTGGTGCATTTGCCGCTGACCTTGTGCTGCTTCTGTTTCTCCTCGCCGACGGAGAATTTGCAGCGGACTTTCTGTTCGACGCCCTTCTTGTCGATAACGGTGCCGGCGCCGCGCCAAGTCCCGGCAATGGCGCCTTCCTCGGCCTGCAGGTGCGGCGTCAAAAGCAACAGGCAGAGGGCGGCGGCGGCGAACGCACCCGTGGTGCGGGCAGATCCGGATCCGAATGTCATGACTGGGCTCTGTCCTCGATCGGGGGGGATGGGGGGGCGACTGGTCTGTTCCCCGATTCTATGGTGTCTGCGTCGTCATCTTTCAAGCCGAACAGCTTGCGTTTGATGTCTTGCGCCAGGAGGATGATGGCGGGCAGGATGACGACATCGCCGATCAGCGCGAAACACAGGGTCGCCATGCACAGGGCGCCGAAGGTGCGGGTCGGCGGCACGTCGCTGGTCAGGGTCGCGGCCAGGCCGAAAACGATAATGATTGTCGTCAGGATCAGGACCGGGCCGATGCGCTCCACCGATTCCGCGACAGCCTTGGCGACGGCCAGGCCGCGATGGCGTTCCAGCCAGTAACGGTTGAGGAAATGCACCGTGTCGTCGACCGCCAGACCGAACGCCACGGTCAGGCCGACGACGCTGACATATTGCAGCCCGATATCGTTGACGAACAGCCAGCTCCCCGTGGCGACGACGGCAAACACATTGGCGAACAGGCCGAGGACCGCGACCTGAACGGAGCGGAACAACAGGCCGACGACGATGAGAACGATGCCGATTGCCACCAGCAGAGCGCGGTTGAGGTTGATGATCGTGTCGAGCGCCCGCGCTGCGGAGACGGTCGCCAGTCCGGTCACTGCGAAGCCGAGGTCGGAATGTTCGGCACGCAGGTCCTGCAACCCGGCCTCGATATCGGCACGCATCGCATTGATCGCGTCGGCTTCCAGGTCGCGGGCATTGGCCGAAACCAGGGTCGTGCGCCCGTCCGTCCCCATATAACGCCCGGCCAGGGTTTCCGGCAGATCCTCCAGAAATTCCGTCAGAGCAAGGTCCGAGCTCGGGCCGTGCATGCTGCGCCGGATCGCGGCGATTGACCGTGTGTTGTTGAGATCGGGATGGGCGTCGAGAAGCTCATGTACGGCTCCGACAACAGGGAATACGTCATCTTCGGCCGTCTCCAGGTCCGTTGGCCAGGAAATCAGGACATGTACGGGGTTGAGGCCGGTGAAGTTGCGGTCGAGATCGCGGGCCACATCGCCGGCCTGCCCGCGTTCGGGAATGATGTCGGATATCCGGTAGCGCGGCTGCAATTGCAGATGAACGTAGGTGAAGCCGGCGATCAGCAGGATCGACAGGATGGCGATCGGACGATAACGGCGCAGGATGACACGGGAAAACCAGCGGCACAGGAGGTCGAGACCGCTTGAAAATCGGGGCAGCACCGATGCTTTCGGACTGGTGTCGCCGGCGCGCAGCAACATCAGCGACAGGCAGGGGACGCCGATGGTGACGGCGACGAGACTGACCGTGGTCGCTGCCGCCGCGGCACCGCCGAAGACGCGAATCAGATGGGAATCCGCCAGCATCAGCGAAGCGAAGGCGATGGCGGTGGTGATTGCGGACAGAACGCAGGCCGGCGCGACCGTCGACACCGCATAGCGCACCGCTTCGTCGACCGACTTGCCTTCGTCCAGGCTGCGCCTGATGTCGAAAACCAGGTGCAGGGCGTTGGTGAACCCGATCACCATGATCAGCGGGATGATCGTGTTCATCAGCGGATTGAGACGGATCCCGGCATAACCGAGCAGGCCGAGAGAGCAGATGATGGCAAGGCTGGTGGGAACCAGAACCACCACCACATAGCGCCAATTCTGAAAAAACCCGAAACTGATCACCAGTCCGATCACGAAGCCGGCCATGTTGAAAAACCGGCTGTCGCGCCGGCTGGCGGCCAGAATTTCGGTTTTCATCACCGGGGCGCCGGTCAGGCCGATGCGGATATCGGTGCCGTCGATCAGTTCGTCGATCTCCGCCTGGAGGCCGGTCACGACCGCCTCGACACTCGACTCGTCAACGCTGTCCGGGTCGAGCTCGATAACCAGGAGCGCCTGGGTCTCGCCGGAGGGAAGCCGCGCCAGAAACCGGTTGGCGATCAGGTCGTCGGTGGCCAGGCGTTCGTTCAAGGCATCGAAGGCCTCTCCGGTCGGAAGCTCTTCCGGAATGACCGGAACGGCCTCGCCGGCTTCGTCTCCCGTGCCATTGCCGGTCACAGGCCGGTGGATCGAATACATGGAAATGACGTTAAAGACCCCATCGGCGAGGCCGAGATCCAGATGGAACTCGCGCAGATCGGCGAGCTGCTCGCTTGAGAACGGTTTCGGCATCGTGGCGATGGCGACCACATCCAGTTCGTCGGTGGGAAACAGGTCTCCCAGCTTTTCGTAGGTTCTGAATTCCTCCGTGTCGGATCGCAGGAGGTCCTTCAGCGCATCGTCAACCCGCAACTGTACCAGTCCGAGCATGGCAATGCCCGCCAGAACGATCATGGTGACGACCGTCAGGACAGGTGCGCGCAGGACCAGGAGACCGATCCGTTCGACACCAAGCATAAGGGCGGAATTTGCCTTCAAGGATACGACTTTCCTGCGCAAGACTTTGCAATTGGCGAGGCGCATCGGATGCGATGACTGAACCCGACCACCAGCTCAAAGTGTTCCATTAGCGACGCCCGTCGTCAAAAGCCAGCGCTGCGCCCGCAAGTGCCGGCACCTTCGCATCCATTGTCGTTGCGCCAACGCCGCATACTGTCGCCCGATTGTCAGATACCGGGGCGTTGTCGTCAAAACTCAGCGCGTTGTCCCGTGCAAAATGCATCATGGCCCGTTCCGCGATCGCCGAAATGGTCAGGGCGGGATTCACACCCAGCGACCGTGGCACCACAGAGCCGTCAATGACATACAATCCCTCGTGAACGCCGCCATCGGGCCGGAATACCCGGCCCGCGTGATCGGTGACACCCTGGTTCGGCGTATCGCCCATACCGCATCCGCCAAGCGGATGTGCACTGATCAGATTGCGGCCGATCGGGCCGCTCCACATCGGGTTTTTGACATAGGTTCCAAGACTGGCGGACGTCGCCTTGCGCAGGAGGGCGTTAATCCGTTCAAAAACCGGTTTCTTGCCGGCATTTGGCCAGGTCAACCGCACCCGGTCGCGTTCAAGGGTCATCGTGCCGCCGCCACCGTCGTGGGACATGACCAGGAAGGTCATCGTGTTCCTGACCGCGCCGCGATAGGAGCCCTTGAGCAGACTTTCGAGCGCCCTGCGGGCCCTGACCAGATATGAGCCGGTGGGCGTGTTGCGTCCGACGAAGGCGGACCCCCCGGCAAGCAGGGCCGGCAGAATTGGCGCATACAGTCCGGGAACCACCCCGTCCTGGATGATGATATTGTTCTCGAGCGGGCCATCCGTGCGCAGATCGATGATGCCGGACACAGCCGGGCCGACGGCGCCGTTCGGACCGGGTGCCAGGCATCGTGTGCCGACGGCGTTGACCGGATGCTCGCCGTTGTAGCCGAAGCCGATAACATCGCCGTTGCCGGAAAAATTCTCGCCCAGCCGAGGCGAGACGGCGAGGCCGTGGGTAGCCGAGCGCAGCATGATCTCCGTGGAGCCGAGACTGCCGGCGCCAAGCACGACCGAAGTTGCGGTGACCGTGCGGTGTGTCGTCTCGCCGTCTTCGCCGGCATGGGAACACACGACCCGCCACCTGCCGTCATGAGGTTCGATACGATCCACCCTGATCCGGGTGAAGATCGATGCGCCGTGGTTGCGGGCATCGGGCAGGTATGTGTTCGACACCGTGTTCTTGGCGCCGACGTTGCATCCGGAAACGCAATTGCCGCACTGGATGCAGGCGCTTTGGCGAACTCCGGCATAATTGCCGTTCGGATCCGCCTGAAATGTGATCGCGAGAGAGGGACGATCCACCGTCTGTCCCAAGGCCTGTGCCGCGGCTTCAAAGGCCCGAAGCTTATTCGGCGCGCTGGCGCCATGCCGGGTGACCGGCTGCAGCATGCGTTCCGCACGCTCATAACCCCGCGCCAGAGCCGTTGCAATTTCCGCCCGGAACTGTTTCGGCCATGCGGAGTCCTCGAAGACGCGCGCTTCCGGCTTCATCATGACGCTGCAATTGATCAGCGAGGTGCCGCCAAGGCCGCAGCCGACCATCACGGATATGTCGCGGTTCACGCGCAGGTCGAACAGGCCGAGGTCCGGACCGATGCGTCCGAACGACGTATCCACCCGCAATTCGCCGGTTCCCTGTTTCAAGGTCGTCGGGAATTGTCCGGGCAACACTTCGCGGCCGCGTTCCAGAACGCAGACCTTCAGACCCATGCGGGCCATGCGCGATGCGGAGATGCCTGCGCCGTACCCGGATCCGACGATGACGGCATCGTAGTCCGCCTGGAGTGTTTCAAAGGGCTGAGCCAAAGGCTGCATTCTGTGTCCCGGGTAATCTACCAGCGCTATTCGGCTCTACACGTGTCGCGGACACCATTCGATCTTGCCAATCTTGCGTGCAAACGACAAACGGGCCTGACATCGGCAATGCCCACCACCGGATCATACGCGCGGCTATGCAAACCGGATCCGGCTCCTTAACATTAATGTGTCAATCAAGGCAATTTCCACAGATGATTGGATCAATCGTTGTCCGTCAGTCCGGCACCGGCACCCGTCAAACGCGAGAGTTCGGTTTCCGGCACATAGGTGCGGTGGGCGAATTGATCGAGCGTCTTGAATGTTGTTTGCGAACACTGGACCCTTTGCCGGTTCTGTCCGCCGATTTCGCCAATGCCTTCGGCCGGCAACACGATCACGTCTGCCATGTCGGCAGCAAGATCCTTCGGGGGTGCAGAGATCCTGTGGCCGTCCGGTGCGCAATCCGCCTGCACGCCGCGCCATTTGACAGTCAGGCAGGAACCTGTCCGGTTGGCGACCGCCGCCGCGAAGGGAACGATCAGGAGCGGCGCGACAATGGCATGCATCGACAATCCGCCCGGCTCGCGAATACAGGCCGGCGCGTCGCAAAGACTGCTGCCTGCGACAATCGGACATAGCCTGCCGCCCACGGCCTTCCAGGGGCTCGTCAGATCGGCAGGCGTGCAGTCCGCGCAGTCGGTGCCGTCAAAACGCCTCGCGAGAATTGCGAACATGTCGGGACCCGGCAGCCCGCGCGAAGCCAACCAGGCGGCGGCGCGGCCGGCTTCCTCGGCCAGGCCCCAGGGCCGGCCAAGGCCGCGATAGGCTTTGTGGATCAGTCCGGCGATTTCACCGATGGAATAGTCGCCGGATGCACCATCGGGTGTCCGATCATTGATCATGCGAAGTCCAGCGGTGCATAGGCCCAGTCGTCGGCGGCGGCCACGTTGGCGCACGTTGCAAGATCGTCGGGCAGCGGCGCGTGCTGAAACAGGGTGATGCGCACCCAGCGGTCGGACCGCGGATCGAACTTGATCGCGCCGAAAAACGACAGTTTGCAGCGCAGGAGGTCGATCGGCAGCACATGGGCGGCAATCAGATTGTCGCGGATTTCCGAATAGGGATGGGTCTCGGCGATCTGTGCGCGTCGCACCGTGTGGCGATGCTCGGGATGCCGCAGCAGGAAACCGGCAATCGGAGCATCGGCGCTCTGAGGGGCGAGTGCGCGCGCAAGATCCGCCGCGTCGCGCAGGGTGGCAAGCGGATGCTCACGTTCACTGCCCTCTTCTTCGTAGCGTTCGCCGAGGCGCGGCTCGAGCTTTTCCTCAGAAGCGTACCAGAAGCGGGCTGATTGGGCCGGGTCGGAAAAGTCGAGCTCCAGGCCATCGCCGTGCACGTTGCGCAGGATGGTGCGAACGCGGCCGATTGCCATTGATCCGTCGATGCCGAAACACGCATCCTCGTCGGCACTCATTGTCTCCGTCAGGTCATCGACGAGGGCGGCGTACGGCTCAAGCAGCAGCCCGACGAGGGATTCCTGGCCTTCAAGCGACAGCGTGGCCTCGCCCCATTTGTAGAGTGTATCCCATGGATTCGGCGCATTCGCCCAATCCGCCTTGTCGCAGACATGGTCGCTGAGCCGGTTCATATCCCGCTGATACTGACGAATACGGGCGGCCTGGCCGTCATGATCGGTCAACCAGAACCGAACACCGTAGGTCTGTCGCGCGACGACGTCCCGGAACCGTTGCACCGCCTCCGGGTCTGCCGTGGGCAGGGCACGGATGCGGGCCAGTGCGGTTTCCCGCGCAAGGATCCAGTTGTTCAGCAAGACCGGATGATTGACGATGAACGGCGCCATGCCAAGACCGGTCGAATTGCCGACGCCGAGGCGCCGGCGCAGGTCCGGATCGAGTGGCACTGCCAGGTCCGGCGCGTCGACCCTGGCCAGATGTTCGACAATGTCGAAGGTGAAGGTCCGGGTCATGTAGACCGACAGCAATTCCGCCTGGAACGGCGCGGCGAATTCCGGACGATCGGCAATCGCCGTGCGGTCGCTGGCCCCGAACTTGGCGTTGCCGTAGACGGCGGTGGTGCGCATGATGTAGCCGACCTTGTCAAGGTCGCCGACATCCGGCTGGCGACCTTGTGAAAGGCATGTGCGGATCGTGTCGAACAGCCGCACGGAGCGGTTGGCGCGCGACAGCGACAATTCGCGCCCGGAAATGCGGCCGGCCTCCTGCAGCGGAACGTTTTGGGAAAGGCGCTCGATATCCCCTGCATCCGGCACGCCGTCAAACAGGGTGAATGTTGCGTCCCACTCTTCGGCAATCACCCGGTCGGACCGTTTCGCGGGATCGAGATCGTTGGCGAAGGCGATCAGGCTGTAGGTCCGGTGCGGGCCGCGAGCCTCGTAAACCGCGACGCCGTTGCCCTTGTCGTCGACATCCCACCTTGTGCGTTTGAAAGTCCAGTTTTCACGCTTCAGACGGCGCAGCAACGTGCGCATGAACGACAGGCGGGTCTGGTGGAACGCGCCCATGCGGGCGAGACGCATCACTGTTTCGGGGGGCCGCAGGCCGGGCGTGGCGACTTTGCGTTCGGCTGCAATGCTCATTGTGATGCCTTATCGTCGCTGGCCATCGGGCCGAACCCGGCTTCGTAGAATTTCAGCCAGTTTTCGCCCATCACCTTGCCGGTCTCCTCCGCGGAAAGTCCGACCTCGGCCAGGCCGCACTCGATATTGCCGAAATCGCGGTTGTCGCGAAACCAGCCCGGCATCGGCGGGAAACCGGCATTGTCCTTCGATCCCTCGCCGTAGTCGATCTCCTTGGTCCAGCGTCCGACGCGCATCCATTCGACGATCGAATCGGGCTGGTCCTGGCAGAGGTCGCTGCCGATCCCGATATGGTCGATGCCGATGCGCTCCGCCGTGTCGGCGATCATGCGGCAGAAGCTGTCCAATGTGCAATCGGACTTGTCCCTGAGGTGGTGGGGATAAAGCGAAAATCCGATCATGCCACCGCTTTCGGCAAGCGCCCGCATGACGCGGTCCGACTTGTTGCGCAAGGCCGGATGCCAGAAGGCTGGATTGGCATGGGTGATTGCGATCGGTCGTTCCGACAGCTCGATCGCCTCCAGGGTGGAGCGTTCGGCGGAATGGGACATGTCGACGACGAGCCCGACCCGGTTCATCTCGCGGATCACCTGACGTCCCATGCGGGTGATGCCCGGATCTTCGGCCTCATAACAGCCGGTGGCGAGCAGCGACTGGTTGTTGTAGCTGAGCTGCATGAACCGTGCGCCGAGCGTGTGCACGATTTCGACCAGGCCGATATCGTCCTCGATCGGTGAGGGATTCTGAAATCCGAAGAATATGGCGGTACGGCCCGTCTGCTTGGCCAGACGGACATCGTCGGCCGTCAGACCCTTGAAGATACGGTCCGGCCGGCGCTCGAACCAGCGGTTCCAGGCCGCAAAATTTTGAACCGTTTCGCGGAAATTCTCATGATAGGCGATGGTGACATGCACCGCGTCGACGCCGCCTTCGCCCATCTGATCGAAGATCTTTTCCGACCAGTTCGCATATTGCAGATTGTCGATCAGATGGTGGTTCGAACTGGTCAATTCCGTCTCCCGGCGTGGTCGCTGCGGCAATGGAATGATTTATCATCATTTGCGCCCCCCGGACCATCCGTAATTGTCGCGCTGAGGCATTGCGGCAGGCCTGCACGGCGTTACGCGGGGATGTCGGGCGCCATGGCGATTTCCAACGTAAAGGTCGTGCCCTTGCCCGGTTCGGAACGAACCTCAAGGGACATGCCGTTTTCCCGCGCCAGTTCGAAGCAGATGGCGAGGCCGAGACCTTCGCCCGTCGAGGTTTCGCCTTTTTGATAGGATTTCGAAAACGCGCGGATCTCGGCATCGGTCATTCCCGGACCGGTGTCCATCACCTGCAGTACTGCCAGACCGTTTCGCCGGCGCACGCCGATCAGCACCGTGCCGGTCCTGGTAAATTTCACCGCGTTTGACACAAGGTTGCCGACGATGCGCATCAGAACGATGGGCGCGACCGCAACCATTGCGGACGACGCACTTGTTTTCAGCCGCAGGCCCTTGGAGGCCGCCTCTTCGGAAAACATCTGTCTGACCGTATCCAGAATGAGGGAAAGGGGATAGGCCTCGATATCGGGCGTTGCCGTGTCCGCCGGTTCGCGTGTTGATTCGATGCGCGCCGCCTCCATGCCGGGCCGGGTTTCCCGGAGGTAGTCATTCGACAGGCTCTCCATGTAATCGAAGGTCTCGCGCAGCCGGGATTTGACGTCCGGCGCGAGATCTTCCGACATCGCGTCGAACAAAAGCCGCATCGAAGTCAGCGGCTGTTTGAAATCGTGGCTGGCGCTTGCCAATTGTCGCTGCCGCAATGCGGCGAGATCGCGTACGCGCGAATAATTCTTTTCGGCTTCAAGCAGATCCCTGCTGCGCCGGGCTTCCGCCTCCAGCGCCTGTCTCTCGTTTCTGACGGCGGCGCGATGCTGTCGGCGCAGGTTGATGATGTGGGCGGTCAACCCGACCATGGTCGTCGTCGCCAACAGAACGTAGATGCCCTTCACGATCCAGCCGATCGAAACGGCTTCCATGCCCCATCCGGTCAGCGCCATCACGACGAGGATGCTGACAATGACGGCAAGCGCCACGCTTGTGCCGCGGGCGATGTCGTGCACCTTGCCGCCGTGTCTTCGCCACCAGACAGCGGCGTAAACCTGCCCCAGCACCGCAAGCACGATGAGGCCGTAGGACATCTGGCCGAGAAGCGCCGGCGGCGCAAACGGGATCGCCAGCATTCCGGCGACGGAAAGGCCGGCCAATACCATGAGACTATGTGCCGGGGCCGGAGAGATCTTTGTGGAGTCTCTGACCTGACGGGCCTCGGCGTCCGCAAATGCCGGATTGATGGACATTCCCGCGACCATAAATCCGGATCCGGAGAGGGAAAACAGCAGGATCAGGGCAATCGGGGTCTGCCAGTGCGGACTTTCCGGATAGAAAAACCGGAACAGCATTCCGTCCATGTTGGCGATGAACACCAGCATCAGCGCAAACGGCAGGCAGTACCAGACGCCGACCCAGTTGCGCATGGACAGGTGAAACCCGCCGAAAAACACCAGGGTCGCGAGCGCAAAGGCGAAATAGGCGGTCAGGGCAATGACTTCGGTCAGCGCGTAGGCGTTGAAAACCTGTTCCGGTTCAAGCGTCAGCGAAACCGCCTGGACGGGTCCGAAGCCGAGACGGAAGAACAGGGTGGCGCGCTCTCCCTGCGCCAGCTCCAGCGGGGCGCCGCGCAGGCGGATGATGCTGTGCTGATCCGGGTTGAACGGCCTGTCGAAAGCATAGGTCAGGAGCGTCTCGGTCAGGCCGTCGACGCGCAGAAGATGGATGTCGAGTGTGCGCATCAACTCCGTTGCCGAAGCCGGGATCCAGCGATCGGCAGGGCGGCCGTCGGCAGCCGACCGGTTGACCAGATCGACAGCCGCCCAGACATCGCGGCCATAGGCGGCACCGTCGAGAACTTCCCGCAGCCGGTCGGAAAACCGGCCATCCCTGTAGGCCCTTACGGCGTCGGCGAGGGATTGTCCCCCGGCGCGATGATAGGACAAGTGCGGCCGCAAGTCCCCGGCCGCCTTGCCCGGAACAAGGTCCAGGGCGATTGCCGGCCGCGGCAAAAGAAGGTGCCCGCACAGGATGAGCCCGAAGACCGGCAGGCTTTTCAGGAGACCGGCGATTGTTCTGGAAATCGTTCGTGCGATCATGCACATTTGCCGGACTCTTGGACGATTACGGTCTCCTGGACGATGATGTGCTCTGGGATGACGGTTGACTCTGGAACGAAGCTGGGACGGGATTGTTGCCTGACGCGAGATATAATGCAGTCGTTGCCGATGATCACGCAATAGTGCGGGCCGGGCTGCGCGATGCGCTGGAAAAACCCGGGCAGATCGAGCCCGACGGCATTCACGTCGTCGCGGAAGCGGAAAACGGGCTGGAGGCGATTGCCGCCGTGCGCCGGCATCGCCCGGACCTGTTGCTGCTCGACGTGTCGATGCCGCTGGCCAGCGGTGTCGAGGTTGTCATCGAATGCCGGCGCTGGTCGAAGGAGACCCGTATCGTCGTCTTCACCGGCATATCGGCGGTCGGCCTGGTCAGCGAACTTGTCGAGGTCGGAGTCGACGGCCTGTTCTCCAAGGCTTCGGACAACGAAACCATGTATGCCAAGCTCCCCGACATCCTCCGGGGCGGGCGGTTCATTGCCGAACCGTTTCTGAAAGCTCTGGAAGCGCAGCCGAAGCGGCCGGTGCTGACCGACCGGGAACGCCAGACCCTCAACATGATCGTGGCCGGGCGCTCGAACAAGGAGATTTCCGACGGGCTCGGCATCAGTGTGAAGACGGTTGAAAAACACCGGACCAGCATGATGCAGAAGCTTGGCGTCAATTCGGTGACGCAATTGATGGCGCTGGCGCTGCGCGAGGGACTGATCGACCCGGCGCGGGAATTGTAGGATGGCGAGAACGGTCGTGGTGCCGGCTATTCGCGCCCGACGCTCCGGAAGCCGTTTTCGCTCCAGACTTCGGCTCGGTAACAGCGGCGCAGATTGTCGCCACCGCATTCGCTGCCGTGAACGACCAGAAGCAAGATCGGCTGGCCGTCCCAGTCCACGACCTTCCAGGCCTTGGTCAGGAATTCAAACGGCTTTCCGTCGGCGATCGCCGTCATCGAGCAACCGCCGGTGCCGCAAAACAGGGACAGGGCGGTTGAGCAGATGAATTCGCCGTGGTCGACAACCTCATCCGGATTTCCATCGCCTGTCAGATCGACGGAGGTCACGGCGCCTGAGCCGACTTCCAGGACGCCATTGTCGAACGAACGACAGATATCCCGCGCTTCATCGATAATTGCATTTGAAGCATCCGAAGCGCCGGCCGTTGGCGCGGCGGTCACCGCGAGGCAGAACAGCAGCAACAACAGGGATCGAAACATTCCGGCTCTCCAACGGGCTTCATCTCTGAGAAAGAATGATATCACGACTGGACGGTCACGCGCGACATTTCCGGTCATGCATCCCGGACTTGCCGAGAGTGCGGCCGGCATGACACCTGATTTTGGCCGACTGGAACGGCGTTCGGCACTCGTGCGCACAGGCGTGCTATCGTCGGTCGAAACCAATTCAACGGATAGACAATGTCAGTTCTGAAAGTGCCGTCGCTTCCCGGATTTTTCGCGCGGCTGCGCCAGTTGCGGGCGTTGGAGGACCAACAGGTCAAGTCGAACCGGTTCCTTACCCAGGCCCTGGAAAACGAGAAACGGGAAGGGCACAGGCTTGCAGTCATCGCGCGCACCATCGCCTTGGGGCTGGTCGGACTGCTGCTGCCGTTCCTCAATCCGAACCTGAATGTCCTGTATTACGAAGTCGCGGTGCTTTTGTTCATTGCACTCGGATGGCTGCAACTGCGCATGGCGAGCGTCGGCTATTCGAGAGCCGAGCTTTTGCTGATTCTGGCCGATGTCGGTCTGTTGACAATCCTCTTCGTCACGCCCAATCCGTTTCTTGGCGAAGAGATTCCAACGGCAATGATCTATCGCTTCGACAATTTCATCTATTTCTTCATCATCCTTGCCGTCGGAACGCTGGCCTATTCCTGGAGGACTGTCTGGGCGATGGGCACCTGGGTCGCGCTGTTGTGGCTGTTCGGTTTTCTCTTCGTCTCCTGGTTCGGGCACGAAATGCCGGAACTCAGCGAGGCGGCGGCGCGGGCATTCGACGGGCATCGCATCGTAACCGGCGAACTCGATCCGAACGGGGTTCAATCGTCTGTTCGGGTTCAGGAGATGGTCGTGTTCCTGATCGTCGCCGCCATTCTCGCGCTGAAGGGCTGGCGCTCGAACCAGCTTTTGTTGCGCCAGGCCGATATTGCCGCGGAACGGGCAAACCTGTCGCGCTACTTTCCTTCCAATCTCGTCGACGTGCTGGCGTCGACCGACCACGATATCGGGGCGGTTCGCATCCAGGAAGTGGGCGTGTTGTTCACCGACATAGTCGGCTTTACCCGCTTTGCCGAACAGCATTCGCCAAAGGACGTGATGGATTTGCTGCGGCGCTATCATGCCTTTGTCGAACGGTCGATTTTCCAGAACGGCGGCACGCTGGACAAATATCTCGGCGACGGCGTGATGGCGACGTTCGGCACGCCGGAAACCGGGCCCGACGACGCGGCCAACGCCCTGAAGGCGGCCATGCAGATCATCGAAGAAACGAAAGCCTTCAACGACGATCGCCGGGCCAATGGCGTCGATCCGGTCCGGGTCTCCATCGGCGTGCATTACGGGCCGGTTATCCTGGGAGATATCGGGCCCTCCAGGCGACTGGAATTTGCCGTGATCGGCGATACCGTCAATGTTGCGAGCCGGCTCGAGGCCGCGACGCGGGAACTCGGATGCCAATGCGTGATCAGCGGCGCCCTCATGCAACGCGCCGCTTCGCCAAATGGGGAGGCACATCCCGAGCAGGCGGCCTTCCAGGCACGGGAAAATGTGAAATTGCGGGGTCGCGAGACGTCAATCGATGTGTGGACGGCCTGAAAGAGTCCGAAACCGTCACTGGTTTTACACCGCTCGCCTGATCGCGTCGGCCATGGCGCCGGCAAGGTCCGGGGGAGCGTTCGGTCGGATGATGATGGAGCGATTGGCGGTCGGCAGAGCCGGAAAACCGTCTTTCGCCGACAGAATCTTCATGTCCGGTTCGACATTGCTTTCGTAGAGAATCCCGATTGCAAATCCGGCGCGGATCGCGGATTTGAGGCTCATGATGCCATTGCACTTGAATGCGATCTGGTAAGGCCGTCCATGGTGCTCCAGGGAGGTCTTCGGCATTTCCCCCATCCAGCAGCCGTGGTTGACGACGGCAAGCGGAACCGGATCGCCGGGTGCGAGGACCATTGACTGGCTCGTGACCCAAACCGGCTTCTGTTGGAGAAAGATCTCTTCATTGCCGATGTCCGGCCCGGAACAGACCGCGATATCGAGTTCGTTTGCCCGGATGGCGCCTGGAAAGCCGGCCGTGCAGCCGGATGTCGCAAACACCTCGACGCCGGGATTGCTCTGGGTGAAATCGGTCAGGGCCCTTTCCAGCACGCCTTCGTCGAAATCGTCCGGAATGCCGACCCGGATCCTGCCGTTCAGCGGGGTCTTGAACAGCGACTGGACCTTGTGGAGCTCCGCAAGCACGCCGCGCGCCACCGGCAGCAGCTTTTCGCCGGCGGCCGAAAGCGACATGCCCTTGCCTTCCCGCACGAACAAAGAGGCATTCAGTTCCGTCTCCAGTTTTCGGATCTGCACACTGATTGCGGACTGGCTGCGGTTCAATCGGGAGGCGGCAAAGGTCAGGTTGCCGCATTCGGCAATCTCGACGAACGCTCTCAGGAGGGTGCTGTCGGTGAATGTGCGTTCGTTTTTGTTCATGGGATCGTTCGCATCAATTCATTTTTATAATGAAACCACATCGTTCACATTGACGCAACAGCCAACAGGGATATCCAATCAGTGAGCAGTGACAAACCAGCATGGCTCGTCATGGCACCGGGGATCTTCGTGATCATGTGGTCCACCGGCTACGTCGCCGCCAAGTTCGGTCTCGGCTATATCGAGCCGATGACGTTTCTTGCGCTGCGGTTCGCCTGCGTGGTGGTCATCATGGCGGTCCTGTTTGCCATCATTCGCCCGCCGCTCCCGAAATCGCGGTCCGAATGGACGCATCTGGCGATCGTCGGATTCCTCCTGCAGGCCATGTATTTCGGCATGTGTTACATGTCCTTTACCGCCGGGCTTTCGGTTGGCACACTGGCCCTGATCCTTGCGATGCAGCCGATCATCGTCGGCCTGATCGCGCCGCGCTGGAATGGCGAGAGCGTTGGCTGGCGCCAGTGGGCCGGCCTGATTCTCGGTCTTGCCGGCGCTGTCATCGTCATCACCGCGCGCTCGGAAATCGCCGCTCCCTCGGCCATCGGTTTCCTGTTTGCCTCGCTGGCGCTTTTCGGGATTACCGGAGGATCGTTGTGGGAGAAGCGCTTCGGCGTGTCGCATCACCCCGTCACCGCCAACCTTGTCGGTTTCAGCACCGGTCTGCTCGGCGTGATCCCGTTCATGGTGGCCACCGAAACCATGGAAATCGTCTGGACCTGGCAACTGATCGGATCGCTGGTTTATCTGATCATTGCAAGTTCTCTGATCGCCATCGGATTGCTGCTCGCCATGATCCGTGCCGGTGAAGTCTCCAAGGTCTCCGCCCTGTTCTTTCTCGTGCCGCCGATGGCGGCGGCAGTCGCCTGGATCGTGCTCGACGAGATCATGCCGCCGGCCGCCTGGGCCGGGATGGTTCTCGCTGGTCTCGGCGTGTTCATGGCGACCAAAAGGAAACCGGCAGCCGCCTGACATGAACCTCCGACCCGCGCAGGCGACAATTTTTGAACGCAACCCGTGCGTCTTCAAAGGAACGACCCGATGACCGAAACGGATGATGCCCGCGCCAAGCGCAACATTGTCGTGCTGGTTGCCGCCCAGGCCATCTTAGGCGCGCAAATGCCGATGATCTTCGTTGTTGGCGGCCTTGCCGGCGGCATGCTGGCCGACAATCCGTGTTTTGCCACGCTGCCGATTTCCTTGATCGTGTTCGGGTCGATGACCACCGCGCCGTGGCTGTCGCCGCTGATGCAGCGCAGGGGCCGCCGGTTCGGTTTTTTCGTCGGCGCCCTCGGCGGCGCGGCGGGCGCGGCGATCGCGGCCTACGGCCTCTACGTCGCGTCTTTTGAAATCCTGCTGCTGGGCTCCTACTTCACCGGCATCTATATGTCCGCGCAGGGGTTCTACCGGTTCGCTGCCGCGGACGCGGCCTCGGACGCTTTCCGCCCGAAAGCGATCTCCTACGTCATGGCCGGCGGCCTGTTGTCGGCGATCTTCGGTCCGCAATTGAACAAGCTGGTGTTCGATGCCTCGATCATTCCGTTTCTGGGGACCTATCTGACGATCATTTTGGTCAACCTCGCTGGAATGTTCCTGTTCCTGCTTCTCGACCTGCCGAAAGGCGAAAAGACGGAACCGGCGCAGGCGATGGCCGCGCCGCGCAGATCCCGCAGGGACCTGTTGCGCGATCCGGTGATCCTGGTCGCCATCATCTGCGCCATGGTGGCCTATTCGCTGATGAACCTGGTAATGACGTCTTCGCCGCTGGCGGTCGTCGCGTGCGGATTTACTACCGACAATGCCAACGACATCGTGTCGGCCCATGTGTTGGCCATGTTCATTCCGTCCTTCTTCACCGGCCACCTGATCGTCCGTTTCGGCGCGCCGAGAGTGGTGACGGCGGGGCTTGTGATCCTCGGGCTCGCCGGTGTTGTTGCCATCGCGGGCGTGACCCTTTCCAACTTCTTCGTGTCGTTGATCCTCCTTGGGTTGGGCTGGAATTTCGGCTTCATCGGAGCCACAAGCCTTCTGGCAACCGCCCACGGCCCGCATGAACGCGGCCGGGTCCAGGGTCTCAACGACATGATGGTCTTCGGCTGTGTGACCCTCGCCAGTCTCGCCTCGGGCGGCCTGATGAACTGTTCCGGCGGGAGCCCGGTCGAAGGCTGGAGCGCGGTGAATATCGCCATGGTGCCGTTCCTGGTTCTGGCCGGCGGGGCTCTGGTCTGGCTGGTCCGCAGGAAGAGCCTCGAGGCTGTGAGGGTGTGAATGGAAAGGGCGTAAGTGAGCGCCTGCGATTTCCTGTCCGTTGCGGCGGTTTCGGTCCCGTGCGACCCTGTACGGCAGATTGGGAGCGCGACGCAGATGACGCGGATTGCGATATTGGGGAATGCGGCCGGCGGAAAATCCACGCTGGCCCGGCAGCTCGCCGGGAAACGCGGTCTGCCATACTTTGAGATCGACAGCCTTTACTGGCAGCCGGACTGGTCTGCCGTGCCCGGCGATATCTACGAGCGAAAGCATGCTGAAATCGTCGGCAAGGCGGAATGGATTGTCGACGGAGGGGGCGACGTCGCTTCGGTTCGGGATCGTGTCGAGCGCGCGACGGAGATAATTCTTGTAGACATGCCGCTTTGGGTTCACTTCTGGCTTGCGGCGGAACGTCAGATGGCCTGGTCGAACGGGACAATCAGGAATCCTCCTGCAGGCATACGCGACATGCCGCCGACGGGCAGGCTCTTTGAAATAATCTGGACCATCGACCGCGAATGGATGCCGGAGCTCAGAGCCCTTTGCGATGCTCAGGCGGCAAAGGGTAAGATTGTTACACGGTTGAATTCGATTGATGACCTGAATGCGTTTGCGAGTACGCACGGTTTACCATTTGCATCTCCGGGTGCGGAATCCGGGGAATGAACCACTTCCTGTCAGTCTCGAGAACGCCTGGCGTCACCCCATAAACCGCCAATCCTCTTCGCCACGGACGAATACGGGACGGGATCCGTCGGCGCACTGGACGATCTCCTTCAGATGCGTCTGTGCCGATTCCGCGATTCTTGCGTAGATATCGGCGAGGGCCTTGCGTGCCGGCTGTTCGGGCCAGTCCACGGGCAACAGCCGGTGCGGCAGGGCCGGGTCTTTCAGCACGGTGAGACGCAGGGCGTGGATCAGCAGAAGTCGGATTCGGAACGCCGTCGCCGGGTCCACGGGCAGGTCGACGGAAAGGTCTGCGACGAGGCCGTGAAGACGGGCCCAGGCAGCGGCGATGTTCCGTAAAGGCCAGAGTTCGGCTGGCGATGCTGTCCCTAAGACGCTGCGCGCTTCAAAGGCGTGCCCGACCTCGTCTTCCAGTCCGCGTGCCTTCAGGCGCGGGGCGAGTTCCGCCCAGTCCTGACGCGGGTGGATCATCGTGTTCGGGGCGAGCGTGGCGTAAC
>Ga0207422_1001095_pt1 | contig 62497 bp, 49 predicted proteins | sample MarCyaLeptolynsp_FD_187757 | JGI IMG/M metagenome (GOLD analysis project Ga0207422, IMG submission 187757) | Marine cyanobacterial communities from Panama - species 1 Leptolyngbya sp. (SPAdes) | ecosystem: Environmental > Aquatic > Marine > Unclassified | place: Panama: Panama City | collected...
ATAGCGGAGAATCTCGGCGACTCGCTGATCTTTCAGGGAGTAATACACCAGTTTGCCGTCATTTCTGTACTTAAGGATTTTGAGGTCGCGCAGTTTTCGCAGGTGGTGGGAGGCGGCTGCAATCTTGATTTCCAGCAGAGCGGCAGCATCACAGACACAAAGTTCTTCACCTCGGCTCAGAGCATAAAGAATCTTCAGGCGCGATCGATCAGCTAAAGCACCGAAGAGAATTTGAGCATCTTCGAGCAAATCATCCCCTGGAAGTGCTTCATTGAACTGAGCGACCAGTTCTACATTGAAACAACGTACCTGGCAGATATCGTTTGACTTTGGCTCTACCACAAATCCTAATAGCTCAAATTCTACAACTCAATTCTACCTATCTAACGTTGATCCACCTCACCTAACCTGCATTATTCGCCAATTGCTCAAATCCTGATTGTGAGAGCATCTCAAAACGAGCTTATACTCAGCCTCGACTTCAGCACGATTTTCCTCAATGTAGATAAGAGCAGCATTAATTTGTTCATTCGTTAGGTTAAATAGGGCTTGCTGAATAAGTCTGACAAAAACAACCGATGGGTTATTTAGTTATTTAAGCCTGAAGTAAAGATAAGTGTTTATTGTTGACAATTTGACCAAATATTATCTTTAATAATAATTGACTCCCAAAAATGCTGTGGTTTAGTTTTGAACCACAAAAAAGACAAAAAACCTGCCGCAGCAGGGCGGACAAATTCATCACTAAAAAAGTAATAGCAATGGCTGTTTCGGAAGTGTGAGGCAGTTTAGCCATGACTCGATTTAAGCTAAATCTTCGCTTACTTACGCCAAATTTTCCTTCAATACCATTACGGATTCTTTCGTCTTTCAAGGCTTGCTTTTTCTGTGATGGACTGACATTTACTGGTGGTCTTCCTAGGGGCGGACCACTCATTCTTATCCCTCTTTTTTGACAGTATGCTCGATTCTCTCGAGTGCGATAAATTTTATCCACATGAACTGATTCTGGATAGAATCCTGTGTAGTTTTTATAGGCTTCTATTTGTTCTTTTAAATCTACTGATTCATTAAAATTATCCCAACTTATACGGTACAAAAATACATATTTATCGATACAGCCTACCAATAGTTTCGCTCCAAATTCTACCGGTGTTCCCGCTTTCCCTCTCACAATTGGACGAATATGAGGTTGGCTTATACTTACTATTCTATCTTCGATTCTCTGGGTTTTCTTCTCATACATCTGTTTTTGCTGACGATAGACTTCGGCAATCACAAGTAAACTTTTATATTGATAATAACTCAACACCTCAAGAGACGCTCCCACTTCGGTTAGCTGCTTGATGTAGTCGAGATTTCTTTTCAGATATTGCAGTTGTTTTCTTATTGCTCTCCTTCTTTCTTTTCTTCTCGGTCTTCTTTTTTTCGCTACTTTTAAGTAATTTTTTCTGGCCAGATTTCTATAGGTTTTTGGCTTTTTCTTTAGCTTTTTCCTTACCGCTTCATAAAGAGTATCTATTATTTCTTCGCTCCCAACTCTGGCTTGATTTAATATTCCTAAATCATTCGGGTAGCTAATATCTGCTGGTGCACAGGTTGCATCTGACAGTAATTGCCCTCTTCTGACCATGGCACTAGGTTCGCCATTATTACCCATCTGTTATCTTGTGATAACTTTGCCAACAAGGGAAACTCAAAATCTTCCGGTGAGCTGGGGGTTGATTCAACTTTTCGGTACATTTTCCCATCAGGGCAGTGCAAGGGTTTTGAGGTATTTTACCAGATTTCCTTGGACATCGAAGGCTTGTAAAATGATTGAAAGCCCTGTCTGGTATAGCTGACACACTCATGCAGCAAGCCCTAAATAGACCACGAATGAATTTAGAAGGATATTGGGCAGTCACATAGTCCATCACATCGTAGAGAGTAATTCGTGTACCTGTGATCGTGAGTCCCCGCTCTGTCCTAATAATTTCTGGATGTTGAGTAGCTACTGAAACTATCTCTAGTCTTCACTAAACTACCGACTCAATTATACTCAAAGTTTCGCTACACCCCACCGATCATCCAGCGGTCTAACGGTGAAACTGAGCGGAGAGGGCGACCTCTTCGCTTAAGTTAAAGTGCAAATCGCAGGTAGTGCATAACCTAGATTGGATCTATCCTAAGACACCTAACCGGGGCAATGCCATTGATGTTAGAAAAATCGCCAACTGGGTTACCACAATACTGGGACCCGATGGCAAATTGAACGCCGCAGAAACGAGGATTCCAATCACCGCACTCAACGCCCCTAGCCCCGCCGATAGCACCACGTAGTTGGCAAATGTACGACTCAGTAACCGAGCAGCACAAGCGGGAATCACCACAAACGCACTCACCAGTAATACCCCGATCGCCTTGATCGAAATTCCTACCACCAGCGACAGCAGCACAATAAACGCTGTACGATGGGCAGAAACCGACACGCCACGGGCGATCGCGAGTGGTTCATGCAGCGTCAACAACATTTGCGTTCGCAAGGTTAGCCCAATAAAGACGGTACAAACCAGCAATAACCCCGTACTAAAGATTAGATCCGGTTCTCGCACTGCCAGAATATCGCCAAACAAAAGATTATTCAGTCCCCCTTTGTACTGTCCCACAAAGCTGAGCGTAATGATGGAGATCGCCAATGACGAAGAATAAATGATGTTGAGTAAGGCATCAGTCCATAAGCGAGTCCGTTCCAGCAGATACGTCACAATCAAAGCAAATACAACCGCAAAAGGTAGCAATACTACCGAGGGATTTAACCCCAGGAGCAATGCAATGCTAATGCCTAACAACGCCGAGTGTCCCAATGCATCGCTGAAGAAAGACAACTGGCGCAAGATTGTAAAACTACCCAGCATTCCCCCCATCAATCCGGTGAGAATGCCGCCGAGCATAGCGCGTTGCATGAAGGGAAACTGGAGCAGTTCGAGGATGCGGGTGAGTTCAGTCGGCATGGAAGTAGGGAGTAAGGGCGAATGATACTTATTGAAGACTTTGGCTGCGTCAAGGCAGAATGCTCCAGGGCAGAGGGCAGAAGGTAATAGAGAAGTTTTAAGTTTATCCCTCTTTTGTCACTCTCGCTAAAGTATAGTTGAGTGCGATTCTCCTGCGGAGACGCTTTGCGAACGCCAAAACTAAGATGGAGAGTATGGTTGACCCTCGCCTATCCGCGCCCACAGTAAAATTTGTGGACGAGTACTGTCAGTTATATCAAAACCTATTTCCACGCGAACTGATGCCAGAATGACAGGCGATGCAGCTTCAGGTGGTAGGCGAAACAGCACCATTGCTGGATTAATCAACTAACTCAGGCCATTCAAAACACCCAGCTAGTCCAGATTTGAAGGATTTGTCGATGCTGAAGATTTGATGAGGAAAGCTGCATAACACCCCAAATAGAGTGTTATCAAGACTTTATTCAGCCTAACGTCATTTACAGGGGTGCTATGGCGATCAAGATCAGCCTAGCCTTAAAGCAATGCTTCAGGCTGAGCTTGAATGCTTTCAATATATTTTGATTTGGTCAAAGCAAGAAGGCATTGACCCCAAGGAGTTTGGTGTTTATCACAGTCGGCTAGATAAAATTAGATACAAATATGGCTTTAAGAAATCTTATGTTTACGGTCCACTATAAGTGCTGAGAAAATGGTCTGGACTATTGTTTTGTTTTAGGTATTCATAATTATGTCACTCTTATCAGATGCAATAAGGAGACTGGCAAATCTTGACCCGGAATTAATTAAGGAAGGTGTTGACTCTCAGAAATTAAATGATTCTCTGGAACAGATTTTTCCGCTCAAACTGCCTGAAGAGTTATATGAATTTTATCAACTCACTGATGGGCTAAACCATTCTAACCCCTTGACCTTGGTTTTCGGTTTTGGAAGTTTTTACTCTTTATCGCAAGCGATCAAATCCTATTTGGAACTTGTAGAGTGTCCTGATTATAACTCTGGATGGTTTCCATTATTTCAGGTAGAGGATTGGATTTTTGCCATTATAGGACATTTAGAGCAACGTGCAACAGCACCAGTCGTAAGAGTTGATGCTGATGATGTAATGTATGGTCATTATTCTGCTAGATCGGTAGATGACTGGCAACCCCAGATGATGTATTTCAGTTTGACTGACTTAATAAATGAATATATCGAGCAACTTGAATACCCTTATGGCTAACTACTTTTTGATTGGGTGATTCCGTAGGTTGGGTTGAGGTATAACAGCGATCGCTTTTGGTTTTCTCGATAATTAACCTCGCGCCATTAAACTCTACCGTTAGGTCTCTAGTTTTTAAGAGAGGAAGTTGTATGCAGGATCGACTCGATCGGGAAATAGTGCTGATCCAAAAAACCTTTGAGATAAAATTTACGAAGTACTATCTTGAGCGCTACATATCGTACTGCAATCAAGATCGGGAATACGATGAAGAATTATTTGAAGGTTTCTCTGAGATTACCTGGGATGACTTCAATGTTGAAATGAAGCATTTTGGAGATAAGATCGATAGCATACTTCATGGCGATGGTTTAGGCGTAGGCATTTATAATTGTGCTATCCAGAACGTCAATTTAATCCTGTGTGTGATGGATACTGATGGAGATAACGGCTGGCTTTTCATTTTCTCTGAGGATGAGAAACTGCTTACGGCAGGCTATACATATATTGATATTATCGAATGGATTTCATCTTCAACGATCGAGAGTTACCTGGGTAAACAGCTTGATGGCTTGTTTCTTGAGATAGACTCAATCGGAAATAGTGCTATCGGAGATAGTGCGGTGAGCAAGACAATCTGGAGCAAGCCTCTTGAAGAAGCTGAGGCGATCGCCAAGTATAGGATACAAGCCTGGGAGGAGAGTATCTCATCTTTGTAGGTATGGATGAGCTTACTCCTAAGAAACAGCAAAATAAGTTACACAAGGGTGCGTTCCCCCCTATAACTCCTAACTATCCCACCGATAGATTTTTGAGCCGGCTGGAAGCCCGAGGAGCTGATGAGACAACATAGAAGGGTAGTTGCAGACGAACACATCCGATAAACCTCGATTTTTACTCACCGACGCTCTGCACTGGGATAGTTCTCGGGTGATGCTCAAAGAAAATCTGAACGGTTTAACTGGGTTCAAGAAAACCAATCCAGCGTGGGTCAAAAGCTCTATCATCTGACTCGTGAATCGGTGCAACAGTTTGTGAGGCTTATTGAGTCCCTCTTCGCTCAAGACCATTCGCTTGAGCAAGTTATGGAGGTGATTATGCCGGCATAGCCTATTGAGCCGCGATCGCTAGATTTCTGCCACTCTTTCCCGTTTCAGCAGCACCTGGGCTATGACGATACCGAGTATGGCTAAAAACGCCATCAGGTAAAAGACGTAATTATAGCTTCCAAATAAATCTCTGATCTGGCCTGTTAACAGTGTGCCAATCAAAGCACCAACGCCATAGGCTGTGAAGACAATGCCGTAGTTTTGAGCATAGTTATCAGGATTAAAAAAGCACAATGTAATGGTTGGAGCCATAGCCAACCACCCCCCAAGACAGAACCAAAACAGGCAGAAGGCAATCAGATAGGTCGCCACTTGTCCCGTTTGAGCATTAGCCATTAATATACAGGCGATTAAGATCAGCACATAGGAAAAGGTGGCAATATAGTGAGGTTTGAAGCGATCACTTAACCAACCAAACAACGGACGACTGCTCCCATTGAACAGAGCAAATAAGGCCACACTACTAGCAGCTACCGTTGGATTAATATCTATGATTTCCTCCCCAACTGGACTAGAAATGCCAATTGCACTCAAACCGACTAGGGTTCCAATAGCATAGCAAACCCACAACCCATAAAAGGATCGACTCTTAAACAAGTTCCCAGGATAGCTTGAGAATGCCCTCTGACCTGAGTTTGATGTCGAAGCACCGGTATTCTGCTGAGGATGCCAGTCTTTAGGAGGCAACTTCATTGTCAGGGAAATAGCTAGAATAATGGCTGTAAAGGCGATACCGAGAATGCGTAAGGTAGGTCGAACACTATAGACACTGATTAATTGATTCGCCAAGGGAGCGGTGATCAGGGGCGAAAGTCCAAAGCCAACAATGGTTAATCCCAAAGCCAACCCTTTCTTATCTGGAAACCAGCGAGATACGACAACCATAGGCACACCATAGACAATACCCACTCCGGTTCCAGCAATGATCCCATAGGTGAAGATGAGTATACCAATATGGTTGGCAAAGCTGGAAAGAATATAGCCTAAGCCGACGATAATCCCCCCAATCGCCGTTGTCAGACGGGTTCCAATACGAGGAATGTAAAAACCCGCGATCGGCATAAATGCAGCATAGAAAACCAAAACAAATGTATAGGGCAAAAGGCTTTGAGTGGCACTAATTCCCAACTCATTTTCTAAAGGGGTTCTAAAAATGCTCCAGGAATAGACACTTCCCAAGCAGAGTAGGATCGTCATCCCTAAAGGAATGAGCAACCATCTCCCCTGATGTGCAGGTATTCCCAATATCTCCATCTTTGGCTCATAATCAGTGGTTACACTCATAAGCTTTGACTTCTAAAAGGATTAAGATTTGAATTAGACTCACCGTTCGCTCATTTGAAAAGTTAGCTGCTCGATTTATCGAGCAAAAAGACTTCTGTACAATCCTTTCAGAAATTTGAGAGAGGGACAGGAAAAATTCTATCCTGATTGGGCTACCAACGAACTTATCAGGGGTTGAGGGATCTTATACCAAAAATTTAAAGTCCTGACATATATAGGGATTCCAAAATCCAATGCCAACCAGTTAAGGTACCGACAACATCTTGTGACAAAGAGTTTAATATTTTATCTACTTTATCTCTTAAAAAGTCTAAAGATTCACACAGTTCCCAAGCCAAATCTTGTTTGAGATATTCCCAAAATCTTTCAATGGCATTAACTTCGGGACAATATGGCGGCTGAAAAAATAAAATAATATTATCAGGAACTTCTACTTCTTCACTAATATGAGCCGGAGCATTATCAAGAAGTATTACTAATAATTCTTCGTCAAACTCTTGAGAAAATAAGGATAAATATTGACTAAAACAAGCAGCATCTAGGTGAGAGAATTCATAAAAAAACTACGTCTTTCTTTTGGTTCTACTGCTCCATATAGCCAAAAGCATTGAAAATTGAATTGATGAATATCTACTGGCTTTATTCCTTTAAGTGTTATTTTTTTGCGCTGGATAGTATGTAAACCTAACCGAGTTCCATCACTACACCAAAAACTCACTTTTTGGTATTTTTTAATTAAGTCACATCCTTTTTCTAACAAGGATTGTAGCTTCTGAGTGAATGTATTTTTAAATTCTTCAATTTCTCCTGGTAGTTGTTTTTTGTTTTTTGGTCTTACAACTTTTAACTTAGCTTTTAATTCTTGATTTACTAATCGATGTACTGTACTGTAACTCAGCAAAATTTCAGAGTAAACAAATAGCCAAATTTGCACTTCCTTATAGCTTTTAAATCCTTGAGGGTCTCTTAATTCTTGCTGTAATTTAGATACCTGCTCTACCGTTAATTTTTTTGGTCTTCCTGTTTTTGGTCTTTCTGTGAGTAGTTCTTCAATTCCTGAATCGCGATAAATTTCTAACCAACGATAAACCGTTCTTTCTGTTTTACCAACAAGAACAGCTAAATGTCTGACGGTTTCTACTGCACCTATTTTCCAGAGATATAAGCTTTGAACCTTAGCAAATCCCAAGGCAGTTTTTTGCTGATTCATCAGCTCCAATAACCTTTCATGAGATTCAACAACCTTTAGTTTAGCAACTCCAGTCATAATTATTTGCTGTTTTCAAACTTTAATTTAAGTATGACACTACTTTAGATTTTTGGTATTAGCTAGCGATTAGCTTCGCTAGTGCCGTAGGCAATCGCTTCTCTGAATTTCCAGAAAGCTCACTCCTCTCTAGATCTTCTCAAAGCTTTATATAATAAATGTTTTGGCATAATTAGTCTGAATAGACTCGAAAATTGAGCGAACGGTGAGTAATTTACCGCTAGCCAATTTAGTGATCGCCAATCTTATCCGGGGCAGTATTAAATCCAGTACCCGCCTCGACAAATTTCTCCCGTTTGACCAGAAACAAGGACCAACTCATCTGCTGTCAGGTTGTCTACCGAGCAGGTATAAAATCGTGTTTCTTCCCCAAACTATTTGATAATGGCACTCCTGAGTGTGTATGCTTGTAGTTGAGACACTTTAACAACCATTAACCAAGGTTTAATTAAGTTAAATAGCGTAAAGGGTTGAAGTATCAAACGGAGGTTATTAAGAATATTACTCCAACCATACTGCTTCTTTAGAGGGTTAACTAAGTGCGATTCGGGTAAGGGCTAACAGTGATGGTGATAGCGAACGAATTCAGAGCCATAGGCTGCCGATAGATTGTCAGGAGAAAGGGCAACTTCTGGCGTTCCCTGACAAAGTATAGTGCGGTTGAGGCACAGAACATGATCGCAGTTTCGCCGCACCATATTTAAATCATGGGAGATTTGCAAAATTGTCCAGCCTTCCTCTTGCTTGAGTTGATAGAGCAATTGATAAAATTCAGTTTCGCCACGCATATCCAATCCTGCCGGAGCTTCATCCAGAATCAACAATCGACGCGGGTAAACCAGGCAATATGCCAGCAACACCCGCTTTGTTTCACCCCCAGAAAGCCCACTGAGGGGTTGATGTCTAAGATGAAGTGCATCTACCTTTGCTAAAGCATCTCGGACAGCATGACGACGTTTTTTAATGTTTGCCCAGGGCACTTGAAATCCTAGCTTGTCCCAGCCCAAACCTACCAGTTCTTCGACCGTCATTGAGATGCGGCGATCGAATAGGAAGTTTTGCGGCAGGTAGGCAATCTGTTGACGGATCTGTCGCGCAAGTGAACCTTTGCGGCTCAACGGTTGACCGAGAATGAAAACGTTCCCTGCTTGCCGAGGCAGAATGCCCAGAATGGCTTGCACCAGAGTACTTTTACCCGCTCCATTCGGACCAACGATTGCCGTATCGGTGCCTGCCCCCAGGGAAAAGGAAACCTCCTGCACCGCCGTATAGGTTTCAAGAGTAACCGTGAGTTGCTCAACTGCGAGTACAACTTCTTTCAAGTCGAAAAGTCCTCCTAAAACCTGACCCCAACTCGCTGTGGCACTACTGCAACAGATTGAGGCATCCAGAGCGGCAACACGGACTGAGTTGAACCACCAAAAGCGGTGACTAAACCCTGCACGTTTTGACGCATGGTTGTGATGTAATATTCCGGTTCCAGGGCTTCGGGACTACCCGTTTCGATCGGATCAAAGGTGCTGATCTCGACATTCAAATCCTTTGCTAGCGCCGCGAAAGTATTTTCTCCGGCTTGGGGTTCAGTGAGGAGAGCTTTGAGATTCGCTTCCTCTACAGCATCTGTCACTCGCTTGACATCTGCTGGTGCGGGGTTTTCTTCAGGAATGTCTACCAAAAACTCGGCTTCTAAGTCATAGCTTTGAGCAAAGTAGGGGGCAAAGTCATGGAAGGCGACAAAAGTTTGTCCTGCATAAGGTTCAAGAGTTGAGGTAATTTCTGCATCCAGTTTTTCCAGTTCTTCAATGTAAGCCGCTGCATTGGCGGTGTACTCAGCTTCACCTTCTGGATCAGCCGCAATTAGTCCGTCTCTAATATTTTCAACTTGTTCAATGGCACGTTTGGGATCGAGCCAGACATGTGGATTGTATTCACCATGATGGTGATGTCCTTCCTCAGCCTTTTCTTCCCCTTCCTCATGATCGTGAGCGTGGTCATGATCATGGTCTTCTTCTTCCTTATGACTACCCTCTTCTACCTCTTCATTGGCGATCGTGGCAATTCCCTCGCTGGAGTCAATGAGCTTCAAATCTGGATTACTGGCATTTTCGACTAAATCCTCTAAAAATTCCTCCATTTCTAATCCATTTTGTACCAGCACATCAGCCTCAGCAAGCCGTTGGGCATCTTGTGGTTTAGCCTGATAATCGTGTGGACTTACATTGGCTGGCAACAACTGGTTTACTTCTGCGCGATCGCCCGCCACGGCTTTGGTAAACTGAGTGATGGGCAAAAATGTTGTCATCACTTGTAACTCACCCGTTGTTGCGGCAGTCGTCGATTGTGCTGGGGAATCTGAGTTTGTTGTCGGTGCATTGGTTTGGCAACTGCCTAAACTAACGGCGATCGCAGATACTACCACAACAGAGAACCGACGAACGAGATTGCTGGATGGTTTTAATCTTGTTTTTGAATGAATCATCTGAAGTATTCTCACTGCAACATCAACGCCAAATCTTTAGCCAAATAAGTCAGAATCAAGTCTGCACCGGTTCGCTTTATACTCGTCAGTGTCTCTAAAATCACTTTTTTCTCATCAATCCAACGAATTTTCCCCACTCGATCATCCATCATGTCCGAAGGGGCAACGAAATCCGCGTTATAGCTTTCAGTCCCCGCATTGAGGTTTCGGTCAAGCTCATAGTCCCATGAGAATGGTTATCATTGCCTATTCTACAGCACCCGCCGTGAAAAGTGACTCTTCATCTTTTCTTCGGCGTGGAGAGCCTCGGCTCTGGCGATGGAGACGATTTCTTAGGAGCGTCCAACGGACGCGAGCGCATCCGCAACGGATGAAAGAAACACATTTTTCGTGAAAATCTCAAATCCTTGCTGGGTAAGGGTTTCAAAATGTGTTTCTTAAAAGAGGGTTATATAAAGCCCAGCGCTTTTGCCTTCACATCCGCTCCAACGTTAAGTTAGGTTTGCAAAGACTTGCAATTTTTGTGTTTTCGTACCTTAACCCAGCCTACAAAGCCACGACTCTAAATCGGTTAAACTTATGCAGATTAAACGTTCATTTCGGTTCATTTTCTCACTTGTGCTGGCTATTTCTTTAGTATGGGTAAGCCTTAAGCCCTTTAACAGCCTTGCAACAGCCTCCACTAGTCAAATAGTACAGAATACATTCCCATCTTCCGAGACTAACCTTGTTGCTCATGCCAAAGCTGGAGAGTTTGTGTTACCCCCTTTGCCCTATGCCTACGATGCTCTTGCTCCCTACATTGATAGCGAGACGATGACTTTTCACCATGATAAGCACCATGCTGGCTATGTCAAAAACTTAAATGGCGCGATCTCAAAACACCCAGAATTGAAAGGTAAATCGGTGGAGGCGTTATTGCGTGATCTCAGTAACCTTCCAGAAGATATACGCTCTACCGTACGCAATAATGGTGGAGGCCATGCCAACCACACGATGTTCTGGGAAATTATGACTCCTGATAGTCAAAACCAACCCACTGGTAGGATTGCCTCAGCAATTAATGATACTTTTGGGGACTTTGAAACCTTCAAGCAGGAATTCAATACTGCTGGAAAACAACGTTTTGGTAGTGGCTGGGCTTGGCTAGTTTTGACCAAGGATGGAATGTTAGAAGTTACGAGCACAGCTAACCAAGATAGTCCTTTTCTTGATGGCAACTATCCGATCATGGGTAACGATGTTTGGGAGCATGCATACTACTTAAACTATCAAAACCGCCGAGGAGACTACCTTGATGCTTGGTGGAGTGTTGTGAATTGGGAAGAAGTCAATAAGCGATTTGAACAAGCTCAAGGCTCCTAAAGAGTTAGAAGGATCTGAATTTTAACTCAATGGATGTGTATGGCATATGTAGTGTCTTTGTTGAAAATCTGAGAACAACATATGGCGTAAACTTAGTCCCTCATTAGGGTGCGTTACTAGCTAACGCACCGAAAATACTGATACCAAATCCGGTATGGTTAGTCGATAAAGGGGCTACTCCCCACTTCCTCACTACTGCAACATCAACGCCACATCTTTAGCAAAATAAGTCAGAATCAAGTCTGCACCGGCTCGCTTCATGCTCGTCAGCGTCTCTAAAATCACTTTTTTCTCATCAATCCAACCCTGTTGTCCAGCAGCTTTAATCATGGCGTATTCACCACTGACGTTATAGGCTGCAACAGGTACATTCGTATGCTGTTTGATTTGGCAAATAACATCCATATACGCTAGAGCAGGCTTAACCATGACAATATCTGCCCCTTCTGCAATGTCTAACTCAACTTCTTTGATTGCTTCTTTAGCATTTGCAGCATCCATTTGATAGGTTTTCTTGTCACCAAATTTAGGAGCCGAGTCTAGGGCATCGCGAAACGGTCCATAGTATCCCGAGGCATATTTTGCAGAATAGGCGAGAATGCCGACGTTAATCCATCCCTCCGCATCTAGTGCCCGACGAATTGCGCCCACTCGACCATCCATCATATCTGAAGGGGCAACGAAATCAGTTCCGGCTTCTGCTTGCACAAGTGCCTGTTTTACCAGCACTGCAACCGTTTCATCGTTGAGAATCTTGCCATCCTGCACAATGCCATCATGCCCTTCACTGCTGTAGGGATCAAGGGCAACATCAGTAAAAACCAGAATATTGGGGACGGCTTGCTTGATGGCTCGCACCGAGCGAGGAATTAAGCCATCCGGGTTATAGCTCTCAGTCCCCACATTGTCTTTTTGGTCGTGGGGAATAAGGGGAAACAGGGCGATCGCGCCAATTCCCAACTCATACGCCTGCTTCACCTCATCCAGCAACAAATCCAGGGTGTAACGGTAGCAACCAGGCATTGATGGCACTGATTGCTGTTGCTTCTCCCCTTCCATAACAAACAATGGGTAAATTAAGTCTTTTACGCGCAAGCTATTTTCCCGCACCATACGACGCAGGGTTTCAGTTCGCCGCAACCGTCGAGGACGATGCACAATCGCTGGCATAGTGGATTTGGCTTGGCGTCCAGAATCGGCAGGGTCGATTTCTGTTAGCGGAGTTTGAGGTGCAAGCGTTGAGGTTTCAGTCAGGCTCATAGTATAATGAGAATGGTTATCATTCGCTTATTCTACAGCACTCGCCGTGAAAAGTGACTCATCATCTCAAGAAAGTGCAACCCATTCACCCCGTCTGACTCGCAATCAGCAAGCGGTGCTCGATGTCCTGCTAAGCCAAGCGGATGCCCGCTCAGCCCAGGAATTGTATAGCCTGCTGCGTGAACGACAGGCGATCGGGTTGTCAACTGTGTATCGGGCACTGGAAACCTTGAAGCTTTACGGGTTGATCAAGAACCGAGTGGGTGTAAGTGGTGAATCGCTGTACAGCCCCGTTGCTCTCGATCAGCACTACCTCACCTGCTTGCAATGTGGTCAGTCTTTCCCGCTCGATCGCTGTCCTGTGCAAGAATTTGAAGACCATTTGCAGCATTCCGTTCGGTTCAAAATCTACTATCACACCCTGGAATTTTTCGGACTCTGTGAACCCTGTACCCATCAACAACCACATTTGTTCACGGGAAGTATCGATACATTTCCTTACGGTGTAAGACACGAACGAAGGTAATCATCCCTTCATCCTGTGTCAAACCAACCCGGTAATCGCCAACGCGGATACGATAATAATCTCCATCTGCCTTAAGTTTTTTGATATTGCTGATATCTAAGAGTCTGTGAGCATTTTCAACTTCTTCTATGACGGCTTTGATTCTCGCAAGCAATTCTTCATCTCGAATTTTGCCAAGATCCTTTTCAAAGCTTTTTCTAAACTCAACTTTAACGCTTTTGGTTCCAGCAGTTTAAAGATAGAATCGCGGCTAGTTAATTCAGTTGTTTCTCCCTCTGCGATCGCTCGTTCCATTGCCACGTCTTCAATCAGTTCTGCCAAAAATTCAGAAACTTCTTCGCGGTTATCACGAAGTAACTCGATGATTGCACTTTTCAGAATTTCCTTGAGTTGGTCTGTGTTTAGCGTAATTTCAGACATAGTGCTGACCTCTGATTAGTTTGAGTGGGATAGATTGATTCCTAACGCTTCAAGCTGTTGATTGATCCAAGCCGTTGCTGTTGCTTCATCGGTTTCGATCGCCCGTTCTACTCCTGTTTTAGCAATTTCTAGCAGTTGTTTCGATTTATCTTCTAAATCGTAAGATCGATTGACTTTATCAACAAAATTTTGCTGTGTTTCCAAAGGAGGACGAGCTATCAACAAAGATTGAAGCACAGGGATTGTCAGATTAGTTTGAATTCCACCTGTATTAGCTTGTTCAGTTTGCAACTTGCCAACTAAAGAATTTACGTAAAGAGCGAGATAAATTGGCAGAATAGATTTTTTAGGTCTAGTGAGAATAAAGTAACTTCCATAAACAGCATTATTTAAGTATTCGGTAATTACAACAGCAAGCCCCAGTGTTCCACTGCGAGAAATTAAAACATCACCTGTTTTGACATTCCTTTGTTGTTCCTTAGCAACTTCCGGTGAAATAAACTTCAAGTCCTTCTCACTAAAGCGATACTTTTGCAAGTCAGCAATCCTTAGAAATGGCACACCTTGGTCAAGATATTCAAATGGCTCAGAGGTTCCATATTTGAAGATTGATGATAATTCTCCTAGTTTTTTTAGCTCCCAATTTCTCTCTGAACAGGAAGTTTCTAGACGTTCATAAAGCTCATCATATTTTGGCTGATAATACTCAGCGTCGAGGCGATCGCTGAACAGAAACGACTCAGAAAAGCTCTTGACTGCAACGGTTTCTTCCGTAGGTTGCCAGTCCTTCAAGCCAAGTTTCGACAACAGCAAATCCTCAGCTTGTTGGTAAATTTCTTTTGCGCTGTCTCTAACTATCCCAGCTTGGCGAATAATTTTCTCTATCCTATTCTGAAATTCTCGTTTAGGTTTGGCAATTAAAATATCATCAAACTCTATTAATTTAATTTCAGGGCGAGTTGCCTTGATTCCTCTTCTTCTAAGTTGAAGATAACCATAATCTGAATTAAAGAACGTTGAGACATAGTAAGAATTAATCTTACTCTCATCCACTTTTATTTTTCCAACATGAGCACTCGTATTCGCAATTGGAAAATTATCTGGAATGACCGTACTTCTACCAAAATAGACACCAGTTTTTGTAATTACAATATCTCTTGGTTTAAGTTCTGATCTTTTCAGAGATTGATGTAATTCAGCAGAAATAAACCTATAGATATTTTCATCAATGTATCCTTCTTTGACAGATTCGCTCAAAATATAGTAGATGCCCTCATCTTGATACTGAGTCGCACTGTGATCTCCATCTGTAATTAATAAGCTACATTGAACAAGAGGCTCTAGCTCCATATTGCTGTTTCTGATTGTATGAACAGCATTGACGTATTGTTTTTGATAAAACTCTGCACCTATAGTCATTAAGTTCTCAAGCTCTGAGGACTTTAAAGATACAGCTTCAAGCCCATCCATTAGCCGCTGATACCGTGCAGCATCAAACGGTGTAACAGATGGGCTGGGTTCAAAAAAACTGAGCTTCTCCTTTTTGGCAAACTCAATAAAGGCTTCGGCAATGCCGTCTTCCGTCAGTCCTTCGTGGTTATATAGGTCATGATCCACCACTAAATGACCGTGAATATCTTGCAAAAAGTCGCCTTCTATACGTGACCTGCGATTGACCGGAGACGGCGGCATCAAATCGCTGAGTGCATCATCCGGTGCAGCCCTAGACAATGAAATCTTGCGCCAAATCTTATCGCCAGAGTTATCCTTCCCCGACTTCCGCATCGTGGCAAAGAAGATATTGTAGTCATCCTGACGAGGGCAGAGTGCGCCTGCTTTCGGGTCATCATTCCACTTCTGCACAAACAGCACCGAGGTTTTCGTGCCTGTGTGTGGCTTGAAGGTGTTGCCATGTAGTCCCACCACCGCCAGAATCCGGCACCGTTCCGCAATAAAATCTCGAATGTTTTTATCCGAGGAGTTGTTAAACCGTCCTTGAGGAAGCACGATCGCCATTCTGCCTCCCGGTTTCAAAAAATCCAGGTTGCGTTCAATAAACAAAATGTCGCGCCCCACTTTGGTTTGCCACTTGCCATTCGGCTTTTTTGCCAAATCATAGCGGGCAATCATGCGCGGTTCCTTAATGTCTCCCGCAAAGGGCGGATTCGCCATCAACAGATCAAACTGAAACCGTTGATAGCTGGTTTTATCGGCACGGAGCTTTTTCAGCCGCGAAAACGCCCGATGGTAGGTATCATCCCAGTCTTCCTGCTGGATAATTTCATCCCACAATTCATAGTCCAGCGTATTCAAATGCAACACATTCTGTTCCCCATCCCCCGCGATCAGGTTTAGGGTTCGCGCCACCCGCACCGCTTTCTCATCAAAATCGATGGAAAACACCTTACTTTTCACATACTCGTCGCATTCTGGCGGTCGGGGTTCTGCCGTAAACATATGGCTGGCTTCTAGCCCTTGATCCTGCATAATCTGCTGCCACACATGGAACATCGTATGCACCGGAAACCCCGACGACCCTGCCGCAGTGTCGATCATGTACTCATCCTCTTTCGGATTGAGCATCTTCACACACATATCGATCACATAGCGCGGCGTAAAATATTGCCCCTTATCGCCCTTGCTACTCTGGTTAATCAAGTATTCAAAGGCTTCATCGATCACATCCAGATTGGAGTTAAACAGCTTCACATTCTCCAACGATGAAACGCAAACGGATAGATGGGAGGGCGTGAGGCTAATTTTGGCTCCCTCGCTAAACACCCCTGGCCACTTTTCCTTTGCCTTCTCGAATAAAGCCTGAATCTTAGTTTTCAGTGCCGCTTCTGTCTGCCCCGTATTGCGAAACTCCAGAGAACGAGTCAATCGACGGTTGCCCTGCCCGGAATACCACTCATCGTAGAGCTTGGTAAAAATCAGCTTAAACACTTCCTCAAAGACATCCACCCCAGCATTTGCCAGCACCTCATCTTCTGTCTCTTCAATGATGGTTTTGAGGGATTTATTCTCCTTCACCAACTTATCATTGGCGATCAGGTCTTCCAAAGTGAATTTGATCTGAAGAATATCTGCCAGGGTTTGATTGGCATTGGGTAAACCAGGGATATCTTCAAAATAATTGGGGTCTTTGCGTCGGTAGTAGGAAATCTGATCGCCATTTGTCCAAACCGCGATCGGCGCACCCGTAGCATTACAGTACGAGCGAAGCTGGTCTTTCCCATTCTTCAGCTTTGGCTTTTTCAACTCCACGATCATGTAAACTGTGCTGGGGCGGTCTTTGTCCATCACCACAATGTCTGCCCGTTTTACCTCCCGCCCAAAATTCACCCCATACTCTACCCGAATGCGGCTGATAGGATAATGTAGGCGATCGGTCAAAACCTGTAAATAAAGCTGCCGAATTGCCTCTTCTGGCGTTAGCTTGATTGCTTTCTGTCGCACCAAACAAATGGTGGAGGGAACCTCACCGCTTTTAGTTTTTTTGAAGGTAATACTTTGTTCTAATTGCTCAATTTCAGTTGCCGTAAATTGTGACAGCCTGTAATTTGAGTCTTTAAGAATATCGGCTAATTTCATGAGTAAAATTTATCGAAATCGTCTACAAATTTAGAAACAGCTAGAGAGCCTGAATGAGTGTATACAAAATTTGATAAGCAGGTTCATAAACTTTAATTGCTTCTCTGTCAGTTTTGAGATTTGGATAATAATTTTTATACCAAGCATTGAAAGCCACATTCAGCAGGTTCGTCCTCAATTTGAATAATTTTCTCTTTGCTTACAAGCCAAAGCTATATCCTGCAAAGGTTTCATTGATTTAAGGAGGAAAATTACTAAGATCAGCTTTATTCTCAATTGGTTGTAGTTTTTGAGAATGGCTGAACTTGCGATTGCCTACAGCACCAGCGAAGCTGATCGCTCAACTTCCCATAGCGTGGTAAAAAATATTCTATATCCAAGCTAACCTGCTGAATGTGGGTTGAAGGTGCGCAACCTGGTCAAAAACCACAAGTTAGCCAAATCAATATCAGATGCTAGCTGGACAATGTTTAGAACATGGGTAAAGTACTTGGGAAAGGTATTTGGTACAGTAACTGTTGCCGTAGGGTGAACGAAATTTTGCGTGGGATTTCAATTCTCCGCGTCCCCGCGTCTCCGCGTCTGTTTATCATTCCCCCCACCCTTTTTTTCGCTCACCCGTTGCCGTACCTCCTCACTACACCAGCCAAAACTGTTCTAACTGCAGCACTACAGTCAAGAAATCTCTCAGTACTCGTACCCACAAATGCGGATGTGGAACTGTACTATACTCCAGATGAGAATGCCGCAAAAAACATTCTGAAATTAGGACTACGTAACGTAGGGCATACGGGAACGCTCCAGTCAGAGTACTGGATAAACGCTTCTGGACAGATGAGCCTGAGCCTCTGGTGTTTAGATGAAAGTCTGTACACTAAGTTTGCTGGATGAAGGAAGAATCCCCTCACCTTTTAGGCAGGGGAGTGTCAATCCCCGGAACGTTTTAGAATTCAAAGATGGTACGAAGGGTTGCCACCCAAATGGTGTCGTTATTATTGTTGTGTTCTGGATTAAGAATCACAAGCACACCTGGGTTAAGGGCAATATTATCGGTAAGTTGGTAGCGATATTGAGCCTCCAGATGCCAAGACGTGTCAGCATCCTCAAGACCGATATCATTATCAGTCACCTTCGGGGGTTGTCCCACGATGAACCCAAGCAAACTGCCCTCTGAGCCAAAGTCGGGTAATGCTAGGGTGACAGCCCAGTTAAAAATAGTGGCATCATCGCCCTGGCTAACCGGGACACCATCGTTGAACCCATCAATTTCACTCTGAGCTCTTGTCAGCCCTGCCCAACCTGAAAGCGTGAAGGCTGGACTGATGCGAAAGCGTGTAGAGACCCCAAAGTGATCGGCTGAAGTGGCTGTATCTTCTCCAAACGGCACATTTGCCAGTTCGCTACCCGTTTCCCCAGAGACAACTACCTGTCCTCCAGGATAGTAGGCTCGCACGTAAGTCAAACCTAAACCCACGCGATCGCTAAGATCGAAACTAAGCTGTCCAATAGCCGCGTAGCTACCATTAAACAGCCCATTTTTTTCACTGGGGTCACTGGCATTCGGTGCCAAGTAGCCTACAGATAAGTTGAGCGCGTCACTAAAGCTATACGTGAGAGTTGCTCCCGTACCTTCCAATCCCTGGTAGTAAATGGGATTGAAGCGCCCAAAACGGGAAATTGCCCCCGTAAGTTCTTCCGAGAAAAATTCGTTGAAGTTGGCGAAGTTTTCATTAAACTCACCCCCAACGGCATCGATAACAAATGAGAGCTTCGCGCCTTTGGGAGCACCATGTCCATGTCCGTGTCCATGTCCATGTCCATGTCCGTGTTCCTCTTCTTCCGAGTCATGGGACTCTCCCGTTTCACCCACTGAGAACCGATAGAACAACTTCCCAATCCGAACGCTATTGTTACTCCCCTCATCAAAGGCGAGGCGAGTCATACTCGTTCCAGTTATGTTAGGATCATCGCCTTCACCAGGACCGAAGGGAATGGTATTAAGAGCATCCAAGCGGGTACCTAACAAGTCTTTGCCTGTAAAGCTTGTCTCAAAAAACAGACGTGTTCGGTTGTTGAAAACGATGTTATCTTCTACCTCTTCACCACTGCCATCTGCTTTTTCGTCGCCAAATGCACCACTGACAGAAAAACTGACTTCTCCCCGAAGCTTGGTAGTCGTGGAGAACTGATGGTCTTCTAAGAACGCCACGCGACCGTCCAGCGTATCCAGGCGCGTACCAAACGTTGCCAAATCTGTTTGGAACTCTTGTGCTAGCCGTTGCAGCACCTCTAAATCCTGACTAGTAACAAAACCTTCGCCACTGCTGGTCAGTATACGCCCAATTTGTTGCAAACAGGCATTCAATCCAGTCGCAAATTCATACCGGGTTAAGGCACGGTTGCCACGATAAGTGCTATCAGGATATCCAGCAATACAACCATAGCGTTCGACCAGATCTCGCAGTGCTTCAAATGCCCAGTCTCCCGGAGAAACATCCCGCAGTTGAGAGACATTGGTGACTTGCTCGAGGGAGTCAGCACCGCCTTCATTGCTATACTGCTCAATTTGTTCCAAAACATTAGCCGTCTCGGATGCCACTAAGTTCTGTATGGGCGTCACTGTTACTGAAGGAGGTTGGGATGCAGCGGGGGATGGTTTTGTAGAGAGCTGACTTATCTCATCTTCTGCGTTTTCTGCATCATTATCCTGTATAGCGGCTACTGAAATTTCTGCCACTGGTCGTTGCACCAGTTCGGTTATTGTTAATGTTTCGCTACCCAGTGCGCTTTCCCAGGCAGCTAAAGTACTCCCAAACAGCACTGGACTCACGAGTAAAGCCTTCCACCACGTTTTTGACATGACAATTCCTCACACCCTAGTTGAGATTCAACAGAAATTCACTCCTGACCTCACAACACACCCATCACTTAAGGGGCGATTGTGATTATGATAATCATTATCATATTGCTGGTCTCGTTGCAAACTATTTGTAATGGGAGGGTTGGCAGCTTTACAGGTTGGACCTGTCGCCCGCAATCTCTCTGGTGCAAGAGCGCCATTCGGCTATAGTTACTGGCGTTGGGTTTCGTTACCTGATGCTGTTGGCGAAATAATTTGTAACCGAAAAACAGTTGCATATTAGACATCTCCAAAAACTCAATATTGACCTAGATGCCATAAGGGTTTCAGGTTCTTTTCTGGAGATGTCTAATGAGAGACATTAACTCAAGATGGTTTCGTACTGCCTTTTTAAGGAAAATGGAAATGATTTTCAAGATAATGCTTCCCCAGAAATTGAGAGGATAAAGCTCAAAGGAGCGCTCAATTTTTGTTTGGTCCCGTTCGGTTTCAAATTGCCATTTTTCAATAAAATGAGAGGCAATTAAATTAAGAGGGTTTGAGAAGTTATCCATACGAAGAACCAGCTCTTTTTGGGGGATAAACCCTATGACAGTTTCAATATGGGTAGACTCGTCTGTGTTCTTGACATGAAATCGAGTTCCGATTTTGTCCTCACTTAAGTTGTCAACCCTGGCATTCTCAATACCAGGAATAGGACCATAGCCTGCAAAACTCTTCCAGTGGGACACATCGAAGATCTGCTCACAAAGGGCGTGAGGCGAAAGTGGTGAGGTGGTAGCTACAGTGAACTTGATCATGTTTGGTATTGATTCATTATTCACCAATTCTTAATTCTTAATTCTTCCATTACGGGCTTAACCGAGCAATATTAAATTACAACCCATTACCAATCAAAATAAATGGAGCCCAATAGTAGGGATGGTTTAGGTTATTCCTGACAGCTGAGGGTAATTCATTACCGACATATTCCACAAAGATACTGCCTCGATTATCCCCGACAGCAGAGTAATCACCAGTAATGAGGGCAATTTGTGCTTGTCGTAGGGCTTCAGCTTTGGTAAATTTACCAGTGGTGAGTATTTCGTAGAAAGCATTCATTAGTGCTTGAGTGCCACCATCGGAAACTGACCATAATGAGGCTATAGTTGCCCTTGCTCCCGCATTTTGCATCAGGTAACCGAAACCGAGAATTTCTTCCCCGTTACCCATACCTCCTACTCCGGTTTCGCAAGCACTCAGGACAATTAGGTCTACATTAGTCAGGAACCATTCTGCTCTGACTTCTGCTAAGGTGACATAATCCCCATTGCCGAACAGGATAAAGGAATCATCGGGACTCCCTGGTACAAAAGCAGCGTGGGTGGCGAAATGAACTACGGAGTGGCTATCCATCTGGGGCAGGGTAGCAGCTTTACTGAAGTCGTCGTCTACGAGTTTGGTGGTGCTGGGAATAGCAGCTGCGAGATTTTCTACTTCGGTACCAGCAAAGGGTAAACCGGAGAAGGAGAACTGTTGTTTACCAGCTTGGACGTTATGATTACCTTGAGCAAAAGCAGCAGCTAACAGGCTTAGCTCCGCTTGGGGTTGGGTATTGAGGTCATCAATGCTAGCAGCGGTGATATTATTGATACCGAAGTTTTCGATAAGCCATTGCTTGCCGTCATGGAGTGCCGCTAAGGGAATATAGCGCAATTGACCATCTGGTGCATAGATAATGGTTTGGGCTTGAGCAGTAGTGAGGTCATTTTCCAGGGGTTTTATTAGCCAGTCATAGAGCTGACGTGCTGGAGTGAGAGCATCAGAGTTAGGTGTTTCTAAGGCTTGGCGGAATTGGACTATTGTCCGGTTAAGTTGCTCCCGCTGCACTGATACAGTGCGATGAATGGGAGGGGAGTTGGGGGTGGCAAGGATTAGTTCCAAGCGGTCTTCGAGAATGAGAGGATACAAGAGAACGGCATTTTGTTGGAGATTGTTGGAGAGTTTTCTAAGGTTTCCTAATTGGAGACTCTGTTCCCTGGCAGTTTGGCTGAGTTGCTTGACTAGAGCCACAATATCAGAACGCTGCTGAAATTCAGTAAACAGGCGAGCAATTTGCCGTTGCTTAGCGTCAAGTTCCGCAAGGCGCTGTTTTTGGCTAGGGGTTAATTGAGCTGGAGGAATTTGGCGTAGTTGGGAAAGTTCTTTGCCAATTGCAATGGCTTCGTCTTGCAGTTGGGTGTATTCCTGGATAACTTCCTGTTCTGGTGGCAGATTCTCTACTTTCTCATCAACTCTACCTCGTACACCCTGCAGGTAATCTTCTAATTCCTGGACTTTGAGCAAATCGAGTACTTGTTGTGCTTCGAGTACCCGATTTTGCTTGAGGAGCAAGTCAGCTAGGCGGCGATAAGTACCTGCAACGGTTTCAGTATAAGACTTTTGCAGTTCAGTTGGTAGTGCCTTGATATTGTCTCTAATTGCTTGTCTAACATTGACGGATTGTTTGTAGAAAATAATTGCTAACTCTGGCTGTTTTTGAGCTTCTAGGAAAAAACCAATGTTACTGAGAGTATTCCCCACACCTGCCTTGTTACCTACTTCCTGTTGGATAGCCAAAGCTTGCTGGTAATAATCCAACGCCTGCTGATACTCTCCTTGTTTGCGGTAAACTTCCCCAAGATTATTAATAGTAGTTCCTTCCCCAGCACGATCGCCTACTTCCTGTCGAATAGTCAAGGCTCGCTGGTAATAATCCAACGCCTGCTGATACTTTCCTCGATTGTGGTAAACTTCCCCAAGATTATGGAGAGTACTTCCTTCGGTGGGGCGATCGCCGATTTCTTGCTGGATAGCCAAAGCTTGTTGGTAATAATCCAATGCTTGCTGATACTCTCGTCGTTTGCGGTAAATTTCCCCAAGATTATTGAGAGTAATCCCTTCCCCTGCCTTGTCACCAATTTCCTGCTTAATAGCCAAGGCTTGCTGGTAGTAATCCATTGCCTGTTGCTCTTGACCTAGGTTGGAGTAAACTAACCCCAGATTACTAAGAATGGTTCCTTCTCCTGCCTTGTCACCTACTTCCTGCTGGATAGCCAAAGCTTGCTGGTAATAATCCAACGCCTGCTGATACTCTCCTCGGTTGCGGTAAACTTCCCCAAGATTATTGATCGTAGCTCCTTCGCTGGCACGATCGCCGATTTCTTGCTGGATAACCAAAGCTTGCTGGTAGTAAGCCAACGCCTGCTGATACTTTCCTCGGTTGTGGTATAAGTTCCCCAAATTATTGAGAGTAATTCCTTCCCCTGCCTTGTCGCCGATTTCTTGCTTGATAGCCAAAGCTTGCTGGTAGTAATCCAATGCCTGCTGATACTTGCCTAGGTTGCGGTAAACTCTCCCCAGATTATCGAAAGTAGCTCCTTCGCTGGCACGATCACCAATTTTTTGCTGGATAACCAAAGCTTGTTGGTAATAACCCAATGCCTGTTGATACTCTCCCAAGTTGCGGTAAACTAACCCCAGATTATTGAGGGTAACTCCAATACCTGCCTTGTCGCCGATTTCCTGCCGGATAGCCAAAGCTTGCTGGTAATAATCCAACGCCTGCTGATACTTGCCTAAACTATCGTAAACTGCCCCAAGATTAGTGAGAGTAGCTCCAACACCTGCCTTGTCACCGATTTCCTGCTGGATAGCCAAGGCTTGCTGGTAATAGTCCAACGCCTGCTGATACTTGCCTAGACTATCGTAAACTGACCCAAAATTATTGAGAGTAGTTCCTTCTCCTGCCTTGTCTCCTACTTCTTGCCGGATAACCAAAGCTTGCTGGTAGTAATCCAATGCCTGCTGATACTTGCCTAGACTATCGTAAACTGTCCCAAGATTATTAAGTGCAATCCCTTCTCCTGCCTTGTCTCCTACTTCCCGTCGGATAGCCAAAGCTTGTTGATAATAATCTAATGCCTGTTGATACTCTCCTAAGTTGCGGTAAACTAACCCCAGATTATTGAGAGTGGTTCCTTCGCTGAAACGATCGCCGATTTCTTGCTGGATAGCCAAAGCTTGCTGGTAATAATCTAATGCCTGTTGATACTGTCCCAAGTTGCTGTGAGCTAACCCCAGATTATTGAGGACAATTCCTTCTCCCTCACGATCCTTAATCTCCCGACGAATGGTTAGTGCTTGCTGGTAGTACTCCACAGCTTGAGCAGAGTCTCCTTGCTGGCGATAAATTCTTCCCATAAGAAAGAGGATGTTATCTTCTAAAGCAAGACTGCCTGTTAGTTTAATAATTATCAACGCTTGTTCAAAGGTTGCTAAAGCACGAGATAACTCACCCCTACTGTTATATAGCACCCCCCTCAAGAAAAACCCTACACCTTCTGCCTGTTGGTAACCCATCTGTTGACTAAAAGTCAAAGCTTGCTCGATAAACTCCGATGCACGCTCAGATTCTCCTGCTCTTAAATAAGCCAATGCCATCCAGACTAAGGTTTTGGCTTTATTAAACTGGCTACCTACTTCTCGGTGAATTGCCAGCGCTTCGTGTAAGGTTGCCAAAGCTTTGGCATGTTCACCTTGTAGGGAGTAAACTGCCCCAATATTATTCTGCGTTTCTCCTTCACCAATGCGATCGCCCACTTCTCGACGGATCACCAACGCCTGCTGCAATACCTCCAAGGCTCTGAGATAGTCTTTCTTCCTTCGGTAAACTTCCCCAATGTTATCGAGAGCCTCTCCCTCACCCTGGCGATTACCTATTTCTTGGTAAATTGTTAATGCTTGTTGCAACACCTCTAGTGCTTCCGTCTCTTGACTCAAATCAGGGTAAACTTCCCCCAATCTAGTAAGTACTTTCGCCTTACCAGCAAGATCATTGAGTTCTCGACGAATCCCCAACACCTGCTGATACGTCGCCAAAGCTGCTCGCAAGTTACCCCCTTGAAATTGCTCAACTCCTTCCTGGAACAGTTGTTCTACCCTAGTTGCTTGCTTTTGACTCCCTTGCGCCTGCACTACAACAGAGGAGTGCTGAGAATTAACAGGTAACAACGGAAGGGTGAGCACAAAGAGCACAGTAGCATCAGCAAGGAGGAAGTACTTGAAATAGCGGCGCATGGAAAGGATGAAGTATGAAGGATAAATATGACTGGGAAAGTTAAAGGCAGCTATAGGAACCAGAATTAACTATTCTCACTCTATATATCCATATATCTCCCAATAGCAGAGAAATTACGCAAAAACTTGCCCAATATTTTGCTGAATCCCTAGAATTAGAATTTAGAATTTAGAATTTAGAATTTAGAATGAGAAAATTTAGTGCGTGCGCGTAAGCGCAAACGTCTCCCTCGCGATCGGTCAAACTTTATTCCTTCATTTTAGGTGTACCACGCTAGTAGAATAAGTGAATGTATAAAAAATAGTTCTAATCCTTAGTGTGACATAATGAACCACGATCGCTTGTTAAAGGAACTATTCTCCACCTTTTTTGTTGAGTTTTTGGAGCTATTTTTCCCAGAGCTAGTTACCTATCTGGAACAGGATTCTATATCTTTTTTAGATCAAACCCTCTTGAGTGAAATGACTACTGAGGAAAAAAATGGAAGTAAATTACTAGTACAGGCAAAATTCAGGGGACAAGATTCGTTATTTCTGATTTATTGGGAAAACCAAGCGCAAGCTCCAAAGGATTTTAGTCAGCAGATATTTCACTATTTTTCTCATTTGTATCAACAATATGAGTTGCCAGTATATCCCATTGCTATCTTTGCTGATGATGAGCCTGACAGTTTACAATCGAATTTTCACTTGATGAAATTTCATGAGCAATTTGATTCGGAGTTTAACTATGTAGTGATTCAACTCAATCAGCTGAGTTGGCGCAATTTTTTGCGTCAAGTCAATCCAGTAGCCAGTGCACTAATGGCAAGAATGAATATGGCTCCGGAAGAACGCCCCAGAGTAAAATTTCAATGTTTGCATATGTTGGCTAAGTTATCACTTACTCCAGCAAAGAGGCAGTTTATTGCTGAATTTATTAATATCTATTTGCCCCTAAATCATGAAGAACAGGAGCTATTTGAGGCTAAAATTGATAAAATTGAACCTGTTGAACGAGAAGCAGTGAAGGAGCTTGTTAGTAGCTTCAGGTAAAAAAGATGAGAACCATCGGAACAAGAAAATATCTAAGTTGGGATATTATTCGCGAGTAATAAGCGCAAGCGATCAGCTTTGCTGGTGCCGTAGGCAATCGTGTCCTATACTGTCTTTTGTAAAGTCTCTGAAGGCAACTCCCCAAACATGGCTTTGTAATCTCTAGCAAAATGACCTGTACTGTAGAACCCAAATCGATTGGCGATGGCTGCTATATAGCAACTTTCTGGAACATTTGCCTTCAGATGTTGTCGCACTGCATTAAGTCGTCGTACTTTGAGATAGCGCATCGGACTCATGCTAAATAAGTCCTGAAAACCATAAGATAAGGCAGAACTGCTAGACTCTAAATCTTGAGCTAGTTGTTTTAAAGTCAGAGGTTCTTCTAAGTTAGCTAACATTCTTTGCTCTGCTTGGGCAATCAACTGAGAGCGTCGAGAAGGCTTGAGAGAAGCTTGGGAATTCCACTTAATGGGAATCTGACTAATCAACAAAGGAAGAAAATCATCAGTAACGAGTTGTTCAATATGAGGTTGTTGAAAGAAGGTAGGTTTGTGTACTGCTAACCAAACAAGTTGTTTTAGGTAATCTTTAATTTCTTTCATCCCAGCAGGTAATAAATTTACACAATTTCTCCTCAGGAAATTATCGTCGAGATCGTAGCGTTGTAGTTGCTCTATATAAGTGTTAAAAATTTTCCAAGGGATGTAAATGTCTGCTATTGTTCCACCTTGAGGAATTACTAAGTCCACTCCTATTCCATTGAAACCAAAAAGAGTTCTTTGAGGGTCGATAAAGTGACGGTAGGAGTAAAGCTCCTGTTCATTTTCAAGCCAGGCGATGGTAAAAGAGTAGTATTCTTTTAAATCCTCACCAACAACTTGAATCCCTTGATTTGTCTGACTAAATACAAAATATATGTCACCAACCTGGAGCGACAAAAACTCAATTTGAAGAGAACCAGAACGAAGTTGCATTATTTCCAGCCCGCTATAGGCAAAAAAAGCTTTCATACCATCCCAATCTGTAAAGGATTTGGAGACAATCTTCTGATTGCCTGTCCCAGGATTATCTTCAGTTTGGGGAATTTTACTATTGTTTACATCCATCAACAAACTTATATTTGCCGCACTCTATTAAAGAAAAATAATCAAACTTTTTATATAAGCACAATTAATGTTTTTTTTTTAAAAAAGTTAGTTAATTTCTATAGTTTAGAAAGTTGGAATTTTTGAACCTTCAAAGAGTATAGTTTACTACTAAACTAGCCTTGAAGTCTTTAGGCTACCCCATAGCACAACTAGAGTAGCTACGACTCACTCTGATTCCATTGATGCACTCTTGCGTGTCCAACTCAACCAAGCTTATGGGGTTCCAAGCAAGCGATAGCGACTTCACAACCCATCTCAAGGTTACTTATATCTCGCTGTGAGATGCGGTCTGATTTCTATTAACCCTTTTTATGAGGTTTTACCCATGTTTTTTAACGGTCTTTTGAACCGGATGTTGAGAGGGATTGTGGTGTTTACGATCGCCACCACTCTCTTCCTGGGAACTACCCCATTACCCGTAATAGCCCAGGTGGAAACTCCTCCCCCCAATATTCTTTACTTCCAGGTAGACAACTTTGGCTTTGGCGAACTTGGCAGCTATGGTGGAGGTATCCTACGGGGGACGCCCACTGAACGCATCGATCGCTTTGCTGAAGAAGGGATCAAACTGCTAAATTTTGCCCCTGAATCACAGTGTACACCGTCACGATCGGCCCTGATGACAGGTCGATATGCCATTCGCTCTGGCACTCACACCATCAGCTTGGGAGGGGACACTGGACTTGTCGCCTGGGAGAAAACGATCGGTGATATTCTGTCAGATTCAGGATATAACAACTACATTGCGGGTAAATGGCACATTGGCGAGACCGAAGGACGCCGACCCACGGATCACGGCTTCTTACATTGGTATGGTGTTCCTCGGAGCTATGGCGACAGTTACTGGTTTGAAGATCCTTACTATGCAGCTGTTCTCGATCCCAATGATCCCTACTATGTTCCCGAACTTGATCGTGGAGATGTTGATCGAGGTGACCCCATAACCCATGTTATAGAATCAGTTCCGGGACAACCGTTACAAGAGCACGAAATTTTGACGATCGATGTCAAACGTAATCTGGACACTAAATACATGGATCTCGCTAAACAATGGATGCAGGAGAGTAGAGATACAGGTAAACCTTTTTTCATGTATTTTAACCATACCTTGATGCACTACCCGGTTATTCCAAGAGATGAGTTCAAAGGGCAAACTGGATATGGCGACTTTGCCGACAGCCTCTATGAACTTGACTCTGACTTCGGTCAACTGTTGGACTATCTCGATGAACTTGGTGTTGCAAATAACACGATTGTCGTGTTTGCTGGCGACAATGGTGCTGATATCACCCCAGACGCCCTTGGCAATTCAGGGTTCTTTGAGGGATCTTTATTCGCGGGGAGTGAAGGAAATCTGCGCACACCTTGCATTTTGCGCTATCCCGATAAGGTGCCAGCAGGTCAAGAGAGTGACGAAATTGTTCATATTACTGACATGTTCACCACTCTGGTTCGCTGGGCAGGGGCAGAAATCCCTCAGGATCGGGAAATTGATGGCTTAGATCAGCGAGCCTTTTTTGAGGGAAAACAGCAACACTCAGCCCGAGACGGTTTCCCATACTGGAACGGCCCTACCCTCTACGGTGTAAAGTGGCACCATTACAAAGTTAAATTCTACGACCAGACTAATGCCTTGGACCCTGCTTTGAAGCTGGCAACTCCCTATCTGATCAACCTGAGGATAGATCCCAAAGAAAGCGTCCCTTTCAACTATCCCTATACCTGGGTGCTGGCACATATTAGCCGAATCATGGCAGACTTTCAGGCCAGTGTAGAACGGGAACCGCTGATTCCTGCAGGTGCCCCCCTCGATTACGATCCTTATAACCCCCCAAAACTTATCAACTTTCCTATTCCCCCCATACAATTTTTGCCTGGGCTTGAGGATTAAACCAATGGGTACAACAACCAATACCTCTGGCAATTTTGATGTCATTGACTTCCTTTTGAAGGTCATCAAATTTTTCATCTAATTTTTGATCCAGACGGAGGCGTTCGATCAATTGTCGTCTCCAAACCTGAAGACCGTCCTGCCACTGCAACCCAAGCCTGTGGACATGCTTGGCTTGACTGGGGCCGTCGGGGAGATTTTACAGGACGGGATGGACAAACTGCCTTGTTTTGGCGACACACCATTGCTCTGAATGACTTTGCTCAGTCTGCCGAGTCTGTTTGTGAGGCGGGTACAGAGTAAGAAGTAATGGGTGAGTATCTGCCGATCGGGCAGTACTTTCAGGATGGGGCTGACTTTGATGCAGCAGTGGGTTGTTTAGCCACCGAATAATTCTGAAATCAGGGATCACCTTCGTGATTTCCCTCGTCTTTTGTTCATTTTATGAGATACGGTCAATGAAGAAACATCGAATTTGGCAAGCGGTTGTGTCAATCGCGATCGCGATTTCCCTCGTTCTGGGAACTGCCACACCCCCTGCAATGGCGCAACTAGAAGCGCTGCCTGAGATCTTGAAAGCCTATCAAACGGCAGCCACCAGCCCACAACAGGCCAGCGAAACTGCCCTAACTGCTGCTGAAGATAGCCCCCCGAACATTCTGGTGATCATGGCCGATGATATCGGTTGGTTTAACCTCAGCAGCTACAACGATGGTATGATGGGCTACCGTACCCCCAATATCGATCGCATTGCCGAAGATGGGATTCGCTTTACCGATGCCTATGCCGAGAATAGCTGTACGGCTGGACGGGCCGCGTTCATCACGGGTCAAAGCCCTACACGCACGGGGTTGACCAAAGTGGGTTTGCCCGGAGCTGATTTGGGCATTAGCACCAAAGATATTACCCTGGCCGAAATCCTCAAAGAACAGGGCTATGCCACGGGTCAATTTGGCAAAAACCACCTCGGCGATCTCGACAAATTCCTCCCTACCAACCACGGATTTGAAGAGTTCTATGGCAATCTCTATCACCTCAACGCGGAGGAAGAGCCAGAAAACCCTGACTATCCCACCAGTGAGGCCTTTTTTAATCTCTTTGGTCCCCGAGGTGTCATCCACGCTTACGACACGAGGGTCGAGGGGTCTCCCCAGTCCGTTGCTGAAGCCAATGCCTTACAGACAACCCTGGTTCCCGACCATCCCTGTGCAGCTGAAGCGGGTCCTGAGGTGAAAGCCTATTCTTACGTGACAAAAGAGATTCCCCAAGACAATCCTAAAGGACTGGAGCCAGAGGTCCGCCAGGTTATTTGCAACACCGGAGCCTTGGATACATCACGGATGCCAACGGTTGATGAAGAATTTCGGGATGCCAGCCTGGCCTTTATGGATAAGGCAGTCAAAGTGGATCACAAGCCTTTCTTTGTCTGGTTTAACCCCAGCCGGATGCATGCCAATACCCGGTTGAAGCCAGAGTCTAAAGGGGTCACGGGCCAGGGCCTCTATGCGGATGGTTTAGTCGAACACGATGCCCTAGTGGGCGAGATGCTCGACAAACTAGATGAATGGGGGATTGCAGACAACACTATTGTCATCTACACCTCAGACAACGGCGCACAGTTCTATCGGTGGCCTGATGGGGGGATTGCTCCCTTCAAAAACGAAAAAAATACCAACTGGGAAGGAGGAGTCCGCGTTCCCTTTTTGGTGAGCTGGCCCGCCCGTTGGCGGGGTGGTGTCGTATCCAACGACATCATTTCCATGTTAGATTGGTTACCGACCCTCACTGAAGCAACCGGGATTCCCGAACTGCACAATATTGGCGAGCAGTTGCTGAACCCCTGTCTGACAGAAAGTCCCGACCCCGATCTGTGCGATCTTGAGGCAACTCCCCCCGTCCCCACCACTTCGGTTTACCAGGCTGACGGTCGGGATTTCGGTCCGTTGCACTTGGATGGATACAACTTCTTACCTCGCCTGGATAGCATTGCCTCCCCAGATTCGATCGCGTCGGCTCAGGTCGTACCCGCACCCCGTCACGAGTTCTTCTATCTCACCGACGATGGATCTCCCTCAGCCTTGCGATTTGATGACTGGAAAATAATCTTTCTAGAACAACGAGCCCAAGGCTACGATGTTTGGTCTGAGCCTTTTGTCAGCTTGAGGGGACCTCTGCTTATTAACCTGCGTCGCGATCCCTTTGAACGCGCGCCTGATGCAGCATCCAACTATGACCTCTGGAAGTCCGCTCATGCGTTTCTGGCAGCCCCAGCCCAAGCCTATGTTGCCCAGTTCCTAGACACATTTCGGGACTATCCTCCCCGTCAGACTCCGGCCTCCTTTACCATTGATAGCCTCTTGGAAGATTTGGAAAAGGATCTCGAAAACATGAGACGTCAGGACTGAGCTGGTTCTCCAAGAGAGTTGGTTAATCTATAGGGTGGGCTATTTTCCCCACCCTGGAAGACGATTTTTCGTTAACATAATTCCCATGATTTCTTCCTGGTTTTCCCCTTTAATCCGTCAACTTTCTCTAATTTGTCTGACTATTACTCTTTGTTTGAGCTTACCTGCACCCTTGAAGGCTGCACCGCTCAATTCTTCCCTCTCAAATGCCTCCTGTCCTGAAAACATGGTATTGATCCCTAGTGGAATCTTCAAAATTGGTTCTGACAGTCACTACCCTTCAGAGCGTTCCGCCGAAGATGTTACCGTTGAGAGTTTTTGTATCAATAAATATGAGATTACTAATTCAGAATTTGCACAATTTGTCAAGGAAACCGGCTATATTACAGTAGCAGAGCGTCCCCTATCCATAGAACAGTTTCCCAGCTTATCAGATGACCAACGAAACCCTGGTTCATTAGTCTTCCACATGGCGGACAAAAATGCTAAAAAAGTAGGCAATCTCAGTTGGTGGAAGTGGACTCCTGGTGCAGACTGGCAACACCCCTTTGGTCCAAAAAGCGATATTAAAGGAAAAGAGAAATATCCCGTAGTCCAGGTTTCCTATGAAGACGTTGTAGCTTATGCTAAATGGGCAGATCTCTCATTACCGACAGAAGCTCAATGGGAATATGCTGCTCGTGGTGGACTAGATGATGCTGACTACAGTTGGGGTGAGCAATACTCTGCTACAAAGGCTAATACTTGGCAAGGAATTTTCCCTTTTTTCAACACCAAAGCCGATGGTTACACTGGAACTGCACCTGTAGGCTCATTTGAACCCAATGGCTATGGTTTGTATGATATTACAGGCAATGTTTGGGAATGGACTTCAGATTGGTATAGCATTGGTCACGATGGCAAAACTCACAGTTCCAATCCTACAGGTCCCTTGGAACAAGAAAGCTTCGACCCTAGAGAACCAGGGATTGCTAAGCACGTAATTAAAGGTGGCTCTTATCTTTGTGCTCCTAACTATTGTAGTCGCTATCGTCCTGCGGCTAGGGAGTCTCAATCACCGGATACGGGAACCACACATATTGGCTTTCGCTTAGTGAGCAATCCACTCAGTTCGTAGTGGGTACTTCTTATCAGGGTAACGGTACTTCCAAACAGATCTCCTCTTGTGGGACTATGTTAGCGGAGATTTTCCGCTAACATAGTTTCTTCTCCCCAACCATTTTTTCGCTCACCCCAGTTGGACTCAAATGATTGCCTGTCCCAGGAGCATCTTCCGCTTGGGTAATTTTACTATTGTTTACATCCATCAACAAACTTATATTTGCCGCACTCTATTAAAGAAAAATAATCGAACTTTTTATATAAGTAAAGTTAATGTTTTTTAAAAAAAAGTCAATTAATTTCTATAGCTTAGAAAGTTGGAATTTTTGAATCTTCAAAGAGTATAGTTTACTACTAAACTAGCCTTGAAGTCTTTAGGCTACCCCATAGCACAACTAGAGTAGCTACGACTCACTCTGATTCGATTGATGCACTCTTGCATGTCCAACTCAACTAAGCTTATGGGGTTCCAAGCAAGCGATCGCGACTTCACAACCCATCTCAAGGTTACTTATATCTCGCTGTGAGATGCGGTCTGATTTCTATTAACCCTTTTTATGAGGTTTTACCCATGTTTTTTAACGGTCTTTTGAACCGGATGGGGAAACTGGTGATGGCTGTTGTCATCACGACTTCCTTCTTTCTTGGAACTATTGCACCACCTGCAATGGCGGACATCATAGAACCGCCTCCTCCTAACATTCTTTACTTCCAGGTGGACAACCTGGGGTTTGGGGAACTTGGCACCTACGGTGGTGGTCTCCTGCGGGGAACTGCAACACCACGCATCGACCAATTTGCCAAAGAAAGCCTCAAACTTCTCAACTTTGCTCCTGAGTCTCAGTGTACGCCATCAAGATCGGCTCTGATGACTGGCCGATATGCCATTCGCTCAGGTAACCATACTGTTGCCTTGGCAGGATCAGAAGGCGGACTCGTTGCCTGGGAAAAAACAATAGCTGATATTTTATCAGAAGCCGGATACGACAACTACATTGTAGGGAAGTGGCACATTGGCGATAAACTAGGTCGTCTGCCCACAGATCATGGCTTTCGACACTGGTATGGTATTCTACATAGCTATGGTGAGAGTATCTGGCCTGAAGATCCCTTCTACGATCCTGAACGGGATGGGGAAACCCGTATGGTGGAATCGCTCCAAGATGAAGATTACCAAGAACACGAACAGCTAACTGTCGATGTCAAACGCAACCTTGATGTTAAATACAGGGACTTGGCGAAAAGCTGGATCGAACAGAGCAATGCTGCGGGGAACCCATTCTTCATGTATTTTAACCATACACTAATGCACATCCCTGTTATTCCAAGAGATGAATTTAAAGGGGTAACTGGATATGGTGATATTGCAGATAGTATCTATCAGCTAGACTTCGATTTTGGTCAACTGCTTGACTACTTAGCGACCACCGACGATCCCCGAAATCCCGGCAAAAAGCTTGCAGACAATACAATTGTCGTGTTTGCAGGAGATAATGGAGCAGAAGATGCTCAGGAGTGGCGCGGCAATTCAGGTTTCTTTGATGGGTCTTACTTTGCTGGGAGTGAAGGTAATCTGCGTACTCCCGCTATTATTCGCTATCCGGATCATGTGTTACCTGATCGAGAGAGCGATGAGATTGTTCATATCACTGATATGTTTACGACCCTAATTCGCTGGGCAGGGGCGGAAATTCCCGACGATCGAGTAATTGATGGAGTAGATCAGGAAGACTTTTTTGAGGGCAAAACAGAGCAGTCGGCCCGCGAGGGATTCCCGTTCTGGAATGGTCCTAACCTCTACGGTGTTAAGTGGCATCACTACAAAGCCAAATATTACGATCAGAAGTATATGTTCGACCCTGCTTTGAAGTTGGCAACGCCTTACCTAATCAACTTGAAAGAAGATCCTAAAGAACGTCTTACTTACAATCCCCGTTCGCAGTGGGTATCCCAGTATGTATATAAAATCCTGGGGGACTTCCAGGACAGCGTAAAACAGGAGCCCTTGATTCCTGCCGGAGCACCACTTGATGCTACTCCTGCTGATTATTTACCTAAACCTGGGCTTAAGCCTCTCTTACCTAAAGAGTTCCCAATTGCTCCCTTGCCAGGATTTTCAGACTAATACCTAACAATTTAGGGCAGGGTCCCGAAGTAGCAATGACTCTGCCACCAAGCGCACATTAGTTTTCAATAACAAGAGGCTTATATTGTGAGTGCAATTAATACTCAACTAAAAACCCATGTCAGTAGTAGTTTTGATGTGATCAAGGAAGCTTGCAAGTTGTCGGGTAATCCTGCTAATATCAAGCAATTTTATGATCAATGGTCGCACAACTATGACCAAGATGTGACCAGTGAAGCCTACTGTGGTCCTGATTACATCGCTGCCTATTTTGATTTGTTGCCCAAGGAAAATGGCAAATTTTTGAATTTACGTAATCCCTCCATTGAAATCTTAGATTCAGGCTGTGGGACAGGCCTGGTTGGAGTTGCTCTCCGTCGCAAAGGTTATCACAATATTGATGGGTTTGATCTATCCTATAGCATGATTGAAGAAGCTGAAAAAAAACAGGTTTATCGCGCTTTAGAAGGGGGATGTGACATGACTCAACGGATTGATGTCTACCCTGATAATTACTATGATGCGTCCATTAGTTGCGGTGTTTTCACTACAGGTCATGTTGCCCCGACAGCTATAGAAGAGATGATTCGTGTGACTAAGCCAGGTGGTTTAGTTGTTGTCAGTACTCGTAAAAGCTATTACGACAGCACAAATTTTCAAGAGGTTTGCGATCGCGTGCAGGAGGAAAACAAAGCCAAACTCGTCAGCTCTGTTATGAATGGTCCATACATTGCTGAAGAAGGGGCACATTACTGGGCACTACAGGTTTGTTAAACAGTTACTATTTCTCCCTTCCCTGTGTAAGCAGAGGAAGGGGTTTCACACGAGTTAAAATGATGAATAGCCTACCCATAATATCTTTATCAGAGTTAGTTCGAGAACAATCTAATAATCCAGAAATCCAGAAGTTGTACGATGTCTGCTACGAACATGGTTTCTTCTATCTCAAAGAACACGGAGTTTCTTGGGAAATAATAAATAAAACGATTGAGGCATCCCGAAGATTTTTTGAACTCCCTGAAAATGTCAAACTAAACTACCGTCAAGATATCCAAACAGTTTATCCCAAAACTTCAAGGGGTTATGTTCCATTGTATGGAGAATTTTTGAATAAAGAAATGGGATTTGACCCTAAAGAAGTTTTTGACTTAGGTATAGAGAGACCAATATCTGAACAACCCTTTACTGGACCAACTATTCTTCCTGACGATAGTATTGCCCTTGGTTTTGCCAGCTCTCATTTTCAGCTACAAAATGAAATAATGACAAAGGTTGTTCCTAAATTACTAAACGGATTAGCCTTAGCCTTAGGATTAGAAGCCAATTGGTTTGATCGCTTCTTTACAGAGCCGACATTGATCCACCGCACTATCTACTATCCAGCAGGGATGGGTAAAGCTGGAAAACATACGGATAATGGAATTTTTACTGTCTTAATTCAAGAATACTTTCCTCAACCTTCTTTAAGAATCTATACCAAAGAAAAATGGATAGATGCTCCTTGTGTAGAAGACGCTTTTGTGGTTAACTTAGGGGATATGCTGCAATTGTGGACTAATGGTTTATTTATCAGTACCCCCCATGAAGTAATTCATAGCGACTCTCACTCAACTCGAGTTTCCATACCATTGTTTGTTTACCCAAATATAGATACCATAATCGAGCCGTTTGGCACCACCAAGAAGATTAGTTCTAAGGAAATAATGCTTAAGAACTTTGTGTCAATTTGGGAAACCCATGAAGGAGCAGGTAGAGCTAAAGAATTAGTCTAGAGAAAAATATTATTGCGTTTAAAGAAAAACAACCAGTTGATACAGCAACAGTTGGAACAATAAATCAGGGCAGTAAGACCTTTGCACCAGAAGTAAATTTTTAGTTTTTTTATGGAAAACTTGCCAATTATTTCCCTCAAAAAGTTAGCACAAGAAGAGCGGCACGAGATCGAGCGATTGTATCTTGTTTGCGACGAGCGCGGTTTTTTCTATTTGAATGATTATGGTATTGTCAAAGAAGTCATAGAAGAAACAATTGCTGCTTCTCGACAATTTTTTGAACTACCCGAAGCCATTAAAAAGGACTATCGACAGGAAGTTCAGACCATCTCTCCTAAAACTTCTCGGGGTTACGTTTCCCTATATGGTGAAGCTGTCAATGGAAAAGCTGGTTTTGACCCTAAAGAATCTTTTAATTTGGGCTTAGAACGTCCCCATTCTGAAAAACCCTTTACTGGACAGACTATTGTTCCTAATGATACTGTTGCACCCGGTTTTGCTTCCTGCCATTATCGTTTGCAAAATGAGATCATGACGAAGGTGGTTCCACCTTTATTAAAGGGAATCGCTTTAGCATTGGGGCTAGAAGCAACATGGTTTGATCGCTTTTTTACCGATCCGATTTTAATTCATCGTGCTGCTTATTATCCCCCAGAAATAGGAAAAGCTGGGAAGCATACTGACAGTGGAATGTTTACTATATTGATTCAAGAAAACCTTCCTGAGGCATCATTGCGGGTGAAAACCGATCGTGGCTGGATAGGCGTTCCATGTCTAGAGGATACTTTTGTCATTAATTTAGGCGATATGTTGCAAATGTGGACGAAAGGGAAATTTGTTAGCACGCCCCATGAAGTTGTTCACAATCTTCCCGTAGATCGCATATCAATTCCCCTATTTTTGTATCCGAATATTGATACAATTATCGAACCTTTTGGCACAGACGAAAAAATTAGCACCAGAGAGGTAATGCTGCAAGATTATCGATCAATTTGGGAAACTCACGAAGGGGCGGGTCGAGCCAAAGAACTAACTTGAAATTTAAGAGGTTTTGGTCTTGAAAAATTGGCGTTGCTGAGCGTATCAAGTTAATATAAATCCTAAGAATATAATGCAACACTTAGAAATAAAAAATCATTTCAAATGCCAAGAATTTGAAGACTTTCTTATTGAAGAAACGTACCTAGAAAATGTTTTAGTTAAATCCAATGAAATATGGTTTTGCTATCTCCTAGATGGGGAAAAAATTGATTGTTCTGTCAAGTACGACTCAATCAGTTTAGAAGATACAAATTTAGTTTCTCCTACTCAAGTACAATGTTTGGCTGTGATTATTGCCGTATTATCTACTCTACGCTTTGCTTGTGTACTTCCCCAAAAACTTGATTTCAGCAAATACAGCCAATTCATTGATCAAGAATTACTTAATTTCTTGCACACTATGATCCTCAAGTGCTGGAGTGAAAATCGGTATCAAGTGGGCAAACTTGTGTACCAAGGTCCAGAAATAAAAGTTAACAAATCAGTACTTGGTCAAGATATTACCTATCCTCTTTTTAAGCTAGAAACCGAACAAAATACTGTAGATGCAATTATCGGTTCAGGTTCAGGTAAAGATAGTTTACTATGCAGTCTAATTTTACAAAAAGCTGGAATTAATTACGATATTTTAACTTGCTTATATAATTCCTATGGCAATACTGAAGAACAAAAAGAACTTTTTACACAAGCCAGTCAACATTTAAATCATAGGAAACATCATTATGTCTACTTTCAGGACTCTTATTACCCTTGGCTTAAACAAAGGGTTAAGTGTTCCAACATAGTTGCTCGTACTCAAGAATATTTTGAGTACAAAAAACCTTTTCGGACTATTCCTAATGGAGAATGTATTGTCCTTCCTTTTATTCTAGCACCCATCCAGGCCATTCATAAAATTCCTCTGCTGCTAGTTGGTCATGAAAAAAGTGCTGATGCTCATAACTTAATTGATAAATATTCAGGTGAAGCAGTTACACATCAATGGGAAAAAAGCTTAGAAGCTAGTGAAAAAACCGAAGCACAGATGGCAAGAATATTTACTAATATTAATTATACTAGTTTAATTAAAGCCATTCACGATGTGAAAATATTTGACTTAGTTTTTAAATTGGGAGACCAACTACCCTACGCCACAAATTCTTGTAATTTCCAAAAACCTTGGTGTTGTCGTTGTGAAAAATGTTGCTATGTTTTTGCTGGTTTTTGCGCTTATGGAGATAGAGAAAAGGTAATTGAAGCTTTTGGGAAAGACCTTTTCACGATGGAAGAAAATTTACATATCTGGTCGGAATTACTGGGATTAAAAGGTTATATTCCCTGGGAATGTGTAGGGATGCCTGAGGAAAGTCAACTTTATTTTTACAAGCTTTATCAACAAGGGGTGAGAAATCAGGCGATCGATCTGTTTGAACAGGAAATTTTGATACCATTACAAAATAGTGGTAAATCTGTAGAAAACTATTTTCAGCACATTCAGAATCAATTTGGTCAAGTTTATGAAAGTCATCATACTATACCTGAATGGTTGTGGCAAAAAATTAGTCCAGTTTTAGGGTGAGGACTTATTTGCATGCTTTTTATATTGCTATCCCTTAGTCGCATCTTTCTTAACAAATAAATATTAGGACTTATGCACTCAACTGTCATGCTGAACGATAGTGAAGCATCTCAGCCGTTTGGAGCTCCTACTCTTCGAGAAGCTACGCTGACGCTACCGCTTAGGATGACATAATTTCGTGATGGTGCGTAAGTCCTAACATAATCTTCAGTGAAACCTGCATTTTAGGGGAATTGAGGTATCTGTGGTATTGAAGGAATATCAGGCAGTGGTATTGAAGGAATATCAGGCAATGGTAGTGGGAATGATATACCTGGGAATAATCCCTGAAAGCTTTCCTTTATTTTGTCTATTCCTGGTAATTCGGCAGTAAAATCATCAAATAATTCTCCAATAAGTAATTGTTCAAATTCGTTTGCTGTCAGTGATTGAACTTGTCCCACCTCTCCATTAGGACGAATTTTCACCTTCTCTCCTGCATTCAATGTAACTGGCTGTGGCATTGACTCCTCTTCTTGGGCGATGAGTTCATCCTCAATAGAACTTGAAATTGCTTTCGAGAAACACTCCTTCGGAGTGAGGGAGCAGGGAGTAGGGAGTAGGGAGTAGGAAGTAGGGAGTGTTTCTTTCCTTCGTAGCGGGTGGTAAACTGCCAGTTGGGAGGCTTTTACAAAGCTAGCTTTTTTCCCAAGTCCTCGTATCACCTTATCCTCTTCAATGCCTGGATTTACTCGTTGGCTCAGTACCACTTCCCCCTCAAGAACTTGAATTTCCTCTTGTCCAGTCTCATCTACTGACAAAATATAAGTAGTACCTCTGACACCAGCAATAGTTGAATTTGTGCAACCATTGGCTGAGCCATTAACCAGGAGAGTTCCCCTTTGTAAATGAGCACATTGACCTACTGTCAGGACGGAATTGTGAGCTAGTCGTCCCACTGCACCTGTATTGAAACTCAACTGTGCTCTAGCATTACGGGTACTTACTCGCTGTCCTTTCCTCGCTATTGCCTTAACTCGTGCTTGGTTGCCATTAATGTAGACTTGAGAACTATCCAAAATTTCGGTGATTTTGGCTTGATTGATAGTTGCACTCTGGACAGCTAAAGGATGATGTAAGATACTCAGGATTAGGCTAAAGCACAATCCTGCTAAAAACAACCGCCAATAGCTGCGTCTAAACCAAAGTGGGTTTAGCTTAATATCCATAATTATTGATCACAAACTTCAAGTTATTGATCTGGCTCAACCTAACTTTCTAAGGGAGCTGCTTTGTCAATCTTTTGTAGAGTTGGTAAGGGTTTGTCGAAGTTATTAAGTAGTCTGCTCTTACGACGGCGCTTGAGCAACTTCTGACGGGGGAGTTGTTGAACCTGCTGGCGTACTAGATTGATGTCTGTTTCTCCTGGTTCAATTTTGACTTGCTCTCCAGTCTTGAACTGACATTTTCCTGGCTGGTTAGGAAACCAGACTTCCACATTTCCTTCCCAAGCAAAAAATTCAATTTCCCTCTTCGGGTCTTCTGGTATGTTTATATAGACAGTAGTGCCTCTAATTCCTGCGATCGCAACAGGAGTTTCGATTTCTACTGGTACCTTTTTACCGGGCTCAACCCAGGCAATCATCTCACCTGCTTTGAGGTTGAGACGATTGTCTGGCTGCAATGTTAAAACCGAGTTACCGCCAATCCGAAAGGATAACCCGTTTTTGAGCTCCACCTGTGCCAAGGCATTCCCTTGTGTACGAATTGTCTCACCAACTCGCAAATCCATGTTTTCTTGAGCAGGAGCCTCATCCTTAGTATTAAGCTGCCTTACCCAAACTGGTTGTTTCTGGATTTCACTAATGGTGGCAAACGTTTGTTCCGGCGATGCAGGTTCAACTACAACAGCATCACCGCTGCTAGCAGAAGGAGAGGAATTGGTTGCAGTTGGAGCAGAAGTGTGACAGCCAGCTGTCAAGCCTGCTATAGTCAGACTCACCAGTCCCAAGCACCAGTGACTCAGTGGTTTAGTTGTCATTTCAAGAGATGCATTTAAGGGCAATTGTCTCAACAGTTACCAGTTACCAGTTCGCACTGTTGAATGAGAGCACCCCTGTTTTTAGCTTAACTCGCGAAAAAGTCTACGTCTGACCAGTAAGGGCAGCATTTTGGGCTCGAAAGCCTTATTTGTATAGCTTCTAGCTTTATTCTTCTGACTCGAAGACTTCGACGAAAAAGATACCCTAAAACGGAGTTTTTCATGAAAATTTACTGGTTTGTAACTGTACTACTTTCCCTCACCTTCGCTGGGTGTACAACCAAAACTCAAACCCCAGAGGCTACTATTGAACCTACTACTTCTCTAAAAACGACTCAAACCCCAGTATTGGCTACACCTGTAGAGTCTAGTCCTAATTTGACTCCAGAATTTGATCTAAGCGGAGAGTGGAAAAATCCTGGAGCTGGGTATATTTTGTTTAGGCAGGAGGGAAGCCGGGTTTTGAGTCAAGGATTCAAGTTATCTCGATACCAGATATCAGAGGCACAAGGTACGATTGTGGGAGAGAAAATTAATCTTACTTATACAGCTACAGATGGAACTACAGGAGAAATCAACCTCCATATATCTTCCAATAGAAGGAATCTCAGTGGTTTTTGGCAGAACGATATAGGTGATTCTGGAAGTGTGTTTCTTTCTAAGTAGGAGGAGAGAAGTCAGGAGCCAGGAGTCAGGAGCTAGGAAAATAGGAATTTGGAGGGAGCATCCCAGTTTGGAGCCAGGATTTTAGGTTAAAAATTGATTCTTTATTCAGCAATTCTAAATTCTAAATTCTAAATTCTCCCTTGATTAGCTCTCAACCAAATTTGAACCTGCTTGCCTTGCTTCTCCTATCCAGCTATCAAATAACTGCTGATGGCTGTTAATCCACTCTTGGGCATGACGACGGATATCTGCTGATTTATCTTCCCCCTGTTGAACCAGCTTTTGCTGAGCATTAACCTCTTCAATAGGAATCTGAACTAACTCAAACCAACGTTTGGCAGCTGGATTAGCTCTGACAAATTCCTTGTTCGCCAAAACACGAACTTGATCAACTGCAAATCCGAGATTTTTCCCATCTACCAAGGTGTTTTGTTCGCTCAACTCTCCCTGGTCTTCTGGTAGGCTTGTGAAGGGAACCTCTAACCAAACCGCATCTTTACCTGGTTCTAACACAGAAGCTAGCCAATGAGGTGTCCAAGTGTAGTAAAGGACAGGTTTGCTTTGCTGATAACGAGTGAGGATATCTCCCATAAGGGCAGAGTAATCTCCTTGGATGTGTTCAACGGTATCCTCTAGTCCGTAAGCCTTCAGATGATGTTCAATGACTGGTTCGCAACTCCAACCGGGAATACAACCAATTAAGTTAGCTTTACCATTGCCATCTGAGTCAAATAGTTTAGCAATTTCTGGGTCTTGGAGTTGTTCAAGGTTAGTGATGTTGTATTGATCAGCGGTTTTTTTATCAATTTGATACCCTTGCAAGGTATTGGGTACGATAGTTCCAACTCGTTCTAATTTCTCCTCACCACCATTTTTTTGAAATAATACTTTGTTAAGTCTTTCCCAGTAACTACTATAAAAGTCTAAATTACCCTGACTTACGGCAATGTGCAAAGCAGGGACACTACTAAGTTGTTGTTGTTCTTTGATGTTATAACCGAGGTTTTCCAACCCAAGATTAACAACTTGTGTGAGAAACCAGGAGCTTGTTGTTGTACCAGAACCAGCATGAACCATCACACCTTTCCCAGGCATTACTGTTTCTGATACGATTGATTGAGTAGTAGCTTGAGTAGTTGGTTGCCAGGTGAACAAACCTACGTACAAGGTAAGGAAAAAGGCGATCGCAACACTAAATATAGTCAGTTGCTGGGCACCCCATCGGGAGCGGATCAAACCAATGGGACCTCGCTCTTGCCAAGGGCGCTGACTATTGCTTTGACCTACAGCTTGGGCAATTCTATCAAGCATAACAGCAATAAGGACAATACCCAATCCCCCGACAGCAGCTAGTCCCACATCCAAGCGACCAACTCCTTGCAGTACAATCAGTCCTAGTCCTGGTACTGCAATCATTGAGGTAACTACTGACATTGCTAATGCCAACAAGACTGTTTGGTTCAAGCCAGCCAGAATAGTTGGTAGAGCCAGGGGAATTTGCACTTCCCACAACAGTTGAAAAGGTGTTGAACCAAAGGATTTAGCAGCTTCTACTACTTCAACCGATACTTGCCGAATACCCAAATTAGTGAGGCGAATGAGGGGCGGTACAGCAACAATAAAGGTTGCCATCACCCCAGGAATTTTACCAATACCAAACAGCATCACCACCGGCACAAGATAGACAAAGGCAGGGATAGTTTGCATGACATCTAGCAGAGGTTTAACTAATCCCTCCACGCGATCGCTTCTAGCAGAGGCAATACCGAGGGGAATGCCGATAACGGTGCAAAACACTACCGCTGTCATGACCAATGCCAGGGATACCATGGCTTCTTCCCAAATCCCGAGAAAGCCAATAAAGGTAAGGGCAACGACACTATAAATGGCAATTACTCTACCAGCTAATTGCCATGCTATCAAACCAATAATTAATAATAAAATTAAGGGAGGAATAGCAAGGAAAAGCCATTCTATACTATCAAGGACGAAGCTGACAGGGAAACTAATAGCTTGGAAAAGGGGACGAAAGTTATCAACAAGGAAATCAATAGCAGTGCTAATCCAATCGTCAAGGGGGATTTTATAAAGCTCAAAAGGGTTCAAGAGCACATTTAGGTTATTGGTCATTTGTTATTTGTTGTTTGTTGTTTGTCATTGGTTCAGGGCTGACAAAAAATGCTGTATTCCTTCTCTTATTTCCCATTCCAATTCCCAATTCCCCATTCCCAATTTCCCATTCTAAATTCTAAATTCTAAATTCTAAATTCTTACCGATACTAGCAAGGACATCAGAGTATTCCACAATCCCTGTAAACTTGCCTTCCTCATCAACTACAGCAACAGGAAGTCCTTGTTTATAGAGGTGAAACATATTTTCTAAGCAGATTGAATCTTTAACTTTGGGAAACTCTGTTTCCATAAGGTTAGTAAGATCATCACTTTGCTGTTGAACAGCTTTTGCAATGGTAGATTTGTTGAGGATACCAACAGGTTTGCCTTCTTGGTCAACAACATATAGATGTTGGAGGTTATTGTCTACCATTTGTGCCAATGCTTCTTTGGTTGAATCTTGAGAGAGAAGCAAAGGAGTTGTTTGACGAACAATGGAGCTAGCAGTGAGAACTTGGGCGCGGTTGATATCTTGGATAAAAGCACGTATATAGTCGTCAGCAGGTTGTGTAATCAGTTCCTCTGGCGTGCCAATTTGGACAATATAGCCATCTTTCATTACACCAATATGATCGCCAATTTTTAGGGCCTCGTGAATATCATGGCTGATAAACACAATGGTTTTGTGTAATTGTTTTTGGAGTCGTAGCAATTCATCCTGCATTTCCCGGCGAATTAGGGGATCGAGGGCGCTGAAAGGCTCGTCCATTAGTAAAATATCTGCATCTGTAGCTAAGGCGCGGGCTAAACCTACCCTTTGTTGCATCCCACCACTAAGAGAAGATGGCAAATAATCTGCCCATTGGCTTAAACCTACCACTTCTAACGTTGTAAGAGCTTTTTGGCGGCGTTGGGCTTTGTCTGTTCCTCGCACTTTCAAACCATACTCTACATTCTCTGCTACAGTTTTGTGGGGAAATAATCCAAAGCGCTGAAATACCATCGAAACTTTAGTTAGGCGAATTTCTCGCATCCGTTGTTCATCAACATGGGCAATGTCTTCCCCATCTAGATAGATATTGCCACTAGTGGGATTGATCAGACGGTTAATGCAGCGAACTAGGGTAGATTTTCCGGAACCGGATAACCCCATTACGACAAACAATTCCCCTTTATTGACAGTAACAGAGACATCGGCAATGCCTAAAACCTGACCTGTTTCCTGTAAGATAGAATCTCTGGTTCCACCTTCCCGAAACAGTTTGAGACCAGTACGAGGCTTTTCTCCATAAATTTTAATAAGATGCTCAATGCGAATTTTTGGTTGAGAATTGGTCATTAGTCATTGGTTATTTGTCATTGGTCATTGGTCATTGGTTATTAGTGAATTTATCCCTCAAAGATTCTGAGAACGCTTCTAGTTTAAACTCGAGTGACCTTATATGACGAATTTTCCAAATTCTGCCAAGAGGTTTATGATTTACTCAACTTTGCTAAAGATGCAACCTTTGAGTTGACTGATTACCTATATCGACTAAATCCGCTTCTGTCAAGGATTTCAGGAAATTGATATCTGATACTTTCAGATTTGCACCAAATTCAATCATCAGCTTCTTGTGGAACAGGCATCTTGCCTGTTTCCGAAACGTGCAATGTGAATGCACTTAAGCTTAGATAGATTGTTAAACTTCCCACGTCACTTCAATATCTAAGGGTGTGCAATAAGAGCGAATCATGCTCAAAAAATCTGGTGTAGCCTCACCAAAAAGGTGAATTCGCTTTTGATGATTGGGGTAAGATTGTCCATAAATCAAGACTTGTCCCACAGCAAATTTCCAACTTTTGACAGATTTTACTTCAATTAGCTCCTGCTCTGTTAACAGATCAATATTTCCAGCTAAAGTTGGCACCTCACGCTGCACTTTACCTAAAGTTTTTGCTAAGCGCTTTTGTACTGATTTCTCCGTTAACCGGACTCGATGTCCTGAATTGAGATACTCCCAATATTTGAATGCCACCTCATCAATCGCAAATGTCCCGCCATACTTGCCGCGTTTAGAGTAAGCAATTTCACCCCAAAATTGACTTTGTAAGGACTTAACTAGTAGTTGAGTTTGCTGTTGTCGCAGCCAGGGGGAAGGAGTTCTATTTTTTGGGCTACCTGAGACTCGCCACATATCCGTAAGACTAATCAAGCCATTTCTACGGCGTACCTTAGAGCCAGGAATATTACGGGATTCGAGTGCAGGATCTTTGAGATTCCACTCAAACAGCTCTAACTGCTGGAATTCTTCAGTCTGCTCTGATTTGCGGGTTGATTTTACAGATAATTTTGGTGCTGGCGCTGTTGTTCTAATCATTAGGGAAGTATAGCAAATGCAAGGACCCTGGTCTGTAAGACCCAGAGTACATAGAGCTTTTTAGAACCAAGGACGGCAGGAAAGCCAACTTCTGAACACTCAAGTTCAGAAGTTGGCTTTCCCAACGCTTTTTGGTTGAAGCCTTCGGTTCATTAAAACATATAATCGCCAACAAAGTTCTTCGTTAACAAGCTTGAGGTATCTCAAGGATTGACAAACTTTCCCAAGCATCAGTCACAATCTCACTAAGCCACAGTCTTTGTGAGTAATCCAGTAAACTATCGTCTGCTAGCACTTGAGTGGTTAAATCTTCTAGGGACTGTCCTTGTTGACGGGCAATCTGAATGACTCCCATAATCGCTGCTGCGACTAATTCTTCATTGACAGGTTTTTGACGTAGGTTCACAATTTCTTGAGGGTTAGCTGGGATGGGATAATTCATGGCTAGTTAACAATGGCACTGGTCACTTAAATCTAAATGAGAGAATTGTAAAGTTATGTTACTTATTTTAAATAAAATTCTGTATCAGGAAGTCTAGCGTATTTTCAGCTCCATGACCTCAGTATTAATTACCTAATGAGACTACAAAGATGAAAGAACTTCTCTACGTAGAAATTCCTACCCCGGATACCGATGCTGTCCGCACCTGGTTACAACAGGGATGGAACAACGAGTTGGGGGAGAAGATAATCACCCCAGATGGTATCTGCCTAAAATTTGAGTATGCAAATAACAGGTCTCAAAACTCTACAGCAGATACAGCATTGATTCCAGAAATTTCCATTTTTGTCTGGTCAGTGCAGCGAACAACATACCTCAAAATCTTTCGTTGGGCAAGCAGAGCCATCGCTGGAGAGAGTCAAATTCTGCAACAACTCCAAGCTAGTCTGCGTAGTCAATTTCCTTATCAATATCCCGAACCACCTACCGTTGATTTATCCGAGCAATCAATTTTCGAGGCGTTAGCTCCCTACTACCCCCAAACTGTCCATTTCTTTCAAAAAATGCCCAATGGAGAATATGATCTCAACCGTGTCTACTGGTGGGAGAAGCGGTGGCGTGAGGGTGTCCGCAATCCTCAACAACCGAAGCAAGTGGTGTTTGATTCCAGAATGAAGGGAACAGGGAATAGGGAGCAGTCAACACTCAACAGTCAACAGGCTTATGATCTGATTTATATAGGTGGTGCTTTGGGCGTACTGCAAGCAGCAGTGATGGCTAAGTTAGGTTATCGGGTGCTGGTGATTGAGCGGCTACCCTTTGGGCGGATGAATCGGGAGTGGAATATTTCCAGGGATGAGTTCCAAAGCTTAATTGATTTAGGGTTATTTACCCCAGCTGAGTTTGAAAGCATCATTGCTAAGGAATATATCGATGGGTTCAATAAATTTTTTGATGGCAATAACCCTCCTCATCTCAAAGCAGCCATCTTGCACACTCCCACAGTCCTCAATATCGCTTTGGATTCTGAGAAACTACTACAACTGTGTGGCGACAAGCTCAAGAGTGCTGGTGGAGATATCTGGGATGAGACGGAATTTATTAGGGTAGATGTTGAACCGGAGCAAGTGGTAGTGAGCTTAGAGCACCTACCAACCCAATCAAACCGACAAGTGAGTGGGCGTCTTTTGGTAGATGCAATGGGTAGCGCTTCACCTATTGCTTTGCAGCTTAATGGCAGTCGAGCTTTTGATAGTGTCTGTCCTACTGTGGGAGCCGTAATTTCTCAGGGATTCGAGCCTGGGGTTTGGGATGCTTATTATGGAGATGTGCTTAATAGCCACGGAGATATTTCACGGGGGCGTCAGCTGATTTGGGAGTTGTTCCCTGGTGCTGGTGAGGAATTGACTATCTATTTATTCCATTACCATGAGGTCAATTATCACAATCCTGGTTCTTTATTAGAAATGTATGAAGATTTTTTCACTATTTTGCCAGAATACCGTCGCTGTGATCCAGAAAAGCTGATGTGGAAAAAACCGACCTTTGGTTATATCCCAGGACATTTTAGTCTAGGGAGTAGCGATCGCACTGTGGCCTTTGACCGATTGATTGCTATGGGTGATGCTGCCTCACTCCAGTCTCCCCTAATCTTCACGGGTTTTGGCTCCTTTGTCCGCAATCTCTATCGCTTAACTGACTTGTTGGATACAGCTCTGCGGCATAACCTGCTCCAGGCTAAGGATTTAAACCAAATTCGCGCCTACCAAAGCAATGTTTCCGTTACCTGGTTATTTTCCAAAGGTATGATGGTGCCTACTGGTTGCCATCTACCACCTCAGCGGATAAATTCCATGCTGAATACTTTTTTTGGACTGCTGGCAGATGAACCACCCGTAGTAGCAGATACCTTTATTAAAGACCGCACTGACTGGCTAACTTTTAATATACTAGCTCTGAAGGCTGCTAGGCGAAATCCAGCTCTTATACTCTGGATTTGGGAAATGGCTGGTTCCAAGGATTTCTTGCGTTGGATAGGCAGTTACTTAGGTTTTAGTGTTAATGCTCTAATTAGCTGGTTATTCAAGGGTTGGTTCCCTAGTTTCATCAGAAGTATACAGCCTTGGGTTGAAAAGCACTATCCTACTCTCTGGCTATGGCTGTTGGTTCAAAGTTATGCCCTAACTGCTGGGATGGGGCGTCCTGAAAAAGTCAACAGCGATGCTAAGTTAAAAACTGTAGATGTTATGTAGTTAAACTCATCTAAGAAAGCAAGTTTTGATGGTAAGGGGAGATGCACCAGATAGGCAGATACACAGAGGAATTACATGCTTTTTTCCTCTTCCCTACTCCCTATTGCCTATTGCAAGAGTGCCTATTGCCTTGTTTCTTTAGAGCAATCAGCTATTGAACAGAATTTGCCCAATTTTTAGCCCAATTCAGGGTATGACGTGCCTTTTCCAAGGTAGGAGCTTCACAATATAGTCGTAATACTGGTTCAGTGCCACTGAAACGAATTAGCAACCAGCTGTCATTGTCTAAACAGAATTTGTAGCCATCAGTTGTTTGGCAATCAACTACCTGTTGACCATCAATTTTTGTCAAAGGCTGATTCTGCAATTGTTCTAGTAGGCGCGCTCGCACTTCCATACCCGATAGGTGCAAATCAATGCGATCATAGGCAGAAGTATAACCTGTGCGTTCTTGTAAACTTTTGTAAAGTTCACTCAAATCCAGCCCTGAGTTAGCGATGGCTTCGAGTAAATAAAGAGCTGACAAGAGAGCATCTCGCTCGGGAATATGATTACCATAACCAATTCCTCCCGATTCCTCACCCCCTAGTAAAACTTCAGTTGATAGCATACGGTCAGCAATATATTTATAACCAATGGGAGTCTCGTAGACTGGCAGCTGATAAAATTGAGCAACACGGGGAATTAAATCTGAGCTACTAATAGTTTTTACCACTTCCCCAGTAAACTGACGCCGCGCAGCCAGATGTTCAATCAAGATGGGGATGAGAATTTGGGAACTCAGGAAATTTCCTTCACCATCAACAGCAGCAATGCGATCGCTATCTCCATCAAATACTAACCCTATCCTCAGATTCCCACTATCTTGACGTTTGTGAGTTCTAAGCAATCGTTGCAGCTGAGAAAGATAACGTGGTAATGGTTCTGGAGCACCTCCACCAAACAAAGGATCCCGAGAACTATTAACTTCTTGAATTGGTGCGTCGAGTATGCGACTCAAACCACTTGCTGCTGCTCCGTGCATCACATCAGCGAAAACAGTCAACTTCCCTTGAAGAATTAGTTCCTGAATCTTGGCAAGTTCGATTTTGGTTCGTAGTCCCTCACAGTAGCTTAACCACGGATCAAAGGTTTTAAGGGTTCCAGAAGTCTCGGATGCCGCCAGTGGCTGAGGAAGTAGTGCTTCAATTTGTTTAGTAATTTCTGGAGCAACCGAGCCACCAAATGACCCTTTTACCTTCAATCCCAAATATTCCGCAGGGTTATGACTAGCAGTAATTACTAAAGCTCCCAAAGCCTTCTGTTGTTTTGCTGCCCAGCTAAAAGCTGGAGTTGGAGCGTAACTAGCAGACAACAGTACATCAAATCCAGCGGCAGTCACTACTTCAGCTGTCTTTTGAGCAAATTCTTCTGCCATAAAACGCCGGTCATAACCCACAATAATTGTGTTGCTACCAGTTTCTTTGCCATAGGTGTCTGCTAGGACTTTGGCAGCCAGAGGTGCAACTAAGGTTAAGCGTTCAAGAGTGAAATCGGCAGCAATTAGTCCTCGCCAGCCATCTGTTCCGAACTTAATTGAAGGAGTAGCAATCGGCATGGTATGGTATGATTATTTTTCACAAATTTCAAGACTGACGGCAAAATCCTAACATTTGAACATTTATCCTGCCCAGTGGCTTTTGTGATTTATAGCTCTTAGGAAATTGGTTTAGATTCAGAGCTATACCAATTTTCCAATAGCGATCGCAGCTTCATTTTTTCAATGTAGGGCCAGCCTCCCGATTCCTCAATATCTTTTATCAGGGCATAAAGTTCTTGGCGATTATCCGGCAGAGCCTCTTGAAACAAGGTTTCTCGAATTTCCCGATGAGAATGCTCCAAAGCCCTTAAAAGAACCAATATCGCTAGACTATTACCTTGATAGTTATTCGCTAAAGAATGAATATCAGCCCTAATTGCTTGCAGTTTTACTTGCAGTTGTTCTATTTCCAAGTCCATAATCGGGTTTGAAATCTCTTCTTGTGGGATGGGCGTCTCGCCCGTCTGAATATTGCAAGCTAGATGCGCAACAGCTTATCAACAAACGATATAGTCTTGCAAGGAGGTAGTTCAGAATACTGCCTATTTAATACTTCCTCTACTCAGCCACCAGATCCGCACAATGGAAACTTTGGTATAAAAAATTACCAATATCAACCGTAAATAAAGGTCTTAGTAAAAGATAGGCTATGATCTTTTACTAACGGCGATCGCTAATAAAGTTTCTTTTCTTTTCCCAGGAGGAACAATATAGAACGTGGGCTCCAAGGACATTATGTCCGTAGCATCAGCTCACCAGAAGCATTTCTGGCATTTGTTCCCCAACCCCTACCACCTGCACCCCCTTTGCAGTTAAATGGAAATTTGTACGATCTGATGGAACGTGCCAACCGAGCACCAACTCGTTTGGATGGGATTACAACTCTGTTGCCGGAACCATCTCTGTTTCTCTATTTCTATGTACGCAAAGAGGCAGTACTATCTTCACAGATTGACGGTACTCAGTCTTCATTCTCTGATCTATTGCTCTACGAAATTGAGGAAGTACCAGGAGTTCCTTTAGATGATGTGCAAGAAGTATCTTGCTATGTGGCAGCTCTCAATCACGGTTTGATGCGGATGCGAGACGGGTTTCCCTTATCATTGCGCTTGATTGTGAGATTCATCAGGTGCTGCTCTCAGAAGGGCGGGGGAGTGAGCAAACACCGGGCGAATTTCGCCGCAGTCAAAACTGGATTGGGGGCACACGTCCTGGTAATGCGTTATTTGTCCCTCCGCTGCCGACGGAGGTACTACCTTGTTTGGGAAACTTAGAAAAGTTTTGGCACAATCAACCAGAGCGCACTCCAGTTCTGATTAAGGCAGCACTTTCTCATGTTCAGTTTGAGACAATTCACCCCTTTCTTGATGGCAATGGTCGCTATGCTACTGAAGCTTTGGGAATGAGGAAGAAGACGCAATCGCTTATTTGTTTATCGTCAATATTTGAATATTCTCAATGAGGGACTCGAACCATAGTTTATCTTTCGGTATTATTTTACATAATTGGGGAAAATCTACGCAATTATAAAGTGTGTTCATATTACCCAGAAACCTTAGACAATGCAAGAGAGTTCGTTGTCAAATATAAGGACTATGCCATTTCTGACTCGGAGCAATCAAATACAGATCTTGTGGCGTGAGTTTTGTGTTATCAATGCTAGTTTCTATGTACTTAGTATAATTGAACAATTACACTCCTTCTGGCTGATTCCATGACTGTCGTTGCCACAAAACCATATGTAGAATTCAAAAAACAAGGATATTGGGTTATTGGTACCCGAATTTCTTTGGATTCTATTGTTTATGCTTTCCGCAAAGGTTTACTTCCCGAAAGTATCGCTCAATCATATCCTTTGCTTGACTTGGAGAAGGTATACGGAGCAATTACTTTTTACCTGGCTAACCATTCTGATATCGATGCTTACCTAATCTCAGAAGAACAGGCATTTGATGCCATGCCACAGCCCTTAGAGCTAGATACTCCTTCTTTACATCAAAAGTTAATTGATGTAAAGAAGGAGTCAGCACGGCAAGCATAATGGCAAGTATTCAATTTCAGGCTGATGCTGATCTAAATCAAGCGATTGTGACAGGGGTTATCCGCTACGTACTTCGTGAGTTTAAAATGTAGGTAACCGGTTGTGTATCCTAGAAACAACAACCATCATGAAAATCATTAACCCGGAACAATCTTATACTTTTAGTAAAATCTTTGAACTCAAAATTGAACCCAAAGATTTAGCTAAATACTTTGGATATTTCTTTGCTAGAAAAAAACTGAATTTATCTCAATATCAGGGAGAATTAGATAGGATTAATCAATTAAAAGAACGTATTGAAGAAATTTTACCTTATGCTTCTTTGTCTAGTGAAGCTGCAAGGAGAGAAATTTTGATTTCACCGTTAATTTTAGATTTAGTTCATTATACTAAATCTGAAATTTTTATTGAGTATTCTATTAAAGTCACTGAACAATTACAAGGATCTTTAGATTATTTTTTGGAAAATGTTAATAATTTATTGGTTATTGAAGCCAAAAAAGAAGATTTAGATTATGGAATGACTCAACTTATAGCTGAATTAATTGCTTTAGAGCAATGGCAAGAAAACAATAAAAAAAACTATCTAATTGGTGCAGTAACAACAGGAAAAATTTGGGAATTTGCTCGATTAAATCGTGACGAAAAACAGATTGAACAAGGCTTAGAAAGTTATCGTGTTCCTGAAGATATTGAACCTTTAATGCGAATCTTAGTTCAAGCATTAATTTAACTCGTAGGAGCGACACCAATGTACCTGCATCACCCCTAACTCCTCATCAAATGATATAATCCTGCAACGCCTTGACATCCAAAGGCTGGGACTGTAAGGAACTAATTGCTGCAGCTGTGGCTCTGGCACTGGCAATGGTTGTGATGATAGGAATTTTGTAACCCAAGGCTGTACGACGAATAAGACGCCCCTCAGCATGGGCATCTTCTCCAGAAGGAGTGTTGATAATCAGCTGAATTTTTTGATTCTTAATCCAGTCGAGTACATGGGGACGCCCTTCATGGAGTTTGAGCACTAATTCAACCTCCAACCCCTCCTCTTTGAGTACCTTGCGGGTACCTTCAGTGGCAACAACACAGAAGCCTAATTTAATTAAGTTTTTCACCACTGGTACCACACTCGGCTTATCGCGGTCATTGGTGGAAACAAATACAGTACCAGAAAGGGGTAAACGTTGACCTGCTGCTAATTCTGCTTTGGCAAAGGCTTTACCAAAATCGATATCAATACCCATTACCTCCCCAGTAGAGCGCATTTCTGGTCCGAGAATTGTATCTGTACCGGCAAATTTCTCAAAGGGTAACACAGCTTCTTTAACAGCAATATGTTTGAGGGTAGGTTCTTCGGTTAAACCCAGAGATTCAAGAGTTTCACCGGACATAATCCGGGAAGCCAATCCCGCTAAAGGTACACCTGTTGCCTTGGAAACATAGGGAACTGTGCGAGAAGCACGAGGATTCGCTTCGAGGATGTAAACTGTCTCACCCTGCACTGCATACTGAATATTCATCAAACCTATGACTTTCAGAGCTGTTGCCAGTTGGTGAGTCGAGTTGCGAATGGTTGCGACAGCCTCTGCTGCTAAAGAAGTGAAAGGTACCGAACAAGCCGAGTCTCCAGAGTGAATCCCTGCTTGTTCAATATGCTCCATAATGCCCCCAATCACGACTTTACCTGTGTAATCTGCGATCGCATCGACATCCACTTCAACGGCATTCTCCAGGAATTTATCAATCAAAATGGGATGTTCTGGTTCTACCTGTACAGCAAAAGTCATGTACCGTTCCAATTCCATATCGGAATAGACAATTTCCATTGCTCGTCCTCCCAGTACATAAGAAGGACGTACCACTACTGGATAATTAATACGCTGGGAGATTTCCAGAGCTTCTCCATAACTCCGAGCTATACCATTAGGAGGCTGTTTGATATCTAGCTCCCGCAAGATTTTTTCAAACCGCTCCCGATCCTCAGCTGTGTCAATGGAATCGGGAGAAGTACCCCAAATTTTCGGGATTGGTGGTTGATTGTCGGTGGCAGAAGCTTTGCCTGCTTGGAGTTCTTCTAGGTACTTTTGTAACGGTACTGCCAGTTTCAATGGTGTTTGACCACCAAATTGGATAATAATACCTTCTGGCTGTTCTGCTTCAATGATGTTGAGGACATCTTCCTTGGTCAAAGGTTCAAAATAAAGGCGATCGCTGGTGTCATAATCGGTGGAAACTGTTTCAGGGTTGGAGTTAACCATAATTGTCTCGAACCCCCTTTTACTTAGGGCGTAGGAAGCGTGACAACAACAGTAGTCAAACTCAATGCCCTGACCAATGCGATTAGGACCACCTCCTAAAATCATTACCTTACGTTGATCAGAAGGCAATACTTCTGATTCTTCCTCGTAGGTGGAGTAGTAATAAGGTGTTAAAGCTTCAAACTCGGCGGCGCAGGTGTCTACTAATTTATAGACTGGTATCACACCCAAACTCTTACGATAAGTGCGTACCTCATCTTCAGTAGTTTTTGTGGCAAAGGCAATTTGGCGATCGCTAAATCCTTCTCGCTTAATTTCCCACAACTGCTCTTTGCTAATCATTGGCAAGGGAATGCGCTTGAGGAATTTTTCAGTTTCTACTATCTCTTCAAACTTATCTAAAAACCAAGGATCAATGCCGGTTAATTCATAGACTTCTTCCACTGTCATTCCCAGGATCAAAGCATGACGCACGGTAAATATCCGGTCTGGATTTGGGGTACGCAAACTAGAACGCACTTGCTCTAATGAAGGTAGTTTCTCTCTTTGATCACAACCCCAACCAAAACGCCCTGTTTCTAAGGAACGCATGGCTTTTTGAAAGGATTCGGTGAAAGTACGCCCAATTGCCATTGCTTCCCCTACGGACTTCATCTGGGTAGTCAGCACTGGTTCACTACCGGGAAACTTCTCAAAGGCAAACCGGGGTATTTTAGTTACCACATAGTCAATTGTTGGTTCAAAGGAGGCTGGGGTCTTTTTGGTAATATCGTTGGGAATTTCATCTAAGGTGTAACCTACTGCTAGCTTGGCAGCAAATTTAGCGATTGGGAAGCCAGTTGCCTTGGATGCCAAGGCAGAACTACGGGAGACACGGGGATTCATCTCAATGACAATCACGTCTCCAGTTAAAGGATTGACGGCAAACTGAATATTGGAACCACCAGTTTCGACGCCAATCTCCCGGATGATTTGAATCGAGTAATCCCGCAATCGTTGGTATTCTTTATCAGTTAGGGTTTGGGCTGGAGCAACGGTAATTGAGTCACCTGTATGAATCCCCATCGGGTCAAGATTTTCAATCGAGCAGATAATCACCACATTATCTGCCAAGTCTCGCATCACCTCCAGTTCATACTCTTTCCAACCCAATAGGGACTGTTCCACTAGGATTTGAGATACAGGGGAAGCATCCAAGCCTGCTTGAGCCATCTCTTCATATTCTTCCTGGTTGTAGGCAATACCACCACCAGTACCACCTAAGGTAAAAGCTGGTCGAATAATTAGAGGATAGCTACCGATTTGGCGTGCGATCGCTCTTGCTTCACTTAAATTATTAGCAATTCCTGAAGGACAAACGTTGACCTCAATTTTTTCCATCGCTTCTTTGAACAGCTGACGGTCTTCTGCCTTCTCGATCGCTTCTAACTTCGCCCCAATTAATTCTACTTTATGTTTCTCTAGGACCCCATTTTTAGCGAGGGCAACAGCAATATTTAAGGCAGTCTGACCTCCCATTGTCGGTAATAAAGCACATGGTTGCTCTTTTTCAATTACCTTTTCCACAATTTCCGGTGTCAGCGGCTCAATATAAGTACGATCAGCTGTTTCCGGATCCGTCATGATACTGGCAGGATTTGAGTTCACCAGTACTACTTCATAACCTTCTTCCCGGAGGGCTTTACAAGCCTGTGTCCCGGAATAGTCAAACTCACAGGCTTGTCCAATGACAATCGGACCAGAACCCAAGAGCAGAATTTTGTGGAGATCATCGCGGCGGGGCATATTAGTTCGTCCGTTGTTGCGTGAGAGTTTTTCAGTTCAGCCAGACTATTGTAAATGTTATGAGAGATCTTATTTGTTGCTGTTTTATCTTGAATTTTTTGGTTAATATCTGGTTTATGCGCTAGAACCTACTTAAGGACTATACCATTCTTCTTTGCTTCACCATGGTTATTGCTCAACCTCTAACCCCACAAACCCGTTCCCTAACGGTTGCATGGGAGAAGCTACCGGATGATTATAAGCTACCTGATGATCCTGTGGATAATGTTAATCAACCTGCTCTTGCTGCTGCCCTTACAGATAGTTTGCATCAAGCAGCACTGATAGCAGATAACTCGTTTACCATGACCAACTACGGGATTTATGCAACGGTTAATGAGCAAATCGTGCTCAAAGCACCTGACTGGGCTTATGTTCCTCAGATAACAGTCCCCAGAGCCGAGATTGAACGCAGTTACACACCTCACTTACAAGGTGATGTCCCAAGCATTGTCATGGAGTTCCTCTCGGAAACAGCGGGAGACGAATATTCGAGTAAACCTACTTATCCCCCAGGCAAATGGTTTTATTATGAAACGGTATTGCAGGTGCCATACTATGCGATTTTTGAGCCCACCTTGGGGGATTTAGAAGTTTATCGACTTCAGAAGGATAATCGCTACTTCATTCAAATCATGGCAGAAAATGGGTTGTATTGGATTGAATCCATGCAGCTGTTCTTAGGGGTTTGGCAAGGGGAAAGGGAAAATCGGAAAGGTTACTGGTTAAGGTGGTGGGATGAAGAGGGAAACCTATTGCTATGGGGGATAGAGCGAGCGGAGCGGTTAAGGGCACAACTCCGAGCAGCAGGAATAGAACCTGAAGACTGATAACTAAATTGAGGAGTTATCTAAGGCAATCGAGGCTCTCAAAGTAAGATAGCCTCCTTACTTAAAGGCAAGGTATCCTGATTGGGCTACCAATGAAGTGAGAGTTTTTGGTCCAAAAGCCAAATTTATCTTGGGGGGCTAGGGCTTGCTGAGGTTTTGAATACCATTATTATATGCCTGAACCAAAAATGCTCTTACGCCATCCAGGTAAGATTTTGATGATTTTCAGCCACAGTTTATCAACCTCTAAGTTTGCTCACTCTTGCAGTAGTGTATGGCGAATTATCAGCTCCAAGAAGCTTGACCTAGTAATTGCTGGCTTGGCTGTTATCGGCTTACTTCTGGGAGTAAGGCACTTGGGTTGGCTACAATCGCTAGAACTGCTAGCTTTTGATCTGATGGTTCGCATGCGTCCTGATGAAGATCTAGACCCTAGGTTGCTAGTGGTAGGGATTACAGAACAAGATATAGAAACTCTCGATCAATATCCGATTTCTGATGCAGTTTTAGCTCAGGCATTGGCAGAATTGTCCCAACATCAACCCAGAATAATCGGTCTAGATCTAGCTCGCAATATACCGATGGAACCTGGTCATAAATCACTGGTAGCTCAATTACAAAACCCAAAAATAATTGGCATTACTTTTATTGGTAACAATTATTTAGAAAGAGTACCTCCTCCTCCTAAAATTCCAGAGGAGCGCATTGGCTTTAGCGATGTTTTGCTCGATCCCGATGGTGTAACACGGCGTAATTTAATGTATTCCCTCACTGATACAACTATCCTGCCGTCATTTTCTTTACTATTAGCTCTGTCTTACCTAAAAGAGGAAAAAATTGCAGCTACACTAACTCCAACTGATGACCTAAAACTAGGAGAAATAGTATTTACGCGGTTGGCTTTTAATGATGGTGGCTATCAACAGATTGATGATGGAGACTATCAAATTCTGTTGAACTATCGCTCAGCTGATCAGGTGGCACGACAAGTTACTTTGCAGGAGGTTTTAAAGGGACAGATTGAGCCAAATTGGGTCAAGGATAAAGTTGTGCTGATTGGTATTACTGCTCCTACGATCAACGATCTATTTTATACTCCCTATAGTGCAACTAAAACGGGAAATGTCCAGATGCCTGGGGTTATACTCCATGCGCAGATGGTAAGTCAAATTCTCAGTGCAGTTTTGGACAATCGTCCCCTGTTTTGGTATTGGTCGGAATGGTTAGAGATATTGTGGATTGCCGGATGGTCATTAGTTGGTGGGGTTTTGGTAGCACGAACTCGCAATCCTCTACTTCTGGTATTGAGTGGTATTGCTGGGGTGGCTGTCTTGTGGTGTTGTGCTGTTGTGCTATTCGTTAGGGGGGGATGGATACCCCTAGCAGGACCAACTTTAACATTCTTGCTCACTGGTATAACTGTAGGTGCTTACCAACTACAACAGTCCAAGCAGCAAGAACAGATGGTGATGAGGCTCCTAGGACAACAAACTTCACCCAAGATTGCACAAGCTCTTTGGCAGGAACGCGATCGCTTATTGGCAGCGGGATTATTACCAGGGCAAATCCTAACAAGTACTATTTTACTCACTGACCTCAAAGGCTTTAGCACTATCTCAGAAAGAATTTCTCCAGTAGTAGTGATGAGTTGGCTAAATGAATACCTCGCCGCTATGACTCAGGAAGTACAAAAGCATCAAGGTATTATCAATAAATTCACTGGTGATGGTATTCTAGCTGTTTTTGGAGTACCAGTACCCCGCTCCACCAGTGCCGAGATTGCAGAAGATGCACAACAAGCCGTAGCCTGCGCTTTGGCAATTAGCGATCGCTTAGAGTCTCTCAATCGTAGTTGGGAGACTCGTGGCTTACCTATAGCACAAATGCGGGTAGGGATTTTCACTGGTTCGGTAATGGTTGGTAGCTTAGGGAGCAAGGAGCGTTTAGAGTACGGTGTAATTGGGGACAGTGTCAATATTGCCTCCCGCTTGGAAAGTTGCGAGAAACACCGTCAACTAAGCAACTGCCGGATATTGATTGCCAAAGAAACTCTGGTGCATCTCCAAGGAAAGTTTGAAGTAGAATCTTGGGGTTCTCTAACATTAAAAGGAAAACAGCAAAAAATTGATGTTTATCGCGTGTTAGGGAACCTCAAGAAATAAATTATTTAGGTGAAAGCTACAATAACAAATAACCAATGACCAATATGCAGATAAAAACCCCAGAGTGGGTAAAACATGCTGTTTTCTATCAAATCTTTCCTGATCGTTTTGCTAGAAGCCAACAACCACAATCAAAAGTGGCAAACTCTATCCCTTTAGAACCCTGGGATGCCCCTCCCACGTTGCAAGGTTATAAAGGAGGGGATTTGTGGGGAGTAAGGGAAAAGTTAGACTACTTGCAGGATTTGGGCATTGATGCCATCTACTTCACCCCTATCTTTCAATCTACCTGTAATCATCGCTATCATACCCACGATTACTATCAGGTTGATCCTCTCCTCGGAGGTAACCAAGCCTTTATGGAATTACTAGAGGAGTGCCATCGTCGAGAGATTAAGCTGGTACTTGATGGGGTTTTTAATCACGCTAGTCGAGGTTTTTTCTTTTTTAATGACATTCTGGAAAATGGACCCTATTCCCCTTGGCTAGATTGGTTCAAAATTCAAGATTGGCCCCTCTCAGCCTACGATGGTTCCCTACCAGCCAATTATGTCAGTTGGGTAGGTAACCGTGCCTTGCCTCAATTTAACCACGACAATTCTGATGTCCGAGAATATATTATGCAGATTGCTGAACATTGGATTAAGTTAGGCATTGATGGTTGGCGTTTAGATGTACCGTTTGAGATTAAAACGCCAGGTTTTTGGCAGGAATTCCGCGATCGCGTCAAGGCTATTAACCCTGAAGCTTATATTGTGGGGGAGGTTTGGGAAGATTCCCGAGAGTGGTTAGATGGCACCCAATTTGATGGGGTAATGAACTATCTGTTTACTGCACCAACTATTGCCTTTACTGCAGGCGATCGTGTAGTCATGGAGTATGTAGAAAAACAGTTTTATGAACCTTATCCGGCTTTAGATGCTTCTGGATATGCGGCTAAAATCGAGCATCTACTGCAACTTTACCCCTGGGAAATTCAGTTAACTCAACTGAACTTACTCGACTCTCACGATACCGCACGACTACTATCAATTGCTGGTGGTGAGAAGGAATCTTCTTCAGCAGAGGCTCAGGAAACTGTCAAACTAGCCACTTTATTATTGTTGACCTTTCCCGGCGCACCCAGTATCTACTATGGTGATGAAATTGGTTTAGCAGGAGCCGTTGATCCAGATTGCCGTCGCGGTTTTCCTCCAGAAGCGGAATGGAATCAGCAGGTTTTGGACTACCATCGACAGTTGATTGCTCTGCGTCACGCACACCCAGCTCTACGCACCGGTAACTATCAGGTACTCTTAGCGGAGGGAATGGTTTATATCTTTGCACGACAACTAGCAGCAGAGGAACTGATTGTAGCTGTTAATGCTGGAACGACAAGGGAGAAAGTAACCTTGAAAGTCTCAGGGTTAGCATTCCAGCCTAGTGAGATGTTGTATGGCAATAGTGAAACTACTTGGAGTACAGCAGAAGATTCCAGCTATTTAACCTTACAACTACCACCTCGCAGCGGTTGCATTCTTGCTTAGGTGATTTCCAAGAGAAAATTTACCTATCGACTGGCAAGATGCCAGTTCCACAAGGGATTTGTGCTTCAAGCTTTCCTCAAAAGCTCTCCTCTGTCCCTTCCCTTTTTTTGATTATCATTATCAGATAAATCAATTTCTCTACTTAGGGCTTGGGAGAATAAGTCTGGTGGTAGGGAAAGGGAGCAGGGAGTAGGGAATAGGGAGCAGTTCCGGAGTGATTATCCATGTAAACTAAGGGATATTTTCCTAAAAAGTGCAAGGAAATTGAGCTAAAAGATGCAAAATTCTTGCACAAATTCTGCAAAAAAATGCTCAAAAGCCCTGTTTGGTATAGCTTCTACACTCATGCAGCAAGCCCTACTTAGACAGGGTTACCCACTCTTTAATGGCTCTGATTAACTTCCTCGACTGACAGGTTGAGGGCTTGTGCCACTTGCTCCACACTCAACCCCAACGCTAAGAGTCGAGGAATTGCATCACGCCTTGCTTTGGCTTCTTGTTGAGCACGTTGAGCTTCTTGTTCGGCACGTTGAGCTTCTTGTTCGGCACGTTGAGCTTCTTGTTGAGCACGTTGAGCTTCTTGTTGAGCACGTTTTGAAGTTTCTACATAGGTCTCCATCCGTTGCCCATCCGGTCTATACAGTTCTAGTGAGCCCTTTGCCGTCTCGAATCGACAACCCAGCCTTGGACTGCTCCAACCTTCCATCTTGCCAATCGCTATCAACTGCTTGTCCTGTTTTAACCACCCCTTGAGTAGATTTTTTGCTGGATCATACAGATAATATTCCTCTACTCCATAACGCTCATAGAAGTTAAATTTTGCCTCCATCTCTTTGGTGGTGTTGCTCTTGGAGAGGATTTCAAAGACTACTTGAGGTGCTATATTAT
>Ga0207422_1001098_pt1 | contig 62421 bp, 68 predicted proteins | sample MarCyaLeptolynsp_FD_187757 | JGI IMG/M metagenome (GOLD analysis project Ga0207422, IMG submission 187757) | Marine cyanobacterial communities from Panama - species 1 Leptolyngbya sp. (SPAdes) | ecosystem: Environmental > Aquatic > Marine > Unclassified | place: Panama: Panama City | collected...
CCGCGCCCATTGGGCGGCGCGTTGTTGGTCGCTGTTCATCTTTATTGTGCGTTCGTTGTTTCACTCTTCAGCCTGGAGTCAGGCTGCTGCTATGCCGATCTCTCCATTCCGAAATTTCGGAATGGGGGTTAGAAACGACCAATGTCTGACTCCACTTCAGTCTGTGCTTTGGGGCTGCGGGTGGCGATCTCGTTGGCTTGCTCCAGTTGGGTGCGGGTAATCTGCAGGGGCTGGTCGCGACCTTTAATGTTGACTGACCATGTTTGCTCTGGGGCTGAGTCCAGCTCTTGCCAGCCCGCGATCGCGGTTCCACCCAGGGGAGCAAGTTGGCGTCCGTATACCTGCCAAATGGTTTGACAGAGGGTTCCCTGAGTAACGAGGGTTTGTCTGGGGGCAATTGCAGTCATGTTGTTTCAATCCTTTGAATGTGACGATGGGGGATGATGTGAGGGACACAGGTTGTCATAACGAGCAAATCATCGCAACCGAGCGAAGCTGTCTGCTGCTTCAGCGTCCCAACCCTGGTTGTACCAAGCGCTTAACCGTTGCTCCATCGCGGGGGGATGGTCGTGCTGCTCCTGACATTCTCGGATGCCAATCTCGTAGATGATGCATTCCAGAATGAGAATGGCATCGTTTTGTCTCAGGAAGTCGAGCGCTTTTTCATAGGCTTGTCTCCGCCTTCGATCCGGGTTCAGGGCGTGAGAAGGCATACTTCTTATTCCTTGAAGCGAGAGAGGGACAGGGGCGGGTAGTTTTGCGACGTACCCAGGTCATGGAATGGATGGGCGGATTCAGTTCACATCGATCGGGTTGAACAGGGGCATCTCAGCTTCCATGCCGTAGCGCTCGGTTTCCTGGAGTTTGAGTTTCAGTTCCTGGCCCCGAGCAAAGGCGATGGCTGTCATCTGGGTGAGCTGTCCGGCGATCTGGAGATAGCCGACCTGGTATTGGGTGTTTGGGGTTTCGATGGCGATCGTTTTTTCCTGGGAAGTTTGAACCAGGTCGTGGGCGGTCTTGATGTGCGCGATCGCGTCGTCAATGAGTTTGATGATTTGGTTCGGGTCTTGCATGGTGTTGGCCTCTTTGCCTCAATATTGTTTTTTCCAAGTCTCATCCAGTCCGGAATTCCGGACTGAAGCTAAGCACTCTCTTCAAGCACTCTCTTGCGGGTTGTTTTTTCAATTCGACAATTGCCTACAAGCCAAACCGTGCCAGCATTGAACGGTTAAGTTGTTGATGCCGTTGCTCCTGGCGTTCTTGGGCCTCAATCGTTGGCAGAAAAAGGTCTAGCGCTTGCTGCCAGTGCTCAGCAGTACCGAGGACGCGAGCTGAGTTGTTTGTCGTGGCTCCCCAACGATCGCTCCTGGCTTCCCACTGGCCATCGCGGCGGGTGATGAAACCCAGGAAGCCACTGTTGAAGCTGACGGAGTAGGTGAAGCCAAAGTCAAAGTACTCGCAGGTGAACAGCCCTTTGTCGGTTCGCAGGTAAGAAGGCAGTGCATAGAGAGGACGCTGTCCTAACAGTGCGGCAACAACGACCTGTCCATATCTGGAAGATTCGGACGGTTGGCCATCGCGCATCAGGATGCGATGGAAGCCTCCCGTCTGCGGATCGTAGACAGAGTAGGAGTTGGGAGAGCAGGCGTCGGTATAGACTTCGAGGGTGTCCAGTTCCGCGTTGCCCGCTTGTTTCAAGCCGCGCTCCCCAGGAATGGAGGGAGGGGGAATCGTCACGGGTGTCGTGCCAATTTCCGCCCCTTGAACAAGGGGATGGGCGGAAGTTATAGATTGTGTCATAATCGTGAGAACTCCATAGTTTGGGGGCCCACCTTTCAGCTGTCCCGCCAAGTTCAGATCTGAGAGGTGGGTTTTGATTTGTTCGTGCTGTTTGCTGATTGCAACTCTCTTCTCCAGGCCGAGATCGCAGCCTGGGAACGTAGAAAACTGACTTACTCTGAGCAAGGTTGTTCGATCTCAGTATTATTCGTAATACTGGGGCTTGCTTTTTCCCTGCCGCGATCGAGGGTCTGGGTCAGTATCCAATTGGATACTGGTTTATTCAAGTCTCAGCCTTGCCCAAGGCTGTACCCGCTCCAAATTCCTATTTGTTTCAAACTCTAAGAATTCAATAGTTTTCGAAGCCCCACCATTTCAACTGTTCCGGTAGGTTCAGATCTGAGGGGGTGGGCTTTGATTCGTTCATGCCAACAATATACCAGTCAGGTACCATAGGTGTCAACTACCATATTACCTGAATACCGGAAAAACCGTGTAGAATAGTTGACGATGGGGAAAAGGGCTGCTGCCGAGCTGGACATGAGAGCGAAGCTGAACATTGATAAGTATTGGCCAGAAGGGATTTCCAATGCCAGGGCGGCTGAGGAACTGGGCATGAATCCTAAAAGTGTTGGAGCTTTGAGGCGGGGTACCGATAAAGGCTATTGGGGAACAGTCTTTCTACTGCAGCGCTGGCTCGAAAACTACGGCATCGAAGTCGCCTTAGAAGATTTGTTTGAAGTTGAAGAGGATGAATTTGGCTAGTCTCCAAGCCCCTGCGAGCGACCTATTCTGAACAAGGTTGTTCGATCTCTACTCGTATACTAGGGCTTGCTTTCCCCTTGCCACGATCGAGGGTCTGGGTCAGTATCCAATTGGATACTGGGGCTTGCTTTTCTGGACTAGGAACCTGAAAATCTTAGCGGACAATTCTACACTGGAGCGGGAAATTCCAGTGGTACACGTCCCACTGCATCTAAAATTTCCGGTGGGACATCGATCGCTAGGGCTGAAAATCCCATTACGGAATTCCGTAATGAGCGCGGCGAAGCTTGCCCGGAGCAATTTTCATCGGAGCAATTTTCAATGCTCTCCAACCTGAGCAATGTTCCGAGCGTTCCTCCTCAAGCAGACAGTCCCAGTCGCAAATTTGCGACTGCGGCTAAAAATCCCAGGGAAAAAATTTCCCCTGCAACTGAGAATCCCAGTCTTAAACTTAATACTGGCAGCGGAAAGCCCGCCAACGCTAGCATTGTTTCGGGTTTTCCTCTTCAAAAAGAAAATCCCAGTATTATAAATAATACTGGCGGCGAACAACGCACTAATGCTAGAGATGCTCTGGCCTTTCCTCTTCAGACTGAAAATGCTAGTGGAATATATTCCACTGATAGCGAACAATTTGCCAAAGCTGGTCATACTTCGAGCTTTCCTCTTCAAAAAGAAAATCCCAGTGGCAAATTTGCCACTGGTGGCGAGCAGTCCGCCAACGCTAGCAATACTCTGGTCTTACCTCTTCAAGCTTGAAAATCCCAGTATCACGCGTGATACTGGCAGCGAACAACGCGCCAATACTAGCAATGCTCTGGCCTTCCCTCTTCAAGCTGCAAATTCTAGTATCCCAAGGGATACTGACAGCGAACAATCCGCCAATGGTATTAGTGCTTCGGGCTTTCCTCTTCAAGAAGAAAATCCCAGTGGTAAATTTACCACTGGCGGCGAACAGTCCGCCAAAGCTGGCAATGCTCTGATCTTTCCTCTTCCGGTTGCAAATCCCAGTGTCGAAATCGACACTGGCGGCGAACAGCTTTCGATTCTGATTGAGATGAGTCACCCTCAAAAAGAAAGCCTCATATCAGGTAAGACTGGGAATGCTCAAGCTTGTTCGTCCATTTTCGAGCTTGAATGTTTAAATCTTCAGAAAAGAACACCTGTATGTCTAGAAAATGAAGGTTGGATCGCATACCCTAGCAATAATATCTACACCCTTTGCCGCGTATGGATTTCGTCGATCAAATCAAGGCGATTGCCTCCAATATTCCTGACCAGTTAGACCGCGTATTGACTGAGGAAGCGACCAAAAGCTCGATGGTGATGCCGTTTATCCAGGCTTTGGGATACAACGTCTTTGACATTACCGAGGTCGTGCCAGAATTTGACGCCAACGTCGGAGCCAGCAAGAAGTACAAGCTGGACTACGCTATTTTGCAGGAGGGCAAGCCGATCATTTTGATCGAGTGCAAACATCACGCCGATAAGCTGGATGGGGGAGATGCCCACAGTCAGCTATTTCATTATTTCGCGGCGACTGATGCGCGGATCGGTTGCCTGACCAACGGGCTGAATTATCGCTTCTATTCAGACCTAGTGGAGTCTAATAAGTTGGATGAGAAGCCGTTCCTGGAATTGAATATGCTGAATCTCCAGGACAATCTGATTAGCGAGCTGAAGAAGCTGAGCAAGCAGTCATTTAATTTGGATGAGATTCTGACAGCGGCCAGCGAACTGAAGTACACGAAGGAAATTAAACGTATTCTGGCTGACCAGCTCAATGCCCCCTCAGATGATTTTGTCAGATTCTTTGCCTCGCAGGTCTATCCGGGGCGTTTGACCGAACGGGTGAGGCAGGAATTCACCAGCTTTGTCACCCGTGCCTTTAAGCAATTCATTCGGGAGCAAATTAGCGGCTTGTTGCAATCGGCTTCTGACCTGGCGGATGGACTTTCCCCCAGCGCCCAGGAGGCCAATGAGGGTGAAGCGGCGGCTCCTGCTGAAGCGGAAAGTCCAACCCCCGATAGCCGAATTGTGACCACAGAGGAGGAGTTAGAAGGGTTCTATGTCGTTAAATCCATTCTGAGCAGCATTGTGGAGCCGGGACGGGTGACCCAACGCGATACCATCAGCTATTTCAATATCCTCCTGGACGATACGAACCGAAAGCCGATCTGTCGTCTCTATTTCAATAACACCGATAATAAGCGTTTGGAGTTGTTTGATTACACAGAAGAGGGCCGCAAGGAAGAAAAGGTGTCGCTCTCAGAGGTGAGTGAAATTTACCAGTATGCCGATCGGCTGAAGGCGACTGTGCAGCATTATGAAGGTCAATAGCCTTTTGCCTTCTCTGATTCTGGTGACTGAAGTTGCGGCTCGCTGAACAAGTTTGCTTGGGCAGACTGCGGTCAGGGCGATCGGGTTGAGGGTTGAGTCCAGACCTGTTCCAGACTTTCTCCATCCCAATCCAACCGAATCGTATTCAGCCCCTGGGCCAGTTGTTCGAATTCGCCTTTAGTTGGGGTTGCTTGCCCGTCAAGGATGGCGTTGAGCCGTTGGGGATCTATGTTGATGGTGCTGGCGAAGGTGTCGCGATCGCAGTGTTTTAGGATGGTCTGCTTTATCCAGCGAACGACAAGGTCAGCACTGAGGGGTTCTGCCTCTGAGTCCAGGCCAAATCGGTTTTGCAAGCGCTCCAATCCCACCGACATCGCCGCCAGAACGCTGGACAGGGGAACGGTTCTCATCAACTGCAATAGGTCTTTGCTTTCCTGTTGCTCTAGCGCTTGGTTATCAAGCCCGCGTATCCAGCGTCGGACGCGCTCTTCTGATTCGTTGCGATAGGTGGCGATGGCGCTGACGCCAGCATTGCCAACCCCGCCGCCCGCCCGCCATTTGGCCACGGTTTGATGGGTGAGTTGGAGCCGATCGGCAAACTTGCCCTGGGAGCCATGGGACGCTATCTCTTCTTCCAGCCACTGCCGAAAAAGGGGTGAGGTTTTGTCGATCGCGGTCACTCAGGGACACCCTTCAAGCCATTGAAATTACCAATAGCTTAGCAAGGCAAGTGACGCGATCGCGCTATTTACGGGCAAGTTGACTTTTGCCGGAACAGTAACTATAGTTACTCTTGAGTTAAATCTGGTTATCTCCGAGAGCCAAACCGCCTGAGTTCCCTGTTTGATGACTCCATCCAATCCCATCCCCCGCTTCTTAGCGCGTCTCGGCCTTGCGGCTGAGATTGCTGCTGCCTGCCAGTTTTCGCTTCTGGGCAGCGAACTGCTCGCCACCTGCAACAACAACGCCACCGCCCGCAAACTGATTCGAGACTATCTCATGCGCCTGATGGAGGCAGCGAACGAGTCCCAGGTCATCAAGCGCGTTACCATCCTGGGGCGCGATGTGCGCGGCGGGCAGCGCTGGTCGTTTGAGGTGGAACCGATCGCACCTGCCAAGCAGGTCACCACCCCGGCAATGTCCAGGCTGCCGTTGCTCTTGGCAGAAGCGAAGGAACTGTGCGAATACGTTGTCCGGATGAGCAAACTCTCAATCGGTTCCCAGGGCAAGCTGATTATAGACTGCCCTGCCTACGATCTGGCAATGGCGCTGTTCCGAGAACTGGACAGCTTCCCAGGCTTGAAACATATTCAGAAGCTGGAGAGCGGGAAAATTGAAACCACTAGAATAGAGGTGCAAGCAGCAGGGGTAACCTATTTTGCTTGCACAGCGATCAATTGCCAGCCAACCAGGGAGCCTACCACGATGTCAGATGATTTACTCGAAATCCCTCAGCAGCCATTAGTTCAGGTACCCACCATCTCAGAATGGGACTTGTTTAAGGAAGTAGCCCAGTTCGAAGGCCCTGCTGGCGTTCTCTTATTCTGGCCAGATTTGGGGCTGCTCAACAACGAGCGTATTGAGCTATCGAGCGATGTGCTGCCTAACGAATGGGTCAGGCACAATCATGTCGGCGATCATATAGAAGATGAACTGAGAAAATACAAATCGCGATTGCTGCGAGAGGGACACCTGAAGAACTATTCCTATGCCACCAAAAAGCATGTGAAGATGACCGTCGATGCCCGCTTAGCCATGTATCGCGGCGATTTAATCCGGATCGTGAAAACGATAGAGGTTGTGCATCGCTAGAGGTTGTGCATTATTGACGCTCAATCTGAAGGCGGGGCAAGGATCAATACCGTTCGGTTAAGGAGCAAACTTCGAGTTTTGACCAAGAGTCTATAAGGATTTCAGCTCTCATATACAGTTCACAGCAAGCTAAACCGAACAGTATTGGGGCGAGGATTGAAAACAGGACGATAGAAGTTGTGCATCGCTGATGCTCAGCTTGAGGGCTGAGCGAGGATTGAAATAAACAAGCAAGACGCTGGAAGTTGTTCATCGCTAACGATCAGCCTGACGGCGGAACATTGAAATCATCGCCGAGAATTGAAAGAGGCGTTCAATCTCCTGACTGACCAAGCAATGAACCGCATTTTCTAGTAGTTTCATTAAGAGGCTTGAATTTGCTAGAGCTTGTATCGAAGTCGATCGGTTTCAAAGAAGAGATCAGCTTGTCTCTTCTGAATTTCCAGTGCTGGAGCTGACAACTGAGCGGGTGTTGAATCCCATTATAATCAAGCTCCTCCCTTCCACATATTTATCTTGGGCTAGCCCCAACTGCCTCTACAACATATTTTATGTAAACCCGCAAGGCTTAGCTGGTTAAAACCCTTGGCGGGTATGGATTTTGGCTACTCAAAACCTGACAAACAGAGCTCGAGGCAGGAAAAACGCTAGAAACTATATCTAGTAAGCTTTTCGGCTCTTCTTGAGTTCTCATCTAGCATAATTAAAGATGGGGTAGAATCCCCAAACTGTACCGCTTTTTTATTTTTACGTTGTTAAAATTGAGGAAGCGGTCTGAGTTCATATATTGACTAATGCCACTTACTCCCAAACCACCAACCAACAAGGAAAAACATTTCACTGTTGTTCCTATTAATACTTTTAAGAGAGTCCCTTCGCTACTTAGAAGTATGCAGGATACAGGTCAGAAAGGATATCAGAGGATCTATTCATTTGTTCAAGGTCAGTTAAAAGTTGTGGTTAGGAGAACAAATTCCGCCTACACAAAACTTCGAACGCAACGGTCCCATCCTTGGCAGAAACGATCCTGGGAATACCCAAACATTTCTCCACAGAATGAGCCAGAAATAACGCAAGAAGCACTAGAATCACAACATGAAATAGCACGGCTTACGAACCGTTCTATCGTCATTTCTCGTTTGCGTTTCCCTAAAAGCATAGAGGAACTTCTCAGTATAGCTGAAGAATGTATTGATGAAATACGAGGAATTATTGGCAATAATAATGAGGATATCTTTTCAGAAGATTTAGTACAATTAAATTGCTTAAAGCAGGATGTAAAAGATATTGGAACTGAAGTTTCAGCATTCAAAAAGAGCTTAGGGCTAAAGACTGGTTTAGGAGGAGGAAGCTTCTTTCCAGGTGGTGGTAGAGGTTCCTTTTCAGGTGGTAGAGGTTCCTTTCCAGGTGGTGGAGGTTCCTTTTCAGGTGGTGGAGGTTCCTTTTCAGGTGGTGGAGGTTCCTTTCCAGGTGGTGGAGGTTCCTTTTCAGGTGGTAGAGGTTCCTTTCCAGGTGGTGGAGGTTCCTTTCCAGGTGGTGGAGGTTCCTTTTCAGGTGATGGTGGAGGCTTTGTTTATAGTGGTAATGAACCTGATAACTGGTTTTCTCAAATAACTTCCCGTTGCAAAAAGCTTGTTAAAGATATTTTAGAGGTTTGTCAGTCTGTAGCTAAGAAAATATCCAATTTTCTCTCAAAGATTAAACTTAAAGGAGTGGAGATTAAAATTGACTCCATGAGCAAGATTCTAATACGTCTTGAAAGAGTAAGTTTTGAGGAATGTATGTCTGAAATGAACATAATAACCAATGTTTCCCATAGTACTGTCAATGGTGTTCTCACCATAGGTAAAATTCAAGGAGATGCCATTAACACCATCAACCAGTTGTCTGATTCCTCTCAACCCGGTCAATCCAGCCTCAAAGAGTTGCTCACCCAACTTCGGAAAGTCATCATTAGTGACCCAAGCTTGAGTGATGAAGACAAAGTTGAAGCTCTTGTGCAGGTGCAAGAGCTGGCTAAAGCGGGCAAGAATCCTAATGATGGTGCGATGAAGAAACTGGCAAAGCGCTCTATGACTATACTCAGGGGGATCTCTGCTGGAATGCCCACTGCAACTAAATTTGTTGAAGGGGTTGGTAAGCTGCTTCCTGCTATTGCCACCCTACTAAAACTGAAACTGTAGAGCACCACAAGGACTTGTGGGGAAAAATCTGGTGAAACTCCTTTAGTAATGTAAAGCGTTGAGCATAACCCATATCTGGGTTGCTTTTATGAACCGCATTCTCCAGAGCGAAGTTTTTTGGGATCCAGCTTCCTGTGTATTATTTTGATCCCAATCCCCCAAATTGATAAGACCCTATTCCCCTATCGCATCAGCAGATGATACTGTCTGTTGCACGCTCTAACCCGCAAGAGCAAAGTGCCCCGCCTTCGGATGGGGTGATGAAACAAATAGAATTAGAATAAGCTTGAAACAGACAGCCGCAAGCTGAGGAGTGAAACCGGAATTCCAGAAAGCAATACCCCCGCTTTCAGGCAGGGCAAGGATTGAGATAAACCAACGAGAATTGAGCCATGACTCAAGCCATCACCCCACCCAAAACCAGGCTGACCTTTGAGGAGTACCTGAACTATGACGATGGCACAGACAATTGCTATGAGTTGGTTGATGGAGAGTTAGTTGCCTTGCCACCCGAATCAGAAGTCAATGACTTTATCGCGCTCCATCTCCGGGATAGATTAATTGCCCTGGTGGGCAGCCGCAGAATCAGAAATCGTTGCGAACTGCAAGTGACCCGTTTTACCAGCCGTTATCCAGACCTGGTCATCCTCAAACCAGAACACATCGAACTGACCCGTACGCGACTCACCATTACCCTTGAAATGCCGCCGCCTGAATTGGTATTAGAGGTGGTCAGTCCTGGGAAAGCCAATCGAGCGCGAGACTACCAGGCAAAGCGGGAACAGTATGCCGCCAGGGGTATCCCAGAATATTGGATCGCTGACCCCCACGACCAGGTCGTCATCGTGCTGAGGTTGGAAGATGGCGTCTATATCGAAGTCGTTCGGTTCCAGGGAGACGACCGGGTCGTTTCCTCTGGGTTTCCAGCCCTGGAAGTGACCGCTAAGCAGGTGTTGAACCCGATTGGCTAGAAATACCAGGGGATAGCATGGCTGAACCGGATGCTGCCAAATATGACCAGAAGGATGCCACTATCTATGGTTCTGCCCCAGAAAGTCAGGGTAGCGCTATTGTCAGCGGTAAGGAGGTTCATGGCAATACGGTCATTGGCACTCAAATCAATATTGAGCCTTCGCAGCAGCCAAAACCCCCAGGCACCCCCCACAATCTCCCCCGCAGCGGTGCTCAGTTCGTGGGTCGGGAACAGGAAATCGAAACCTTACATCAGCAGCTGCAACACTCGGATCGCATCGCTATCTCTGCCATTGCCGGGATGGGAGGGATCGGTAAAACCGAGTTAGCGCTGCAATATGCCATGAGCCATCTGCAGCAGGGAACCTACCTCGGTGGACTGTGCTGGCTGCAGTCACGGGGATCCGATGTGGGGTCTCAAGTTGTCTCATTTGCTCAGATCGAGCTGGGCTTGAAGCTGCCCGAGGGAATGGAATTGCCTGACCAGCTTCGTTTTTGTTGGTCTCGCTGGCGTGATGGCGCAGTGTTGTTGATCTTTGACGATGTGACCGATTACGAGCTAGTTGAATCCTTTCTACCGCCATCGGAACCGCGTTTTAAGGTTCTGTTCACCACACGATTGCATCTGGGCAGTTCGGTTAAAGAGCTGCGGTTGGATGTCTTGAGCGAAGCAGCTGCACTTGATTTGCTAGGCAAGCTAGCAGGAGAAGAAAGGGTTCAAGGACAAATTGAGGATGCTAAGGCTTTGTGCTCCTGGTTAGGTTATTTGCCTCTGGGACTGGAGTTGGTTGGACGCTACCTGGAAGGCAAGCCAGATCTCACTTTGGCAAAGATGCAGCAACGCTTAGAGTCTAAGGGCTTAGAAGCTAAAGCATTGGTTCAGGCCAAAGAAGGCATGACTGCTGATTGGGGCGTTGCCACTGCATTCGAGTTGAGCTGGCAGGAATTGAGCGAAACGGCGAAACAGTTGGGATGTTTGCTATCGTTGTTCGCTCTGGCTCCAATTCCCTGGTTATTGGTGGAATCGGTTATAGGACAGTTCGAAGATGACGCAATTGTTCCCTCTGACTCAGAAGAGTTGGAAGATCTGCGAGATGAAACCCTGCTCAAGCTCCATCTACTGCAGCGCACCAGAGAAGGAACCTATCAGCTGCATCAACTCATCCGAGAATTCTTCAACGCCAAACGGGAACAATTCGAGGAGATAGAAGCTCTGAAACAAGGGTATTGCAGAGCAATGGTGGTAGTAGCTAAGACTATTCCCCAGACTCCTACCTTGAACGAGATTGCCACTGTTGCCCCATCAATTTCTCACATCGGGGAAGCAGCTATGGGGATGCAGAAGTGGTTGAGCGACGAAGAGTTGATCTGGCCATTCACTGGAATAGGTCTCTTCTATAGGGGACAGGGAACTTACATTGAGGCAACAGACTGGTTTGAGCGTTATCTGACCGCTGTTCGCGGTCGGCTGGGAACTGAACACCTCTCTACGACATCCGGTCTCAATAATTTGGCAACATTGTACGCATCACAAGGACGCCATGAAGAAGCTGAAACTCTATACCTCCAGGCACTCAAAATCAGAAAGCAGCAGTTGGGAGTTGAGCACCCCGATACCGCATCTAATCTCAACAACTTGGCATTGTTGTACGCATCGCAAGGACGCTACGAAGAAGCAGAACACCTTTATCTCCAGGCACTTGATATTTTTCGGAAGCAATTGGGAGTTGAGCACACAGATACCGCATCTAATCTCAACAACCTGGCATTGCTGTACAAGTCGCAAGAACGCTACGAAGAAGCAGAACACCTTTATTTCCAGGTACTCGACATCAAGATTCGAATATTAGGAGAAGGACACCTCCACACCGCTACTAGTCTCAACAATCTGGCAGCATTGTACCGATCGCAAGGACGCCACGAGGAAGCCGAACCCCTATACCTCCAGGCACTCAACATTAGAAAGCGCCTGCTAGGAGAAAGACACCCAAACACCGCTCTCAGTCTCAACAATCTGGCAAGGCTATACGAATCACAGACTCGCTACCCGGAAGCCGAACCCCTCTACGTCCAGGCATTACAGATCGCTGAACAGAGCTTAGGCCCTGACCATACAAACACAGTCAAAACCCGCAACAGCCTCAATCGCCTCCGCAACAAACTGCTAAACTCAGGCAAATAATACAACCAAACAGTCATACGAAACACATCAAAGCTCTGGTCACACACTGAGCCATGTTCGCAGTCAACGCTAGCATGTGCATTTTTGCCCAAAATAGAAACTCATAACGACATTCTAAGCTGGTAAGCGCTGGTCATTTTATTCTGTACAGGTATTTGCAATTTATTTTGCAAAGGTACTTAACGGATGACGACCAATTTTAATGACACAACGGCCTTGCCTATCCCCTCAACCCTTTGGCTTCCCAGGTTGCCACTTTTCTGATCCTTACCACCATCCTCAAGCATTTGGATTATCTGCTTGCCACCTTTCCAAAAGTAAGATCGCAACCCCAGCATACTGCTTCTCCATCAACAGCGCGATCTCCTCTCTCCATCCAGTTTGAAGCACTTCCAGGAACCGCCGTCTGAGGGTCGGGGAAACAGACAGGTTGAGGTAGGCTTGCTGTTCGCTCTCTGTGGCAGCGGGGTTGTCTGCTGCCAGCTGCTGCAGCCGTCGCTGAATTGCAGCCGCCACATCAGCCAGGGTGAGGCATTCTGGGGAATAGTTGTGCTGGCTACCGATGGCCTGGTTCCCCTGGACATCGCCACCCGCGACCTGCGAGCTGCCCTGGGTTTCAGGAGCAAACCCATACACCGTCGCGCTGCTCAAGTCGTACTTGGGTTGATTCACCGCCAGCAATTTGGTGATTTCTACCATGTCTGTACTCTGCTGGCGGTAGATGGCGATCTGCTCGTCTTTTGCCCGCAACTCGCTGCGATACTTTGCTTCCAGCGCTTTCTCTGCTGCCTGATACATCTGGCTGAAGTCGCGGTGAATCTTCTCCTTGTCCGCATCAGCAGAAGCTTGCACCCGCACGACAACGACGCCATCGCCCTTATTTTCAATGCTCTGGATGGACAGCTCAACACCCTCGTTCTCCACCTGAACCTGTTTGAATGAGGTGACGAATGCTTTCCAGTCCACCCCATTGCGAAAAATCAGGTCAACTGTGCTGAGGGCTTTCAGAGCTATTTTGGCAAAGTCACCTGGTGCGAAGTTTTGCTCACGATCTAATGGACAGCGTTCCTTCTGATGCCTGAGTAGGTAGACATATTTGCAAATTATCCCGTCTAGCCTGGTTTCTCGATTAATTACCCAATCTTCCAGGCAAGCCCCAGTCAAACGCGCCTGGTGAAAGTTAGTTCCCCATGCCTGCGTTCGGGTCAAATTGGTTCCCTCTAACCAGGCTCCTTCAAGATTGATATCACTGATATTTGCCTCTGTTAGATCGGCATTGCTTAGATCGGCTCCTGGTAAATGTAAAGCTCTGAGATCGAGTCCCTTAAAGGATTGACCTGCCCCTTGATGGTTCACAACTAACTCTCGCACTTGGGGATGAGCCAAGATAGTTCCTCGACGGAAGGCAAGATTGAGTTTTTTGCTCTGGTGCCAGCTAGTACGCTTCAGAGTGGATTGTCTGAAGTCGGCACATCTGAGCATTGCCCGGTTGAAGATCGCATCGCTCAAATTGGCATTGTAGAAGCTAGTTTTTCCGTCTATAGGAAAGGAAACAGAGATAGGGTAAATTCTGGTACTATGTGACTCTCCTTCCAGGGAATGCCAACCAATGTAAGCACCAACACTCCAAACTGCAACTACAGCTGCAACTGCACTCGAAATGTTGAATGAATATTCCTTTCCAAATAACCATAAACCCGTGATTGCAACTGGAACTGCAGCTACAAGCACAAATGCAAATAAGGTTGTAATTCTGTCTGAGACTATAAATAAAGTTCGGAAATGTGCTGAAATGACACCAGCGAATTCAATTACTAGGGCTGAGTTTATGTTACGTCCCTTATACGCAACCAAAAACAGAGCAACAATCAGGAAAATTAGCGCAATCCATCCAAAACTACCGAGCATTAAAAAGTGGCATCCACACATTGCTGCCCAGAATCCTGGCAGCAGTAGCGTAGCGATCGCCCACCGCCGTTGCAACTCAGCCTTAGCGCCGCTGAAGTTTGCCCCGCGCAACGTCGCCTTGCTAAAGTCAGCACTACGAATATCTGCCCCGCTGAAGTCCGCTCCAGACAAGTCCTGGCCTTTGAATGACTGCCCCCGCAGATTGGGTTGAATACCAGGATTCTCCGATCGCCACTGATTCCAAACCTCCACCCCTCGCTTCAGTATTCTGACATGCTCTGGATTCGCCAAAATCCCATCCTCAGTCAAAAACACACTGCTATGTATGCCAATTATGGCAGCTGCTAATTCAGTATGGATAGTCACTCAGACAGGAATTCAACTGATTTCCCTTTCTATTGGGATTCGGGATGATTTTTGAAGGGGCTACTTTTTCTTAGATCGATTTTTCCGACGAGCTTGCTTCTGCATCTTGTTCTTAGATCGATTTTTTTGCTTGGCTTTGTCCTGGGATTGTTTGGAGAGGTATTCTGCTCTTTGTTTGCGTAGCATTTCAATACTGTCTATGCATCCAATTGTCTTAGAATGCTGTGCTCCTAGACGTTGCTTAAAAATGGGCAACGCTTCTCGATAAAGCGTTTCTGCATCTCCATAGCGCCCTTGAGAGTGATACAACAATGCCAGGTTGGAAAGACTGTTGGCGATAGAAGGGTGGTTGACTCCCAACCGGCGCTTTTTAATTTCGAGTGCTTGGAAATACAGAGGTTCTGCATCTCCATAGCGTCCTTGCAATCGATACAACTCTGCCAGGTTATTGAGACTGGTAGCTGTGAGAGGATAGTCAGTCCCAAACTGATGCTGAGTGATTTCAAGCGCTTTCAAATAGAGGGTTTCTGCTTCCCCATAGCGCTCTTGAGAGGTATACAACAACGCCAAGTTGTTGAGACCTTGAGCGGTATCAGGGTGATCGGCCCCTAACAGATGCTGAATGATTTCGAGCGCTTTCAAATAGAGGGTTTCTGCTTCCCCATAGCGCTTTTGTAATCGATACAGTGCGGCCAGGTTATTGAGAATGGTGGCTATATATAGATTGTCTTCTCCCCATCGTTGCTGATTAATTTTCAAGGCACGGATAAGAAAGGATTCTGCTTCCTCGTAACGCCCTTGTGATTCGTATAATGCTGCCAAGTTGTTAAGGTTGGTGGCGGTAGAAGGGTGGTCATCTCCTAGCTGATGCTGAGTGATGTTCAAGGCGCGGATAAAAAGAGGTTCTGCTTCCTCATAGCGACCTTGCGAAACATACAATCCTGCCAGGTTGTCGAGAACAATGGCGGTATCAGGGTGGTCAGTTCCTAACTGATGCTGAATGATTTCGAGCGCTCGCAAACATAGAGGTTCTGCTTCCTCATAGCGACCTTGCGATCGATATAACCCTGCCAGATTGTCAAGAGCGATGGCGGTAGAAGGGTGGTCAGTTCCTAATTTCTCCTGAACAGCTGTCAAACATTGCTTATACCAGGGTTCAGCTTGAGCATAAGCCCCCTGACCTTCCCAAAACCGAGCTATTAAAATGAACGAGTAATCTAGATCCTCGTCACTCAACCAGTTCCGAAATGCCGTCGCCACTTCCTCTAGATGCGGAATGGATGAGGCAATAGCTGCGATCTCGTCTAGGGTGGGTTTCTGAGAGATTGTCTTATTTACCTTTACCATTGTTCTGCAATAGTCTTGCTTCAGCGAATCCTTCTCTTCCAATTGCTCACGTTTGGTAATGAAGAATTCACGAATTAGCTGATGCAATTGATAGGTTCCCTCTCCCATTCGCTGCAGTAGATGGACTTTGAGAAGGACGCCATCTCGCAAATCTTCCAACTCTTCAATATCAGACAGAATCACTGCCTCATCTGACAGCTGTTCTGCCACCGACTCCACCAAAGACCAGGGAATCGGAGCCAGAGCAAACAACGACAGCAGACATCCCAACAGTTGAGCAGGGTGGCTCAATTCCTGCCAGCTCAACTCGAATGCAGCAGCAACACCCCAATTAGCCGTCATGCCCGCTTCAGCCTTGGCCAGGGCCTGAGCCTCTAACCGCTTTGTCTCCAAGCGCTGCTGCATCTTTGCCAGGGATAGATCGGGTTTTCTATCTAGATAACGTCCCACCAGCTCCAGTCCCAAGGGAAGATAACCCAACCAGGAACAGAGCGCCTTAGCATCTTCCAGTTGGCCTTGAATCCGCTCTACTCCGGCCAGCCGTCCCAACAGCTCGATCGCAGCTGCTTCGCTCAACACCTCCAAACACAACTCTTTTACCGTCTTGCTCATTCGTAGTCGCGTAGTGAAGAGAACCTTAAAACGCAGATCCGATGGTGGAAGGTAGGGTTCAACAACTTCGTAATCAGTCACATCATCAAAGACAATTAGCACCTCTCCATTGCGCCAATGCCCCCAGCAAAAATCCACTTGCTCAACCAACTCCAGACCATCAGGTAGAGTTAAACCCAACTTCGTCCGAGCAAACGAGACAACCTGCGACCCCAAATCGGCACCCCTCGCTTGCAGCCAGCACAAGCCACCGGAGTAGGTGCCCTGTTGCAGATGGCTCACCGCATATTGCAACGCCAACTCGGTTTTGCCGATTCCTCCCATCCCGGCAATAGCAGAGATAGCAATGCGATCCGATCGCTGCAGTTGCTGGTGTAAGGTCTCAATTTCTTGTTCCCGACCAACAAACTGGGCACCGCTGCGGGGGAGATTGTGAGGAATGCCTGTCGGTTCTGTTTTTGATAGCTGAGGGAAATACTGATGAACCTCCTGATAGGCGATCTGGTCACCTTCAATAATCTCTGCCACATTGCCAATGGTGCCCTGATTCCCTACAGCACCAACAGGAGCATTAAAGGCGTTCTGAGTCCCAATAACCGTATTGCTCTCAACCTTCTCACCGCTAACAATGGCATTGCCCTGACTCTCTGGGGAAAAACCGTAGATTGTGGCATCCTTCTGGTCATACTGAGGAGCACTTCTACCCTCCTCAGACAATTGCTCTGAGCAAGATTGGGCGCTTTGCTCTTGCGGGTCAGAACCGGGATCCATCGCGACCTTCAAGAAAAACTGTCCCCATTGTTACTCATCGTCCAACCATTCCACAACAACAGCAAGGTAGCCTATCTTCCACCAAACTTGCTACCTTAAGACAAACCGCGTTTTGGATTGTACGCAATGTCTGCAGGAAAAGCCCTCCATGGGGCATTTAAAAACCAGGTTGATGTCCTGGGCAGCACAGTCATCGTCCACAGAAACCGGGATGTTCCTGAAGGCACCCCAACCCAGTACAAGGGTTACAGAGACAAAAAGGAAAGCGAGTTCCAATTTCTGCAGCGTATTGACGTTCAAACTGGAGACATCTTGCAACAACAGGGAAGCGTCGATCGCTGGCAAGTCATCGACACTGAAGACCACATAGAGACAGACACCTTTGTCAAATTCCGGGTGAAAGTGGCAAAGTTCTCTACCAGCCCCGAAGCAACGGATCGCGAGGATGCCCGGTTCAACCTGAGTGGAGCCACTATCTACAACTTTGCCCCCGGTGCCAAGAACAGTCCCATCCTTGGCGGTCAGAGCGTCCAGAACAACCAGGTGATTGGCACCCAACACAACTACGCCCCAGAGCAGAAACAAACCCTGGCTGAAGCGGCTGCAGAAATTCAGCAATTGCTAGAGCAGCTCTCTGAAACCTATCCTACGACCACACCGCTGGAGCAAATGACCGTCGCGACCAAAGCGATCGAGCAGATAGACAATAACCCATCGCTGAAGCAACGGATTGTCAGCGCCCTCACCGGAGCGGGCACTGAAGCCATCAAGGTCGCCATTGACCACCCTCTTGCCAGTATCCTCGTTGCCGCAATTGAGGGATGGAAGGAACCTGAGTAGGGTCATATCGAAGCTAAAGCTTGAGCCTTTGAGCGCCATTCCGAAATTTCGGAATGGGGCATCTTGTCTTCCAGAGAATCAGCAGCCGTTCTGAGGGGCTGCCTGGATAGCGCTAGAATCCTGCGCTTCAAATTTAAACCTCAAACTTGTAGAAAATTGTTATAATCCCTAATCCAGGTCAGGTGCTGCATTTCCCATCCATTCAGGTGTGTTTGAGGGAGGGGTAGCACTATGGCGAGCGAAGGGCAAAACCATCGATTAGAGAAGCGAGCAGCTCTGATTTCTTTGACAATCTCTACAGGGAAGGCAGCATGGGAGGCAGATTTATTAGATGAAGCTGATGAATCCTTCAATCGAGCCTTGGGCTGGGTGGATGAACCGATATGGGATTGGTATCCCGATTTGGCTCTGGAGACCTGCATTGAAGCAGGCAAATTTCGCGAATCGACTGCAAAGAACGATCGGCTGCTAGAGATTTGTACTATCCTTCGCGAGCATATCAAAACACCAACCCAAAGACTGCTGGCAGGGGCATTAGAAATCAGAGCCTATACAGCGTTAGGAGAGATGTCGAGCGCTGTTGAAACAGGTCTGGAAATTTTGCGAGAGCTGCAACTGGCACGGCCAGGAAACGGAATGCCGCCTCAAAGTGTGGCAGGACTAGCCGATTTGCCTTCACTGATCGATAGCTTTGACCTGGCGACCTTGCAATGTCTGCGCGCCCTCGTGCCAGCACTTTATTTGGCACGGCCCGACCTGCTGCCCGAAATTGTTTTTTGGCAGATCGATTTGTGCCTGCAAGGAAATTCCGTACATGCGATCGACTCGTATTCGATTTACTCCATACTTTTAGTCGCGTCTGGAAAAATTGAAGCCGGATACCAATTTGGCGGATTGGCACTAACTTTGCTAGATCGTTACAACGACAAGCTGCTACAGACGATTGCCTATAATGCCTACTCTGGGTACGTACAGCACTGGCACGAACCGCTCTCGCACAGCCTTGAATTGCTACAGACGACAATCCGAGAAGGACTGGAAGCGGGCAGTTTGGAACACGTTTGCTATGCTGCGGCGAATCGCTGTGCTGCGTTAGCAGCAGCAGGAATCGAGCTGGGCACTGCTGCAGAAGAAATAGAAGGACATATCGCCATAATCGAGCGTTGCGGGCGTCAGCATACTGCCGAGTACGGGCGGGTGTGGCTGCAGCTCATTTGCTGCCTGCGAGGCGGGGGCGAGATCGAATTCGATCTAGAAATCCATGAGGGAAACGGTACCGCCATCTTTGCGTATTACTGTGCCCAATTGCAGTTAGCCTATTTTCAGCAACAGCCTGAGCAGGCGATCCATTATGCAGAACAAGCTGTACCCTACCTGCAATCTGTCGCGGGATTGATTTGTGTCCCTCTTTGCAATTTTTACTATTCCCTGGCACTGCTAGAACGTTACTCCGATGCCGAAGCTCAGGAGCAAGCCAAAATCCTCAACCAGGTCACAGCAAATCAGCGGCAAATGGCAATTTGGTACCATCACGCCCCGATGAATTTCCAGCACAAGTATGAATTGGTGGAAGCAGAGAAAGCAAGGGTGAAGGGAAAATGCGATCGCGCCCTCTGCTTTTACGATCGCGCCATGGAGAATGCAAAACGGCATGGTTATCTCCAGGAAGAAGCCCTGATTAGCGAACGGTTAGCCGCCTTCTATCTGGAGAGCCAACAGGAAGAAGTCGCGCAACTCTACTTCAGTGTTGCCCGCGCTCGCTATAGCCAATGGGGAGCCGTCGCTAAGGTAGAAGATTTAGAGCAGCGATATCCCTGGTTAACCCGCGCAGAATCCCCTGAATCAACCAGTCGGGCACTGATGGACTTCTTCCTATCTAAGCAACAGCGACCCTTGCGACTTCTGCTAGGAATGCACTCCAGCGCCCGATATGACGACATGATCAGAGTGATGGTCTTCACCTATGCCGATGACCGTCTAGCCAAGCTCATTCGGGCAAAAGCAAAACAGCTTCAAAGACTCTCAGAATTGAGGATAAAGATTGTCTCCCCCAACCTCAATTACTTCCTCTAGTGAAAAGATTGAGCTGTCATCACAACGCCAACTAATCCTGTGAGGCTGCCGATCAGAGTCGAAAGCAAGATCGCGATCGCCAGAATAATCGCGGTTGGAGATTTGCCTTGGGGTGCGATCGCGGTTGGATCGATAGGGGCGATCGAGGGGCTAGCTTGAGGGACTAACTCAGGGTGTTGTTCGCTGATTGCTTTTCCTTGGGGGGTATTGGCGTTGGCGAAGCCTGTCTGCAAGACATGGCTTTCTTTTTTGGAAATCGCAGTCGGATCGATCGGGGCAGTCGGTGAAGTTGCCTGATGAGTGGGTGTAGGTTGCAATTCAGATGCCATTTAAGTCGCCTCAATTCAACATCTTCATCATCAAACGGATGCTTGGGAGATCGGGTTCAGGGTTAGGTCATGATTGGGCAAGTTGTGACATTGACCTAAATCTGAGCCAAAATTAAACCAGGCATTTGTAAAACAGACTGACTATGGCAGCGACCATCAGAGCTTCTGAAGCTGGATTAGAGCAGGTCGATCGCGCCCGACGCCTGAAGCAGTGGGCTAAACAAGAACAAGCCTGGTATCAGCTTGCTAATACTTCTGAATCAACGCTCAAGCGATTTTGGGCAAAAAAGCCTATTGATGCTGGTGTGTTTGAAAGTATCTGCAAAACCGTTGATATTGAAGACTGGCAAGCGATTGCCGACCTCGTACCCTCCATCCCTCCCTCTCCTCAATTCCCCACCTACAATCCCCAAACCTTCACTGGACGGAAAACCCTGATTGTCGATCTACTGCCTAAACTGCAAAAACAAACCCGCCTGCTCTGGATTTCAGGCATTTCTGGCATCGGCAAAACAGCCCTGGCAGAATGCCTTGCGAGTCAAGCATGGGAAAACAACCCATCATTTCAATGGATTTATCTGGACATCTTAGAAGGACAAAGCCCAGACTTTGCCTCCGTTGCTGCCGACCTGTTAGCCAAATTGGGCGAGCGCGACCTTGCTCCCCAGGAACGGAATAATCCCGAACAGTTAGCCAAACGGCTCTTGCAAAAGCTCCAATCTCGTTCCTACTGGATTCAACTGGACTCCCTGGAACGCCTTCTCAATCCCGAACAACCGACTGAGACTGAATTTACCGATAGTCACTGGCTCGCATTTTTTCAGCATTTCCTGATGGTGCAAACCCTTGTCAGTCGTCTGGTGTTGACAGCCCAGGCGCTACCCGCTGCAGTGGTGGAATTGTGCGATCGTTACCCTAACCTCTGTCAAACGATCGCCTTGAAAGGGCTATCCGCCAATGAGCAGGATAATGAACGATCTAACGAGCATCTAGCACTCTTCCGAAAGAATGGCGTAACAGTGGATGAAACTAGTTCAATTCACCTGCAGCGGATTGGCCAAATTTATGAAGGGCACCCATTGGTGTTGCAGGTGATTGCCAGAGAAATGCTCGCATCCCCATTTGATGGCAATGTCGCAACCTACTGGCAACGCTACGGCAATGAATTTGAACAAGTGGCAAGAGAACTGCAGTCAAAGCAGGTGAATCCAGCCCTCTACAATCAGGCACTGCAACGACAAGTTCGTCGTCGAGTAGAAAGCTCGCTGCAACAGTTACCCCCAGATGCGCTCGCTCTGCTCTGTCGCAGTTCGGTTTATCGCCGTCCAGTTCCCGAAACGTTTTGGCTGGAAATGATTAACAATTGCACTCCCCAACAACAGCGGCAGGCTTACCAAATATTAGACGATCGCGCCCTGATCGAAAAAGAAGATATCCACCAAAACTGTTTTCTGATTCGTCAGCACAATCTGATCCGCGCTATCGCCTACGATCGACTCAAAACCGATACTTCTATCTGGAAAGCTGCCGAACGTCAAGCCGCTCATCTCTGGCTCACCGCCTATGAACCTGGGCCCGATGCCACCAACTTGGAAACTGTGCGCGCCTACCTGGAAGCATTTAACCACTACTGCGAAATTGAGGATTGGGAACAAGCAGATGAGATTTACATCTGCAAACTTGCATTAATGAAACCGTTGTATTGGCAGTTGCTGATTTGGGGATATTACAAAGAATTGATTGAGGTAAGTCGAAAGCTTGTAGATCGCATTTCTTCACCAACCAAAAGACATTGCCTAAACCAAATTGGTAATTCTTATAGTAGTCTTGGCAATATCGAAAGATCGATCGATTATTATCAGAAAGCATTACAGTTTACACGTGACACTGGTGATCGTGCTGGTGAAAGTGCTGCCTTGGGGAATCTGGGGAGTGCGTACAAAAATCTAGGGCAATACGAGCAGGCGATCGACTACCATCAGAAAAACCTAATTATTGCGCGGGAAATTAACGATCGCTGTAGCGAGAGCAATGCCCTGTCTGGTTTGGGGGTTGTGTACAACAGATTAGAGCAGTACGAGCAGGCGATTGACTACCATAAGCAGCACTTGACTATTACGCAGGAGATTGGCAATCGTCTTAGCGAGGGCAATGCCCTGAGTAATCTGGGAGTTGTATACTATAATCTAGCTCAGTATGAGCAGGCAATCGACTACCATAAGCAGCACTTGACCATTACGCGGGAGATTGGCCACCGCCGAGGCGAAGGTATTGCTCTTGTTAACATAGGAGAAGCTCAACTCAGACTGAGGAAGTATCCAGAGTCACTGAAATACAATCAGGCGGCGTTGGAGATTTTTCGGGAGGTTGGCGATCGAACCAATGAAGCTGAAGCTCTCAAGGGTCTGGCAGAACTGCATCACACCCTGGGCGAGATAGAGTTGGCAAAGCAGTATTGTCAGCAAGTGTTAGCGCTAGCGACTGAATTAGGTATTCCCCTGGCAGCAGAGTGCCAAAACTTGATGGAAGAATTGGAAAAAGAAGGATACAAAAGTTGAAAGGGCAAAGGACACAAGAAATAAACTTATTAATCCCTTAACTCCTCTTCCCCACCCTCTAAAGACATCTTGCTACTGGATTGCTTATCATACCCGCATCGCTCATTCTGCTCTTCATAAAGCTGTTCCAGCGTTGGCCAATCCCACAACTCCCCTCGATCTCGATTGAACTTCGAAATCGAGCTTTGGTTAAGAGCATTAGCGATTACCATCCCCTCCGTTTCAGTTGGCTTTGCCCCTTCATCCAGAATTGCTGCCAGACGCTGCAAATCGATTGACTCCTGCTCTGAAAACGTTTCACGAGTTAAACCCCGATCCTGGAGAATACAATCAATAAAGACTGCTATGATTGGGGTGTCGCACTCCTCATCGTCATTATCTTTAGCAACCAGCTGAGTCAGGAAACCTTTTAGATGTCCAGACAATATCGGTTTCCCCTCTGACGCGGCAACCAGCTCATCCAGAGTATAAGGTTGATTCAGATTGTCTCTGAGGATAATTCCAAATTCGCTCAACTCCCCTTCTGTAGGTTGTTGGCCTTCTACTATAATTTTCCACAGCGATCGCAGCGACAAATCAGTGCGCTCCCAAACCAGCACCGCAAGTTCCAGGTCACTAATACCTTCCCGTTCTTGCCACTGCTGCACAAAGGCCGCAAATGGAGAGATTGGCTGCTCCCCCAAACATAACTTCAAATCGAATACCGCATCTAAATAGCGGCGACGGGCTTGTAAATCAAGCGTTCTTACAATTTTCGAAAAATTACGGCGCGAGATTTCCTTACCATTCAGAAATTTACTGATCTGCTGTTTCGGTACTCCTGAAATTTCAGACAGATGCTTTCCTGTGAGATCGCAGTCATCCATGACCCGACGCAGAGCCTTACCGTCTTGCATTGCAAAACACCTACATGTTGGCAACGCACCTAATTTAACATGAAAACATTCATATAAATATGAACATTTGAAGAAAAAGCCGAATTAATTAATCTTGACGGAAAAGCGGAATTTGTTCATACTTATGTGAATGAATTCTGTTTTGTATGGATATAACTGAGCAGCATATAAGGTGTGCTAAGAACAATCAGCTAGCACAACTCCTGGACACTTCCCCCCAGACAGTGTCTGGTTGGCAGTATGGCAAACACTATTCCGAGCGCCGGATCAATATAGGCGTCAGCAAAGGGATCCCAAAAGAAGTACTGATCTCTGGCATCGAGCTACGGCGACAAGACGCCGCAAAAGCCAATCAACTGCAGAGCGAACTTGCCACTTTCCTGGATGAAAACAGCCGTGCTTCTGACAGTCTCAACACCCAGGAGGACGATCACCTCACCCAGGAGGATGACCCCCATGGTGTCTAATAACTTCGAACTCCACTACACAGTCGATAGAAACGGCCAGCCTCACATCAAACTCACCTACAACTGCGAGCTGACCGACGCACTGAATCATCTGGATCAGGTTGCCCGAGTCGCCACTGTCCTGAGAGTCTCTAAACTCACCACTACCCTGAGAGACGTTGCGAATTCTTGGCATTCCTCTGTTTGTATTGAATTGGGCAAGGAAGACTGGGTCACCTCCGAACCAGACACGGTAAATCAAGTCTGGGTTTCGACTACTGAAATTACCGGAGCCACGGGCCTCGATAAAGTTGAGGTGTGGCGACGGGCCCATCACGAAAGGTGGCGTGGGTGGATTGACAAGGGGGACATCAAGTATCCCCTGAAGGTGTTGCCCGACGAATGGGTAGCGAAATTGTGGGAGGACAATAATTGCGGAGACTGGCAACCTTCACCGACCCACTATGGTTTTAGGTGCCGTGACTTTCTCAACAACGAACCCAAGTTGGAACCTAAGTTGGAACCCAAGTTGGAACCCAAGTTGGAACCTAAGTTGGAACCCAAGTTGGAACCCAAGTTGGAACCCAAGTTGGAACCTAAGTTGGAACCTGGGGGGTAATCAATGGACGATTTGTATTACTCCCTGGTTGAGATTGCGACGGTAATTGGCGTTACGAAGCGAGCTGTCCATAAACGCTCCAAAGGTTGGAGCGGCGGACGCAAACGCCAAGCGCGCGGCGGCGGCATGGAATATCCCCTATCAGCCCTCCCCCCCGAATGGCGCGAGTCCGTGCGGCAGCATTATCAAATAGAAGAAGCCGCGCCCACATCTATATATATAGAGGCGCAACCCGATCGCCCTGGAGAACCGCAGATCCTTAATAGCCACATCCAGGGTTTTTCTCATCAATCTCAGAATCCCAGTGGAATATATTCCACTGGGCAAGTTTGCCCGGAACGAGTCGCCTGTCTAGTCACCGACGTTGATGTTCCGGGCGTTCCTCCTCATCCAGACGTACTCAGTCGCAAATTTGCGACTGGGTCTGATATAGAATTGCAAGCTGGCTCTAGTCCGGGGCAGGTCGGTTCTGATTGGGTAACCGATGGTAGTAGTGCTGCTCCGGGCTTTCCTCATCAGGTAGAAAATCCCAGTGGTACATGTACCACTGAGCAACCTTCGCTCCTGGACGAAACAACTCAGGCCCTGATCGACGCATGGATCGCCGTCCTCCGCGCCCAGGAGAACTGGTGTGCAGCCCACGGCATCGAGAAAGTTGTCGAGCGAGATTTGAAATTTGCTGATGCCTGGAATGCAGGCACGATCGAGATCGACGAATCCGTGCGGACTCGACTGCCCAGACTGAGTCGCACCAACCTGGCGCGTCAACGGTCACGACTGAGGCAGGGCAACCTTGCGGCCCTAGCTGGAAAAACGTACGCACCGCGCAGCAGCAAAATCGATCGCCTGCCCCAGGTGCGGGAGTTTGTGTTAGGGACGATCGCACAACATCCCCACATCACCAGCCGCAGCCTTTATCAGGCCGTGAAAACCCGCTTTAACCAGCAGGGTTTAGACCTGCCAACCGAGGCGAATCTGAACCGCTGGATCCAATCCTGGAAGGCAGAGAATGCTGAACTCTACATGGCGATCTCAGATCCGGATAAATGGAAGGGTCAATATATGGCAGCGTTTGGCGATGCCAGTGAAGGTATCATCCGCCCGAATCAGCGATGGGAATTTGACAGCACCCCTGCCGACGTGATGTTAACCGATGGCCGCTATGCCTTAATCGGCGTCGTTGACGTGTATACGCGACGGGCAAAATTGCTGGTGTCCAAAACCAGCAAAGCGACCGCCATCGCTGCCCTGGCTCGCAAAGCCCTGCTAGATTGGGGCGTCCCTGAAACTGCCAAAACCGATAATGGAAAAGATTACACGAGCGATCATTTAACTCGTTGTTTTGCCGGACTGGGCATTAAACACGAACTCTGTCCCCCCTTTCAGCCCTGGAAAAAGCCGCACATCGAACGATTTTTCAAGACGTTTAGTCACGATCTGGTAGAACTGTTGCCAGGATTTATCGGCCACAACGTTGCGGATCGCAAAGCGATCGAGTCCCGTCGTAGTTTTGCCGATCGCATGATGAGTCGGGGGAAAGTTGTTGAGGTGGCGATGGATGCCGCTGCCCTGCAAGCGTTTTGCGATCAATGGATTGCAGCCTATTCGGGTCGGCCCCATGGTGGGTTAAACGGCCAGACCCCTATCCAGGTATTAACTCAGGCGACAGGGTGGCAACAGCGCACCATTGGCAACGAGCGGCTATTGGATATGCTGCTGGCCGAGGCTCCAGCAGGCGGTACCCGTACCGTGCAAAAGGATAACGGTATACGGATAGATAATGCCTGGTATATTGCGCCTGAACTGGCAGCAGATGGCGATGACGGCTATATCAAACAGAGAGTACACGTCCGTTACGATCCCTGCGATCTGGGGCGCATCTACTGTTTTGACGGTGACGGTAAATTTATTTGCGTTGCCGAATGCCCGGAACGCACAGGCATCAACCGCCAGGAGGTTGCTAGTAGAGCCAAAAAGCGTCAGCAGAAGCGGATATCCGAGGGGCGCAAACAAATGAAGCGCTATGCCCGCGCCGCCAAAACTGAATCCATTGGTCAGGAAATTTTGGAGGCCCAGGCCGAACAGGCAGGCAAAGTGATCCCATTTCGGCAACCAACGATCGCCCACCAGACCCCGGCTCTGGATGCTGCTGCTGCTGCATTGAATGCCTTGCAGCGCCGACCCGTCCAGGCCCCGCAGCTCAGCGAGGCCGAGGTGCGACGTATCCGGGATGAGATGGACGCTGCCGATGCACGGCAACAGGTTGAGGAACCCAACGATCGCATCAGTCGCATTTACCGGGCCTGGAAGTCGGGGCAAGCGATTGGCCCAGACGATGCGGCCTGGGCCGACCATTACGTCCGTCAAGCAGCCGGGGCCGGGGCGCTAAACGTTTTAGCCGATTCGACAGCAGAGCGCCAACAGTTTTTAAACCACATCAATCAAGGGGAGGCCATATGAACATCTATATCGCGAATGTGCCGGAATCAGATGAGTTCCTGGCAGAATTGGAAGGGCTTTTGGGTAAGACGACTGCAACTAAGTCGCGGCGATATGATGTTGAACGCATCGCCCGCGCCGAGGAAATTTGTGCCGCAGTCGATGAACTGGAGAGCCTGAACCTGGCTCGTTCGTATACCAGCAGTGCTGAAACCTGTTTGTTGGCCGAACTGCCCAACGTTGGAGCAGCCAGGGCCTATCTGAAGGCCGCGCTCGATCAGTTGAATCGGCTGCTACCAAACGATATCTAGCATGAGGAGTTGCCGTGAAGAATCAGCTCGCCAAGGTCAAAAATGTCGTAAATTTTGCCAGCACCCTACACGAACTGGTGCATCGGGATGCTGGCATGCCCGGTATGGGTCTGGTCTACGGGTTTACGGGTAGTGGCAAAACGACGACCATTGCCTGGTCGTTGAACCAGTTGAATGGACTTTACGTCCGCGCTACCAGCGTTTGGACACCGTTCGCCATGTACCGGGCGCTGTTGAAGGAACTGGGGATCTCACCGCTCCATAGCGCCGCGAAAATGATGGACGCGGCTGTCGAACAACTGTTGTCAAACCCGCGCCCCTTATTTGTGGATGAAACCGACTACCTGTTGAAGGACTCTCGGATGCTGGAGGGGCTGCGCGACCTGCACGATCTGGCCAATGTCCCGGTCATCTTGATCGGCATGGAGGGCATCGAAACCAAACTGGTGCATCGCAAACAGTTGGCTAGGAGGATTTCCCAGTGGCTGGAATTTGCTCCCTGCGATGTGCAGGATACAGCACTACTAGCTGAAACCTGTTGCGCGGTGCAGCTCGGCGACGACCTGCTACAACTGTTGCATAAGCAATCAGGTGGCTCTATCGGCCAGATGGTAGTCGGGCTGGGGCGTCTAGAGAGCTATGCTCGGGCCCAGCGGCTGCAGAAGCTGACGTTATCGCAGTGGCAGGACAGCAACCGTAAACTGTTTTTAGGGAGGGCTGCATGAGCCGACCTGATAACTGTTTCGTCAAGCGGGCCCGGTTGTGGGCTGCAATGCGTGACATGTCTGCATTCACGCTGTCGCAGCTGGCAAAACGTGCCGGGTGTTCCTATAAGGTGGCGTATCGTTATAGTGCGTTCCTGTGCGAGTACGAGTACCTGCGAGCAGGGGAGGGAACGCGGTCGGTGGTTTACTACCTGGTAAAAAACACCGGCCCGAGGCCACCGTATCCTTATCAGGGGTTGCGGGATCCAAATACCCAACAGGTTGTGACTGACTCGCATCAACAGGTGTGGAACGCATTACGAATCGCACAGAGCTGCTCGATCCAGGAGCTGGAGACAATTACCGAGGTTCACCCTAAGAACTTGCGACGATATGTTGGAGTATTGGAGCGGGCCGGGTATCTCAGGTTATTGCAGCGCCAGCATCGGCCCGGTTCTCATCACCGCTGGCAGTTGATCCGCAATACAGGAGTCGCTGCGCCGATAGTCGCGGGGCAGCGGGCATTCGACGCGAACCAGTTGAAGTATTATCCCGATTTGGCGGAGGACAGACGACCATGAAACCTGAATTAGAATGGGCTGTCTGCATCAAACGTGAGTACGGATTCGTGCCGCATTTTTGGCGGCGTACGTTCCCTGATGCCGTTGCCCTGGCCAGGACATACAAAGCGGCTCATCCCTGGCAAGAGGTTTGTATCTCCCGTCGTAGCGATGGGGCCGAGCTGATGGAATTTGAGGAGCGAGTGAATCGCTGCAATGCCCGGTTGCGAGAACTGCGCTGCCAGATCAACCAGACCGATCGCGACCTGGTAAACGCGTTGAGCGAGGTGACGATGCTGGCAGCAGAGCGGGGCTGGAAACTGGAGACACGATTGCGGGAAAACGGCCAGCTGAAGTTCGAGGTTGTTGGGAGGTGGGACAGTGGGGACAACAACGTCAATTGAATGGGCCGACGAGACCGCCAACCCGATCCGTCCACAGGATGGGGGGTGGTGGTGCCACCCTTCCTCCCCAGGGTGCGATCATTGCTATGCCGAGGCCCTGAACCAGTGGCGCGGCAACAAACGGCCCTACGGCGGCGTGGCTCCGCCACTGGAACTCGATCGAGACCTGCTGGCCAGCTGGGCGCGGAAGCGGAAACCCCGTCGCATTTTTATTTCCAGCATGACCGACATATTTGGTGTCTGGGTCCCAGAAACTTGGGTATTCGAAATCCTGGACGCCATGGCAGCAGCGGGTCGCATGACATTTTTACCGCTGACTAAATGGGTGGTGAGGATGCGGTGCCTTGTAGCGCAGTGGTTAGAGCTGCGCGGATTAGACGAGTTGCCGCCCCACATCTGGCCATGCTGCTCAGTGGAAAATCAAATCTTTGCCAACCAGCGGATCCCTGAACTACTGCAGATTCCGGCCATGTGCCACGGCCTCTCGATCGAGCCACTGATCGGGCCGATTGAGTTAGCCCGATCCTGGATTGAACTGGAACTGCAGTCGTTCGGCGGCAACGGGGGGCGCTGCTTCCCGCGCGTGGATTTCGTTATGGTGGGTGGCGAATCGGGAGATGAAACCCAGCGTCCAATGCATCCCCTGTGGGCGGAATCCCTGCGAGACCAATGTCTAGAGCATCAGGTGCGATACCTATTCAAACAATGGGGGGCATGGGAACCTCTGGGATCTTGTTGGCAATGGCATGAGTTGCATGCTGTGTTTCCCACAAGAGACCTGATCGGCATTGACCAATATGGCTACGTCTTTCAGGGCAGAGACAAAGGACACTGGTACGTTCAGGATCGGTGTCAGGGCGGGCCGGAATGGTTCCGTCGCGTTGGCAAGGTATCGGCAGGCAGGGTGCTAGGCGGGCGTGAGTGGAATCAGATCCTGGTTTGGGATCCGGATCAACAGGAGGTTGTGCCCCGTGGGTAAGACGACTAAAATCAGAAAAACGTTTTGAGCAAGGAAAAGAGGAACGATGAAGAGAACGACGAAAAGGGGATTTGCGGAACAATCGGTAGGTGAACCCAACCTACCGATAGAATCGTCTGCAGTGGAGGTGCAAGTCGTCGGGCATGGTGACATCGTACCGATGTCCAATGACGAGGCCAGAGAGTGCGTCAACATAGTGCGCGATGGGTTTGACACAGCGCGAGAGCAACTACTGCAGCTGTACGAGCGCCAGGGGTACAAGGCATTGGGGTACGACAATTTTGCGGCCTGCTTGCAGACTGAGTTTCCCGATTTGGTCGGTGCTAGTGTGGACACAAAATACTGCTACAAACTGGTCAAAACAGCCAAGGTGGAGCGGGCGTTGCGGCAAGGGATTCCGAGTCTTAGCGTTAAACAGTTGCCGCTCACTCATCTATTGCCCCTGGTTAACCTGGATCCCGATCAACAGTGCGAGGTCTATTTGACCGCAGCCAACCGTGCCGCCAATGCGCCGAAACGGGGGTTGACTGCAGAACGAATTAAGGAAGTGTTGCAGGAGAAGTACCCCCAGGTGGCGATGCAGCCACGGGGCGGGCTGGCCAATGCCAACGCCCACCAGACCCATCTGACCCCACAGCACATTGTCGAGCGCGTAGTGGAGTGTCTGGGTACGATCAACCTGGATCCCTGCAGCGAGGCCGAGACCAAAAACAATCCCAATATTCCAGCGCAGATACACTACACCCAAAGGCACAACGGGTTAGAACAGCGCTGGCTCGGCAAAATCTACTGCAATTTTCCCTACTCCGATCGGGAGACACCGATGCTGCGCTGGGTGAGGCATTTCCTGACACAGATGGAGCTGGGCGGTATCGTAGAGGCGATCTTGTTAGTGCCTGCCTATTCCGACACGCGCTGGTGGTCTGAGTTGCTGGAGGCGCCCCACTACCCACCGATTTGTTTGATTAAAGGGCGTCTCACCTTTGGCGGCAACGATGGGCCTGCCCGGTTCCCCAACGCCTTGATGTATTACGGTGCTGACCCAGGACATTTCTACCAGTGTTTTGCCGATATAGGGGCAGTCGTGCAGGAAGTGCATCCGGAGATGATCGGGGTATGACGGCCAAACCCAAGACTAGAGCTAAATCGAAATCCTCCCAGATCCGGAAGCGGATGTTGGCACTAATCCACATTTTCAAGGGACAACTGGACTGGGAGGATGCCGACTACCGGGCAATGCTGCAGCAGCAGGTAGGCAAAACCTCCGCCGCCGACTGCAGCGACGCGGAACTAGGACGGGTGCTGGACTGGTTTAAAGCACAGGGCTGTGTCTCCAACAACTCGCGGCCCCAACCCAAAAACCAGGTCGATAAAATCGTGGCGCTATGGAACGAACTGCATCGGGTCGGCAAACTGTCTAACGACAACGCCGACCTGAATGCCTGGGTGCATCGCCAGTTCAAGGTGCAGCGGGTGGAATGGTTATCTGTATCGCAGAAGAGTCAAGCGATTGAGATGTTGAAAAAATGGCTGACCCGTTGACTATTGCCAGGAAAGCAATTGAACAGCGAACCGAGCAACTGCTGGCAGAGCTGCGGGAATTTTATCGGACAGTGAAGCGCGAGGGGATGTTGGCAGAGATGGCAGATATCGAACAGCGGGGTAAGGATCTAAAACAATGGCTCGATCAGTTTCGTGAAGGTGGTACGAAATATGATGTCACAGACCACGCCGATACATTGGCCGCGATTGGCGTATATCGCAAACAGCTGAGAGATGTGGGATGGACAGACAAACAGTTCGATACGCTGATGTCCAACCGTTTCGGCGGCAAAACCTCAACACAGCAGCTCACCGAGTATCAATTGGTAGATTTTAAACGCCAGTTGGAGGAACTGGTGCAGTATCAGGAAAAGAAGACCGCAGCAGAAGAACAGGTCGCAGTAGATGAAACCGCAGCAGACGAAACCACAGCAGAAGAACAGGTCGCAGCAGACGAAACCACAGCAGCCTGATAGTTATGAGGTGCAGGATTTTCGCGGCAACCTGCGCCTGATTGCTGATGTGATTGGTGTTGATGTGGCACTGCAGTTGTGCGATACCATCGGCACGGCGACGACATCAAGGGAGCGGCGGCTATATTGCACTCCAGAGCGACGGGTGTCCATACGGTTGGTAGAAGCTGTGGGAACAGATATGGCGGAGCGGATCCGGTTACTGTTGCCGGGTCAGTATGTGCGAGTATGCAGCCGCGAAACACTGGCACAGCGGCGGCAGCGGCGGCAGCGCGACGCGCAGATTCGACGCGATTATTTACGTTGCTCCGTTGTTGAACTGGTAGAGCAGTATCGGGTTAGTCCGGGGCGGATCTGCCAGGTGGCACAAAAAACTGTTTAGCGTCTGGTCTGAGAACGGCGGGGTCGCGGGCAATAATCAAGGCGTACCCCCTTGTGTCTTGTGCGGTGAGCGTTGAAACGATTGTTGGATTAATTGCCTCTGCGTTGATGACCTGGCTGGCCCTGTTGGTACGTCAGCTAATCGCTGCGAAAAATTATCAGCAGCAGAGAGACGATGTAAGACTCGATCGAATCGATAGAGAACTGAACGATTTAGCCCACACGGTTTCTCAGATCAAAACTCATATGGCAGAAAATTACGTTCCCAAGGAAGATTTCATTCGCGAAATCGCGACGCTCAATACTAAAATCGATCACCTCTCGCTACAAGTTGGAGGCGATCTCAAGGGCTTGAATACCAAGATCGATCGTTTGTTTGAGGGTATGAGGAATGGATGAAGTGGTTGCTGCCCAGATATTGGAGACCGCGCGTCGGGAACAAAACCGCTGGCATACTCTACAGGCGGTGGATGTTGGACGTACAACAGGGGTTGCCGATGCCCTGCTGGTGAGGGTTTTGCAGTCGGTCGATACGAGTTGCTCGCTGCAGGACGTCCGAAAATATCTCGAATACCTGGATGGCAAAAAACTGATCGAGTTGAGAAAACATGAAGACGGCTCCTATTGCGGTTATATCCTCGCAGCTGGAACTGATGTAGTGGAATATGCGGTTGATTGCCCGGTCGGAATCCAGCGGCCTGCGCGTGGAGGTTAGGTTGTGGTAAGACGATCGGCGGTTTTGGGCCTGCCTGAAGATGTTCGGGAACAGTTGGAAGATCGCCTGGTGGGATCGGCCTTTTCCAACTACGTTGGGTTGGCAGAATGGCTGGAATCGCAAGGCTATAAAATTTCGAAATCGTCACTGCATCGTTATGGATCGGATTTCCAGAGTAGTCTTGAGGGCCTCCATATCGCGACGAAACAGGCCCAAGCGATTGTCCAATCCAGTCCCGACGATGAGGGCGTGATGGCAGAGTCCCTTCTGCGGCTGATGCAGTCCAAAATTTTTAGCGCGGTTGTGGGTCTATCCCAGGATGAATTAAGCGGTTCCGTGCTGAGTCGGTTAGCGCGGGCCGCTGCAGATGTGTCGCGAGCAGATCTATCGAACCGAAAATATCAGCAAGAAATACGAGAAAGGGCGGCAGCAGCAGCAGCGGCAGTCGATCGGCAGTTGCAGGGGCAAAAAGGTTTATCGCCAGAATTGGCTGCTAGCATCCGTGCAGAGATTTTAGGGATCCCACTATGAACGATCGGTTTACCCTGAGAGCCTCCACCCTGGCACCCGAAGACGTGCCTGGTTTGCTGTTGCCCTATCAGCAGCGATGGATTGCCGATCGCAGCAAGGTGAAGTTATGCACTAAGTCACGCCGCATTGGTTTGTCCTGGGCCGAGGCGAGTGATTGTGCCTTGAGTGCTGCCGAACGAGAGGGAGAAAGTACCTACTACATCGGGTACGATAAAGACATGGCGCGCGGCTTTATCTCAGATGCTGCTGATTGGGCAAAGGCATATCAACTGACTGCATCTGAAATCGATGAATCCGAAGAAATCTTTCGAGATGGGGATGAGTCAAAAAGTATCCTCATCTTTCGAATATATTTTAATTCCGGCCATCGAATTGAAGCTCTGAGTAGCAGTCCGCGCAATTTTCGCAGTCGCCAGGGGCGGGTGGTGATTGATGAGGCAGCGTTCCATGACGACCTATTCGCACTGCTGAAAGCGGCCAAAGCTCTGATGATATGGGGCGGTCGGATCAATATCATCACGACATACAACGGCATGGACAATGCCTACTACGATCTTGAGCAAGAAGTTCTGGAAGGCAAACTACCTTATTCGCGGCACTTCATCACCTTCGAAAATGCACTAGCAGAGGGGTTGTATCGGCGGATGTGCTTGCATTGGAAGCGGCCCTGGAGTTTGGAGGCAGAAGCAATCTGGCGGCAGGAAATCTTTAATTTATTCGGTGAGGATGCCGAGGAAGAACTGCTGTGCATTCCCAAAAAGAGTGGCGGGGCTTATTTATCTGGCGTTTTGATCGAGAGCTGCATGGAGCAGGGATTGCCAGTGTTGCGTTTGTCCTACGAGGATGAGTTTGCTACACTGCCCGACCGCCGCCGCCAGCTGACCACACAAGCTTGGATCGAGGAATGGCTGCATCCATTACTATTGCAGCTGAACCCAAATCTACGCAGCTTTTTCGGACAGGACTTTGCTCGCTCTGGCGATCTATCCTATATCCTGCCCGCTCAAGAGCTTCCCGATCTACGGCGCTTCTGCCCCTTTGGGTTGGAGTTACGCAACGTGCCGTTCCAGCAACAAGAGCAGGTGCTGTTTGCGCTGATTGATGGTCTGCCACGGTTCACCCACGGGGCTTTAGACTCCCGTGGGAATGGGCAATACCAGGCAGAGCGGGCAATGCAGAAATGTGGCATCGCTTATATTTCTCAGATCGCGTTATCAAATCCTTTTTATGGAGAGTGGTTCCCCCGTTACAAAACTGGCCTGCAAGATGGAAAAGTCGTTCTGCCTGCTGATGCCGATTTGAAAGCCGACCACCGTTTGGTAGAGCAAATTAGTGGCATCCCAAAATTGCCAGAGACGAAAATCAAGGGTGCGGATGGCGAGAAGCGGCATGGAGATGGTGCCGTGGCTGGCCTGCTGATGTGGTATGCAAGTTGCCAGGAGGGATCGCCGATCGAGTTCCAGGCCCTGGGACAACCCCGTGCGAGCCTGCAATCATTTGCTGACGATCGAGATCCCATTACGGAATTCCGTAATGGGAATGGGGCCGGGTTTGGCTCGGTGGGTAGGAGCATTGATTGGCGGGGGTGGAACTGATGTTGCAGTCCGAGGTGTTAGCGAACCTAACAGCGCTGCTGGGCACGGCTCCAGCGGATTTGATGCAGCGGCCTGATCTATTAGAGCTAGGGCAACTGATCCGATTGGTGGAACTGGCAGGAGGGACTATGCCAACCCAAGCAGACATTAACAATGAACTGGTGACGCTGCTGGGCACGGCTCCAGCGGATTTGATGCAGCGGCCCGACCTGCTGCGAGTGGGCCTGATGGCGCGGTTAGGGTCAGTCATGGGCGGCGGCTCGGCAACAGCCCCTCATCCGATCGGCGAAATGGTCTGGTACTCGCTACCTGTTACCACAAACCCGTTTGCTTGGAATGGCTGGTTGTATGTGGTTCCGGACGGAAGCCGGGTTGGGCCTGATGGTGCAGCAGGTGCCGATATCGCTGACGATCGATTCCAGCAGTTGTATCTGCTCTGGTGGCTGCACTACAACATTGTCGGTGGGCGCGGTGCCAGTGCCGCTACCGATTGGGCCGCAGGTAAATTGCTGCAGTTACCCGATCCAGGAGGACGGGTGCTAGTGGCCGCAAATCCAGACACTAGCAATGGATTGGAGGTATACCCTGTCGGCGGGACAGGCGGTATTGAGCAGGTCACTTTGACGGAGGCCGAGATCCCACCTCACAGCCACAGCATCCCCAATTCCGGGGCTATTACCCATGCTGGGCCGTATAGCCTCCGAGGTACATCACCGTTTGCTGGACAGGCAACCAGCACAAATGTAGCGGGTGGAGGATTGCCGCACGAAAATAGACCGCCCTATTTCGTCGCCTCGCAAGTTGTCTCAATGGGGGTACAGGCATGATCGTATTAGTGGTCTCCAGCGACAGCACCTGTGTGCTGGTTAGCGAAGACCTTTCGGTAACGCTGCCGCTAGCGTCTCTGGTGGCAATCCTGCAGGAGATCCCTGCCCTGGCCCCATTAAACTGGCCAGAACCAGGAGTCCAGGAATACTGGACACCCAGTCGTCATTACCAGGTTGACGCCACGGGGAACCAGCGGGCGGCGTTGCCTGACTGGACAGGGCGCGATCTGGTGTTGCAGCACCTGCCGCAGATTGTGGAGGCGTGGGCAACTATGCAACAGCCCGATGCTGCTGAACCGTCAGGGCCTGTCGCAGATTTTGCAGGGTTCCTGGCAGCGGCAAAGCAGTCACCTGTGTTCACTACGGCATACAACATGTCGAAGACAGTTGTGGCCGTAGCCCAGCCGCTTAATTTTTTGACCTCTGCTCTGACCACAACAGGCGACTTGCAAGCGATCGATACGTATCAGGCTGACCTGATCGCGGAACTGGCGGCGGCAGGCAGTCCGCTTAGCGCGGATGAGATTACAGAGTGGGAGACACTGCGCGATCAGTTCGGAATCCGGTAAATAACATGCTCCTAAACCACCGTGGCGAACCAATTAAGCGGCCTCTCCTGAATCGGGAGATTGCCACCAGTCGCGATGGCAGAGACATCACAGCGGACTGGATTGGGGAGATTCGCTATCCCCAGGATCGGATCCTGCGATACAAGGGATATGACTATCGCATCTACGAAAAATTGCTAGAGGATCCTCAAGTCGCTTCAACATTTGAACAGCGGCGGCTGGCGCTAACTTCCCGCGAAACCGAGGTAACCCCTGGAGGGAAACGCAAAATCGATCGAATGGCGGCGGACTTTATCCGCGAGCAAATCGATCATTTGCGATGGGCTAACCTGGTTGACAAAAAATTATTCTGCCGGTTGTACGGGTTTTCTGTTGCCGAGCTATTGTTCGCGAACGATGGCCGACATGTGTTTGCAGACAACATCAAAACCAAGAAGCCGCGACGGTTTACGTTCGATCAACAGGGGCGGCTGCGGTTGCGGACTCGCTCCAACTGGCAGGGGGAACCAGTTGAGGAGATGTACCCGAATAAATTCTGGGTCACCACGGTCGGCGGGGATAACGATGACGACCCATTTGGCTCTGGGTTTGGGTCGGCCCTATACTGGCCAACGTTTTTCAAGCGCAACGACATCAAGTTCTGGCTTACTTTTTTGGAGAAATTTGGCCAGCCCACTGCTGTCGGCAAGTACGACCGAAATGCGACCGATCCGGAACGGGCTAAACTGTTGGAGGCATTGGCAGCCATCCAGACCGATGCTGGAATTATCATCCCTGAAGGCATGATGGTTGAGCTGTTGGAGGCAGCGCGGAACGGCACTGCCGATTATGATGCGCTGGCAACCCGCATGGATCTGGCTATCAGCAAGGTCACTGTGGGGCAAACCCTGACTACGGATGCGGGGGCGTCCCTATCTCAATCTAAGGTTCATCTCAGCGTACGCCAGGATCTGGTGCAGGCGGATAGTCGATTGATTGACGAATCCTTCATCGATAGAGTCGTTAGCCCTCTATGCGCCCTGAACTATCCGGGGGCAGCCTGCCCGAAAGTCAGCCATCGTGTGGCTGAGACCAACCTAAAGGCACAGGCAGAGAAGGACAAAATTTTGTTTGATATGGGATATCGTCGCACTCCAGAGTCGATGCAAGCAGAGTACGGCGAGGGCTACGAGGCAGTGGAGCCACAGCCCGCTACTCCCAGGGGCATAGGCATCAATTTCAGCGAGGACGGCGCTGCATTCATCCATCCCAGTTCCATCAGAGACCTGGTGGATCTGGCTAAGGCGGTGGCAGCAGGGTCATTATCGCCATCGGCGGCTGAGGGGATCCTGCGCCTTGCATTTCCTGATATGTCCCCTGGCGATGCGGCGGCGATTCTGGGAGGCGAGGTTAATGCACCGCCCAAAATCGGGTTTCAGCTACCGGATTTTGCCAATTTTGCAGAGCAGGAGGAATCGACGGCAGAGGTTTATCGCCGTCGCCTGCAGCGGCAGCTAGGGCCGCAGATTCAGGGCTGGCTGGATCGGGTTCGTGCTGAGTTACGAGACTCTAAATCGCTATCGGAATTTGTTGAGCGATTGGATCGGCTCTACCCCGATCTGGACTCAGAACAATTTGCTGAGGTGATGCAGCAGGCCCTGGTGGCAACCCGAGCAGCAGGCTGGTATGAGGTACAGGAGGGTGAGTGATGGATGCTCAATACCGTACTCTGGGGTTCGCTCAGGCGATCGAATTCCTTCGCGGCAAAGCGAATGTCCCGACCGAACGTTGGGACGATATGCTGGCAGAGGAACATGACTGGGCGTTTGTGGTCGCAGGCGCGGCCAAAGCCCAGTTGCTGGCCGATCTGCGGGCCGAGGTGGAACGCGCCATAGGCGGCGATGGAGAGGGTGGGGAGGCGATTACCCGTGAAGAATTCACCAAAAATTTTGAACAGATTGCGACCAACCATGGTTGGAATTTCAAAGGGGGGCGGGATTGGCGGGCAAACACGATCTACGGCACCAACCTGGCTACCGCCTACGCGGCGGGCCGATGGGAACAACAACACGATCCGGATGTGCTGGCCAGCCGTCCCTATCTGCAATGGGTGCATAGCGATGCTCCCCACGCCCGCCCAGAGCATCTAGCCCTGGACGGCCAGGTGTTTGCGGCAGACGATCCCTTCTGGGACACGATGTACCCGCCAACGGATTGGGGTTGTGGCTGTCGAGTGGTGTCGCTGTCTGATCGCGATCTGGCACGGCTCGGCAAGTCGGGGCCGGATACCGCACCAGAGATCGGCTCAACAGTTGAAGTCACCGGGCCGGATGGCCGCAAAGCGTTGGCCAGGTACGAGGCATCGCCTGCGTTTGCCAATAGTCCTGGACGTTCGCGGCTGGAACAGCGGCGCGAGGTATTGGATGACGTGATGGCACGGTTACCGGATGGGATCCGGCAACAGTTTCAGTCGGATATGGAGCAGCGGGGATTGAGCTGATGGCAGGGGCAGCAATCACAGCAGAAATCGACAGCGCCCAACTGACGGCATTTTTCGCGCCGCTGCAGGGTCAGAACCTATCGGCTGCTCTGAAAAATATTGGCGAGTATGGTCTGACTCGCATCGATCGCCGATTTAAAACTCAGACCGATCCGCAGGGTCAGCCATGGCGACCTCTAGCACGTTCCACCGTTAAAACCAAGGCGCGGCGCGGGAAACGGTTGAAAATCCTGCAGCAGGATGGCGACCTACGGCGGACGATCGTTTACCGGGTCGATCGAGATGGTGTGGTGTGGGGTACGAACAGACCCTATGCTGCGATCCACCAGTTCGGCGGTCGGGTGAAACGCAGGGCTCGTAAGGCCAACTTGTTTTTCAAAATCGATAAGCGGACGGGCCGACCCGGTCGCCAGTTCGTGAAAAAGGGCAAAAGCAATTTTGTCCAAGAGGCGACGATTGGAGCCAGCGAGCATGAGATCCCGGCGCGGCCTTACCTGGGATTCAATGACCAGGAGATTCAGGAGATGGGTCAGATCGTAGTTGAGTTCTGGAGGCCAAGAGCTTAAACGTCCTATCTAGGATCGGCGGGTTTGGGATGTACGCTGGAATTGTTTAGCGTCTGGTCTGAAAACTCGGATCGCGCCTGGTAAGTTAGATTCAACGACACCAATTTTAGGTAGAACGGCGATGACGAAATGGTGGCAGATCTGTAGGGTAAATAAGGTTTCAAAAGCCGCAGGAATCGGCCTGGTTCAGCTGCAGGAAGCCGTTGAATCCTACGATCCGACGCTGCATGAGGCCCCGATCGTAATCGGTCATCCCAGAGACAACGAGCCTGCCTATGGGTGGATTGAGGCGCTATCTCTAAATGGCTCTACCCTCCAGGCATCCCCCCGACAGATCGATGCAGATTTCGCCGAGCTAATGCAGGCAGGTCGCTACAAAAAAGTCAGCGCTAGTTTCTACATGCCGGGTCACCCCAACAACCCTGCACCCGGACAATGCTATTTCAGGCATCTTGCAGTGTTGGGCGCACAGCCACCCGCAATCAAAGGCTTGAATCCCATCAACTTTAATGATTCCACCGAAGAAGGTATCGTCATTGTTGAATTGTCGGAACAAGAATTTTCAACAAAACGGAACGACGTTGAAAATGGGCCCTCTCCAGGCTGGGATCCCAGCCTGGAGACATCCCCTACTCAACGAAAGGACAGTCAATCAAAATGGAACAGTACAGTGGATTTATCTGAACGAGAAAAAACGTTATCTGAACGTGAACAGCAATTAGCGGAGCGAGAGGCAGAAGCCGATCGCCGCGATATAGTCTCTTTTGCTGAGGGGTTGTGCAATCCTAGCAATCCGAACGATCTGCGGATCCCACCCGCGTTTAAATCGCGGGTAGTGGATTGTTTGATGGCGACCCCGAATGGGACTGAGGTCACAGTCGATTTTGCTGAGGCTGACGGCAAGACGGTGCAGCTGTCCCCACGTCAGGGGTGGCAGAAACTGCTCGGCGATTTGCCGAAGGGCATCGTCAACTTTAACGAGGTTGCCCCAGGTGATGACGTACCGGATCCTCCTGCCTCCGATCCTGATGCCAGAGCCAAACAACTGGTCGAGCTGGTTGAAAAAGGCGAGGCTAGCGATGTGGCTGAGGCGCTATCGATTCTGAGAAAACGGGAGGCGCAGGCGTGAAAAACGATTTGCTGAACAAAGCTTATACGGCAGCAGAAGCGATCGATCCATACCTGATTGTGAAGCCAGGGTTGGCAGGGAATGAGGTCGTCAAGGCGACTGCACCGACCGATCCGCTCATCGGAGCGATTAACATTTTGGGGGGTCAGCCGGGTATGACCTGTGAGGTTGCCCGTGTTGGCGTCTCTGAGGTGCAACTAGGCGGGACGGTTGCTGCTGGCGACCCGATTACCTCTGACGTCAACGGTCAGGGTGTTTTGGCCGTGGCTGGCGACCGGATTATCGGGTTTGCGGAAACTGCTGGGCCTGCAGGTGCCGTTATCCCATATATCATTGCCCCCGGGCAACTGTAGGAGGTTGATATCATGCCGTTTCAAGTAGTTCCGGATTATACGGCAATTGCTATTGCATACAAAAATGGCAAAATGATCGCTGACGGTGTATCACCCCGACGACCCGTGAAGCGGGAACTGTTCGACTGGGATGAATATGACGTTGCTCAGGCGTTCAACCTGGTTGATGACACAGTAGGACGCACGTCAGCACCGAACAAAATCGAATATACAACGACACGGAAAGAGGCCACGACCACCGACCACGCCCTCGATTCGCCAGTGCCGAATTCTGACGTTGAGAACGCGGCTGAGGGTCAGGATCCGATGGCACAGGCTGTGATGCTCACCATGAACACAGTCAAACTTAATCGGGAGAAGCGGGTTGCCGACATCGCATTCAACGCAGCATCGTATGTGTCTGACTACGTGGTGACGTTGGGTAGTTCAACAGACCAATTTGACGACTACACGAATTCCGACCCTGGTGGGGTTATCCTACCGCTACTGGATAAATGCCTAGTCCGACCCAATCTGGCGATTTTTGGTCGATCTGGTTGGACTAAATTCCGCCGCAATCCCAAGGTTATTGCCGACATTCGGGGACAGGTTGGGGACACGAAAAATCTTACGATCCAGGACGTTGCGGACTGGCTGGAGGTGGATGAGATCCTGGTCGGTGAGGCCAGAGGAAACATGGCGCTCAAGGGCCAACCTGTCGATATCCAGAGACTATGGGGCAACCATATCGCCTTTCATTATCGTTCGCCTCTAGGCGCTCTGACTCAGGGAGAGGCAACGTTTATGTTGACTGCCCAATTCGGTCAGCAGATCGCAGGGACGATCGAGGATGGAAATATTGGGATGCGGGGCGGTCGAAATGTTCGGGCAGGTGAAGCTGTCAGAGAGTTGGTGATTGCTCCATTTGCTGGTGCATTCATCGAAAATGCGTTTTCGTAGGGGGGATCCATGCTCTGGAGACTGACGCGGAATGCGAATACCCTGCTATTGAAAGGTCAGACCTACGGCCCTGGCGACACAGTGGAGTTGACGGCAGATGAGGCCAGAGTACTGAGTCGTCTCCTGGAACCCGACCCAATCGACGACACTCCCGATGATCCTGTCAGGTTGAATCTCAACACAGCAACGCTAGAGCAGCTGAAGGGCTTGAAATATATTGGTGATGTCAAAGCCCGCGACCTGATGAAAGCGCGGCCATTTGAGAGCCTGCCAGCGGCGCGACAGGTTGTTGGTCTCACCGATGACCAATGGGCTGAGATCGTGGATGGTCTGGAGGTGTGGCTGTGATTCAGTACGCCACTATTGAAGATTTTAGGGAAGCGTTCACAGATACAGAAGCTGTGGCGCTTTCGAATTTGGACAATCCGACCGCGACACAGGTTAACATCACAGTGCTGGATAAGGCACTGGAATCAGCCAGTCGAGAGATCGACCCCTATTTGCGAGGGCGTTACAACTTGCCCTTTGCCACAGTGCCGTCAGAGCTAATACCCCACTGCCTCAATATTGCCCGCTATCGGCTGAGCAGCTTCGATCCCAGCGATGATGTGCGTCAGCGGTATGAGGACACGCTGAATTGGCTGCGCGATGTTTCGCTCGGTCGTGCCGTTTTGGATGTACCGGAGCCAGAGCAGGAGGCTGTCCAGGGGGTGGGGATGCCTGCGTATCATTCCCCAGGCCGAATTTTCAGCGCCACGACGCTGAGGGGGTACTGATGGCCGAAAATTGGATTCAACAGGCATCAGACGCCCTACACGACCGTCTGGCTCCGCTGAGGGATCTGGGGTGTCAGGTAGAGCAGACCCCGATCGGTGCAGCTGCATATCGGATGCGGTTGCACGGTTATTATGCCGGGTCTACGTTTTCAGAACCACTCCTGCAGCAAACCCTGACCCAGGATGAGGAGGTGCAGTTTCGGTTTGTGTTGGAGTTCCACGACGCACGAGGCCCACAGGAGGCGTATCCTGTTCTGATTGAAACTCGTCGTTTGTTAACGGGGTTCCAGCCCCTGGAGGGTAAGTGCTTCTGGCGAGGGACGCAGTTCACCGAACTAGACGATGGGAAGTGGGTTTATCTGATGACGTTAGCCTTCGAGCGCGTCCAATATCAAGAGAGGTAGGGTATGGCAAACTTATTTTTAATGCCAGAGCAGAACCTGGTTGTACAGCATGAAGCCACTCCAGGATGGGAGGTGCAGGTTTATATTGCTGCGATGGCTCCGCGTCAGCAGACATCGCCGGTCGTCACCGATCCCTCTGGTCTCTTGCAGGTACAAACGCTGGAGGTTGGTGCAGCAGATGTGGCTCAGGGCAGCACGACGATCACCCTTGCTGCTAACCTGAGCCAGGACATCCAGATTGGACAGGTACATCGTTGGGTGACTGTGGAGGGGTTCGAGTTCATAAGCGTGCTGACTCAAAAGGCTCTGGCTGGCACGAACCAGTTAACCGTGGGGGGGCTAAATGCCATCCTGGGTTCAGTTCCTGGTGAGGGGATACCGGAGACGATTCCTGCAGGTGCAAAAGCCTGTGCAATTGCGTATTTATGGGATCGCTCCAATGCCGACATCACGCCCACCTACCAAAATGAGGAGACCAAAACTTTCAACACAGGGTTGGGCCGAGATGCTGTGCCAACTGGCGGTAACAAAGATGGCGCGGCCTCTGGCATTGCCTACTATTACAATGCCGGGAGCCATACTGCCCATGTCGCCGCTGAACTGGGCCGATATATCTGGGTTGTACGGATGGAACCACCACCCAACGATAGCTACAGACAGGGGCTGGTGCATATGGGCCGCGCCCTACTCTCTCAGCAAACTCGGACTGCCCCCCAATCGGGCAAGATCTCTGACGATCTGTCGTGGGGCTGGCAAGGGGCTGTCCGCATCATTCATCCGATACCAGTCTGATGATGTTGCCGTCGATGAGAGGTGCTGGTGTCTATGCCTGCCGCTGCAAGCGGTTACCGGACGATCGTTTGTGGGTGGGGCTGTTGTTTATAGATAGACAACAAGTGCGGCCTGGTCAACAGGTTCAGCTGAAAGAGCGGCCCGATAGTTGTCCGATCGAAGTCATCATTCCCAAGTTCGGGAATGAACGTCAACTTTCTCAAATAACACTGGAGATAGCAAAATGAGTTTGTTCACTTCTGTACCTGGCGAATTGGTTGAAGTTGGGAACGATAATGTTGGCAAAATCGCCGTCGTCAAGCGCGGCTTTGTCTCCGAAAAGGAAGAACGAGCGATTATCCCGTTGGTTAGAGCGTATGAAGAGGCCAAGGCTGCAGGGGATGGGAATAAGGTTTTCGACGTCAACTGCGCTCTAGCAGCCCTCTTAGTCTGTCGCACATTGCCAGAGATGCCAGATGAAGAGGCCAAGGAACGTCGGGAATTCTGTCAGAACAAAATCAAGGATTTGGATATTGCTCGCGATCTGATTTTCGAGTTGGCCAATTTCCTCCTAAACGAGCGATGGAACTGGCAAAAAGAAGATGGGGTTGAGGTAGCCAGGTTAGCCGAGCGCGGCTACAACGCCTATTGTCGAGAGATGGGCGGGAAAAGCGCCGTAACCGGAGATCCACTACCTGAGTATCAGGATCTGCCACCCCAAGTGCAAACGGCGTGGCAGGCTACCATACAGGAAATTCTGTTTGGAAAACCTGATGACGAGGGAAAGTCGATTGGGTCAGATACGAACACGACCTCAGAGATTTCCAGCGAATCGCCTACTACCGCCTTGCAGCCCGATTCCCCGGCGACGACCGCTTCCGATCCTTCAGCAACTTCCTCGACTGCAGCCGTGCCGAAATCCTCGAAGCGCTCCAGGAAGACCTCCGAATAGAGGCGCGACAGGCCGCTCCCCTGGCAACTGTGGGGGTAGCAATCTGTCTGATGGGGGGTGTCAAGGATCCGGATCCGGATTGGTTCAACCCAGCTAATGCCCAATTGTTTGAGCAGCAGGCAAAAGCGCGGATCGAGCCAGCGACGGCCCGACAATTCTTGCACGAGTACAGGACGGCCCAGCTGCCGACTTGGGTCGTCGCAGTAGCAAACTTCAAACTGATCGAAGCAGCGGCACGATAGATAAATGCGCGGCAACACGGTAGAAATAAAACTTCGGATCGCCCGCGAACAGCTGGGCGCGGATGCCGAGGCGTCTGCCCGCAAAATCAAATCTTCCTTCAAAGACATCGGCATCGATGTTGATATAGACACGAGCCGTGCCCGCGATGAACTAGGGGCGCTGGAGCGGCAGGGTAATTCACTGATGCAGGGCATCGCTCAGGGCATTGGTCAGCGCCTGCTGGATTTTGCGATTGATGGTCTACAGCGGTTAGGGTCGGCAGCCATAGACAGTCTGGGCAAGGCTGCAGAGGCGGCTAATAGCCATGCCCGCGCTATGCGAGTCGTCGACCAACAGGTTGCGCTGGCTGGTGATACGGCTCAAATTACAGCGAGCGAACTGGACGAGATGGGTATTGCCCTGGGAGAGGCAACCCTCAGTAACCGCGATCAGGTTATTGGCATGGGCCGGTCGCTGCTCGCGTTCGAGAACATCTCGCGTCGGGCATTCCGGGCCGCGCCAGAACTGGCACTCGACATCAGCGAGGTGTCTGGCAACGCGGAACAAAATATCAGACTGTTGGGTAGAGCCCTCGACGATCCCGTCAAAAACCTGGGTCGGCTGTCCAGGGCAGTTGGTGGCTTGGATGCCGAGAACGAAAGACTGATTAAGGGACTGGCCGAACAGGGGCGGCTGTTTGAGGCCCAGGACGCGCTGGTTGCCACCCTTGAGAAGAGATACGATGGGCTAGCCAGGGCAGCGGCTCAAGGATTGGTCGGAGCCTACGATACCCTGCAAGAACGCATTGGCAGGGCACAGGTCGCGATCGGTAGAGCGATCGACCCAGCTCTGGCCGGGGGTGTCAACCTGTTGAGCGATGCCCTGGTAACAGCAGGGACGCAGTCTAAAAACCTGGATCTGCTGGCAGCGGCCAGCGCTGAACTCAAGACGACCCTGGAAGGTAACCCAGAGTTGGCCGAGGCACTGGGTCAGGCCCTGGCTGAAGTCGCCGATGTTGCCCTGGGACAGGTGGCTGCAGGTCTACGTTCGCTGACTGAATTCTTGCGGGAAAATCCCCAACTGATCGCCGAGATGGCGAGCGGTATGGCGGATTTTTTGACGCAGGTGATTGACGCCGTTGCCGGGTTAATCAAACTGGCCAGCCTGATTGGTGGCGTTGTTAGCCGCATCGAAGGATTCGCCAACAATTTGCCGCCGCAGCTACGCAACCTTGCTCAGGTACCGTTTGCAGGGCCGGGAGTGTTTTTCGCAGGCGACGTTGGTAAACGGCTAGCTAATTTTGGCGCACAGCCAGAGCGTGACTCTGGCGGCGGCGGCGCGGCAAAAGCGATCGAGCAAGCCGCGAAAACTGAAGAGAAGGCAGTGCAGGAACTGGCGCGGCAACGTTCCCGCGCTGCTGATGAGCAGGAAAAAACTAGCCAGAAAATTGCCCAGCAGCGGGTGAAATCTGCTGAAGAAATTGCCCAGGCCCAGGCTAAGGCCCAGGCCGATGCCAGCCGTGAGGCGCTGAAAACTTTCGAGGGTGAAAATCGCAAAACCGAGGCGGCGCTGAATCGTTCCCTGGATGGTCAGATTCTAGCTATCCGGCGACGCGGCGCTCTGGAATTACAGAGTGAGGAACAGATACAGCAGCAGATACAGCAGGCCCGCTTCAGATCCTCTGAGCAGCTGATCGCCCAGAAACAAACAGAGCTGGCCAAACTGCAGCAGCTACAACAGCAGCGGCTAGTTTCGACTCAAGATGCCGCCGACAAGGAATTAAGACTCGCCGAGCAAATCGACAGGTTGCGAATCGAGCAAGAACGCAAACGGCTGGAATTGCAACGCCAGAGAGGGCAGGAGCTAGTCCAACAGCAGTTTTCACCGCTGCAAAATCAGCTAGAGCAACAGTCCGGTGCCCTGGGAGGCCGCGCGTCGGGACTCAGCGGTCAACTAACCCAATTGCAGGCGCTGGTTGGGGTACAGCAGGCCCAACAGCGCCTGGAACAGGCTCGCCTGGACACGCAACTGCAGCAGGCTGAGGCGGCGGGTCGCAGCCAGCAGGCCGAACGACTGCGATCCGAACAAATCGAGCTGCAGATCGAGCATGAACAAGAGCGACTGGCGGCCCAGTCGGCGCAGCTAACGGTTGAGACCCAGATCGCCAAAATTGAGTCCCAGCGGCAACTGGTGGCCGCACAGCTGGCAGAGTCGCAGACTGCCCAGACCCTGGCAGAGGCGCAGCTAGCAGGCGAATCGCAACGGCAGCTCGAACAGCTGCAGACCCAGCTAGATTTAAGGAGACAGGATATTGATCTCGCACAACAAAACGTCAAAATTCAGGAGACGGTTTCGCGGGCAAAACAGGCTGAGCTGGCGATTGAACGTCAGATTAGCGATGAGGGTACGAAACAGCTACGCACCAAACAACAGGCGGAAGCCAAATCGAATCGGTCGTCGGCACGATCGCAGGAGGACAGGCGTGTTATTAGCGAACGAGTCGAACTGACAAATTCGAAAACGCAGGCAGATTTCCGTTTGTCCAATGCAGCGTTCAACGATGCGGCACGGCGGGGTGGCGATCGGGGCCTCAATCTGCTAGCCGTAGGCTTGCAGCGCGGCTTGCAGGATAATATCTCTTTTTTAAGGCGGCTCAATCTGAATGGATTTGAGGAGGTTTCTGGCCTCTTGCAGCAGTTGCAGGGGCTGCAGTCGTTTCAGGTGTCGGCACTGGTTCCCCGGCTACAAACGGCTCGGGGTGGGGAACAGGAAAAACTGTTGGCAGAGATTCGGGATACGATTGGTGAGTCATTGCGTAGCCCGCGTAGCGTGACGATACAGGACTCTAACGCGGTGGGCAATTTGGGAGAGATCCTGTCCACGCTGAAGCAACAGTCGGTGAGGAGGGCACGGCTGTGAACTATGCTGCTGTAGTTCCAGGGATAGATGGCTCGATCCAGTTGCAACTGGGTGGCCTGTCAGTGACCTGCGTCGATTTCCGCACCAGCAGCTATGTGCGGCAACCGATCGAGGTGGCCAGCCTGCAGTATTCTGCAGCGGGCAGCAGTGTCAGTACCGGCCCTCTATATCCCTGGAAATTTGTCTGGGAAATCGATGCTGCCTTTACGGTGGCTGAAGAGGTTCTGGCACTGGATCAGATCTACACCAAATTCCAGGACACCCGCCCACACCCAAACGTGTTGGTAGTCGATCGCAACCGTCCCCTAATCGAGGATACGCCGCGCAGTCGAGGGATTGCGTCTGGCGGTAGCGAGTGGAGCTTACCCGCCAGCCAGATCGCTTACCCGGCCCTGTTCAATGCCCACTTCGTCGGCAAACTGCGAATCGACGAACGAGACTATTCGTGGGCTGCTCAGTTCATTCTCCAAGAAACGGATAGGGTGCTGCCATGACTCTCGATCTAACTGCACGACACAACATCCTTAAAATCGGTGGGGCCGATTGGTCAGAACAGATCGATACGATTCTACTCTCGATCTCGCGGCTAGCAGAGGGATCGGGACTAATTCAATGTCGCGGCACGATCGCATTAGTCGATACGGCTACCCCACCATGGGACTTGGACAGTCTGCTCAATCCTCACCTGTGGCGGCGGGGGACACCGATCGAGTTGCACATCAGCGATACGGCTGGGGTATTGTGGCCATTTCCCCATGCCCTGCAGTTATTGGAGCCGCCCCAGTCGCCGGGTACACCAGCGCCAGGGCAGGCGCGGCGGATCGAGCTACAGGTCGGCTGTGCCTTGACTGCCGCCGATTATGATGATTCCGATGGTTCCCACGACGGGGTGCAGATGGGATCGGCACTGATTCGTAGTGCCATTATTAACAACCTGTTCGTGCATCTAGGGGTACCAGCCCTGGTCGATCCAATCCTGCTGTATCCCCTGGACTATCCCCTGCCCAAACAACAGGGCGGTTATCTTCAGCAGGCCGCACAGCTGGCCTATGGGGGGCTGGCGGCGCTGTGGCAGTCTGCTAGCGGTGCAGTCAGAACGGAGCCGCTAGAGCGGATTCTGGCAACCGAGCCAGTCCCCATCATTGAGAGGACTGTTGGCCAGTCCGAACGAGAGTTCGAACCCAATCAATCGCCAATTGTCCCAAAAGACAGGATTTTAGCCGTAGGGCAGGCGGTTAAGGTGGTTAAAACCCAGACCCGACGCCGCGACCGGAGTCGCAGCTATGGGCAGGCGTCGGTCGTTAATCCAGCACTGGGCAATGGCATCATCCTGTTGGAGAGTCGTGACGAGCGAGAGACGATTTCCGGACGCAGACGGACGCGAAGAATTACCGTACAGCAGCCTCGGGGCCTGGTGATTCCCAACTCTATTTACGAACTCTTGGGCATCGAAAATACCGATGAATTGGTACCCACCACATCGTCTGTTGTTGAAGAAACCTGGCTCTACGAGTCAGCGGCGGCAGGGGGTAAAAAACGTTTGGTTTCGATAACCGAACAACGACCCTATGGTGCAGCGCTGGCATCCTGGATTGCGGCCCAGAGTCCAGAGTCTATACAGCTAAAGCTGCTGATAGATGCTGTTCGATCTGAGCAAGAAATTTTTTATGACCATAGGGATCGACCGATCCGCGATCGGTTGCTGCAACTGTCACCCATCGGCGACATCGTTCCAGAGGCTGAATATGGAGGTGTGGATCCGACGCAATTGGTTCCCAGTCAGTCTCTAGAACTGACCTGGCAGGAATTACGAAAAAACGAATTCAAACACGTCCGCGACGAACGCCTGCCTGTGGCGCAGGCAAACCCTTCATCGGTTGAGGGAGTTGAGGATCCGTTTGCAGCGACAGCCCTGGTACATCCCCCCCAAAACGGTCGGCGCGTGACCATCAGCAATTCTGGACAGGCCAATCCACCAGCCCCGGATACGCTACCGCCAGCTTTTGAGCGTGAGGAGGTTTTCCTCAAAGCCGAGGCGCATTTCGAGCCTGGGTTTGGGGAGCCGCGACCCCATACGGTCAGAGTGCCCTATGCTGTCTCTGAGCAGCAGTTGCAGCGCATCGCTGCAATCGAGGGCACCACCCAGGTCGCGGCACGGTGGGGTTGTCGGTTTACCTGGGATATCCCGGATGCTCTACTGCAAGGTCTGTATAGCCCAAACTTCTACTTTTCCGTCGTTGTTGACGGTATTCGCAAACTGTACCGGGCTAATTCGCTCGAATTCGGCTTCAACCGGACGGAGGCGGTGCTGTCAGGTTTGGGGGATTATCTGGGGTTTCAGACCCTGGCTGTCAACGATCCGGGCGCGGTAGGGGTGCCTGTGTCGGTGGGTTCTACCCAACTGCGGCGGAGCATTTCGAGATCGCGGCGCACTCTGGTGAGGGCATCTCGATCTACGGTCTATCCCTACCCGCTACAACTACCCGAAATGTCAGCACATCGCACTCTGGTGAGGGCATCCCGATCTACTGATGTGGTGAAGGGTGCGGTTCTGGTACGAGCATCTCGATCAACAATCATTTAGGAGGATGTTTTATGGTCTCTGTTCGCGAACAATATTTGGGTGAGGTTGCAGTGGCAATCAAAGGCAGCATGGGGCCTGTCTATGCAACACTGGGTCGAGGGGCAGTAAACCTGGATTCAACCTCGCTGGAGGTATTGGCTACCGAATTGCCCTACATTTCCCGGCAACCTGTTGATCTGGCGTCCATGTTTGATGTCACCAATAAACGGGAGGTGGTCTCTCAGTTACTGAGTTTCTCAGCCAGTGGCGGCGATGTTCAGTTCAATCGTCTGATCCTGATTGCCAGAAGCAGTGCTCTGGCTCCAATTGTGTTTGATGGGGATGCGGTAGACGCTGTTGCGAATGAGGTCTCCTTGCCTGCCCATGGTTTGACGACTGGTCAGCATGTGATTTTTGTTCAGGAGCTGGGTACCACCACTTGGTTCGGGATTGCTGAATTAACCCGCTATTATGTACAAGTCGCGTCGCCTGATGCAGTTCGGCTATTCGACGAAACAGGCTCCACTCAAATCAATTTGAATGCCGTAGCAGCAACCGATGAGTACCGATTGGTTGTAGCAGATGGCTTTATTCTGGATGTCCATGAGAAACCGTTGACCCTGATCGGCGATGCCGCGTCTGCCGATGTTAGCTATGAGTCGTCTTATCAGTTTGGAGACTGGGGGGGCGGTCTGTGAAGTTGACCCTGACTCAACAGACACAGATTCGCCGCGCACAGTCGGAGGCTGGCCACTATGCGGATGTGGCTGCTGCGAAACTGGAGAGCGATGATGCTCCAAAACCCGCGTTGTATCGGGGTATCGGGGCGGATGGTCGGCTGCTGGTGGAGACTTTGGGAAATGAGCCTATCGCAGTAGGTCGCTCCCTGACTAATGGAGCAATCGCCAGGGATAGCGCGATCGAGTTGTCTGGTGGGTTTGTGGATGCACGACCTGCACCCAGAGCAGTGGAGCCGATCCGATTGCCAGGACATACGGTTAACGAGCACATCGGAGTCGTGTATCTGGAATTTGTCGAGGTTGACGAAATTTTTTATCAAGGGCCCTATCCGCCAAATCTACCGTTTCCGACTCATGCGAGTCGGATTAATATCTGGTTTTTCGGACTGGGTCAGAAAAAACTGATAGCCAGTCCGGTGTTGCTCGATTACAACACGTTTGGACTCCAGGGTTTTTTACAATATCGGCGGGTTAATATTTATGCTACGCCTGTAAAATCTGGGGTCGTCATCGATTTAGTCTACCATGACTTCTTCAGGCCGTTTACAGGCGGTGGAGAGCAGGAGATCGTCTGGGAAAAGGTCTCGGTCAATACTAAACAGACCACCACCTGGAGAGACCCAGGCATTAGTGAGGCGATCGAGTATGCACACATTTTGCTAGCTGCACAGAGGTTCCAAACATCCCTACATCTATTCCGGACTGTTCAGTCCGGCCCGGCCTTTTGGGGGTTCGAGCGATTACGCTCGACATTACAGTGGAATGCCATGTCGTTTGTGACTGAACCGGCTAACGCCGTGCCGTTTCAGCGTACGTACTGGACGGATGAAGCGAGGGTTGTCATACCCTATTCTGAGGATATTGATAATGCGGATAGCTCTGAGCAGTTGTCGCTGCTCAATAAGCGGCATCGCTGGGATGTGCAGATTTTCAGGCCAGAGGATTCCCCGTACGATCCGGAGGATGTGGATCGTACGAGCAAGGCCAGGAGTCGGGCCTTAAAACTCGACAACGCGATCGTCTCGGTGCCCGAACCGGAGGGTGCTCGGTGGGAGTGGGATTTTACCCGCTACAAAATATTGTTTGTGTTCCCTATCCCTAAATAGCTATGACTACCAATTTGATTGACAAAACGCAGCAACAACGACATGCTAATGAGTCGTTCCATTATCAGATGGCGGCGCAGACCTATCGTCGCCATCAACAGCAGTTCCAGTCGGTGGGGGAACTGCGGGGCTGGCGGGATGATGGGTTAGCTGAAGTTGCCTTAATGGATGGAGGTCGGGTGTTGGGTGAGTTTATTAGTTCGCGGGCGGTGGGAGTTGGACAGCAGGTGGCCGTGTCGCGGCCTCTTGGATCGGTCTATGCGCGGTTCAAGGGATAGATGTTGAAAGAAGATAGGAGGATATACTCATGGGACAAACACTAATTCTGACTGTCGGTTTGCCCTGTAGCGGCAAATCAACCTGGGCGTTGCAGCAGACTAGACGGTACGCATCTCCAATTTACGGATCTCCGATTGTTTGTCCAGATCAGATCCGGTTAGCACTGCATGGCCAACGGTTTGTCGCTATGGCTGAGCCGTTTGTCTGGGCAATTGCTCGCACCATGGTGATTTCTTTATTCGGTGCTGGCCATCAGAAGGTGATTCTCGATGCCTGTAACACAACCCGAAAACGGCGTGATGATTGGCTGGAATCTGCAGCAAGTTTGGAAGAGGAGGCTGGCTGCAGTGTGAGCGCGGGTTTTGATTGGGGAACTAGAGCAGGGGACGCCAGCACCTAAACTTCTACAAATCTATGATCGTTTAGCGTGGGATCCCAGATTTCGCGATCATGGGATCCCAAATTTCGCGATCCGCTACAGAGGTCAAGCAGATTCTGGGGTTATCCCCACACCTGTGGGGGTGAACCGTCCGTTGCAACGTAGTCTTCTCTTACTCGACTTGGTTATCCCCACACCTGTGGGGGTGAACCGACAAAATCCCTGCCCTCTTCAAGCAGGGACGAACGTTATCCCCACACCTGTGGGGGTGAACCGTCCCTTTGGACGCAATGAAAAAGATGATGGATAGTTATCCCCACACCTGTGGGGGTGAACCGGCAACCATCTGGTCAATCTGATTTGAGAATTCGTTATCCCCACACCTGTGGGGGTGAACCGTTGACCATCGTCTGTCCTCCTGAGTTGCAGTTAGTTATCCCCACACCTGTGGGGGTGAACCGCATCCGTTTCCGGGCGTTTTGCGGCTGCTGGCAGTTATCCCCACACCTGTGGGGGTGAACCGGACGGAAGGCTTCAGTCCCTGGCCCATCACCTCGTTATCCCCACACCTGTGGGGGTGAACCGTGGTGTGACCAGCCCTGCAGTTGGACTCGGGCTGTTATCCCCACACCTGTGGGGGTGAACCGGAAAGAGCCACAAGGTAGATGATAGATAGGGATAGTTATCCCCACACCTGTGGGGGTGAACCGTCGTCGGGGAATGCACAAACTCGCTTCAGTTCGTTATCCCCACACCTGTGGGGGTGAACCGTGACACCACATAAATAGAGGTTGAGGCAGGAGGTTATCCCCACACCTGTGGGGGTGAACCGTTTTACTTTCCAGTGGTTGATCGTGCAGTTTTGGGTTATCCCCACACCTGTGGGGGTGAACCGGATTCTTACTTTCACTTTTATTCCGTAATTTCGGTTATCCCCACACCTGTGGGGGTGAACCGGCTATTACCCCCACAACGAGGTTATAGCCCCGGCGTTATCCCCACACCTGTGGGGGTGAACCGTGTTTATTTCAACTGATTTCTGATTTTGAGGACGTTATCCCCACACCTGTGGGGGTGAACCGAATCGTTTGCGGCGATTGATAGCACGATCGTTAGGTTATCCCCACACCTGTGGGGGTGAACCGATCCTATATGCTATGTAATGCGAGAATCCTAGTGTTATCCCCACACCTGTGGGGGTGAACCGATGCTGTCAATGAGCTTCGTGGTGCGGGTATGAGTTATCCCCACACCTGTGGGGGTGAACCTGAGAGCGCATAAATACCGCACTACCGAGTCTTCGTTATCCCCACACCTGTGGGGGTGAACCGCGCCCCTTTTAAGGTTTCTTTTTCTATGTCGTACGTTATCCCCACACCTGTGGGGGTGAACCGGATCTATCTGAAAATGGAGCGAAAATGCTCGCTCGTTATCCCCACACCTGTGGGGGTGAACCAGATGTCAGTACTGTTATTACTTTTGATCATAGTGGTTATCCCCACACCTGTGGGGGTGAACCGCCGCCAACTCGAGTCTTCAACTCAGCCGGTGTTCGTTATCCCCACACCTGTGGGGGTGAACCGTATCGTTCTCTCATACGGGATGGATCTGGAGATGTTATCCCCACACCTGTGGGGGTGAACCGTCTTTTTTTACCTGCCACTCCAAACCCGGAAATGCGTTATCCCCACACCTGTGGGGGTGAACCGATTTAGCGACTGCTTGGGCCAAGCATGTTCGCGCGTTATCCCCACACCTGTGGGGGTGAACCGCCCTGCAGTGCGCTGGTAATCCTCAGCGCGAATAGTTATCCCCACACCTGTGGGGGTGAACCGATTGGTTTGAAGCGGGCAAACATGGGGCCTATAGTTATCCCCACACCTGTGGGGGTGAACCGGATTGCAAGATGTACGATTCAGTTCCCGCTTTTGTTATCCCCACACCTGTGGGGGTGAACCGCGAGGCTCAGCAACAGGTTCAGGAAGCGCTCGCAGTTATCCCCACACCTGTGGGGGTGAACCGAATATGGCCTGATAAAGTTATTGAAAATTTCCCCGTTATCCCCACACCTGTGGGGGTGAACCGGATGAACAACCGCTTCATAATCTTTTTCTATTTCGTTATCCCCACACCTGTGGGGGTGAACCGAGAGATGAGCGCGATGAAGAACCCCATCCATTGGTTATCCCCACACCTGTGGGGGTGAACCGTAGCGAGCAGCAACTACCGGGTCAGATTCTCTCGTTATCCCCACACCTGTGGGGGTGAACCGAAAGCAGCTATTGCCTGTAGTGCTGATGATATTGGTTATCCCCACACCTGTGGGGGTGAACCGGCTTGTACGCCGATCGCAGCTGCTTGGAAGGAGAGTTATCCCCACACCTGTGGGGGTGAACCGTCTCCTATTCACAATGGTTTGCAACAGTTTTGTTGGTTATCCCCACACCTGTGGGGGTGAACCGAATTTTCCGCATCATTGACTATTTTGCCTTTTAGTTATCCCCACACCTGTGGGGGTGAACCGGTACCAATGAAGAGGGTACAGCAGTGTTATTTTCGTTATCCCCACACCTGTGGGGGTGAACCGTAATCCCAACCTGGGGGTAATAAGTAGGCTGCCGTTATCCCCACACCTGTGGGGGTGAACCGCACCTGATGGGGCCGAAATACGATCCAGACTCAGGTTATCCCCACACCTGTGGGGGTGAACCGCTCCTAGCGAACTCTCACCGCAGGTTAGCTCAGCGTTATCCCCACACCTGTGGGGGTGAACCGAGATTGGCAATCCTGTAATTCCCTGCAGGTAACCGTTATCCCCACACCTGTGGGGGTGAACCGATTTGATGGCGAGGTGGATGGGTGGCCCGAAGGCGTTATCCCCACACCTGTGGGGGTGAACCGTTTTGCCCATGGCCATGGCAAAATCCCCGGCTTCGTTATCCCCACACCTGTGGGGGTGAACCGCGTTGCAGAGATGGAACGCTGACCATGAAAGGGGTTATCCCCACACCTGTGGGGGTGAACCGAGATCCAAGAGGCGTTTATGTAGGCAGGTTCTGGGTTATCCCCACACCTGTGGGGGTGAACCGAGAAAACATGGATTAACCATCATTAGAGAGCTAGTTATCCCCACACCTGTGGGGGTGAACCGTATTCCGACTCGATCGAGACCCCGCTGTTAAAACGTTATCCCCACACCTTTGGGGGTGAACCGCAGGATGAGGGGGTAGAAGCGCCTAGAGGAATGTTATCCCCACACCTGTGGGGGTGAACCGTAAGCCCAGAGGAAGAACTTCCTTCAGAACAGCGCGTTATCCCCACACCTGTGGGGGTGAACCGGCTGACTGAGGCTCAGTTATTGCAATGGTTGGAGTTATCCCCACACCTGTGGGGGTGAACCGCTGCGTAAACCTTGGACTGGCTGAATATAGCAAGTTATCCCCACAGGTGTGGGGATAAACCGTGGGGAGCAAGAGCAAAAGTTGATGACTTGGAACGTTATCCCCACACCTGTGGGGGTGAACCGCGAAGCGATTTAAGCAGGGGAATTGATGAGTGCGTTATCCCCACAGGTGTGGGGGTGAACCTTTTTCAGTCGTTTGGAGATGCTCACCTCCGCGCGTTATCCCCACACCTGTGGGGGTGAACCGGAACCGTGGCCAGAGTTTGCCCGCAAGGTAAAAAGTTATCCCCACCCCTGTGGGGGTGAACCGATGTCAAAACTGGAGATTTGGCTGAAGCAACACGTTATCCCCACACCTGTGGGGGTGAACCGACGCCGCATAGCCGCCAGACGCTTGAATCGCCGTTATCCCCACACCTGTGGGGGTGAACCGCGATATCTGTCGCTCTATTTGGGCATAGTATTTCGTTATCCCCACACCTGTGGGGGTGAACCGGAACAGCCCCCCATCGGATTGATTCCGATCCAAGTTATCCACACACCTGTGGGGGTGAACCGCCCCATAAAAACAGTTAAAGATGCCTGCGGATCGTTATCCCCACACCTGTGGGGGTGAACCGATGGGTATCTTCCAAATCTTGCTGCTGTAGGGCGTTATCCCCACACCTGTGGGGGTTGCAAAATCACACCAACTTCGGCACCCGATTCACACCTAACTTCGGCACCCCGATTAAACTGCATTTTCAAATGGATGTGGAGGTGCAACTGGAAGTCATGGGAGCCAAGTCACAAGGAGCGAAATTGTCGATGGACAAACTACGAAACATAATTCGTTTACATGAGCTGGGTCGTAACCAGAGTGAGATTGCCCGCAGTTGCAACATTGCCCGTGCCATGGTGCAAGACCACCTGAGGCGAGCCACCGTCAAAGGGTTGAGCTACGAGCAGTTGCAGGGCTTAAGCGACAGCGAGGCTCAAGCCTTGCTGGGCAAGGGGAAACGCCAGCGCAACCGTGCGGTAGAGACGATAGATTTTGCCTCGGTTCACCAAGAATTAGGGCACAAAGGAGTGACCCTGGCCCTGCTGTGGCAAGAAGGGTTAGAGCGTGGCCAATGGGGTTGTAGCTATGGCGGGATCTGTCGTCGCTATAACAAATGGAAAGGGCGTCAGAATTTATCCATGCGACAAACCTACAAAGGTGGGGATAAACTGTTTGTCGATTACTGTGGTTTAAGCGTTCCGGTGGCAGATCCAACCAGCGGCAAAGTCACACAGGCTCAAATCTTTGTGGCCTGTTTGGGGGCGAGTAACTACACCTTCTCGGAAGCAACCCCCAGCCAAGCCCTACCCCACTGGATTGGCTCCCATCAGCGGGCCTTAGTCTTCTATGGCGGGGTGCCTGCTGCGATTGTCCCGGATAACTTGAAGTCCGACATCAGCGACCCTTGTCGGTATGAGCCGGGTATCAATCGAACCTACCAGGAGTTTGCGGCGCATTATGGGGTGGCGATTATCCCAGCCAGAGTGAAGAAACCGAGAGACAAAGCCAAGGTGGATAAAGGCGGTGCAGGAAGTGGAGCGTCAAATACTCGCACCCTTACGTCACGAGCGCTTTAGCAGTTTTAGTGCCCTCAATGAGGCAATGCGCAGCCGTCTGCAGCAGTCCAACGAGCGGGTAATGAAGCGACTATGGTTTGTCGCGCAAGCAGCTGTTTGAACGCACAGACCAGCCTGCTCTCAAGCCGTTGCCTGCGCACCCTGTCGTGCTGGCCCAGTGGAAAAAAGCGAAGGTGAATGTGGACTACCACATCGAAGTGGAGCGACATTATTATTCGGTGCCCTATTGGTTTGCTAGACATGAGGTCAACGTCAAAATCAACGAGCAGTTTATCGAGATCTTCTACGACCATCAACGGATTGCCGCCCATCCGCGCGCTCAGACTACCTATCGGCACACCACCGTTGCAGAGCATATGCCCCCGGAACACTGGGGCTATAAACATCAATCGAAGGAGCGATTTTTAGCCTGGGCCAGACAGGTTGGCCCCCAGACCCAGGCTCAAGTAGAGACCATCTTCGAGCAAAAAAAACATGAAGAGCAGGCGTTTCGCACTATCAAAGGTATCCAACGCTTAGCCACTGACTATGGCAGCAACCGCTTGGAGGCCGCTTGCAAACGGGCCAATCTCTTTAATATGACCGGCTTCAAACGACTCAAAGCAATTTTGAAATCCCATCTGGATGCCGTACCCGTTACCGCAGAAGTGCCAGTACCCCCCAGCATCGACTACGACAATGTGTGCGGTCAGAGCTACTACCACTAAATTCATTCATTCGGATGCAGACCATCATGAAACAAACTCTCGAACAGCTCAAAGACCTCAAGCTCAATGGTTTCCTTGAAGCCTGGCAACAGCAACAAGCCCAACCCCTTTACCAGGATCTTCCCTTTGACGAACGCCTGGCACTGCTGGTTGAATGTGAATACCTACGACGACACAATCAACGACAACAACGACGACTCAAACAGGCGAAACTCTTTATCGCTGCACCCCTGGCTGAAGTTGACTTTGAAGTTCCCAGGAGCTTGAAGAAAGTGCAGTTTCTCCAATGGGCACAAGGGCAATGGCTGGCACAGCATCTGAACTTAATCCATCCGACGCCCAAAACAGCGGCTGACCTGCATTGCTTTTTGCACTCTATTTTCATGCTGCGGTTTCAACCGTTTTCAAGACCAATTTTTCGGTTTATATTCCGGCTCAGAGGCCCGCCGAAAATCATCCTGCCGAAGTTAGGTGTGATTAACTGCCGAAGTTTAGTGTTACTGCCTGCCGAAGTTGTGAAAATATGCACAGTTTGCAAATGCAACGACAGGACAGTATCTGTGGTGCCGGAGATGGTAGCCATATAAGCGTTTTTACGCCGTTCGGATCCTGTGATAAGGATGACAACCAGATTAGTTTCTTCAACTTCAGTTTCCTTGTGGTGGTGCGCGATCGCTTGGGATATATTGCCCTGAGCCTGGTATAGACCTGCTAGCTTGCTAAAGCTTTGGACAACATCGGAATGGTAATGCCCCAGCGTTTTTTCCTGAACGGTCAGGGCGCGTTGATGTAGGGGTTCGGCTTCGTTATAGTTCCCCTGGTTCTGGTACAGCCCTACCAGATTGTTGAGTGTGGTGGCGGTATCGGGATGGGAAGGCCCCAACGCTTTTTCATTAATGGCAAGGGCACGCTGGTAGAGGAGTTCTGCTTCAACATATTTTCCTTGAATTTGGTACAACATTGCTAAGTTATCGCTCTTTTATTACTCTAGGCAGAGGAAAATAAATCTTCCTCTACGTCTTCTGTCACCAGTACCCTGCCTCGGAAGACGTTCATAATCTTCCTGAGGCGGTCAAATCCCAGTTCTAACTGAGGAATACCAAACACCCTCAACCAGGGTTTAATCAAATTCCAAAACAGAAAAGGTTGGGCAATCAAGCGCAAATTGTTGAGAATATTTTTCCAGCCTTGCCCTTCATCCCACCACGGGTGCTCCGCCAATTTCTCCTCGAACAGTTGCTGCGCCATGCCGCCTAAATCGGTAAGCTCGCTTTTGAGTACCTCTGCATGGAGACTCACCATCACAAACGCACAGCCAACCACTTCCCACCGTTTCTCAATTTGGGCCGCATCGGTGACCCGAAAATCCGCCCATCCCAGCTCATTTTTGCTTTGCTTTAACCCGTATTCAACCCAATTTCTTAACCCATAGAGATTACCGACTTGCTTGTAGTGAATTCCCGCCACTTTCGTCATCACATCCCAAGTTGAATGGGTCGGTAATGTCTCTGGGTCGGTGGTGATTTGCCAATAGCGCTGTTGCCGACGTTGGCCAAAAATGATCTCGCGAATATAACGAGTTTCAGAGTCGCCATTGGCGAAGGTGCGCTCGAAACGACGCCAGCGATTGTAACGAATCCGCGCTCCTTGCGGCAGCCAGACCCCATGATTGCTGCGAATGGCCACCACATACTCCAACTTCAATTCATCCAATACCCTGAGAAAGGTGCTCCCACTTTCTCCATATAAACTATCTGCTAAGACTAAGTTGAATTTGAACCCCTTGGCTTGCAGCTCTCGGATCATCTGCGCCGCAATCTGAGGTTTACTTTGATAGACCTCTCCTGCTTTCAATCTCTCTTGGGGCTTATAGAATTCAAAGGTTAACGGAAAGGTCATATTATCAACCACTCCATAGACCGTCACCGCCACAATGCCGGTTCCAATTTTGCCTAAATTGCCAATGTATTGGCGTTTGACATAATCGGTGCTGTTGCCCTTTTTGGCATCCTCCGTTTCATCGATAATGAGCATGATTTCTCGGTCTTTGACCATCTTTAATAGCAACGACAATCGCTGGTCTTTGACCTCATCCCGGCTCCAGTCGCAGTCTGTCAAAAGAGAGTGCAACGGTTGAGCATCCTTTAAACCAACCGCACGGGCAATTGCTGGTAAAGACTTGCGTTTAACGTGAGTTCGCCGCTTTGAACTTGGCCCAAAAAAAGCTGGGGCGTATATTTACAGTGTTGTACGTAAAACGCCTCCAGCGTGGATTGATTGCTTACTCCTACTCTCTGACTAAACCCGCGCTCGACCTGACACCCAAGGAACTGGCAGCCTTACCTCCAGCTATGATCTAACATCGAACTCACGTTACAAAAATAGGGTTACCTCCAGTATAAGAAACCCCTGGAATCCAATCATTCCAGGGGTTTTAAGCTTTAAAGCGGGCGAGGGGAATCGAACCCCTATCATCAGCTTGGAAGGCTGAGGTTTTACCACTAAACTACGCCCGCACTTACGGAAACGGCAATTCTTTAGAAAAGAAGTTGTGCTTTTTGGATATACCGTAGACGTTGCAACTCTACAAATCAGTGATGCATTTTTCAGGGTAACACAATATCGTTCCAGATTTCGAATTGCTCATTCATGCTAAAGAGGCTGAATTTCGAATTGCACAATTAGATCTGAGAAAACAGGCTGACCATCGGTGATGGCAGGCTTGAACGCTGGTTTCTCTAACAATTGCATTTTGTTCAATATTATTTCCGCAATATTCTCATAATATTGTCGGGGTTGACCGGGTGGTAGGCGATCGGGGCTATCGATTGTAAAACATCTGCATTTTCCGATTGCATCAGGAGACTGGACAATAACGTTTCCCCGATCGTCGATTGACATACGAACGGTCAGCTTGAATGTGCTACCCGGACTCTTTAATCCCATTGATGGCTCGAACATAAAGACAATGCTTTGGTGCATATTCGCCCTTAGCAGTTGCGCAGGTTGGTCGGGAGGGTCAAAGTTGGACTTGCGGGTATTTGCGATCGCAACCTGGATTCGAGCTTCTCCTGAACTGTCGGAGCGCTCCGGGGACGGTGAATTTTGAGATTGAGGCGACGGTGAATTTTGGGGTTGTTTCGCAGACGGTGAATTTTGAGGTTGAGGCGACGGTGAATTTTGGGGTTGTTTCGCAGACGGTGAATTTTGAGGTTGAGGCGACGGTGAATTTTGGGGTTGTTTCGCAGACGGTGAATTTTGAGGTTGAGGCGACGGTGAATTTTGGGGT
>Ga0207422_1001100_pt1 | contig 62236 bp, 60 predicted proteins | sample MarCyaLeptolynsp_FD_187757 | JGI IMG/M metagenome (GOLD analysis project Ga0207422, IMG submission 187757) | Marine cyanobacterial communities from Panama - species 1 Leptolyngbya sp. (SPAdes) | ecosystem: Environmental > Aquatic > Marine > Unclassified | place: Panama: Panama City | collected...
TGACCCGTAATCCGAGGCTTTGGCCGAGTCCGACGATTGCCTGGAAGAGCTGTTCCTTTTGCTGGTCTTCGTCCGCCTTGGAGATGAAGACGCGGTCGATCTTCAGTTCCTGGAAGGGAAGGCGATGTAAATAAATCAGGGAGGAATAGCCGGAACCGAAATCGTCGAGGGACAGCTGCACGCCGATTTTCTGGAGGGCCGACAGGATGTCGAGTACCAATTGCTCGCTTGTGTCAACAAAGACGTTTTCTGTCACTTCAAGGCACAGTTTGTGCGGCGGCACACCATAGGTTTCCAGGACATCCTGCACGTCTTCAGCAAATCGGGGTTGCCGGAACTGGAGGGGAGACACATTCACTGAAACCTGATCGAACTCGAAACCCTTGCTGATCCAGCTGGCGATCTGGGCGCACGCTTCCTGAAGCACATAGTGGCCGAGTTCTAGGATGAGCCCTGTTTTTTCGGCAACCGGTATGAACTCCGACGGAGGTATGAAGCCGCGCGTTTCGCTTGGCCAGCGAACAAGCGCTTCCAGTCCGATCAGACGCTGGCTGACCGGGCAGATTTGCGGCTGGTAATGAAGTTTGAGCTGCCGCGTTTTCAGGGCGCTCCTCAGGAGCGTTTCCGTCAGCATCTCGGTTTGAACGCGTTCGTTGAGCGGTGCGGAGAAGAACTCGTACCGGTGACTTTCTTTCTCTTTAGCAGCCCGCAGTGCAAGTCCGGCAACGCGGTGAGCTGTTTCGGCGTCTTGTGCATCGCGCGGAAGGAGGGCAACACCGATGCTTGGCTCCACCCGAATTTCCCCTTCCGCAAGCACGAATGGTTCGGACAGCGTCTCGATTGCCTTGATCGCCCGGTTTTTCGCAAGTGATCCGTTACCGTCATTTGGAAGCAGAATACAAAAGTCGTCGGCCGAAATTCGAGCGATCAGAGCCGTTGGGCCGAAGACTTTGGCCAGTCGAGTGTAGGACAGGATCAGTACCCGGTTGCCGATCTGCTGCCCGAATGTGTCGTTGACCTTGGAAAATCCGGTAAAGTCGATGTGGAGCAGGGATGCGCTGATTTGGTCCTGGTTGGCCTTGCGCAAAATGGTTTTCAGATCGGAAAAATAGCGCCTGCGATTGCCTGCCGTCGTCACGGGATCGGTATAAGCGAGCTTGTGCAACTTGTCCTGAAGGTCCGTAACGCGTTCCAGCCCGTTTGCCAGATCGCCGATTTCGTCCCCGCGCCCGGTGTGTGGAATTTTTCCGGGTTGTGTTCCGCTAGCAAGTTTGTCCGCAGCACCAGCCAATTGACGCAACGGGCGAAGCTCAAAACGCAGAAAGAGACCGCCAAGTAGGATCACACCGGCGACGATCAGGATCGTGGCAGAGACGATGCGGACGTGATGCCGGTTTTCGGCGACCATCAACTCGTCCAGCCATCCGACATTGGCCTCGATTGCCCCGAACAAGTTTCCATCGGTGTTCAAGATCGGCAGGAAGACAGCCAGCCGAGAGCGACCCGCCATCGGTATCGAACCCAGATACGGGACGCCACCCGAAAGATCGGTGTAGGCCGCGTGCCCGGCATGAATGTTGATATCGTTGGTCAACGCCTCATCGGAATCGGGAAGATTTGGTGTGACTGCTTCGAACGATTGGTCTGCGTCAGACCAAATGAACAGCCTGGCCGCCCCGCCATTGCTGTCTCCGATTGCGCGGACCAGTTGGTGAAGCCTTGCGTCCGTTTTCAGCTCCCGCTCCGGAGCATCTTCGGTCAGTTGAAGTGAGACCGGCTGACCGGTTGCATCGAAGTTTGTCTTAAGAAGCTGCCCGGTTCCGAAAGTCAGCATGGCCGCAGCGGTTCGTGCGGCTCGATCAACCCGTTCGGCCGTGTTTTCCGAGCTGGTTTTGCTGATCTCGGAGTATCCAATCGTCGAAATCAGACCTATGCCACACAGGACCAGCGCCACAAAGACGGCACTGATGCGAATTGCCAGCGAATGTAGACCAAGCCTCTTTTTCGCACTCAATGCCAAGTTTCCTCTTGAGGCGTGCGTTTACCATTGAAGCATGACGCTAGTTGTGATTGCCTACGAAATCCTCAACGAGACCTTCAAATTTTCCGGCTATTATATCTTTGGTTGCATTTGCAGCCGTCGAAATGTGAATTTGTTTAATAATGTCTTCAATTTATTCGAAAAAAGATTAACCAAAAAAGATTTGAAAATATAATTCAATACGTTTCGTATTTTTACTTTAATGCAATAATATAATACCGTAAAATTTGAAATTATATCTCTATTCTAAGAATTGATTTTGAAATCATCGCTATTGTTGTCTGATAAAGCTGAATTTATACATAAAACATCTCGATTTTTGCGTTTTCATGCTGGTGTCTTACGAACTTCAGGGGGAAGGCTGCTGGATGCCATTGGAAAACCGGCGGAAAAGCGGTACGACGGAAAGGCGGGTCCTCATTGGGCAACTGAGCCGCTTGCTGCAACGGGTTTCGGGACGAGTTCTGCTTGATATCTTTCAAACCAGTATTGAACGTGCTCGGGTTTTTGTATGTCGGTCTGGCCACCGCCATGCTCATTCCGGCCATCGTTGATGTCGCCCAGAAAAACGCAGACTGGCAGGCCTTTGTCTTTTCCGCACTTTTGACCGGCATGATCGGAATGCTGCTTTCGCTCGCAGTCGGAGGTTCGCTGCGGGAAGGGCTAGATACCAGGCAGACATTCATTCTGACGACGCTGTCCTGGGCGACGCTGCCCGCTTTCGGTGCCTTGCCGTTCCTCTGGCTCGGCATTGGCTATGCAGATGCGGTCTTCGAGGCGGTTTCCGGCTTTACCACGACGGGCTCGACTGTCTTGACCGGTCTGGACGGGCTGCCGCCCGGGCTGCTCGTCTGGCGCTCCATGCTGCAGTGGATGGGCGGCGTTGGTATCATCGTTATGGCCATCGTCCTGCTGCCGTTTCTCAGAATCGGCGGGATGCAGCTCTTTCAGAGTGAGAGTTCCGACCGTTCGGAGAAAATCGTAAGCCGGTCGGTCGAGCTGATCCGACTGATCGGGCTTGCCTACATCTTCTTGACCGTTCTGTGTATTGCCGCATATCTGGCGACCGGAATGGAGCTGTTCGATGCCTTCAATCACGCTCTGACAACGATTGCGACCGGCGGGTATTCAACCCATGACCAGTCCTTTGGCTATTTCAAGAACCCGGCGTCCGGTTGGGTCGCGGTCGTTTTCATGATTATTGGTGCGCTGCCTTTCGTTCTGATTATTCAGGCGCTACGCGGCCACCCGTTGCAGCTCTGGCGAGATCCTCAGGTACGCGCCTTGCTCGGTTTTCTGGTGCTGGTGTCGCTCACGCTGACGGTCTATCTCGGCATCAATATGCGCTTTCCCTTCGACGAGGCGTTGCTCAGGGCGACATTTAATGTGGTGTCTATCGTCACGGGAACCGGTTATGCGCTTGGCGATTTTACCCAATGGGGTGCTCCGGTTGTCGGTATTGCGTTCCTGCTGATGTTCGTTGGCGGCTGCACGGGGTCGACCACCGGCGGGATCAAGATATTCAGGTTTCTGGTGTTTTTCGGCACCGTCCGTGCCCATCTGAGGCGCATGGTACGCCCGCACCGCATTGTCTCGGAAGAATATGCGGGAACGCGGCTGACACCGGAACTCTCGTTCTCGGTCCTGGCGTTTCTTGTCGTCTACATGGGGTCGGTCGGCATCATCTCCGTGGCGCTGTCGTTCTTCGATTTGGATCTCGTGACTGCGATTTCCGCCGCAGCAACATCTGTTGGCAATGTCGGCCCGGGGCTCGGTCCGGTCATTGGCCCGGCTGGTCATTTCGCGCCGCTGCCCGACGGTGCCAAGTGGCTTTTGTCGTTTGCGATGCTTGTCGGCCGCCTTGAACTCTTCACCGTTCTGGTTCTGCTCGATCCGGATTTCTGGTCGAAGTAGATCGCACGCACCTTTGCCTTTTCCCGGATGTAAGGGTCTCTGAAAGATGAAATTTGCAGCACCGCTCGTCAGTGGACGTCTCGTCAAGCGCTACAAACGATTTCTCGCTGATGTTGTTCTCGATGAAGATGGCAATGAAATCACGGCACATTGCGCCAATCCTGGGTCGATGCTCGGTCTGAAGGAACCGGGCTCGCGCGTGTGGCTGTCGCCATCCGACAATCCGAAACGCAAACTGAAGTATTCCTGGGAGGTCATCGAGGCGGACGGGGCTCTTGTCGGCATCAACACAGCCCATCCCAACAAGCTGGTGGAGGAGGCGATCGAGGCCGGGCGTATCGAGGCGCTATCCGGTTTCGTTTCGCTTCGCCGCGAAGTGAAATACGGCAAAAACTCACGCATCGACATCCTGCTCGAAGCCAGCGACGGGAAACAGACCTTTGTTGAGGTGAAGAATGTTCACCTGATGCGCGAACAGGGATTGGCCGAGTTTCCCGACAGTGTCACCGCCCGGGGTGCAAAACACCTGGTCGAGCTTGGAGACATGGTTGCAGAGGGACACCACGCCGCCATGGTGTTTCTGGTTCAACGGCCCGATTGCACAAAGCTCAGCCTGGCGGCGGATATCGATCCGGCCTACGCAAAGGCTTTTGCCGAAGCACGGGAGGCCGGTGTGGAAGCTTACGCGATTGGCTGCGACGTGCGGCTTGACGGGATTGACGCCGTTAAACCGGTCGAAATCGTCATTGAGTAACACGCTTGCCTGGACCATATGCGCGGTTGCTCCGATTGCCGGATAGGGTGCAGCGGCGCTTTGTGTCTTGTGTATCGGCGCCGAACTTCGGCGATACAATTGAGACCCGCGCCGACGTGGTTTGGATAACTCCGCTCTCCATCTTGTGCGTGTCAGCAACGAGGCTGACGCAACAAACGGAGATTGGAATGAAACTGAATACACTTCTTGCTGCGGCTGCCGCCGTCACCGTAGGCTTTACCGCCTTGCCGATGACGGCTCAGGCTGCCAACCATGTCGTTGAGTGCGCGGACGGTACCGTTTATGACTTCGGGCCCGATGATGCCATCAGCGCTGAAGTTGCTTGCGCCAACCATGGCGGCATCAAGCAAAACCCGCCGTTTGGCGTCTTCAAGGTCAAGCCGAACGGTTCGAATGCCGGTGGCTACACTGTCAAGCGGAGCAGCAACCGCTAAGAGCCTGAGATGGTTCTTTTGCTGACCTTACTTGCGTCTTGGCCGGACCGGCCAAGATCGCAGGGCATCTACCTCAATACATTCTCTTCAGGCCGGTTTTTGCTGATGCGCTTCGTCAGTGGCGCTGCGGCCGGCTTCTCTTTTTCAGCTGTGGTGGGGATCAGACCTGCCGCACGACGATCGGTGTTCCGTTTGGAACGCGATTATAGAGATCAATCACGTCCTGGTGCAGCATTCTCACGCATCCAGAAGACACCGCCTTGCCAATAGACCAGGTCGCCGACGTTCCGTGCAGCCGGTAAAGCGTGTCCTTGTTGCCCTCATAAATATATAGCGCGCGTGCGCCCAACGGGTTCTCCAGCCCGGGGTCCATGCCACCGCGATACTTTTCAAGCTTCGGTTCGCGCTCGATCATTTCGGCGGGCGGAAACCATTTTGGCCAGGCCCTTTTGGCGGCGATACGTGCACGCCCGCCCCAGGCAAATCCGGCGCGGCCGATACCGACGCCGTACCGCATTGCCTTGCCGTTATCCATGGTCAGATAAAGAAACCGGTTTGGCGTATCCACGACGATCGTTCCAGCAGGCTCAGACGAGGAATAATCGACAAGTCTGCGGTAATAGACCGGGTCTATCTTGCTTATGTCGACAGCTGGAACCGGAAAAGGTTCTTCCGGCATTGCCCGGTACATCTGGACAAATTCCGGGGAAAGGGAGTCTTTGGCCTCCGGCGCTTTTGCAACGGCCTGCGACCCGGGCCTAGGTGGAAGCCTGCCTGTGCTGTTACTGGCCTGACACCCGGCGGCAAGTGCCCCGGCAGAACAGGCAAGGAACAGTCGTCTGTTCAGCATTCTTGATCCTGTTCCCTTCGTCGAAGCCGGATTTGCGCAGTGCGCGCGAATACCCCGTTTTATCAGGATTTTTCCGGCAGTAACACGACGGTCAAGTCATCAGCTGGTGATAACCGACACCGGTTTGCAGGAGCCCTTTGCTCTCCGTCTTACCCGGCCGTGTCTTTCGACAGCGGCGGCTGGAACTGCCAGCCCATGTCCCAAGGGAAATAAATCCAGGTGTCCTGCGAAACTTCGGTGATGAACGTGTCGACCATGGGCACCCCGACCGGCTTGGCGTAGACGGTCGCATAATGCGCCTTGGGAAGCATTTCGCGGACGACTTTCAAGGTCTTTCCTGTGTCGACCAGGTCATCGATCACAAGAACACCACTGCCTTCTCCGTCTTCCAGATCGATGACTTTCGGGTCGACGGGCTTGATCACCTGGAGCTGACCCTGGTTGTCGTAGTCATGATAGGACGCGATACAGACTGTCTCGATGGTCCGGATCCCGAGTTCCCGTGCAACAATACCGGCCGGCACGAGACCGCCACGGGTAATGCACACGATCGCTTTCCATTCGCCTACGCTGGACAGGCGCCATGCCAGCGCGCGGGAGTCACGGTGAAACATGTCCCAGGAGACCGGGAAGGCCTTGTCTTGGGTGGGATTTTCCATTCTTCAATCTCGCTCTTTATGATCCCAGAATGTCAGCAACGGCCTGCGCGACGTCCTCGGCAGCAGCCTTCAGTACGGCTTCGTCGCGGGAACGGATGACGACCTGTGTTGTGAATTTGCCGTCGGATGCATTTGGATAGGATCCGATGAGTGTGTCGGGATGCGCATCCTGAATCGCGGCGAGGCGATCGGCAATCCGGCTTTCCGGCATGTCGGCAGAGACTGTTTCGGACAGCATCTTCCGGCCTGTTTTGAGTGTCGGTGCAATAGCATCCATCATCGCTTGCATGATTGACGGCACACCCGCCATTACATGCACGTTCTCGATCCGGAAACCGGGCGCCTTTGACACTTTGTTCTCGATGAGGTCGGCGCCCTCCGGAATGCGCGCCATTCTTTGACGCGCCGGTGTGAACTGACCGGGCACATAATGCTTTTCCAGGATGGCGACGGCGCGCGGATCAAGGTTAAGCGGTACGCCGAACGCTGCGGCGACGCTTTCGGCGGTGATGTCGTCGTGCGTCGGGCCGATGCCACCGGAAGTGAAAACGTAGTCGTAGCGGTTTCGCAGTGCGTTGACAGCGCCAACGATCTCGTCCCTTTCGTCAGGAACGACACGCACTTCCTTCAGGTCTATGCCGAGAGAGGTCATATAGTCGGCAACAAAGCCGATGTTCTTGTCTTTGGTGCGGCCCGACAGGATCTCGTCACCGATGACCAGAAATGCAGCGGTTACAACGTCATCTGCCTTCTGACCGCTCATCGTCGAACTCCCTGAAACCTGGATGGGGATTGGCTTTATCGCAGCTTTCCCCGCAGCTCAAGCCAAGAACGGTTCATTGGTCGGGTGTCCAGCCATAAATGTCATCAAAACGTTGTGCCAGCGCTGTCGGCTTCGACAGTTTCAGGACCGTGTCACGGGCCAACGCCATGGGACCTGAATAATGGAACGTGCGCGCGTTTGTGCGCGAAATGCCCTGGATATGCGCGGCGCGGGGTTTTCGTTCGCGCTCAAATGACCTCAAGGCCGAGGCAATGTTCTGGACATCAGCCGGCAGGTGTTTCGCCAGAATGGCGGCGTCTTCGATCGACATGGCTGCACCCTGTGCCATGAAGGGAAGCATGGCGTGGGCTGCATCGCCCATAAGCGCTACGTGCCCGTGTGACCAGGGACCGGACGCGTCGACGCTGCACAATGCCCATTTGAGCCACTGTTCCGGTGCATTGAGAAGGTTCCTGGTCCCGGCGGGCCAGTCCTTGAAAACGCGCAGCACCGCATCCTTGTCCGCTTCGGCCGACCAGGTTTCGTCACTCCAGTCTTCCTTGGCCAGTGCCACTATGTTGAGCTCGCGGCCACCACGGATCGGATAGTGAACGAGGTGGGAATCCCGGTGCAGCCAAAGACCGGTGTCACGCGTGAACTTCTGGTCAACCTGATCCATTGGAACCGTAGCGCGGTAAGCGACCTGTCCGCTGAATCGTGCGTTCTTGTGCGCGGGAATGAGACGCCTGGTTTTTGACCAGACCCCGTCTGCACCGATCAGCGCCTTGCAGTTCAGGTTTCCTGTGTCGTCGCCGCAGCGATAGATACAAACCAGATGGTCGTAGGGCGAGGAGGTCAGGTCCTTGACCTCGCAGCCGAGCTGGATGGTGATGCCCGGGGTCGCTTGCGCCTTTTCAAGCAAAGCACGCTGAAGGTCAGCACGGTGGATAACCCAGAACGGATTACCGTGACGCTCCTTGATGTACTTGCCGAGTTCGACACGCGCGAGCTGCTGGCCCGTTTTGCCGGACCATATCCTGAGACCCTCCGGCGCGTAGGCAAAGGGTTCAAGATCGTCCAAAAGGTCGAGTTGACCGAGAACGGAGCAGGCATTCGGAGAAAGCTGGAGACCGGCACCGACTTCGGAAATCTGGCGAGCGCGTTCCAGCACCACGATGTCGTGCCCCTGCTTTTGCAGGGTCAAGGCAGCGGTCAGACCGCCGATGCCGCCACCGGCGATGGCAATAGGGTGGGAAGCTTGGTTTTTGTCGGGCATGGCGCCGCCCTCACTCAGGCGGCTTCAGGTGTCCAGTTGCAGTCGTTCGGCGACGACTCGTCGGCCTTGAGCGTTGGATCGAATTTGTAGAGCGTGGAGCAGTAAGGGCAGACGATTTCGTTTTCGCTCCCCATGTCCAGAAAGATGTGCGGATGATCAAACGGCGGCCGTGCGCCGATGCACATGAACTTGCGTGAGCCGATTGCGACTGAATCGTGTCCGCTGGTGTTCTGAAAATGCGGGACGACCTGATCCGCCATTGTCACATTCCTTTTAAGACTCGCCGGGACCGACTCCCGATACCAAATTTTGGCGACCATATCCATTTGTGAGCGGAAAAGGTAGGGGCCTTAGCGCCGCATTCGGCAATTCGTTCAGGGGTTCGTTTTCTCCTTTGCCAAGCAAGGGCAATCCCCGTAATGTAGAAATCGGTTTGTTTTCCGTTTACGTAAGGGTCAATTCATTTCATGCCGTATGTGGACATTAACGGTGTCGGGATTTCCTATCTCGATGAAGGCGAGGGGGATCCGATCCTGCTCATACACGGATTTGCCTCGAATAAGCAGGTGAACTGGCAGTATCCGGGTTGGATTGACCTTCTGGTTAAGGATGGCCGCCGCGTGATTGCGCTCGACAATCGCGGACATGGCGAGAGCGAGAAACTCTATGATCCGGCAGCCTATGGCGCGCCGCTCATGGCAGAGGATGCCAGAGGTCTTCTGGATTACTTGGAAATCGAACGCGCGGACGTCATGGGCTACTCGATGGGAGCGCGTATCTCGGCATTTGTGACGCTCAATCACCCGGACCGCGTCAAACGGGCCATTTTCAGCGGCCTCGGCTACGGCATGGTTGCCGGTGTCGGCGACCCTGAACCCATCGCGGCTGCTTTGGAAACCGACCGGATCCAGGACATCAAGGACCGCAATGGCAGGGCTTTCCGGGCGTTTGCAGATCAAACGGGTTCGGACAGACTGGCGCTTGCCGCCTGTATGCGGTCATCAAGGCAGAAAATCAGCGAAGAAGACGTGGCTCGGATCGACAGGCCCGTGCTCGTTGCGGTGGGGACAAAGGACGACATAGCGGGCTCACCGCACAAACTCGCAGACCTGATCCCGCATGCCGAAGTCCTCGAAATACCCGGGCGCGATCATATGGTCGCCGTGGGCGACAAGGTTCACAAGCAAGGTGTTCTGGCGTTTTTGAACAATATCGATGCCTGACGCGAACCCGGTCGCCAACACATGTGCGACCGGCTCGACGAAGCAAAGACGAGGAAATGATGGGGCCGAAACGCGTTGAATTTCAGGGCGCTGAAAAGAACAGGCTGATCGCCGACCGGTATGGAGAGGGCAGTCAGCCGGTGCTCATGCTGCATGGCGGTGGACAAACGCGGCATTCCTGGGATGCGGCGGCCGCAAGGATCGCTGACCTTGGGCATCCGGTCTATTCGCTGGACCAGCGCGGGCACGGTGAAAGTGATTGGGTTTCATCCGAAAATTATACCTTCCATGATTTCGGGAGGGACCTTGTGGCGGTGACGCGGCAGATCGTGGCGCTGCATAGGGCAAAGCCGGTGGTTGTTGGTGCGTCTCTTGGCGGGCTTGCCGGTATGTTTGCTGAAGGACAGGAGAGCCCCGGCGGTTTGTCCGCGCTTGTTCTCGTGGACATCACACCGCGCATGGATATGGGCGGTGTCAGCAAGATCATCGGCTTCATGGGCGATCGGGTCGAGGAAGGCTTTGCGAATGTGGAAGAAGCGGCAGATGCGATTTCGCGCTATTTGCCGAACCGGGCGCGTCCAAAAGACTTATCGGGCCTTTCCAAGAATCTCAGGCTTCATGAAGACGGCCGCTACCGCTGGCACTGGGATCCTGCATTTCTGAAGACACGCCAGCACAATGACAGGAAGCTGTCTGAACAGGTGCAGGCGGACTTGCTGGCAGCCGTCAGCAATCTGTCGCTGCCGGTCCTTCTCATTCGTGGCCGAAACTCCGAGCTCGTGTCTATGGATCATGTCAACGAGTTCCTTGAACAGGTGCCTCATGCCAAGTTCACCGACATTCAGGACGCAGGGCATATGGTTGCCGGCGACCGGAATGACGTGTTTGCATCTGCCGTCGAAGATTTTCTGGTAGAGCTGAAATCAGATGCGGAACTTGCGTAGGCGAAAGAATTGATCTGATTCCAGTCGTTTGCGTGAATTTGTTCAGAAATCGAATCCGGGCGAAACAAGTCCCCCTTGGTCAATAGCCAGAGAATTCTGGCCGCCTTTTTTCCAAAAACGCACGATAGCCTTCTTTATAGTCGGCACTTTCGATGCAGCGTTCGGCGTCCGCGCGATGACGTTTCAGGTCTCCGGCAGCAGATGATTGCGAGAGATGGTTCACGGCCTGTTTTGCGGCCCTGATCGAAAGCGGTGCGTTCGTGCTGATCGTTGAACAGAGTGCCTCGATACGAGCCTTCAGTCCGTCTGGTTCCACGATTTCGTTGATCAAGCCCATTTGAAGGGCTGCATCTGCGGAGAACCGGTCCCCGGTGAACAAGATGCGCTTGGCGTCGGATGGCGAGACTGCCTCCAAAAGATCGGTCAGCGCATCCGGTGGATAGGCCAGGCCAAGTTTTGCTGCCGGAATTCCGAAGAAGGCTGTCTTTGAGGCAATGCGCAAGTCACAGGCAAGGGCAAGACCGAGACCGCCGCCGAGGCAGGGGCCTTCAATTGCGGCGATGACGGGCCCTGGGAAGGATTTGAGGGCCTTGAAGGCGGCAACATTTGTGGCGTCATAGTGCGTTGCAGCTTCAGGTGTGGAACGGGTTGCCTCGAATTCGGCGATATCCGCGCCTGCGCAAAAGCATGTGCTGCCCGCGCCTTTGACCACACAAATTCGAACATCCGGCAGAGCATTTATTTGATCGATCAACGCGGGAATGCGTTCCCAGGCGGCGCGGGACAGTGCATTTTTGCGCTCCGGCGCATTCAGCAGGATCTCGGCGATCCGGCCGCGCACGTTCAGGAGCGGGTTGTCCGTGGTCGTATCCATGTCACCGGCATCTTGCATGATTGGTCCTCAAAACTTGATCGATAGGCCACACACCGCTGGAAATCTAAGTGTTTTTAGATTTCATAAAGAGGCTTCATATCTGATATCAGCAAGTTTCATTTTGGAAAATCAGACGACAGTCCTATCTTAGGGCTAACTTTTTGGCGGCTTGAAAAGGAGACAGCCCATGTCGGCACCGATTACCAAGCCCGGCGTAGAGCGCGTTCCGACCCACGACCCGGTCTGGCAGCAGTTGCGGGAAGAGGCCCAGCAGATGGTGTCTGCCGAACCTGCTTTGTCTTCCTTTGTCTATGAGACCGTTCTCAATCACGACAGCCTGGAAGAAGCGGTTTTGCACCGCCTTGGAGACCGGCTCGGACGCGACATCGTTTCTGCCTCTTTGATCCGCCAGACTTATCTGGAAGCATTGGCAGACGAGCCGGACCTCGCCAAGATCTTCCGCGTCGACATTGTTGCCGTGTTTGATCGCGATCCGGCATGCTTCCGTTACCTGGAACCGGTTCTTTATTTCAAAGGTTTCCATGGCCTGCAGACGCACCGCCTTGCCAATTGGCTGTGGCGACGGGGGCGCAAGGATTTTGCGCTTTATCTGCAGAGCAGGGCGTCTGAGGTCTTCCAGATTGATATCCACCCGGCCGTTCCTGTCGGGCGCGGCATATTTATCGACCATGGCACAGGCATCGTCGTGGGCGGCACGGCATCGATCGGCGATGACGTTTCGATCCTTCAGGGTGTCACGCTCGGTGGCACTGGCAAGGAAGACGGCGACCGTCATCCCAAGATCCGCCACGGTGTTCTGATCGGCGCCGGAGCCAAGATCCTCGGCAATCTGGAAATCGGCCATTGCTCACGGATAGCGGCTGGATCGGTCGTCCTTGCCGATGTTCCGGAAAATACGACCGTTGCTGGGGTTCCTGCCAGGATTGTCGGCAAGGCGGGATGCCCGGAACCGGCACGCAGCATGAACCAGCTATTGGGTGATGACTGAGCTTTGATCTGCCGAACAAGGAAGCGGGGGAAAGTTTGCGGAAAGGGTTTGGCATTTAGGACTGGTCTTATACGGTCCACGCGACTAAATAGCAGTCGTCATTGATAAGGAGTGCGCCGTGAAACCCGATGAAATCCGCAAGATCGAAGCTTACCTGCGCATGAAGTTCGAATTGCCCAGCCTTCAGGTCCGGGCTCGCCCGCGTAAAGACGATTCTGCGGAAGTCTATATCGGCGAAGAATTCATCGGGGTCATCTTCCGCGATGATGAGGACGACGATCTGAGTTGGAATTTTCAGATGGCAATCCTCGAGATCGATTTGGACGAAGTCTGAGGACCAGGCCACGTTTTGTGACGTTGAAAGGGCGGTTACCCGGTTCGGGGGCCGCCTTTTTTACGTCGATTGCTCCGCCTGACGGAAGTCTGTGACCTTCTGGATGATTTCTCCGTCGATCCGGCGCCAGTCATGCAATAGATCCTGGTCGAAGCGGTACCGGAGTGCCAGCCCCGATGCGAGCACGATTGCCCGGTGACAGGTTGCCTCTCTGCCGGTTTTTTTCCGGAGGCAACGTGCGATAAAGCCATTTCGCTGTGAGGGATCGTAGACGATCAGATCCCGGCCGGATGAGCCTCTCGGTGACAGGGTGAGTATCTTGAGACCGCCGGGTCCGCTGGTTTCGCCTCCGCGTGCCAGCCTGCGGTAAAACGGATCGAGCCGCGCGCGCATGTTTTCGCGACCGGGACTGTGTTCAAGCTCAACCAGGATTTCGCTGCCACCAGCGCCGAGAACACCTGAAATACCCTGAGATCCGGGAACCGCGAGACCGGGCCAGGTCATTGAAAGGTGCAGCGACGAAAATGGCTTGATGCCGTCCTGCGCCTGAAGTCTTTGCCTGTGCGATTTGATGTATCCAAGCGGCAGCCGGAAGTCTGCACCGCCAATGGTCAGGTCGACAGGTCCTCTCTTTTGGAAAAACGTGGAGCGTGTGTCCCAGGTGCCGGTCCAATATGTCGCGCGTTCTGCGATGTGGGCGCTTCCGAGGACGAGCATGGCGATCGCAAGCAGCCTGAAACGGCGCGGGTTTGCGTTGCTCGGCGCCGGAAGCGAGACCGGGATCACTTCAAGGCCTCCAGCAGCTGGCTTGCCCTGTTTCGGGACACTGTGTGCCGAAACGGAACAAATGTCCCTCTTGCGGGTGTCCCGCTGTGTGACCTGTACGGCCTGAAGTGCAGTATTTTGCCCATTTGCCCGTCCGGCACAGTCTTTGCAATTGACCGTTTAGTAATTGTTAATCACTTTCACGGTGAAGTTGTTAATAAGGGGTTAACGAGCGTGTTCTTCGATCTTCTTCTCGTTGGATATATAGCGAGCGCAGGTTTTGTAGCCGCGGGAGTTCTCGGCAGCCTTTATCAGCTTGTCACAAAGGAACCGCCGCGATTCAGCTTTTCCGGCGAAAATATTCTGTCCTTTATGGTCGAAATCTTCTTATGTGTATTTGCGGGCCCGTTCATCATCATGCGCAATGCTATTCGGGGCCGCCGGATTGAAAAACGGCCGCTTGGGTGGCTGCTCGCATCTTCCACGATTGCGGGTATGTGGAGCATGTGTTCCGGCATTATGGTCATGAACGTCGCGCTCATTGTCGCCGGCTACGGTTGAGGTTCCATGTCTGTCTTTCAGCTTGACGGCCGCAGGCCGCGTTTTCCCGAAAGCGGCGACTACTGGATCGCTCCGAACGCCACGCTGATCGGCGATATTCGCCTGGACGATGAGGCAAGTGTCTGGTTTGGCGCCATTCTGAGAGGCGACAACGAACCGGTGATCGTCGGTGCGCGCTCCAATGTTCAAGACGGCTGCGTCTTCCACACAGATATGGGCTTTCCGCTCACCATCGGCGCCGACTGTACAATCGGACACAACGCGATCCTGCATGGCTGCACGATCAAGGACAATTCGCTGATCGGGATGGGGGCAACCGTATTGAACGGTGCCGTTATCGGCTCGAACTGTATTGTCGGAGCCAATGCGCTGATCGGCGAAGGCAAGGAGATTCCAGACAATTCTCTCGTTGTCGGTGTGCCGGGCAAGGTAATCCGGACACTGCCGGATGAGGCAGCGGACAACATCCGCAAGTCTGCACAGGGCTATGTCAGGAACTGGCGCCGCTACAAGGCGGGCCTGTCGGACACCTGAAACTGCTCAAATTCTGAAGCGATCGGGAAAAGGCGGGAACCGGTCAGCGGGGGCTGGCCGGTTCCCTGGATCCGGTCGTGGTAGGGATGGGGAGGGTGGGGACGCGACCGGATCGTCCAGACGGCTCCCGAAGAAGCCGATCCCTATCCTTATTCTTATTGGGACACGCTGCTGACAGTGGTCACGCGGGTGTCGGAAATGCCTGTCCACTTGACGGGCGAGCGCGCCGACTGGCGCTTGATGTAGCGGTAGGGGGTCGAATACCAGGGCAGGACCGCCTCGATCTGGTTGTCGAGGATCATGTCGCCGTGATCGGTTCTGACCGTCAGGACCGCGTGACCCGAGTTCTGGACATCCTTTGCCACGGTGATGAGCAGAGCACTTTTCGGCCAGCCGGCTTCGATCAGGATGCGCTGCTTTTCCAGAACGTACTCCTCGCAGTCGCCATATCCGTTGACCGGGTAGGACCAGTGCTCAAGCTTGCCGAAGAGATCCTCATCGGTCATCGGACGGATACGCTGGTTGACCTCCGCATTGATGGCGATCAGCTGGTTCCAGCGCGCTTCATTGAGCTTGACCACAACCGGCTGATACTGCTCTTTCGGGCAAGCCCAGCTGTTGTCGCGGCAAAACTGCTTGTGGCCGATCGGCGCTTTCGTGGCCGTCTTCATTTCCATGAAGCGGCCAGGATCAGCCATCGCCGGAGCTCCGGTGACAACTCCAGTGACCGCGATTGCTGCAGCGAAAAGTAGTCTTTCAAGTAAATTCATCGTAACGCCCTCCCCAAGGCTGGCGATACAATGACTCAATGCTTTTTACTTCGCGAAAAACTCCGAAGTAAAACCTAATTTATACTTTAATCTATTTTGAATTACATTTGACTCAAATGAGATTTTCATTTTAGGAAAACTTGAATCGAATTTTCGTAAAATTTTATCGATCCTCTGGAAGTGTTTGGAATCGTTATTTTATCCGGCGAAATTTCGAGGTCTGCTCAAGGCAAAAGATAACGCCTTCAACGTCAGGCAATGCCGAATTCAGCCCCTCAGGACGGCGATTTTGTACGAAAGAAAAGTGTGTTTCAGAGGGAAGAAAGTCTGCAAAGCTGGTGGTTTTTAGACTGCGGACTGACCGGAATTGTCTCCGAACCTTGCAGGACTTGCCCAGGCGATCGCTTGCAGGCGTGCGGAATGCCGGGGTCGGCAATGGCAATTCGGCCGGTGCTCCAAAAGCCTCTTACCGCAGAAGATCAATCAGGAAATTATCGTGTCATCCGGTCTGCAGAAGCAGCTGCATTGTGTATCGACCGACATGACAAAGATACGGGACCAGTTTCAACAAGTGAGCAGACCACACGGCCTCGAAGCACCCAGCCTAGATCGCGGGAGTTTTGAAAAGGGAGGTTAGATCAATGCGTAAGGCTCGTAAAAGCGCAGCGAGGCGGCGCTTAATCCGGCGCTGAAATATGATGCTCGAGCAACTCGCGGCTTTGCACGGCAGCGAATTCGACCGCGACGCCACCTTCGATGTTGCGGATAACGCGGGCCTGCATCTTGCCGAGCGTGACCGGATCGCCCATTTCCGGATTGCTGTCGGTGGCAATGGCAGCACCGGACAGCGAAACATCGATGATCCGGCAAACATGTTCGGAGCCATCCGGCAGGATCATCTTCGTCATCGGATTTTTTGGCACGAAGCGGTCATGACGACGGTCTTCGGGAAGATTGAGTTCGTCCCGGTTGGCGAGCCAGGTCAGGACGTTTGCGATCTTGTCGCGCTTGCGAGCGGTATTGCGCAGTTCAACGGCAAAACCACCGTCAATGACACGGGCAATCCGACCTTCGACACGGCTCAGATGGTCCAGATAGGCGATAACACGCTCGCCGACCCGGCCTTCAACCGGCGTGATCATGGCCATGCCACCTGGTGACATATCGATGATCTGACAAGGATACTCCCGCCGATCTTCCAACATGAACCGGCCAAGTATATCAACCTGGACGCGTTGGTGGCGCCGGCGGTCCGTGACTTGAAGCGTTTTGCTTCCTTCTGGTGCTGTTGCCAATCCGGCGTCCATGCCTGCGGTATCCAAACAGTGTGTCCTGCACCACCCCTGATAGAGTGGCGAATCTCCAAATGTCTCTCACACACTTTAGGCAGCTGAGGTTAACGATGTGTAAGAAAAAAGAACCACACACTCGTTTCAGTCTTAAAAATTAGCATAGCGCTTCAATGGGGCAGCGTAATGGCGGAATGAGACGAATGGGCTGCCACAAGAAGATCTTGCAAATATGGTTAAGACTTTTTCGCACGGCGGCTCGCTGTGCGGCAGTATAGAAGGGCCGAGTTACCGTAATCCCGGCCATTCCTGAAGATTTAAGTCGATTTCATTGCAATAACCGGCCTGCGCGCGGCTCGGAGCAACACTGGCCTACTCAGTTTTTCCCGCCACTATAGACGGTAAGGTGGCCGACCTTGCGTTCCGCGCCTTGCGGCAAGGGCGGGGAAGGCATGTTCATGCCCTCGGCCGTAAAGCGTGGCAAAATAGGATTAACGGTCGCAGGCGCATCGACGAAGAAGGGGCGTTCGTCCGGCCACACGAGGCGCAGGCTGCTGATCGACTGATTGAGGATCGGATGTAAGCCGATCCAGTACGGCTTTTCCATCGGAGTACAACTTCCGAGAATACGGATCCGGCCTTCGCCGGGCACATTGAGCGGAACCAGCAGCATTTCCATCTGGAGCACCTGGTTGCGTTCGGTATGGCCGTTCACACCGATCACGGCAGCAGCAGCGTCCTCGGTTATCGCAGCGATCAGGCTTTCCAGTGCTTCCCGGTCTTTCGTGCTCCAACCGCGCAGAAAGTTTCTTCCCTTCAGCTCCCGGCAATGGGCCGAACACAGACGCGTTCCCGCCAGCCGGTAACGCACATCCTGCGGGCCTTTTGTTTCAAGGATGAATGTGTCGCCGAGAAGCCCCCGGATTTCACCAGGATCGACTTCACTCCGATTGGGGGCAGGGCGGGCGCCGCGAAGATTGTCCCAATAGGAATAAAGAGTTTGCGTAACGCCGTGTTTCATCTTGCTTCGCCTCATCGCCCTTTTGCGCCCCTTGTACCGTCTCAAGACAGTGCGTGTTTCAAAATGGGGCGTTCATTCGCTCTCGTGTTCAACTGGGATGTACTAAGCAGGGGGCGTGCCAAGTGGCTGAGGGTTATGAAACAGCGGAAACGCCGGACCGGTAAGGTTAATTTATCCTAAAGCTTGTTTTCGCGCGTGCGCGCCTGCAGGTTAAGGGCCTGTTCAGGCTAAATACGGCAGGCTTCGCTCATATCGGCCAGGCAGCTGCTCGGGAGAATTGCCAAAGCTGCACCGAGGATCTGAAGCGCCGGCGGGTGTCGATCGAGCCTTAAAAGTGCCGACCCTGAACATCGACCCTTTCGGGAAGCGTGGGGACGCGACCGGACAGTGGGGGGAAAAACAGGGCGCGGGCGATCATCTCGATCCCGGCGCCCTGTTTCTTTCAGAGCAAATCCGGACAACTGTAAGCGCAGGTTCACCAATTTCGGGGAATGCGCCATCCGATTGGTCCGTCGCCCTTGTTTTGTACGGGATCTGGCTTAGAAGAGAAACAAAAGGCCGAGGTTCCATGAACGTTTACAAATTTGACGAAGAACGCAGCCGTCGCGAGCAGGCCGAGAAGCAGAAGCCACCGCGTGGTCCGAGCGGTCCGCCGGCCTTCAATTTGCCCGATGTGATTGTCTGGACCGGCGGTATTCTTATTGCCGTCCATCTTTTGCGGACATTTATTCTGCCCGGCGGCTGGGACCAGATGATCATTCGCTATTTCGCATTCTGGCCTGTGAAATACACGATACTGCCCAGCCTGTCCGCGCCTGACCTTGTTTCGAGCCTTTGGGCTTTCGTCACCTACAGCCTGCTGCATGGCGGCGCGATGCATATCATTTTCAACCTGCTCTGGATGGCTATTTTCGGAAGTGCCGTCGCTCGCAGGTTCGGTGTGGGGCGGTTCCTTTTGTTTTCGGCGCTTTGTTCGGTCGGGGGCGCCCTGGCGCATCTTGCAACGCACTGGGGTGAACCGGTCCCAATGATCGGCGCTTCCGCGGCGATTTCCGGTCAGATGGCTGCCGCGATCCGGTTTGTGTTCGAACTCGGCGGCCCGCTCGGTGCAATCCGCCGGTCGGATCGCGCCGCCTATTTCGTTCCGGCGCAACCGCTTGCGGATTGTTTTCGCAACCAGCAGGTTCTGGTCTTCGTTGCGGTGTGGTTCGGGCTAAATCTCTTTTTCGGAATCATGAGCGGTCCGGTTGCGGGTCAACCTGCAAGCGTTGCCTGGCAAGCCCATATTGGCGGGTTTGTTGCGGGGCTCGCGCTGTTCCCGTTTCTGGATCCGGTGCCGCGACGGCGGTTCTGAAGACTGCGCGGAAATACCCGACCGTTAATGGTTTGCGAGGACATATTTTTTTGCCATGATGGTTGCGTCCGGAGTCCTAACGGGCGGGCCGATGCTGAGGGAGGTATTTTTCTATGACCGTTGCCGCGATATTGAGTGGAAAGGGGCACAACAGCATTACGGCGAGCAGCGATGCGCTGCTCAGCGATATTTGCGAAACACTGGCAAAACACAAGATTGGTGCAGTGGTTGTCTGCTCTGCGGACAAGACCATCGAGGGCATCGTGTCCGAGCGCGATATTGTCCGCGTCATCGGGACGCAAGGCCCTTCCTCACTGAAGCTTCCAGTCTCAAGCGTGATGACCAAGGATGTTGTGACCTGCTCGGAAGAAAACAGCGTCAATGAGGTGATGGCACGCATGACGCAGGGCCGCTTTCGTCACATGCCGGTGGTGAAGGACGGCAAGCTCACCGGGGTAATCTCGATTGGCGACGTGGTGAAGCACAAGATTGCGCAGGTGGAACTCGAAGCCGAGCAAATGCGCCATTACATTTCAATGTCCTGACGACATTTGCAGCAAGACCTCGCGGTCGACCATATGGACGACCGCTTGTGCCAAATATGGCCTAAGCGCCTGCGCGGTTATTTCCCGTACACATCTGCCGGATCATAGACCTTTTCCGCCTCGACTTTTTCCAGGCGAACGGCACCGTGTTCCGGTTTTACGGTCTTGCGGAAAAAACAGGACCGGTAGCCGACATGGCAGGTGGCACCGTTTCCGGCGACGGAAACCTTTAGCACCAGAGCATCCTGGTCGCAGTCGGTGAGGATTTCATGCACCGTTTGGACCTGTCCGGAGGTCTCACCCTTTTTCCAGAAGCTTTGCCTTGAGCGGCTCCAGTACCAGGCTTCTCCGGTTTCGATCGTCCGCGTCAGTGCTTCTTCGTTCATGTAGCCGACCATGAGCACTTCGCCGGAGACAACATCGGACACGACTGCGACGATTAGTCCATCGCGGTCGAACTTCGGCATCAGCAATTCGCCGGTCTCGACCGTTTCCTTGTCACCACGTTCGGAGAGGTGAGTGCTGCACATGTCACGAAAGCCCTTGCAAAAATTGGCGCAAGGGACTTTGAAATCAGAGACCCCTGCCGCGCACCATGGACATGAACTTGGCCTGTTCGGCCGGATCGTCCTGGAAAACACCGGTGAACTGGGTGGTAATTGTTGCGACACCCGGTTTTTGAACGCCGCGCATGGTCATGCACTGATGCTCAGCTTCGAGCATCACCGCCAAGCCCCGTGGCGCAAGCGTATCGTCAATGACCGATGTGATCTGTGCCGTCAAGTTTTCCTGTGTCTGCAGCCGTTTGGCATAGATGTCGACCACCCGGGCAAGCTTGGAGAGACCGACGACACCTTCAGCGGGATAATACGCAATATGCGCCTCGCCGATGAAGGGCAGCATGTGGTGTTCGCAATGCGAATGGAATGGAATCCCACGCACCAGAACGATGTCCTGGTATCCGCCGACATCCTCGAACGTGCGTTCAAGATGCTCCGCGGGGTCTTCGAAATAACCGCTGTAGAGTTGGCTCAACGCCTTTGCGACACGCTTTGGCGTGTCGACCAAACCTTCGCGGTCCGGATCGTCGCCCGTCCAGGCGAGAATTGTCCGCACTGCGGCCTCGACCTCTTCACGACTTGGCCGAAGTAGTTGTTCCGGCGTCTTTCTTTCGAATCTTTTTTCAACCGGCTTGAGGACAGCGTCCATCGGGATCCTCGCAAATTTACCCTTGTCACTCGTCATACGGCGCCCGTTCTTGCACAGATCATGAAGTCCTCGCTTGAAGGCCGGGGACCTTTATCATACTCCACACAAAAAGCGAACGCGCAGTTTCTGAGCGGGTTGAGCTGAATTCACGCGTTTGTCCGCCTCGCATGAAATTCGGCTGCGACCACTCTGCCCCTTGCGAAATTGCCGTGGCGTCTGATCTATATATATGAAAGCAAAGCGCCATCAATGTGTCGCGCATCACAGGCTTTCACGAAGAGGCGAGAATGCTTGACGATATCTATAATGCGAAGATCCTCGAATTCGCTGGAAACATTCCCAGAATTGGCCGCCTCGAGCAACCTGACGCAACGGCAAAGGCGCATTCCAAGCTCTGCGGCTCGACGGTTGTCGTTGACATATGTGTGAACGATGGCGTGGTGACCGACTTTGCGCATGACGTGAAAGCGTGCGCGCTTGGCCAGGCTTCGTCCTCGATCATGGCTCAAAATGTTGTCGGGGCGCATACGAGTGAGTTGCGCGAGGTGCAGAAAACAATGCGGGCCATGCTGAAGGACGGAGGAGATCCGCCGACAGGCCGGTTTGGGGATCTGAAGTTTCTAGAGCCTGTCCGCGAATACAGGGCGCGCCATGCGTCCACGATGTTGACATTCGATGCCATCGTCGATGCGCTGGACCAGCTCGAGGCAAAGAGCGGGGAAGATGGCGCTGCGGCGTAATCGTTTGCGGAACCCGAGCAGCCAAACCTCATGTGTTCAGATTGCCGCCCTCAACCCAGTTCCGAAAGACCTCTGTCACCGGCGGGGCGGGTGGCCGTTGGCCTGATTTGGATCTACCGCCATTCCCTGTCTCTGTTCATGGGGCGCGGATGCCGCTATGCACCGACCTGTTCAGACTACACCGAACAAGCCATTCGCCGTTTTGGCTTCTGGGTGGGCGGCTGGATTGGTCTGGCGCGAATCCTAAGGTGCAATCCCTGGGGGGCGTCCGGGTTCGATCCCGTACCTGACACGCTGCCGGACAACGCCTGTTGGTACTTGCCCTGGCGGTATGGGCGCTGGTCTGGGCGGCACATTCCAGCGGAACACAGGTTGGACGAACCCTAGATCCGACGAAAAGCAGTCCGCTCAAGAAAACGTTGACCTAGCGGCATCCGGATGCAACGTTCCCTCGTCAGGGGAAGAGGGAGTATGGACGTGCGCGATTTCCACTTCGTGATGATCAAGCCGACGCATTATGACGATGACGGTTATCCGATCCAGTGGCTGAGATCCGCCATTCCGTCCAACACGCTTGCCAGTCTCAATGGTCTTGCGGAGGCAGCGCAAGAGCGCGCCGCCCTTGGCGAGGATGTTCGCATCCACCTTCACACCTATGACGAAACCAACAAGCGTGTCAGGCCTGCGAAAATCGCGAATGAAATTCGCAGCAAGGGCGGTAAAGCGTTGATTGCACTGGTTGGTGTTCAGTCGAACCAGTTTCCGCGCGCGACCGACCTGGCCCGTCAGTTTATGAAGGAAGGCCTGCAAACCGCGATTGGCGGTTTTCATGTTTCCGGCTGCATTTCCATGCTGGACGAGATGCCGCCGGAAATGGTCGAGCTGCAGGCAGAGGGCGTTAGTTACTTCGCCGGCGAGGCCGAAGACCGCCGCCTCGACCAGGTGTTTCGGGATGCCTGGGCGGATGACCTGAAGCCGCTTTACAATTTTATGGCGGACCTGCCGTCCCTGGAAGGTGAGCCGACGCCGATTCTTCCGACCAAACATATCCAGTTCACTGCAGGCTCACATTCCAGTTTCGATCTGGGACGAGGGTGCCCGTTTCAGTGTTCGTTCTGCACGATCATCAACGTTCAGGGCCGCAAGAGCCGGTTCCGCTCAGCTGACGACCTGGAACAAATCATTCGCGACAACTACGAGCAGGGTATCAACCGGTTCTTTATCACCGACGACAATTTCGCTCGGAACAGAGAATGGGAGCCGCTGTTCGACCGGCTGATTACGCTGCGTGAAAAGGAAAAGTTCGATATCAAGTTCATCATCCAGGTTGACACGCTCTGTCACCGGATCGAAAACTTCATCGAGAAGGCAACGCGCGCCGGTGTGAACCGCGTCTTCATCGGGCTGGAGAACATCAATCCCGACAACCTGTTGGCCGCCAAGAAGCGCCAGAACAAGATCACGGAATACCGGGAGATGCTCCAGAAATGGCGCGCGCACGGGGCAACCACCTATGCCGGCTACATAATCGGGTTTCCGGGTGACACGAAGGAAGCCGTTCTCAGGGACGTGGAGATCATCAAGAACGAGCTACCGCTCGATCTGCTGGAGTTCTTCTACCTGACGCCGCTGCCGGGGTCTGAAGATCACAAGGTGCTCCTGTCCAAGGGGACCTGGATGGATCCGGACCTCAACAAGTATGACCTCAATCACCGCGTCTCCCATCATCCCAAGATGAGCGACAAGGAGTGGGAAGAAGCCTATCAGGAAGCGTGGGAAAGCTATTATTCGGATGCGCATATCGAGACCGTGCTTCGGCGCGCAGCGTCCCACCAGAAAGGCCGTCCGGGCAACAAGCTGTTCCTGATGATGTGGTTCAAACTGATGGTTCAGTGCGAAGGCGTTCATCCGTTGGAGGGCGGCTACTTCCGTCTGAAATTCCGCAAGGATCGACGCAGCGGGCTCCCGGTCGAGAGTGCCCTGTCGTTCTATCCACGCTATGTTTGGGAAGTCATCTCCAAGCACTGGGCCTACGTTTCGGCAACGTGGCGGGTTTACAGGATTTATCGCAAGGTGAAAGCCTCACCTGACCGGCATACCTATTCGGATATCGCCATCAAGGAGATCGAAAAGGACGGCGAGGAAGCCCTCGCCATGATCCAGGAAACGCGCGGTGGGGTTGAAGCGGTTGCAAAGACAGCGCGCGATGCGTCGATCGTCAAGGCTGCCAAGGAGAGGGCGGTCGCCTCATAAGGAAGGCCCCGGAGCAGTCCGTCTCCTGACGATTTGCCAACCAAAGGTCATGCCCATTGCGGCGAGGATGATCGCTGCGGCACCCAGGATCTGCAACGTGTGCAATGCGTGCCCAAACGCAACGTAGTCCACGAAGATAGCGACCACAGGGTAGATGAACGAAAACGCTCCCTGCAGATAGGTCGGCAATTTTTGAACGGCGCCGTACATCAAAATGTACATGACACCGGTATGAACGGCTCCAAGCGTGATCAATGCGCCCCAGGCAACGGTTCCTTCCGGCAGTGCGGACCAACTGACAAAGGGGGCCAGCATCAGGATGCCGACGCAAACCTGTACCAATGCGATCATTTGAGGTGGTGTTCCGGTCAGTTTTTTGGTGAGGAGCGCGGCGACAGCCCAGAAGAAAGCAGCTCCAAGAGCGAGAAGAATTCCGTACAGATAGTCGGTGCCGGAGTAATCCGAACCGCCTTGTTTCGCCTGCACTATAAGGATGACACCGGCGAAAGCGATTGCCAGCCATGACAGCTTCGCCGCCGTTATGCGTTCTCCCAGGAACAAAACGCCAAAGCCTACGAGAATGAACGGCTGGGTATTGTAAACCACGGTTGCGACACCGATTGAAGCCTTGCCATATGCGCTGAAGAGCATGGCCCAATTGACAACGATGGCAACGCCGCCGAGCGCTGCCACCGCCAATTGCCGCACTGTGAACAGGCGGCGAAAAAGCCCCTGGAAGGTGCAAATCGCAAGAAGCGCAAGTGCACCGAACGCGCATCGCCAGAAAACGACGTCAACTGCTGCCTGTCCCGACAAAACGACAAAATAACCGATCGTCCCGAGGATCGTCATTGCTGCCGTCATCTCGGTCGCGCCACGCAAAGTCTTGTCCATCTCAGCCTCGCAGAAAATTTGAATAGGCCAAGGGTGGCAAAAGGATTGACGGGTTTCCATGCGGTAAATTAGGTGATGAGATGAAGTTAGTTTATTATTGAAGGTCAATTGGCGGCATGGACTATTATTATGACCCTGGACGAAGTGGACACCAAAATCGTAGAAGCACTGATCGTGGACGCACGCATGTCCTTGAAGGACCTGGCTGCGCGGGCAGGCCTGTCGTCTCCGGGCGTGTCGGAGAGGATCCGGCGCCTGCAGGAACGAGGTGTCATTTTGGGCTTTGCCGCTGAGATCGACCCCAAAGCGCTGGGGTACAGTCTTCAGGCCATTGTGCGCATAAGGCCCTTGCCGGGGAAACTGCATATCGTGCAGCAGCTCATCCAGGAAATTCCGGAGTTTTGTGAATGCGACAAAGTGACGGGCGACGACTGTTTCATTGCGCGGCTGGCCGTGCCGTCAATCGAACAACTGGACGGCATTCTCGACCGGATCGCCGACAAGGCCGAAACAAGTACGTCAATCGTCAAATCCCAGCCGATCCGCCGCCGTCCTCCACCGCTCGTGGTGGCGTAAGCGGAAAATTGCACAAAAACTGAGGTCTTGCGTTCCCGGCATGGCAGCCCTTCCTTGGCAAGGGTTGCCGTTTTGCGCCGAATACCCTATCAGCAGGCGGTCCAATTTCTATTGAACAGCTTACCTGCCTTGTCTGCAGGAGTGAGCAGGAGACATACGATGATTCAACTGACTTTTCCCGACAATTCCGTGCGCGAGTATGAGGCAGGCACCACCGGTCTTGCCATCGCCGAGGGCATTTCCAAATCGCTTGCCAAAAAGGCGGTTGCGATGACGCTCGACGGGGAGCTGAAGGATCTGACCGATTCCATCTCGGGTGATCACAGCATCGAAATCGTGACCAGGGACGATCCGCGCGCGCTGGAACTGATCCGGCATGATGCTGCGCATGTGATGGCCGAAGCCGTGCAGGAACTGTGGCCTGGCACCCAGGTAACGATCGGCCCGGTGATCGAAAACGGCTTCTACTACGATTTCAAACGCGTGCACCCGGACACGAACGAAGACTGGCCTTTCCATCCGGATGAGCTGCCGGTCATTGAAAAGAAAATGCGCGAGATCATCGGCCGCGGCGCCATGTTCACCAAGGAGACCTGGAGCCGCGACGAAGCCAAGACCTATTTCGCCGCCAAAGGGGAGCAATATAAGGTTGAACTGGTGGACGCGATCCCGGAAGACCAGGAAATCAAGATCTACAAACAAGGCCAGTGGCTGGACTTGTGTCGCGGTCCGCATATGGTCTCCACGCGCCAGATTGGCGATGCCTTCAAGTTGATGAAAGTGGCCGGCGCTTACTGGCGCGGCGACGCCAACAACGAAATGCTGAGCCGCATCTACGCGACCGCCTGGCACAATGAGAAGGAGTTGAAAGGCTACCTTCACATGCTGGAGGAAGCGGAAAAGCGGGATCACCGCAAACTTGGCCGCGAAATGGATCTGTTCCACTTTCAGGAAGAAGGCCCCGGCGTCGTTTTCTGGCATCCGAAGGGCTGGGACATGTTCCAGAACCTGATCGCTTACAAACGCAGGGTGCTCAAGGACGACTACAAGGAGGTGAACGCGCCGCAGGTGTTGCACACCTCTCTCTGGGAAACTTCCGGCCACTGGACCTGGTACAAGGAAAACATGTTTTCCGTGCAATCTGCCGATCCGGAGGCGGAAGACAACAGGTTCTATGCGCTGAAACCGATGAACTGCCCGGGGCACGTTCAGATCTTCAAACATGGTTTGAAAAGCTATCGCGATCTGCCGTTGCGGCTTTCGGAATTCGGGGTCGTGCACCGGTATGAGCCGTCGGGAGCGCTTCACGGCCTGATGCGGGTGCGCGGGTTTACGCAAGATGATGCGCATGTTTTCTGCACGGAAGAGCAGCTTGCCGATGAGTGCCTCAAGATCAACGACCTGATCCTGTCGGTCTACAAGGACTTCGGCTTCGAGGAGATCGTGGTCAAGCTTTCAACCCGGCCGGAAAAGCGCGTCGGCACCGACGAGATGTGGGATCACGCCGAAGCGGTCATGGACAAGGTCCTCAGGCAGATCGAGGCTCAGGCTGAAGGCCGCGTTAAAACCGACATTCTGCCGGGTGAGGGTGCCTTTTACGGGCCGAAGTTCGAATACACGCTGCGAGATGCCATCGGGCGCGAATGGCAGTGCGGCACGACGCAGGTCGATTTTGCGTTGCCGGAACGTTTCGGCGCGTTCTACGTCGACAATAACGGCGAAAAGCAAACTCCCGTGATGGTCCACAGGGCGATTTGTGGCTCGATGGAACGGTTCCTTGGCATTCTGATCGAAAACTATGCCGGACATTTCCCGCTCTGGTTCGCACCACAGCAGATCGTCGTTGCCACGATCACATCTGAGGCGGACGCTTACGGCCAGGAAGTCGCGGATCTTTTGAAGGCAAGCGGACTGAAGGTTGAAACTGACTTCCGCAACGAAAAGATCAACTACAAGGTCCGCGAACACTCGCTGGCCAAGGTGCCGGTGATCATCGTTTGCGGCATGCGCGAAGCCGAGGAGCGGACGGTGAATGTTCGCCGTCTCGGGTCGAAAGATCAGAAATCGATGGATCTGCAAGAGGCTGTTGCCGCTTTCATAGAAGAAGCGACTCCACCTGACTTGAAAAAATCGTGATCGTCACGATTTAGGGTGAAATCTTGTGACTTGCACATTGCCCTTACCCTAGGGCAATGTGCTGTCACATTGTTGAAACATAGCTGCTGGTATTTGGTTCCAGATTTGCCAGTGTGAACCCAGATAGAAGACGACGGCTGCCGTGGACTACGCAGAATTCAGCTACGCCAATCCGGAACACCCGCCGCTGAAGCGGTGGACGATTCGTGCCATTGAAGGCATGTCTGGCCGTCGCAAAATCATCGATGTCTACGAAGTGTGGAAGCACACGATGGTCGGGACCTCGGACTATATCTGGAGTGACCTTCTCGGGTTGATCAACCTGAACGTTTCCGTGGAAGACGGAGAGTGGCCACCGAAAGATCTTCCGGACGGTCCCTTGGTGCTGATCGCGAACCACCCCTACGGGATTGGTGACGGGCTCGCGATCCTGTCGCTTGCCGAGCAACTGAACCGGCCATTCAAGATCCTGATCAACAACGAGCTCTTGAAAGTGCCGGAAGTCCGTCCGTTCTCTTTGCCAGTGGATTTCGAAGAGACCAAGGAAGCCCTCAAGACCAACATGAAGACCCGCAAGGAAGCCTTGCGCCTGCTTCAGGAAGGCACCACGATTATCGTATTTCCGGGGGGCGGCGTTGCGACCGCAGCCAAGCCGTTCGGACGTGCTGAAGAGCTGCCGTGGAAAACGTTCACTGCAAAAATGATCCGGTCCTCAAAAGCAACCGTTCTGCCGCTCTATTTCGAAGGTCAGAACTCCTGGCTGTTTCATCTGGTCAGCAAATACTCATTGACGTTGCGACTGGCGCTTCTGGTGCGTGAATTCAGGCGTATCCTCGGGTCCGTGATTACCGCGAGAGCCGGGCGGGCAATTCCGTTCGAGACGCTGACCGGCTTCAAGGACCAGAAGGAGATCATGGATTTCCTTCAGACCAAAGTGATGGAAATGGCTCCCGCCGAGCGCACGCAACGGCTTCTTGGACGCCACCGCTAGTCTGTCTTCAAACGCGAAAAAAATCAGCGAGCCGCTCCCTTTAGGCGCGGTCAGTTCAAAACTTGTTTGTTTATTATTTTCAGTTGTTTAAAACGTTTGCTTGAGAAGCTAGTTCACTTATTGACGTGACCACCTCGACTTCCCGATCCTGGCCGGGAATCACTTCAAACGTGTGCAGGTAGGTGCGTCCATTGTTCCTTGCGAGAGCTTCGTATTCACCCGCTGCCAGCACGAAATCGGGAAAAGCGCCTGTTGCTTCCACAACCACGTGGCCGCCCGCACTCAGCACGGACCATGTGGTATTTGCGATCGCCTCGCCGCCGCGCTCGTTGACGAGTTTCAAGGTGATGTCGGCGGCCTTGTGAAGAATGGTCGCCTCGGTGAGCTTGCCAGGCAGCACCTGAATATCAGCGCGGATGACGGCGTTCACGCTGCCATAGCGGCTAACGACATGATAGGTGTCTGCACTCAGCCGAACGATGGAACCGGGCGTGACATTGCCGACGATTTTGTTGCGCTCACCGCGCTCGTCGAAGGTCATGCCGTAGACGTCGAAGGTGACCTGTTCCTCGTCAATGCCTTCCCCGTCCTTCATTGCTGCGCCGAACTTGATGCCGCCGGCATTCAACGTCAGCATTTTCGACTGTATTTCCTTGCCGATAACCACGCGATTGGTGGATTGGGCATAGCCATACGCCGTGTGTACGAGATAGGCGCCGGGGTCGAGCCGGAATTCGGCGTCGCCCCCCTGGGATGTGGCCACCAGTTCCAGTTTTCCGTTGGCGTTGGTGGTTTCTGAGTAAATGCGCCAGATCAGTCCGTCATTCAGGGGCTGACTGTCCTGTGTCAGTTTCGCCATAAGATAAAGCGCACCCTGACCGAGGCCATCACCTTCACCAGCGTCGAACGACCGCGTTGGAGCATAGGGGAGCTGCGCATCGGAAAAGAGCGGTTCAGGTTCCCTATCCAGGAGATTGATAATCTGGTCTTCCTGCGCAGGGGCAGGGGCGTTGGGGTCCGGTTTGGCGCGTGGAAGGGGGATGTCTTCAGCCTGTGCTGTTTGCACAGCGCCTTGAACCAGGAATGCAGCAGCAATTATCAGGAGCGCGCGCATCGCGCGCTTCACAGGACGCAAGATTGCTTTGCCGACTGTGATTGATCCTGTACTCAACATGCCCACTTCATTATCTATTCAACTGCAATAATTTACAGTGCTCTGTCTTTTATACCAATTCCGGTCTGCGCGAAACACCGGTCTGCCCTTGAGCCCGCCTCCACGCGATGCAGCAAACCAACCGAAACTTGCAAGTCTCGCATCGAATTTCGCGATTACGGAGAGAGGACTAACCCACACTCCCTAAAGGGCCTGAAAATTAGGCAAATTCAAGACATTGAAACTAAAGTTGACAATCGCGGTCAATGAATTAGGTGGATTGTCACAATCGTAACCGTCTAAAGAGCGCCGCCTCATGTCCACCTTCAATCCCGGATCATCAGAAACACTGGAGTTTCTTCGAAAGCGCCGGTCGCATCCTTCAGTGACGATGTCCGATCCCGGTCCAAGTGCGGAACAGGTTGAAGATCTTTTGACAATCGCGGCGCGGGTTCCCGACCACGGCAAACTCTCGCCCTGGCGTTTCATCATGTTTTCGAAAGGGCGGGGTGAGGTTATCGGAAGACGGCTCGCCGAGATTTATGAACGCAGGAATGGCCCGCTCGACGACGACCAGCGTCACAAGGAGCTGACCCGCTTTACGCGTGCCCCACTGGTGATCGGCGTCGTCAGCACGGCTCGGACACATCCGAAAATACCCGAGTGGGAACAGCAGCTTTCTGCCGGGGCTGTATGCATGAACCTTCTCAGTGCCGCTGCTGCCGCCGGTTTCGCCTCCCAATGGCTAACAGAGTGGTACAGCTTCGATGACGAGGCAGCTGCCTATCTGGGCGCAAAAGAAGATGAGCGATTTGCAGGCTTTATCCATATAGGAACGCCGACCCAGGCACCTGTTGAACGGCCGCGGCCCGAGCTCTCCGACCTGGTATCCGAATGGAGCGAAGACATCTGACATGTTTTATGAAACTGCATCCAACGATCACGGACTTCCGCATAATCCCTTTAAGGCGATCGTCTCTCCGCGCCCGATCGGCTGGATTTCCTCGCTGGACGCGGACGGCCGCACCAATCTCGCTCCCTACAGCTTCTTCAATGCCGTCAGCGATCGACCGCCGATCGTTGTTTTTTCTTCTTCCGGCTTCAAGGACAGTGCCGCAAATGCCGAGGCAACGGGGGAGTTCGTCTGCAATATGGCAAGCTGGGATCTGAAGGACGAAATGAACGTTTCTTCGGCCATGGTTTCCAACGAGACCTGCGAATTCGAGCTGTCTGGCCTTGAAATTGCCTCGTCGCGATTGGTCAAAGCGCCTCGCGTCGCGAGGGCGGTCACCGCTCTCGAATGCAAACACCTTCAGACCCTCAGACTGAAGGATCTCGATGGTGCAGACACAGACAATTGGCTCGTTTTCGGCCAGGTTGTCGGTATTCACATAGACGACAGCATTATCGTCAACGGCAAGGTGGATGTAACGCGGTTCAAGCCGCTGTCGCGCCTCGGCTACATGGAATATGCCGCGATTACTGAAGTGTTCGAGATGGCCCGGCCAAAGGTTTGAGTGCAATACGCATGGTCGCCCGAAGTATTTTGGGCCTTCGTACGCCGACTCATCGTCGGCTGGCTCAAGAGGCCAAAAGGTCGTCTGGACGGCGGGATGTTGAGAACGTGTTTTCCCCGGGAAATCGGGAAAGGACGCATGATCTCCACATTTTGAGGCAGGCGCATTGTCATATCTGCGCAAGTCATTCAAAAAATTCGCAAACAGGCCCGTCGAAAGGGCTTTGAAGACGTCTTGTTAAGGGTTTGTTAACCATTGGGGCGCGAATGTTAACGAAGTAATAATTCTGTTCCGTCGAGGAGACAGCGTCATGCATGTTGCTGACACACCCTCGGTCGCGTCTCGGATCGAGCTTGCGTTTCAGTCTGCCAGTAGTTCCACGGGTACGTCCTTCGACTATCTGGTGAAAACGGCTGCGCGAGAATCGTCGTTCAATCCGGCGGCAAAGGCAAAGACTTCAAGTGCAACAGGATTGTTCCAGTTCATCGAATCGACATGGCTCGAGACGATGAAAGAAGCTGGACCGAAGCACGGGCTGGACAAATACGCAGACCAGATCCAGAGGTCGAAGAACGGAAAATACTACGTCAAGGATTCGCAGATGCGGCAAGAGATCCTTGATCTGCGCAAGGATCCTGAAATCTCGTCCGTGATGGCCGGAGCGTTGACGCAGAAGAATTCGACCTATCTTGAGCGCAAGATCGGCCGTGAACCCTCGGACGGTGAGCTCTATATGGCACACTTCCTGGGCGCGCATGGGGCCAGCAGGCTGATTGATGCGACCAACGCAAATCCGGACATGCGGGCGGACAAGGTCTTTTCCGCACAGGCGCGGGCGAACAAGGCGATATTCTTTCACGGAAACGGCAAAGCCCGTTCAGTGCAGGAAGTCTACGAGGTCATCGTTTCAAAACACGATGCCGTCACTATGATTGCTGAGGCGAGCGGAAAAACAAACTTGCGTGCACCCGGTGTCCTGACCAACGTGGCTGCGATGCCAGCCGCCAAACCGGGAAGCGGCACGCCGGGCATTGACCAGCAGAATTTTGATCTTCTCACGGCTGATGCGGCCAGCGCTTTCGCGCCACGGCCCAAGCCGCCCGGACCTTCACAGGCTGCTGCTGCTGCCGCGGAACTGCTTGCCACAAACCCTGTTGAGCTCGCCAAGACAGAGGTGCCTTTGCCTCAGGGCACAGCATCGCAAACGGCTTCTGCTGAGGCTGCGCCGGCTCCAACTCAGGTTGCTTCCACCAAACAGGCTGCACCACAGGACCCGAGACAAGCCTCAATCAACGGAACAAGCAGGAACGAAGCTGCAACGACCCGCGTGCTGTCGGCTTTCCAGGCCGCGGAGACAGCGAATCCGTTCGAGGCCTTGTTCCGGAACGACCAGGGATCGACAGAGGCGGATGTCAGCACACGGTTCGCGTCCGCTTTTGCGGCGGTGGAGGAGGCTGCCATGTTCAGCAGGCTCTCTGGTGCATCGAATCAGGTTGCCGCTCAGGAGTTGGCACTGGCGGATCAGGGCGGTCCTTTGGACCTGACGCGGTTTTTGCGGCTGAAGGCAGAAGAAGAGCAGAAAGACCTGCTGCCGCCGGTCTGAATTTTGGCCGACGCGGAGACATTGTCAAAATTATGGTGAACCGATCGTTAAGCCTTTGATGTCAGGATAATCCCGACTCTTGGGGAAACGATTGCAGCCATGACCGAAACCGACCTTTTGCATTTGAGTGAAAATGAAGATCGCACACAGGACATTCTCGCTGCGCAGGAATTTGCCAAGCGCTACCTGGCAGCCGAGCAGGACAGCCAGGAGAGAACAAGCATGGCAGCAGCGCTGACGGTTCTTCTTGACGATCCGAGCAGGGGCGTGCGCAAGGCGATTGCGAAAGTCCTGGCATCCAGCCCGCACGCGCCCGGGCACGTTGTGCGGTGTCTTGCCGCCGACGTTGATGAGGTGGCGGAACCGATTCTCAGATCTTCGCCCATTTTGACCGAGGCGGAACTCGTCGACCTGTTCGCTGAAGGCAGCGACGCTGTTCAGTGCGCCATTGCCGAGCGGAGCAGTCTTCCGGCCTCGATCAGCGCGGCCGTCTGCGAAGTCGGTAGCGAGAAGTCCTGCAGGGCACTCCTCGACAATTCGAGTGCACAGGTGCTGCAGTCCTCGTTGTTGAGGCTGGCAGAGCGTTTTGAAGATCGTCCAGACATGTGCGACCTGCTGCTCAAGACCAGAGACCTTCCGCTTTCCAGCCGCTATGAACTCCTGATGCGTCTTGCCGAAAACCTTGACGACCATCCGATTGTTCTGGAGCGCGTGCCGGAAAACCAGCGCCATACGTTCCTGAGTGATGCGGAAGACAAGGTGGTGCTCCGCATGGCATTGGAAGCCGGCGAGGAGGATCTTCCGGATTTTGTCGAACATCTCCGCTTGCGCGGCAAGCTGAACACCCGATTGCTGCTCAGATCCGTCTGTTGTGGCCGCCTGCGTTTTTTTGCAGCTGCGCTCGCCAATCTTGGACAGGTGCCGCTGCCGCGGCTTTGCAAGCTTCTCATGACCGTTCGCCGGTCCGCACTTCAGGCGATCCTGCGCAAGGCGGGCCTACCGCTTCGCGCGCATCAGGCGTTCCTGCTGGCGATCGATGTTGCTCGCCAGGCAGATGCGGACTTCACTTATGATCTGGCACTCGATGAGGCCAGGCGGTTGACGGAAACGCTGCTGGAGGAAATGCAGGACGGTGCCCTGGGCGCTGACGAAGACGTTGCGGCCTTCCTGCGCCGGTTTGCGATCGACGTTGCACGCCTTGAGGCACGCCTGCTGGTGAAAAACGGTTCGCTGCAGATCACCGCGGCAGCTTAGGTTCGATCAAAAAGTTCAGCTGAACTCGCCAAGTCCCGGTTTTGAAGAGACTTTTTTGTACCGGGTGAAGCCCTGCATTTTCATCTTGCGGTGACCTTTGCCCGGTGATTAGGTGTCGTCTGTTTTCTTAATGGTGGCACATGCTTTCCCCTTCTTCCGGCGCGCGTTCACAGGCCACAGTCGGCATTCTGCTCATAAGTGCCGGGATGGCAACACTTGGCGTGAGTGATGCGATCGCCAAGGCGCTTGCGGCGAATTATTCTCCAATCCAGATCCTCTTTGTTCGCAATTTGATCGCGCTGCCCATTGCGATGCTGATTGCTCTGAAGATGGGAGGGCCCGGTGCTTTGCGCTCTTACCGGCCCGCGGCGCATCTGGTGCGCGGCGTCTTCTGGGTTCTGGCGGCAGGGCTCTTCTTCACCGGACTGAAGCATCTTGAGATTGCAGAAGCGACCGCGCTTGTGTTCATCGCACCCGTTTTCATCACCGCGATTTCAGCACTGTTTCTAAAGGAAAGCGTCGGCTGGCGGCGCTGGCTTGCTGTGCTTGTCGGCTTCGTTGGCGTCCTCATCATAGTCAGGCCGGGCGCAGGAACGTTTCAAGCTGCCTCGCTGCTACCGATAACGACCGCGTTTTTTTATGCAATCCTGATGATCAGCGCCCGCTGGGTCGATCCACGTGAAAGCGTGTGGACGCTGATGCTCTACCTGGTTGGTGCGGGACTTGCTCTCAGTGCGCTGATGACACCGTTTGTGTGGGTCAATATCCAGATCAAGGATATCTGGCTCTTTTTCGGAATAGCGATCTTCGGAACGGCTGGTATCACGCTGATTACGCAGGCATTCCGCTTCGCGCCCGCAGCTGTGGTCGCCCCTTTTGAATACAGCGCCCTGATCTGGGCGACGCTATTCGGCTGGTTGTTCTGGCATGAGATTCCAGATCTGCTCACATATGTCGGCGCCGGCGTCATCGTCCTGAGCGGATGCTACATCGTCCTGCGCGAACAGCAGCTAAAGTCCGGTGACAGCGTATCGTGATCCTTAGTCGGTCTCTTCCGTCTTGGACGGGAACTGCTTCAGAAACTCGCCGGATACTGTTTCTAGCGTTTCCAAAAGCTCGACACCAGTCTTGTTGTCGATGTCCTTTGCACCTTCCATGACCATGGCACGGATGGCTTCGACATAGCGCTCCATCAGCGGCAGCGGCAGCATTTCAGGTGCCGGAACCGTTTCGATGAGGTGGCACAGGCTTGCAGCAACCTGACCGACAAGGGGAAAGCCCAGGGTTAGAGCCTGACCCTTGATGTTGTGCGCTGCCTGAAACAAGGGGTCGAGCGTTTCCTGGGACATGCCTTCGTGTTGAACGCGCTCCCAGGCGCCGAGAAGCGCCTTTGTCTCGTTGTCCATCCATGTGCCGAAATGACCTGAGATACGTTTCAGCGCGGCTTCCGCGGCTTTCACCGGATCGAATTTTTTAGCCTCGCGCGGCGTCAGCTCGCGAACTTTGCTGCGCAGCGTAGTTGGCGGCGTCAGGATCTCGTAGTCCTGGTCCCGTGCGGTCTCGGCCATGGCAGCAGTTTTCTCCGTGCGCGCGTGTCATCGATATCTCTTGCACAGTATCGGAGAACAAATTTAACAGGGTCTTGCCAAGAGAGGCTTTCACCGGAATTCCCGTCAGTAGCGGAACATTTCACTCAAGATCCGTTCGTCCCAACCGTGGTCGTGGTCGAACATGATCACCCCGCAGGCTTCGGTGGATTCCTTGACCGTGACATGTCTCACCCGGCGAATTTCGGTGTGATCCGCCGACGCGCTGACCGGCCGCTTGTGCGCTGCCAGGATTTCGATGTCCACCTGGGCCCAGTTGGGGAGCAGTGCTCCTCGCCAACGCCGGGGGCGAAAGGCACTGATCGGCGTAAGCGCAAGCAGTTGAGCGGAAATTGGCAGGATCGGGCCATGGGCGGAGAGGTTGTAGGCCGTGCTGCCTGCCGGCGTGGCAACGATAATGCCGTCACACACCAATTCCTCCAGCCGAAGCTTTCCGTCTACCGAGATTTTCAAACGCGCTGCCTGTGAGGTCTGGCGCAGCAGGGAGACTTCGTTGATGGCAAGCGCTTCGTGGATCTTGCCGGTTTCGTCCTCTGCCGTGAGCTCCAGCGGTCGAATGGTCGTGATGTCGGCCTTCGAAAGTCGCTCGGTCAGGCTCTCCTCTCGATACTCATTCATGAGAAAACCGACGGACCCGCGGTTCATGCCGTATATCGGCTTGCCGTTATGCATGTGCGCGTGAAGGGTCTGCAGCATAAGGCCGTCACCTCCGAGCGCCACGATGATATCGGCTTCTTCAGCATCGACGTTCCCATAGCGGCTGGAAAGGTCTTCAAGCGCCTTGCGGGCCTCCTCGGTATCGCTGGCAACAAAGGCGAGCTTTTCGGTTGAAACCGGCCGGACATCTGAAGACGTGGGGAGGGGAGCGGATTGATTCATGATCCAAAAGGTCATTTAGCAGACAACGGACTCCCCAAAAAGCTCGCGTACTGCAGATTGCGTAGCCCTTGGGATTGCGGCTCACCAGCATAGCGGCAAATACAATGGAGGGCAGTTAAAAATTATGCGTGCCGTTAGCTTGGCAGTTCGGTGGAATTGTTGTTCCCGACCGGAACCTGCACTGACTAGCGACGTTCGCAGGATGCCGATGTCACGAGATCCTGCCACTCGAGAAAGGGAACGACGATGGATCTTGTCTCATTGACCTTGGCCGACATGACCGCAGCGACGCGGGGCCCATCGCCTGTTTCGACCAGGAGCGGGCCGCCCGATGCACCGCTTTCCGTGTTGCAATCGGTGACCCAGATATCGGACCGGGTGCCCAGAACGCTGCAAGAGGGGACGACAGTCGGCAGAAACGGGCGGCTGCGCCGGTAACCGACGGACTGAAACCGGGTCGACTTGCGCAGCTGTTTCGCTTCTTCCAGAGACAATGGCGGAACGGGAACGAGACTGCTTGTGTCCTTGAGAACGATAAGACCGATATCCTTTCGAATTTCACTCAGTTCCGGCCTTTCCGTCGGTTGATAGCCATCGATCGTCAAGAGGCACTCAGCCTCCAGTCGGGCGGCGAATTCGTCTCTGCGCACACCCGCTATGAAAAGCACCTCATCAGCAGGCAGAAGTGTTCCGGTTTTCTTCGACACAAGACAATGCGCAGCCGTAAGAATCAGTTTTGGCGAGATCAGCGTGCCCGTACACATGGTGATCGTTCGGAACCCGGCGCGGTTGACACGGCCGATCGACTGCCAGGGGTAGTCAGTGCTGTCGACGACTTCCAGCTCTGAGGACAAGGCGCGCGCAGGTAAACCTGCATAACCGAAAAGAACGATCGCAAATGACAGCACGACCAAATGGAACAGGTTCGATGCGGTTGCCCTGCAGATGGCATTAGCTCGACACATTTTGCCCGTTCCTGTTTTTGAGTCTCTAGACCCCATGCTTTTACACGACCAGGTGACGACGAGCAGCCACCTATTCGCGGTAATAGTCCCAGACCATTGATCTTGAGAGTGTTTCGTCGTTGTGGCGCATACGCGTCGACAACAATGCCTCCAGACTAGCTAGCGCGATGTCCTTGTGAAGCTGCTGGTGGTCTGTGACCACCTGTTGGCCGGAGTCTTTTAGCAGGATCCCCGGCATCGCCGATAAATGCACGTACTGCCAATCCGGTCCCATTCTTGAGACCAGGGACGGCGAGACGTTTTTGTCGTATCCGGGAAAAAGGTGGGGTGCGCGTTTGATCAGGTCCCGAAAGTCGAATTCCCAAAGCGCTGCATCGCGCCAGAAGCCAGGCGTCGTACCTGAAAGAAACGGCGACAGGCTATTGCCATCCGGCGCATGCTCCGGATCGATCTCCAAAAGGTCCAGAAGGGTTGGAAATAGGTCCGCAGCAGACGTGAAAGCGGACACTCGATTGTTTCTCGATGCTCCGGGCGAGCGGATGATCAGAGGGATATGATAGCTTTCCCTGTAGTAACCGCCTTTGCCCAGCATCCAGTGATCCCCCATCATTTCCGCATGATCGGAAGTAAAGATGATCAGGGTGTTTTCGCTGTTCTCCAGTGCGGAAAAGATACGACCAAGCTGCGCGTCGACTTCTGAAATCATGCCGAAATAGAGCGCCCGGATGCGTTTCAGGTCGTGACGTGTCAGGTCCCTGACCAGAGTGTCGGCGCCGGGAATGTGGCTTGAAAGGTTCTGAAAGTTCTGGAGAGCTGCAATGAATGGATGAGCGGATGCCTCTTCCAACGCTGTTTGCGCGCCGGCGAATTCGGGTCCGTCTTCCGGATCGTACATGGTGTTGAACGGTTCCGGCACGGTGATCGGTGGATGCGGGCGCAAGAACGAAATATGCGCCATCCAGGATGTTTCCTTGCCCTGTTGCTCACCAAGCCAAGCCAAAAAGGCATCTGTCAGAAAGGCAGTTTGTGTTTCATTTCTCGAATAGACAGGTGGCTTGCGGGATATGAACTCTTCGCCGTCCGGTTCCACATGATGAATTCTGCTGAATGTCGAAGGGTCATGACCGCGCGCGGCCAGCCAGGACAGCCAGGGTTTGTCGTCTTCGGGCAGGCTCTGCCGGACATCAAAGCCGGGCAGGACACCTTCGTATGTCTTGAGTGCCGGGTCGTTCGGGTCGAGCAGCCGGGGATCCGGAGAGGTGTCGGTATATCCGAAGAGCGTCGGCGCATATCCGGCGCGACGCGCTGCCCGGGCAATATTGTCGAAGCGGTCGTCAAGCGGTGCACCGTTCCAGACGACGCGGTGGTTCATCTGGTAAAGACCGGTATAGAGTGATGCCCGCGCCGGTGAGCACGGCGCCGTTGCGGCATAATGCTGCTCGAACACAGTTGCCGTCTCGGCAAAGGCATCCAGGTTGGGTGTTTTCACAACCGGATGCCCCATCATGCCGAGACAGTCGCCGCGCCACTGATCTGCGGTGATAAGCAGAATGTTCGGGCGGTTTGTCATGCAGCTTCGAGACGTTCGACCAGCGCAGGCAAATCGGCAACCGTGTCGATGACATAGTCGGCCCCGGCTGCTTTGAGCTTCGCAGTGGCATGTTGGCGCAGCTTGTCGACTTCAGCTTCCGACAGAGCGGCGAGTTCGTCGGGAGTCTTTCCGGCGTAGTTTCCGGACAGCGCCAGACCCACCGTTATGCAGCCGGCCGCGACCCCCTCGGCAATGCCTGGCTCCGTGTCGTCGACCTTGATGACCGCTGCCGGCGGATAGGCGACAAGATCGACAAAACACTTGTACATGCCGAGCGGGCCGGGACGTCCTTCCGGAAGATCGTCCGAGCAGACCAGATTGTCCGGTTCATAACCTTGCTCTGCGGCCCGAGGCAGGACCCGTTCCATGATCGAGCGCGTGTAGCCGGTCGTGGAGCCAATTTTGAGACCCTTTGCCCGCAAGGACTTGATCACATCGGCTGCGCCCGGGACGAGGTCGGCGAAATCGGCGACGACTTCTTCGTTCATCGGCACGAAGATCTCGTAGACCTTGTCGACATCGGCATTCGTCGGCGCCGCACCATATTTTTCCGACCACTGCGCCGCAATATCCGGGTCATCCATCATGTCGCGGATGTGGTCCCATTTCGGCTTTCCCATCGGGCCGCGGGCCTGGTCGATGCTGGCGGTGATGCCGAACTTTTCGAACGCCTTGACGAAAACCCCCATCGGGGCGAACGACCCGAAGTCGATCATGGTGCCGGCCCAGTCGAAGACCACAGCTTTGAATTTGCTCATTTTGTTATCCTTATGTGTAGAGGTTGGTGATCGTTTCCTCACCAATCGCGAAGGCTGTCGAAGCGCCGCAGCCTGCCGTCACCATGACGACACGCGTTGCATCGTCGGGTGCGTCCGTCAAACGCCAGCGGTCCGGTGCAGAGGCATAGGTTCCAATCCAGGATTCGGTTACCTCGTATGGGCCCAGATCCAGGATCGCGTTCATTTCGGAAAGGATCAGATCGTTCACGGTTTTGTCGATAAACGGATCCGGTGTCGGATCGTAGTGATGGCTGTCGCCGACGACGAGGCTGCCGTCGGCGGATTGAACAACAATGAGATGAATTCCGTTGTCCCGATAGTCGGACATCTCAAGGTCCAGCCGCGCTTTCAGCGCGGTCGCCTCGGGCAGTTCTGAATAACCAAGGTAACGGGCGAGACCGAGATCCGACATAACCGCAGTTCCCAGATGCTCTTTCTGGTGCGGCGTTACGCGTAACATCTGCAATTTGCAGCGGGTCACTTCGTATGAGGCGATCCGGTCGCTGAAAAGTGTCGTGCCGTCGTCGCCGGGACAAACCACAACGGAATCCGCGTGGACCGTTCCGCGGGATGTTTCCAGTTTTGGTGTTTCAACCGCGTTGACGCTGGTTTGCCAGAGGAAATCGACGCCGTGCATGGCTTCCAGCCAGTTTGCGATCTGGGGAAGGGCGTCCCTGGATTCAACCCTGACTTCAAGCGGTGAATAAAGAGCGCAGGAGATTGCGTCTGTGCGAAGTGAGGGAAGCCGGTGTGCAGCCTCTTCCGGTGTCAGAAGTTTGCAATCAGCACCCATCTCCGTCTTGAGGAACGCGTCGATAACCGCTTCCGATTCCGGGAATCGGGCTGTCATGGTAAGGCCCTGGTGCAGCAACTCGATTTTTGCAGCCTGGGCGACCTCTCCCCAAATCTGACGGCTTCGGGAGGCCATTTTCCAGCAGTCGCCAGCCTGTTGCCCGGTGACCGTGACAAAGCCGAAATTTCGAATGGAGGCGCCGTTTGCCACGCTGTCGCGTTCTATTACAACCACCTTCTTGCCGCGCTTGACGGCTGCCAGGGTGTGCGCAAGCCCGACGATCCCAGCGCCAACGACAGCGAGATCATAGGATTTCTGTGTCATTCCGAGATGCTCTTAATTCTTGGTGTTTGGCCTTGAGAAATCGAATTCCTCAACAAAGTGGCAGGCGACAAAGTGGTCTTCCGAAACTTCGCGCCATTCCGGCGTTTCCGATGCGCAGTGATCCTTTGCAAATGGACACCTACTGTGAAAGCGGCAGCCGGACGGGGCATCGAGCGGATTGGGGATCTCGCCCTGAAGCTTGATCGGGTCGAACTCCAGATCCGGATCCGCCTGCGGGATCGCTGACAGCAGCGCGTGAGTGTAGGGATGTTTCGGCTCAAAGAAGAGTTTTTCCGTCGGCGCATATTCGACGAACTTGCCGACATACATGACGGCGACGCGGTGACTCATCTGCGCCACAACAGAAAGATCGTGCGCGATAAACAGGAAGGCGACCCCCATTTCTTCCTGCAGATCTTTCAAGAGGTTGACGATTTCAGCCTGGATCGAAACGTCGAGTGCGGAAACGCTTTCATCGCACACGACAAAATCGGGTTTCGAGACGAGCGCGCGCGCGATACAAATACGCTGACGTTGGCCTCCGGAGAAGGCGTGCGGGAACCGGCGCAGATGCTCCAGGTTCAGCTTGCAGCGACCGGCAATCTCGCGCACCCGTTCATCAATCGCCTCACGCTCTTTCATCATGCCGGAAGCGATAAGCGGTTCTGCGATAATGTCGCGCACGGTCATGCGCGGATTGAGGGAGGAATAGGGATCCTGGAATACGAGGCTCATCTTTGACCGGAACAGACGGAGCCTGTCGGCTGCCAGCGTCGAGAGCTGCACCTTGCCCTCGGAAAACACCATATTCATGTGCTGACGGAACTTGCGCAGGTCTTCACCTTCCGCACGAGCAACATCGATATCCTGATCCTGCGTGTGGAAGATCACATCACCGCTGGTGGGGTCGATAGCTCTGAGGATCGCGCGGCCGACCGTGGTCTTGCCTGAGCCGGATTCCCCAACGAGCCCGACGGTTTCTCCGCGCTTGATGTCGAAGGAAACGCCATCGACAGCACGAAGTTGCCTGACTTCGGACGAAAACAGTTTCTTCTTGCGGATCGGGAACATGACTTCGAGATTCTTGACCTCGATGAGAACGTCATTCGTGGTCATGCTGCACTCCTTCCGCTTTCAGGTTCCTTGTGCAGCCAACAGCGGACCGAGCGTCCGGCATCGCCTCCGACCTCGGGCGGTTCGTTGACATCGCAAATGCCGTTGATGAAATCGGGACATCTGGTGTGGAAGGGGCACCCGGTCGGCCGTTCAGTCGGACTTGGAATGTCTCCAGGAACCGGTGACAAGCGGTCGTGCAGGGTGTCGAGGCTCGGGATCGCCTTCAGCAGGCCCTGGGTATAGGGATGCTTTGGATTGCGAATGACATCCCTTGTCGTACCGCGCTCCACAATCGTGCCGAGGTACATCACAGCGATTTCGTCCGCGATCTGGGCGATGACGCCCAGGTCGTGCGTGATAAAAATCATTGCCATGCCGAGGTCGCGCTGCAGATCGCGCATCAGGTCAAGTACCTGCGCCTGGATCGTGACGTCGAGTGCTGTGGTCGGTTCATCCGCAATCAAGAGTGCGGGACCGGCGGAAAGGGCCAAGGCGATCATCGCGCGCTGGCGCATGCCGCCGGACATTTCATGCGGATACTGGTCGATGCGTTCGGCAGGACTGGAGATACCAACCTTGTTGAGCATTTCGACGGCGATCTCGCGGGCTTCGCGTTTGCCGCATTTCCGATGCAGGCGTATGGCTTCCATCATTTGGTTGCCGATCGTGTAAACCGGAGAGAAGCTGGCCATCGGTTCCTGGAAGATCATGCCGATCTCACCGCCGCGCAGGTCTCGCAACGCGCGCGATTTCGGTTTGATCTTGTGGATCTCGATCTCTTTGCCGTCTTTCGCCCGATAGTTGATCTTGGTGTCGTCACCAAGCGACGCATTACCCGGAAGAAGGCGCATAAGCGCCTTCGTCGAGATGGACTTGCCCGAACCGCTCTCGCCGACAAGACCGAGTGTCTTTCCAGCCTTGACCGAAAAGCTGACGCCCTGGACCGGCGTAATCCGGCCTTCGTCCGTTGCAAAGGAAATGGAGAGATTTTCAACAGTCAGCATTGTCCTCTCCTTATTTTGCTTCGCTATAGGGATCGGCAGCATCGCGCAGCCCGTCGCCGATGACGGTGAAGGCCAGAACGGCAACAACGACGAAAAGCGCAGGGATGAACAGCCAGGGTGTCTGCTCGATCACACGCACTGACTGGGCCTGCTGCAACAGAACGCCCCAGGAGACGGTCGGCGGGCGAAGCCCAAGCCCGACGAAGGACAGGGCCGTTTCCGACAGGATCATGTACGGGAAGGAAATCACCAGATCGACGATGATGAAACTGGTGAAGCTCGGCAGCATGTGTTGCCCGATGATCCGTCCGGGCCTGGCGCCGGCAAGTCTTGCAGCTACGACATAGTCCTCACCGCGAATGGACAGGAGCTGGGACCTTATTCGTCGGGCCAGCGTCGGCCAGCCGAAGAGGCCGAGGATGAGTGTCATTGCGAAGTAGACCTGGGTCGTCGACCATTCCTTCGGCATGGCGGCCGCCAATCCCATGTAAAGCGGGATGATCGGAACCACCCGGACGACTTCCGTGACACGCTGGATGACGTTGTCGGTCATGCCGCCCGCGTATCCGGCGACACCGCCAATCGCGAGCGCCAGGACGAACGAGATCAGAACGCCGATCACTCCTATCGAAAGCGAGGTGCGGGTTGCGTACATCGTGCGTGAGAAGACATCGCGGCCAAGGTCGTCCGTCCCCCAAAGATGGAGCTTTGCGTCCGGATCCGACAGCCCGAAGAGATGAATGTTCGTTGGGATGAAGCCCAGAACCTTGGTCCGCTCGCCTTGAACGAAAAACTCGACGTAAACGCGCTTTTCAGGATCCGGCACCGATATCGCCCGCAGCGTAACGGGATCGCGTTTTGTCGAGACCCCGTGAATGAACGGTCGCGCTGAGCAACCGTTCTGATCGCAGAACTTGGGCATCTGCGGAGCGCCGTCGATATACTGCGTGTCGCGAGTCGTCGGACCGTAGGGTGCTACAAATTCGGCGAAAATCCCGAGAAGGGCCATCACGCTAAGGATGACACTTGCGACCATGGCTGCCTTGTGCCGCCGGAACCGCCACCAGATCAGCGTCCATTGGGAGGCTGAGTAATATTTCAGCCTTTGCTGGCGCTCTTTTTCTTCCTGTTTGCTGAGGGCATTTGCAGTTGCGTCGGACATCGATCAGGCCCCCAGTTTGATGCGCGGATCGAGCCACGCCAGCAGAAGATCAGAAACGAAGTTCATGAAAACGATAATGAAGGTGAGCAAGAGCAGGATTGCGCCGGCGACATACATGTCGAGATCGAGATAGGCCTTGAGCAGCAGCTCGCCGAGTTCGGTAAGCCCCAACACGGCTGCGACAATCGGCAGCTCTGAGAAAATACGGTTCACGTCGAAACCGATGGTCGACACAATTGGATTGATCGCCAGGCGTGCCGGGTACTTGAGGAGCAGTTTGCCTTCCGGGACGCCGCGCGCACGTGCGGCCGTTACCGAAAGGCGATTGAGCTCATCGGACATCGTCGCTCGCATCGTCTGGATCTGGTAGGCGACAGCAGACCAGGCGAGGACAACGGCCGGCAGCCAAAGGTGCTTTATCAGGTCCCAAAGCTTGCCGAGTAACCATGGGGCATCCTGATACTGCGGCGAAAAAAGACCGCCGATGTCTGCACCGAACCATTTGTTGGCGAAATAGAGCAGGATCAGCGCCAAAAGAAAATTTGGAAGCGCCAGGCCCAGATAGGAGAAGACTGTCAGGCCGTAGTCGAGTGACGACCCGCGTTTGACCGCGGCATAGATGCCGACGGGAACTGAGATCGCGTAAGTCAGGAGCAAGGTCGTCAGCAATATGCCGAGCGTCAGCCACACCTTGTCGCCGATCACCTTCACTACGGATGTCTCAAAGGCAAAGGCCTGACCGAAATCGCCGCGCAGGACGATATTGCCGATCCAGTCGAAATATCGCAGCACCATCGGCTTATCGAGACCCAGGTCTTCGCGGATCGCCTGGACGTCTGCCTCGGTGACGCTGACGCCGGTACCGGAGAACTTCCGGAACGCATAGCGGTCGGCATAATCTCCAGGTGGGATTTCCATGATGATGAAGACCATCACGGACACGAGGGCCATGGTGATCACCATGCCCACTAGGCGTTCAAGTGTGAAACGCAGCATCGGATCTCTCCGTCCTGCCGGCTTATCGGACGTTCCGATGTCACCGGTTGCCCCAATTCCAAACCGCATCCCGAAGGCGCGTCGAGCGCTCTCTCCAAGGATCCGTCATACCCAAGAGCAGGTGGCTGATCCCCTTGGACACTCCATGGTCCTTCTCAGGACGAGGTCATGTCTGCATCGAGGGCATGTTTGGATGGTCTCGGCTGTTGCCGGACACCGCCAAAGTGGCCGGGGCAGTTTGCCGCCCCGGCCAAACTCGAAGAGTTACTGTTCGAGTGACCACTGCTGCGGGCGGTACGGGTAGGTCCAGTAGAAGTCGTAGGTCTTCGCCTTGATCGGCTGGACGTTTTTCATGCTGTTGTGGAACATGAAAGGCGCAACGATGTCACCGACGGTGCCGATCTTCAGCAGATTGTCGTTGTGGATCTTTGCGATCTCCGCGCCGATCCTGTTGCTTTCGTCAGAACCCATCTCGACCTGAATGAACTTCTCGGACAGATCCCAGAGCTTCTGGATATCTGCGGGAGGCTCGGTGCCTTCAGCGCCGCCGGACTCTTTCCAGGCAGCCCACTCAAAGCCAGTGCCAGGGTTGAAGTAGTCGCCGAACGGCGGAATGAAGACCGTGACGTCCTGGGAGATAGTCGGGCCTGCATTGCCGTCATATTTCCAGGTGGTAACGTCGAGGTCGTTGTTGTTGCCGGCAGCGCGGTATTCGTCGGAAGTGACTTCCTTGAGGTCAACCCGGACGCCGGCCGCAGACCAGTAGTCGCGGACCAGTTCCATCATCTTCACCGGAACACCCTGGCTGGAATAGACCAGACGGACGACCAGCGGTCTGCCGTCAGAGAGTTCCAGTGTGCCGTCACCGTCGGAGTCCTTCAGGCCAATTTCGGCCAGCAGGGCCTTTGCACCTTCCAGGTCGTACTCGATGTCCTTGTTGAGCATCTCATCGGTGATGAAGGAGACAGTTTTCGGCTCAGCCGGTACGCCCTGCATCGGAGTGCCCTGACCGAGGTAAACAATCTCGTTGATCTCGCCGCGGTTCATCGCGATGGACATGGCGCGGTTGAAGCGGATGTCGTTGAAGAGTTCCGCCAGGGCCGGATCCTTGTGTGTCCGGTTGAAGGAAAAGAAAACGTTCTCACCGAAGGTCGGTGCGAAGGAAACGGTGTAGTTGCCCTTGCCTTCATTTTCCTTCAGGAGCGGGAAGTCTTCCAGGAACACGGCCTGCTGTTTCCATTCGACTTCGCCGTTCATGATTTTCAGGTTCTGGACTTCCTTGTCGCCGATATAGATTTCGGAAATTTCGGAAATGTAGGGCAACTGGTTGCCGGCCGTGTCCACCATGTGGAAATAAGGGTTGGCAACAAGCTTGCGGCCTTCGGAGCTTTCGTCGACAACGATGTGGCTTTCAAGGGTCGGCACGACGGCACGGCCGATCTTCGCAGCCTTGTCGCTGTCCTTCAGAAGCGGGGACGGGACGTCTTTCCAGTCCGAACCGCCGTAATAGAAGTCGACGGCTGCAGCGGCATTTTCAAATCCGTGTTCCTTGGCGAGGTCTTCGGCGCCGTCATTATGCCTGGGCATGAACTGGCCAAGGAAATGCTTCGGCTGGAACGGCTGGCCGTAATCGACGGCGAAGCGGTTCAAGATGCCGGGGGTCGGAACCGGAAAGGTGAATTTTACGATGGTCGGGCTGACGGCTTCGACCTTGACCGGCTCACCGGCAAAAAGCCAGCGCCCCGGTGTTTTCTCGTAGACATCCGGGTTCAGGATGATGTCGTTGTACCAGAAGGCGACGTCGTCTGCCGTGAACGGTTCGCCGTCCGACCACTTGTGGCCATCGCGGAGTTCGAAGGTCAACTCGGTGTAGTCGTCATTCCAGTTCCAGGCCTTTGCAACGTTCGGGACAACGGTCTGCAGGTCGTCGGAATAGCGCACGAAGTTCACGTGGCGCACGGACAGGAGGTCGGATGTACCGGATTCCGTGCCCTTCGAGATGCCGTTCAGGACACCGCCATAGGTTCCAATCTTCTGATAAGGAGCAACCACCAGCGGTTCGGCAGGAAGACGGTCGGCGACATCAGCCAGGTCACCATTGCCGAGGATCTTGCCATTGAGGTCGTTGATCGCAGGGTTCTGAGCGAAAGAAAGGCTGCAGGAGCCCTTTTCCTCGAACTCGGCAAGCTCGAATTGCTGCGGATAATCGGCGGTCAGGCCTTTCATGTCTGCAACAGTGACAGGCGGGCAATTGGCCAGGGCAGGGGATGCCATGACGGCCAGCGCTGCACCGGACAGAAGGATGGATTTGAAGGTCATTGCGGGCTCCTCAGGGGGAATTTGTGCGAAGCCCTAATGACTGCGATCTATAACAGTTTTATGAAATTTTCAAATGTATAACTTTTAGCTATAATTTGATCTCTGACACGGAAATGTCAAAGACCGCGCAAACTTTCGCGGAAAGCCTCGATTGCGGCAACCTTGGCCATGTCTTTCTGCCAGACCACGTAGTGATTGGCGACAAGTGTGCGATCGTCGATCTGAAGGGCAACGCAGCCGTCCCGCTCGGTGATCTCTGCCTCCAAGGCAATACCAACCCCGACGCCAGAGCGAATAAGCGTCGCTATCGACCCCCAGGATCCAAGCGCGAGGATCGTATGCGGCTTAACGTCAGCAACAGTTGCTGCCGCTTCAAAAATCTTGCGCGTACCGGAGGCGCCCTCCCGCTGCAACAACGGGAGCGCTTCCACATCCGCCCAGGTCACCTTCTTCTTTTTCGTCAGGGGATGATCCGGCGGCGCAGCAATGACAATGCGGGTCTGGACGAGCAACACACCATCAAAGCTGTCGGGGATTTCGCGGCCGGTTACAAAGCCAATGTCAATGTCGCCACTTGCGATCAGGTCGATGATGTCCTGCGTGGCAAGTGCGCGGGCCTCGATTGTGATGTCAGGATGAAGAGACATGAAACCGGAGATCTGCGGGATCGCGAGCTGATACGTTGAATAGCCGATCCGCAATTCGCCCGCTGCGAGCTCCTTTTGGTGAGAAAGCTCGGTTTCGAGGTCTTCAATCAGGGCCAGAACGGCTCTGATTTTCGGCAACAGACTTTCAAGGGCTGGTGTCGGCGAGATCGAATAACCGGATTTAGCAAGAAGCCTGGTCTTGAACCGGGCTTCCAAACCCTGCACATGATTCGAAATCGAAGGCTGTGAGACACCGATCTCCTTGGCTGCAGCAGAGAAGCTCCCGACTCTGATGACCGCTTCCAGGGCGCGCAGCTGGACCAGGCTCAGTGCGTTTTGGTGTCTGGTCTGTGCTTTATCCATGCCTTTTTGTCTTCCCGGAAAGTTCGTGATGTTCGGTTTCGCAATCGCGCGTTTCGATCTTTTTTGGTTCAGTTTGCACACTTGGAAGCCCCGTTCCATGTGCAATCAATGCAGATCGCTCATAAGAGCCTTGAAGCGTCGCTGAGATTCACACCAGAGCGCTCTTTCAAACCGGCGCGTGCTCCGATAGGCTCGATTCCGGTTGCGTATTTTTTTTTGACCACGTTGACGGATTGTTACGTGAGGTGGGCCGTGATGGACAAACCTCGGCGGGTGTTTTGACAGACACGGGACTTTCTCCGTCCCTGCTTGGGGGAGCATACAAAAACGTGAATACTGCGCGCTCGTTCCGGTCCTCCTTGAAACCTGTCTGGATTGTCGGGATTCTTGGGATGTGCCTGTTTCTGCAGGGGTGCGGACTTTCGGATGCGCCGGTACTGTTTCCGAAAGGACCGATAGCTCTCGCAGAGCGAAATCTGCTGTTCACCGCCTTTGCCCTAATGATGATTGTGGCCATACCCGCAATCGTGCTCACGCTATTCTTCGTCTGGCGTTATCGAAGTGGCACAAAGAAGGCTGCTTACACGCCGGACTGGGAAGGATCGTGGAAGGTCGAAACGGTAATCTGGCTCGTGCCTGCCGCGATCATATTGGTTCTTGGAACGCTGGTGTGGGAGACGACCCACAAGCTTGACCCTTACAGGGAAATTGAGTCGGACAAACCGGCCTTCCAGGTTCAGGCCATCGCTCTCGACTGGAAGTGGCTATTCCTTTACCCGGAGCTTGGCGTCGCAACCGTAAATGAACTCGCCTTTCCCGCGGACCGGCCGCTCGCGATCGAAATCACGTCGGATACGGTCATGAACTCCCTGATGATCCCGGCGCTGGGCGGACAGATCTATGCGATGGCGGGCATGCGGTCCGAGCTTCACCTGCTGGCAGATGAACCGGGTGTATTTACAGGTCGAAACACGATGTATTCGGGAGACGGGTTTCCCGATCAGCATTTCAAGGCCCATGCCCTGAGCGAAGACGGCTTTACGGCCTGGAAGGACAAGGTTTCGGCAGAGGCGGCGACGCTGGACGCAGAGACTTATCTGGAACTCCACAAGCAGAGTGTCGCCAATCCGGTGACCTACTATTCATCATTCGAGACGGATCTTTTCAGTCTGATATTGCGCAAATATTCGCCGATCGTCGGTCCTTATGAAAGCAGAGCCGCCGAACTCATCTGCAGGGGGGCTGCGTGATGCTGGGTCGTCTGACACTCGATGCCATACCGCTTTATTCCTGGGTCGCCATGGGTGGTGCTGCCGTTACGGTGGGTGGAGGGATCGCGGTTTTCCTGCTGATCACCTATCTCAGAGCCTGGAAGGTGCTTTGGACCGATTGGCTGACCAGCGTCGATCACAAGAAGATCGGCATCATGTATGTGGTGCTGGCGCTGGTGATGCTTGTGCGCGGGTTCGTTGATGCCCTGATGATGCGCGCCCAGCAGGCCGTCGCGCTGAACAATGAGGGCTACCTGCCCCCCGAACATTTCGAGCAGATCTTTTCCTCGCACGGTACCATCATGATCTTTTTCGTGGCGATGCCGTTCCTGACAGGTCTGATAAACATCATCGTTCCGCAGCAGATCGGCGCGCGGGATGTGGCGTTTCCGTTCCTGAATTCCGTCAGCCTGTGGCTCACGGCAGCGGGTGCGGCGCTGGTTCTGGTCTCACTCGTTGTCGGCAAGTTCTCGACGGCCGGCTGGACCGGTTATCCGCCTTATTCGGGTATTGAGTACAATCCGGGGGTTGGGGTCGACTACTGGCTCTGGGCACTGATTGTCAGCGGGGTGGGCAGCACCGCGTCGGGGATCAACTTCATCGTCACGATCGTCAAGAACCGGTGCCCGGGCATGACCTATATGCGCATGCCGATGTTCACGTGGACGACGCTGTGCATTTCGATCCTGATCGCCTTCGCCTTTCCGGCGCTCACCGTGGTTGCGGCCCAGCTTACGCTGGACCGCACGCTGGGCTTTCATTTCTTCACCAACGGTGATGGCGGCAACATGATGCTGTTCGCCAACCTCCTCTGGATCTGGGGACATCCGGAAGTCTATATCCTGATCCTTCCGGCGTTCGGCATCTTTTCCGAAGTGGTGGCGACCTTTTCCCGGAAGCGTCTGTTCGGCTACAAATCCCTCGTTTACGCGACCGCCTGCATTGCCATTCTTTCCTTTACGGTCTGGCTGCATCATTTCTTCACGATGGGTTCGTCTGCCAATGTGAATGCGGTGTTCGGCATCGCGACAATGATCATTGCGGTGCCGACAGGCGTGAAGATCTTCGACTGGATGTTCACCATGTACCGGGGACGGATCGAGTTTCATCCTTCAATGGTGTTCACGATCGGCTTCATGGTGACGTTCGTGATCGGGGGCGTCACCGGCGTTCTGCTGGCGCTGCCGCCCGCCGATTACCTGATGCATAATTCCACCTTCCTGGTGGCCCACTTCCACAACATGCTTATTCCCGGCGCACTCTTCGGGTATTTCGCCGGGCTGAACTACTGGTTCCCGAAGGCCTTCGGGTTCAAGCTCGACGCCAAGTGGGGCATCCGCTCTTTCTGGTTCTGGATGATCGGGTTCTATCTCGCCTTCATGCCGCTCTACGTCCTCGGTTTCATGGGGATGAGCCGGCGCATGGAGCACTATGCGGATCCGAATTGGCAGCCCTATCTGATCGTCGCCGCGCTGGGCGCGATCTGTGTCTTGTGCGGAATCATCTGCATTGCCATCCAGCTCTATGTTTCGGCGAAGAACTGGGGCTCGGCGCGGGACATCACCGGTGATCCCTGGAACGGCCGGACTCTGGACTGGGCGACGTCCTCGCCTCCGGCTCCCTATAATTTTGCTGTTCTGCCGGATGTCCGGGACATCGATGCCTTCCATGACATGAAGATCCGGGGTGTGGCGTATCAGGCGCCGGCCAACTATGAAGACATAGTCATGCCCAAAAGCAGCGCGCTCGGACCGATCATCGGGGCGCTGGGCTTTGTGCTCGGTTTTGCGTTTGTCTGGTACATCTGGTGGCTGGCTGCACTGGCTCTGGTGCTTGGCCTCGTCTGTGTCGGAATCCGGGCCTGTGACGACGACACCGATTTCGTGATGCCTGCATCCGAGGTCGCGAAGATCGAGGGCGCACGACTTGCCCAGATTACAGCGGCAGACATGCATGACATGCAGGATTTCGTGCCGGTCGGCGCAGCCTCAGGTGCTCCTTTGGCGGGGAGGGTGTGATGACTGAAACAGTGATGGCCGACGACATTCTCGAGCACGAAGAGAAGAAATCGCTGGAATCGCGCGAGTTCGGCTTCTGGGTTTACCTCATGACCGACGCGGTCATTTTCGCGCTCCTGTTTGCGTCCTATGTGGTTCTTTCAAAGAACTCGGCAGCCGGGCCGACCTCAAAAGAGTTGTTCGATCTCGGGCATACGGCTGGAGAGACGGCTCTGCTCTTGTTCTCCAGCCTGACGTTCGGCTTTGCGACGATTGCAATGGCGGCGGGACAGGCAGGCAGGGTGGTACAATGGCTGATCGTCACGCTTTTGCTCGGCCTCGGGTTTCTGGCGATGGAGATCATCGAGTTTCACGGCATGATCGCCCAAGGTGCAGGACCGGGGACCAGCGGCTTCTTATCGGCATTCTTTACGCTCGTCGGCACCCATGGCCTTCACGTGGCTTTTGGCGCCGTCGGGATATGCGTGATGATCGGCCAGGTGCTCGTCAAGGGCCTGACGCTGCCCGTGCGTTCACGTCTCTTCAGGTTGGGGCTGTTCTGGCACTTTCTGGACATTGTCTGGATCGGGATTTTCTCGGTCGTTTACCTGCCGGGCGTGATGTAGGAGGAGGCGAACCATGGATCATTCAGCCGAACGCAGTCTTTCGACCTATCTCACAGGCTTCGCGATGGCCGTCGTTCTGACCGCGATCCCGTTTGCACTGGTCTGGGGCGAGCTTCTGACAGGACCTGCGGTCTATGCCGTAATCGCAGTTGCTGCGGTCTTGCAGGTGATTGTCCACCTTGTGTTCTTTCTGCACCTCAATCTGAAGTCGACCCCTGCAGAAAACCTCTTTTTTCTGGGCTTTGCGGCAGTGCTGATTTTCATCATGGTCGGCGGCAGCCTGTGGATCATGATGGACCTGCATCACCGCATGATGTGACTTCCAATCCGCTCGGAAGAGCAAGTCTTGAGGAGCTTTAGGCCATGAAAAAGCAGACACTCTTTTTGATGACTATCCTGGGAAGTGCCGTGCCGGGCGTGGCGCTGGCCGACTGCAAGGCCGACATCAGCAAGGTCGAATACGCGATCGTACACGCGAACCGCAGCGGAATAGACGAGTTCACGGTCGAAAAGATGCGGGTCCTGCTTGATGATGCCAACAAGGAGCGCAAGGCCGGCAACGAGGCGAAGTGTCAGGAATTGATTAATCAAGCCAAATATATTGGCAACGTGGAGTGAAACAGAAAACGGCGTGAGTCCCTGCCGATCTTCAGCAAATCGGATACCGGGCTGAAGAAAAAATATCGATAAAAATATTGAAGTGATGCAAATATCGTTTTACTCTCGATCACAAATTCGGGAGGACACGATGTTTAACTTGATTAAATCGACAGGCCTTGTGATCGGGCTGTTCGCTTCGGCGACCCTCGCACAGGCAGAAGAGCTTCGTATCGGTACCGCGAGCCTCGGCGGCGCGTTTTACCCGATGGGGCAAAGCATCTCCAATCTGGTGAACAAATACGCGGGCGACGATGTTTCCATGGTGCCCGTGGTGACCGGCGGTTCGGTCCAAAACCCGCGCCTCGTCGACAGCGGCGAAGTCGAGATTGCGATCACCAACAACAACCTTGCCGTTCTGGCCGTGAACGGGAAGGGCCCTTACAAGAGCGGTGCGATCGACATGAGTGCTGTTGCGGCGCTTCATCCGAGCGTCCTGCACATGATTGTTTTGGACGGGTCCGACATCAAGACCATCGAAGACATCAAGGGCAAACGCGTGGCAGTTGGGCCTGCGGGTGGTGGAACGCTCGGTTTCCTGAATTTCCTGCTGCCCTTGCACGACATGTCCATGGACGACATCACGCCGAGCTTCCTGTCCTATTCGGACGGTTTCAGCCAGCTGAGCGATGGTAATGTCGACGCCGCCTTTGCGCTCTCCGGCTATCCGGCCGGTGCCGTTATGCAGGCAGCTGCCGGCAACAAATTGCGCTTCATCAGCTTTTCCGACGGCATGCTCGACACGGCTCTGGAAAAGAATGGAGCGTTCAAGGCTGTTGAAATTCCGGCGGATGTCTATGGCACCGCGGAACCGGGAACCGTGATCGGTGTCAACAACATGCTGATCGCGCCGAATTCGCTGCCCGCCGATACCGTTGAAAAGATCGTCGCGTCAGTGTTCGACAACCTGGAGGAATTCCAGGCAGAAAACGCCAACGCCAAGCAGATCGATCCGGCGAATTCCCTGAACCTTGCAATCCCGCTCCATGAAGGTGCGGCCCGCTACTTCAACAAATAAAAGCAAAAAACAAAAATAAGATCACCCCATCGACCCCGGTGCGGGCCCGCTTCGGCGGGCTCGTGATCGGTCACGAGAAAAGGGATGTCGCGTGACGAGCCAGAACGACACAAAAGCGCTGTTGAGCAAAAACACTGTCGTGCTGGTGGCAGCCTTCGGGCTTGGCCTGTTTCATCTGGCGGTTGTCTCCGGTGTCATCGCGATCTCGACGATGCCGCTTCGCCTGGTTCATGTGGCGATGGCATTTTCGCTTCTGTTTGCGCTTCGACCTGCCTCTGAGAAACTGGCGGGCACAAAGGCGAACTTTCTTTTGTCGGTCGTCCTCATTGTGGCCGTGCTGGGAGCCAGCCTCTGGCTGATCTCGCGCTGGAAGGCGATTGCCTTCAGCGGCGGATTGACGACGGATGGTGACTTTTATGCCGGGCTGGTCATTCTGATCCTGGTCTTTGAAGCCGCCCGCCGGGGCGTGGGTCTCATCCTGGCAATCATCACCCTGGTCTTCTTCTGCTATCCCTTCATCAGCCCCTATCTGCCGGGGATCCTGAGTGGGCGCGGCTACAGCCTGGAACGCATGGTGCTGTTTCTGACGACCGATACCCAGGGCGTTTACGGCATCCCGATCGGCGTCGCCGCGACCTACATCATCGTCTTCACCATCTTCGGCGCGATGCTGTCACGCTTCGGTGCCGGTGACTTTTTCTTCGAAATCTCAATCCGCATCACCAAAGGCCTGCGGGCGGCAAGCGCCAAGTCGGCCGTCCTGTTTTCAACGCTGATCGGTATGGTGTCCGGGTCCGCTGCGGGCAATGTCGCGGTGACTGGAACTGTGACCATTCCCATCATGAAACGGGAAGGCTATCAGCCGCACCAGGCCGGTGCGATTGAAGCCGTCGCCTCGACAGGCGGGCAGCTTATGCCGCCGGTCATGGGCGCGGCCGCCTTCATCATGGCCGAGATCGTCGGGGTTCCATACACTTCGGTCATGGCGGTCGCGATCCTGCCAGCGCTTTTGTTTTTCGGGTCCGCCTTTTTCGTCGTTCATCTTCAGGCGGTAAAGTCCGGGATCGAGCCGAAGCAGGGAGACCAAAGCGACGGGCGTCCGCTTCACCAAGTCCTGCTGCAGGGCGCACCCTTCATCGGAGCGTTTGCCGTCCTGGTCGGCTTGATGCTGGTCGGTTTCTCGCCCTTCAAGGCCTCTCTGTGGGCCATGGGCGTGCTGATCGGGCTGGACATTGTCAGATCCCGCCGGATCGACTTTGAACTTGCCAAGAAGATTGCGCTCAGCATTGCCGAAGGCTCGCGCAATGTCATCACCATTTCTGCGGCCTGTGCCGCTGCAGGCGTAATCTCGGGAACGCTCGGCATAACGGGACTTGGCTCGAAAATAGCGCTCCTGATCGATGTGGCTTCCAACGGTCAGCTTATCCTTGCGCTGCTGTTCACGATGATCGCTTCGATCATCCTGGGCATGGGGCTGCCGACGACAGCCGCCTATCTGATCCTGGCAACAGTGGTGGCGCCGGCGCTGGTCAAGTTCGGGGTGCCGATGTTGACCGCCCACTTCTTTGTTTTCTACTACGGCTGCATTTCCACCATTACCCCGCCGGTGGCGCTCGCGTCCTATGTTGCCGGCGGGATCGCGGGGGCCGATGTCAACAAGGTTGGCTGGACGGCTGCGTCCTATGCGCTGACGAGCTTCGTTCTGCCGTTTGCCTTTGTCTTCGGACCGGGCCTTTTGATGCAGGGCGATGTCCTTGCCAATCTTCTGGCGGTTGTGACCGGCTTTGCAGGTGTTGGCGCGGTGGCGACCGGCGTTATCGGCTGTCTCTTTTCACCGCTTTCCTGGACAAACCGGATGATCGCGCTTTGTGCTGGTCTTTGCCTTCTCATCCAGTTTTGGCCGACTGCGATCCTTGGTGCGCTCCTGCTTGGATATCTGTTGGTCCAGCAGCGCGCCAGCCGGCAAGTCTCCTTGAAATCCTGAAACAGACGGAACGAATATGGCGAGAGAATTCAGACGCGTTGTCACAGGCCACGATGAAAAAGGTGTCGCGATTATCGAGAGCGACGGGATTGCGACGCACCGGCTGCAGCGGGACAACCGGCCCGGCGTGACGCTGACCAACTTCTGGCTTTCCGACGGCACCCCGGCGGAATATGACGGCGCGACGGAAACCTGCGATGGCCCGTTCATCCTGCATCCGCCCAAGAACGGCAGCGTTTTCCGCGTTGTCGAGTTCATGCCCGAAGATCCTGAAGTGATGAAAACACTCGACGGCAAGGCAGCCTTCGCTGAGATGGGGGCAGGCGACAATGTCGTCGAAAACGCGCGTCACCCGTGGATGCATCGGACCAACAGCGTCGATTATGCCGTCATCCTGACCGGCGAGATTTACATGCTGATGGACGAGGAGGACGTGCTGCTCAAAGCCGGCGACGTCGTCATTCAGCGGGGGACAAATCATGCCTGGTCGAACCGGGGCACGGAGCCGTGTTCCATCGCCTTCGTGCTTGTCGACGGTGTGACACAACGCGGTGCTAAGGAAGAAGACCTGAAAGGCATCCCAAAACGTTGATGGAAAACCCTTGAGGGGCTGACAGAAAGAGGACTTGAGATGCGCACAGTTGGATTGATCGCGGCCATGATGGCCATGACCGTACCGTTTCCGGCGCTGGCAGAAGCGCCTGATCTGAAGACACCGGCTCCGGTGATCTATCTCGCCGACAATCTTGACGAAGCCGACAATCTCGGCTGGTGCATCGATACGCTGGGACGGGGGTTTTCCGAGAATTTGCAGACCCATTCCTGCAAACCCCAAGGCGGCGACGTGCAGTTTTCCTTCGACGCGGCATCCGGCCAGATCCGCTCGGTCGAATTTGACGGCAAGTGCATGGAACTGATTGCTCCCGACGACCCGAAGATCGCCTTCGGTCTTCGCGATTGTGCCGATGGCAACGGGGCTCAGGCCTTTGCCTTCGACGCGTCAAGCGGCCGGATCACACCCGCGGATCAACCTGCCAACTGCGTCACGGCAGGCGAGGCCAGCCGCACCGCCGGCCCGTTCATGTCCCGCGACCTGATCCTGACCCCATGCGACACGGCAGATACGGCGCTGATCACCTGGGTGGAGAAGAAATAGCGCTTTTTCGCGGGTTCGGCCGCAGACGAGAGCTCTTCAGCCGTTGAATTTTCAGGGATAAATGGTGCCGGCAGCAGGATTCGAACCCGCGACCCCGAGATTACAAATCACGTGCTCTACCAGCTGAGCTATACCGGCGCCGGGAAAGGCTTCTACCAGATTGGGCGCGCTTGTCCATGCTAGAAACGAAAAATTTGGCGGACTGTGCAAAAAACCCTGCCAAGCCTTTCTGTTTTAACCCGTATTTGCATCGCCGCTGTGGATAATGAGGTCGTTCAAAGGTGTTCAAGGGGTGGCGGTGTTCGCCATCTCGCCCTAACGCCCCGGTGCCAGTCAGTCGTCGCTCACGCTGTCGATGCCGCACAATTTGGTACTCGCCCTGAGCCGGGATCTGCAATTGAACAACCGCTTGGCCCCGGCTCGGGGCCGGGCGGCAATTGGGTGGGAAGCTGAACTGTGCTAGAACCGGTTGGGCTGGCGTTGGCCACCAAGACCGTTAAAAGGCATAGAGCCGTCCGGACATGATCTCGCTGCGGATGTCGAGCGCGAGCTCGGCTTCCGGGAGGAGCGGGAATGTGCTGGTGAAGGCAGAAATCGACGCCCGGATGTTGTGTTCAAGTTTTGCCCCTTCCGGCAGGCCGATGTCGGCAACCACGTTCTCTGCGTGGATTCTCAGAACACGTGTCTTGCTGAGATCGGACAGTTGAAAGGCGGCAACGACCTGGTTTGCATCGATCTCAAGTGCGCCGACGGTTCCTTCTATTGTTGCGACCGCGCTGCCGCTCTCCATCTCGAAAGCATCTGCGTTTCCAACCAGCGAAACCTGGGAGTTTGAACTTGCAATCGAAATGGCTTCGAACTGGCCCTTCAGGCTGGCGATGGTGGCATGTTGATGGATGGACACGGAGAGATGTGGCGGTATCTGACCTTCAAGCAGCACGCTGCATCTGCGTGTGACCCCGGACGCGCTCTCCTTGAAACCGACATGAACATACAAGCTGGCCTGAACCCGGCGGACATCCAGAATGGGCCTGCAGCTCTGGGCGCGTAACCCGGACTTCACGACATGCAGCACGGGCGGGGTGTCCTGCGCCGTGCTGAGATTGAGCTTGCTGCTTTCGCCCTCAAAAATGAGGTTCTTGATCGGCTTGAAATCAACACCCTCGAATGGATTGGCAGCGACCGGCGCTGCCAGCACCACGCCAAGGAAGCTCAAGACCACTGCCTTCAAACCGGTGATATTCATGACGCCCATCCCACCTGACTGCGCAAATACCCTGCCGTCTGTCGCCTGAATGTTCAGGCTTCAGAAAGTCTACTCCAACGCGCTGTTCTTGCCAAAAAACGAACGGTTCGGAGGGTGTCCGGCAACGTGCAAGCCACCATCGATCCGCAGCTTCGGCAGCGCGACCAAGAACAGGATAGGCCGAGTCTCCGTTTGATTGCGAGAATAAAACACTAAAACTTAAGCGGGAAGTGGCGCGTTTCGACTCAGTGTTGAGACTGCCGCGGTTCAGCGGTGTCAAAGCCCCATTTTCATGCGCGCGACATAAAGCGATAGAACGGCGGCATTTGAGACGTTGAGCGAGCGGATTTCCCCGGGCATGTCGAGCCGCGCGAGGAGACCGCAGGCTTCGCGGACGCCCTGGCGCACACCTTTGCCTTCAGACCCCAGGACCAGGACGGTCTTGTCGGTGAACTCTGTGTCTTCCAGGCTCGCGGGGCCATCGCTGTCCAGCGCGATGCAGCCAAAGCCCTGGTCCTTCATGTCCGACACGAAACGGGCCATGTTTTTCACCCGCACATGTTTGATCATGTCGAGGGCACCGGAAGCCGATTTTGCCAGGACCGGGCCTTCTTCGGGGGCATGGCGCTCCGTTGTCACGACGGCGTCGGCGTCAAGGGCGACAGCGGATCTGAGGATGGCGCCGACATTGTGCGGATCAGTGACCTGGTCGAGTGCCAGCACCAGACGGGCGCCTTTCAGGTGATCGACGCCATAGGCGGGCAGGGGATCGGCTTCCAGGATCATGCCCTGGTGGACCGCATCTCTGGTGACCATGCGGTCGAGGGCCTTCGGCATCATTGTCTCAACGGGGACATCGATGTTGACGCCACGCTCTACGAGACGGTTCTGCGCGTTTTCGGTGGCGTAGAGTTTCAGCCGCTTGCGATCCTTGTTGGCAAAGGCCGCTTCGACTGTGTGGAGACCGTAAAGAAGGACGGGACCTTCCGGCGGCAGGCCCGGCCGGCGCGGGGCGGGTTTACCGGCCGATTTCTTCTTGAAGTAAGGCTTCTGGCCGGGGCGTTGCCCCGTTCGCGCCGATTTCGAGTTTTCCGTCATGGCGCTTGCTGTAACGGCAAATTTGGCGGAGGGGAAGGGGGATCGTCTAGTCAGTGCCCGGGAGTGTTCCAGAATACTGGGGCCGTCCTGGCCTCGAGCCGGGACCTCACACAGACAAAAGGCCCCGGATCAGGTCCGGGGCGGCGCATTGGTTTGCTGATTTGCTTAGAGACCAATCGACTCATGCAAGGATCAGGCTGACCTAAGCCAAGGGTTTCAAGACGGCTTCAGAATCATGCAGCTCACCGTACCATGAGCGATCAGCTTGCCATTCTTATCCCTCAAATCGCCTTCTGAGGTTGCAAGACGCGAGCCCCGGTGGACGATCCGGCCTTCGCAAACAACTTCGCCGCTATTGGCCTGCAGCGGGCGGACCATGTTCACATTGAGCGACGTGGTCGTGTAGAACTCGCCCGGTTTCAAGGTCGTATGGACGGCACAGCTCAGCGCCGTATCGATCAGGGTCGAAATCCAGCCGCCGTGAACTGTTCCGAGCGGGTTGAGGAATTCCTTGGCCGGCATGCCGGTAAAGACGGCGCGGCCTTCCTCGAATTCCTTCATTCTTATGTTGGAGTGGACCATGATAGGCGGCGCGGGCAGGTTGCCCGCCATCATGTGATTGAAGATGTCGAGACCGGTCATCTCCGAAAATGCGGTCTTCGGCAAGGCGCCGAGCGTATGGGTCTTGCCGTCTTCAGTGATCGTGTCCGTATCGCTCATGAGGCGTCCTTCATTTATGAGTCCATGTCCTAGTCGGATGAGGCTGCGTTCGCCTTGGCCTCAGTGTCTTCCAAAATGTGTACGGCCTTGCGCAGCGCGGACATATGCGCCCTGACGGCGCTGGCGCCCTCTGCTCCCAGAAGTGTGTCCAGTTCCTCCTGGGCTTTCCGCCAGGCCTGATGAATTTCAATGACCTTCCGTTCACCGGCGGGCGTCAACTCGGGCAGGACGGTCCGTCCCGCTGTTTCGCGTCGCCTTATCAGACCGGCCGCCTCAAGCGGCTTGAGGTTGCGGGCGAGGGTGGACCGGTCGATGCCGAGATATCTGGCGATTGCGGAGGCCGAGGGTGCCGTCCCGTCAGCAATGACCGCCAATAGCTGAGCCTGCGTCAGTTCCAGGCCGAGCGCGGCCATATGACGGTTGTAATGTCTCGTCAGCAGATTCGCCGTGCGCCGGGCCGCATGGCCAAGGCAGGTGCGGCCCATTTCGGCAAAATCAATTTCTTTCAGCGAAGAGGTCATTTGTTGTAGATACAACAACGATAAGAAATCGGCAATCTGAATCGGCTTTCAACCTATTCAGGTGCGCCAAGCGGGAGCGATAAACGCGTTCGACGCGACGGAATTCAAGCTTGAGAACTTGTCCACAGATCGGCCGGTAAAAAGCCTTGAAGCGGGGAAAAACAAAGGGAAACCGTGACAAGGTGTCAACGTGCAGGCACTGTGGTCGTGAAAGTAGCCGGGGTAATCTCCAGCGGTCGAAGCACCTGTTTCGAGCGTCTTGTTGATTTTGTTCATTTCTTTGCAAAATCAGCGTTGACAGCACAGGTTCGCATCTGCATAACACGCGCCACGGGATTGCTCGCCCTTCGAGGCGGGCTCTCCGGTTAAGCCATCCTGATCGCTTCGGCGTGAAGCAGGACGAGATGGAGGAGTGCCCGAGTGGCTAAAGGGGACGGACTGTAAATCCGTTGGCTATGCCTACGTTGGTTCGAATCCAACCTCCTCCACCATCGTTTTTGGTTCGCACGTAGTGCGGGTGTAGCTCAATGGTAGAGCAGCAGCCTTCCAAGCTGACGACGAGGGTTCGATTCCCTTCACCCGCTCCATCATGGGGCTGACCGGAGTGTCCGGAACGGAAGGCTCTTTCGCCCGGAAATCCTGAAAAAAATAGTTCTACGGGAAGCATCTCGTCGCTCGCGGATCTGTCCAAGGCGCCGGAGTGCGTCCCGCCTCGAGCCTATATCGACCGAACCGAGTATTGGACAGAGAGCGACGCCGATGGCGAAGGAAAAATTTGAGCGCAACAAGCCGCACGTTAACATTGGCACGATTGGCCACGTTGACCATGGCAAGACGACGCTGACCGCTGCAATCACGATGACGCTGGCTGAGGCTGGCGGCGCAGAAGCAAAAGCCTACGACGAGATCGACGGCGCGCCTGAAGAAAAGGCCCGCGGCATCACCATCTCCACGGCTCACGTTGAGTATGAGACGGAGAACCGTCACTACGCGCACGTCGACTGCCCTGGTCACGCCGACTACGTGAAGAACATGATCACCGGTGCTGCCCAGATGGACGGCGCGATCCTGGTTGTGTCTTCTGCAGACGGCCCGATGCCGCAGACCCGCGAGCACATTCTGCTTGCACGTCAGGT